>Ga0155556_129_pt2 | contig 16658 bp, 8 predicted proteins | sample RifCSPhighO2_12_FD_107213 | JGI IMG/M metagenome (GOLD analysis project Ga0155556, IMG submission 107213) | Gammaproteobacteria bacterium RIFCSPHIGHO2_12_FULL_45_12
GGTACCTTGTCAGGCAATCCGCTTGCCATGACGGCGGGGTTGGCCACTTTGGATTTAATTGCCGCGCCGAATTTTTATCAGACTTTGCAAGTGAGCGGTCAACAGTTAGTGCAAGGTTTAAGTCAGCGAGCACAAGCAGCGAATATTCCGTTTTATGCCGCCTCACTGGGCGGCATGTTTGGTTTATACTTTACAAAAGCAAACAAAATAAGCACTGAAGAGGACGTGAAGGCCTGCAACCTGCGGGCCTTCCAGCAATTCTTTCATGCCATGTTACGGGAGCATATTTATTTGGCACCATCTGCGTTTGAGATTGGCTTTATATCGTCCCAGCACACACAGCTTGAAATTGATAAAACCTTGCAAGCTGCCGAAAAAGTGTTTGCGAGGGAGCTTGCCTAGTATAGTAGGTAACCTAGCTTAGGTTACAATTGTCATCCTGAGGAGCGTTTTTTGCGACGAAGGATCTCGTGTTTTTAGGAGATTCTTCGCTTTGCTCAGAATGACAGCTCATTTTTGTAACCTAAGCCAGGTTACCTGCTATACATTTCGAGACGCGCGCAGCACCCCTCAGGGCGAATGCTTGGAAATTTTTGTCATGTACACGGATGTCAAGGCGTTAATAATTTCTTAAGTAAGCGATGTTATGTTGATAAGATGTGTGACAGTAGATGGATCAGATTAACGATTAACAGGACAAGGTGATCAGTGCACGGACTCTTTCAGCGGAAAAAACAAGCCTTGACGGATAGGGCAAAAAAAATCACGCAGCAAATCGCTCAACATGACCCAAGAGAGCATCCGCTTTATGTCAAGCTTACTTCACCTGATGCAAAGAGAAGGGCTTTTGGCCTACTGGAAGAAGCGAGTGACGGCGCGGCGGTTTGGCTGAATTTAAGTAGATTACATTCCTTGGCACCGCCAAAACAAACGTTCAATATTTTGACGCGTGGTTTTTGTAGCAGCGCGGTTTACATGGGTTATGTGTTACTGGGCGAGGGGCTGAAACAGTTGATACGCGGGCTTCCTTATCTCTCTGCCGCGCGGCTGGATGAGGTGCTTGAGGCCATCATTGATTTGTATGTGATGAATCAATCTTTACGTTATATCTGGGTGGATGGCGCGGCTTATGGCATGACGCTTTATCATGTGACTGGCCGGGAAAAGCCAGTCAATGAACACATGCAGGGTTGTGACTGTCGAGGAAATAAAACGGCAGGGGCAGGCATTGTCAGCACCATTTATTATCAGGTCAATCTTGGCGTGTTAGCCATGTTGTCGAGTGCGTTTGGTTTGTTATTTAATACGCAAACCGGCAGACGCTTGCCATTGATGATGTCAAAGAGCGTGGGTGCCGCGTTATTTGTCTCGCGTGCGCTGGTGTATGGACGTGGGTTGCTGGAATATCCTTTGGCGGATGCCGGTATATGTCTGGAGCATCAACAAGAGACTTTAAATAAAAATTATTCGTTTTCCCTCGGATTGGGGCTGTCGTTTTTGGGGTTGGTCTGGTTCATGGAGACGGTCATGCGGCAGCTGACGCGCTCTTCCAGCTCATTATTATATGATGCCATTTTTGCGTTCATGTTTCAGTATTTCATTGTGATGGTGATGTTAATTAACAAGCCATTGCCTGGGAAATTCAAAGGGCCTGATGTGTTTGCGCCAACGCGTGCGGTGGTGGATAAGGGACTGGAAGTTGGGCTTCATGCTGTTTTATTACGTTTGGCACGTCCGGAATATCGAACGGGGTGGCGTGAAAGGATTGATTTTGTGACGACACTTCCGCCCGTGCGCTGGTTGGGAAGCGTTTTCTTGCGTGATGATTTAAATAGCTTGTCGAAAATTGTCAGGCGGCCAGCGGTGAGCGTGGTGTTTGAATTGCATGCTAAGAAAATTCAAGCCATTCTGGAATGGGTGAAATGGGTGCAGGAATTAAAATATGTGGACTTTGCACAGTCTGTTTTATACTGGTTACCCTATGCTTTTGTTTCAGAAAAGGTGCGAAATCAGTTGAAGCTGGTTTTAAATGCGAATACCAAGCGATTGGTGAAAAGCGCGAATGATTTTATGATTGAAGAACTGGCCTGGTTGGAGGTGACGCAGCTTGAGGCCAGTCAGCAAAAAATTATTCGCGAATTTGTGGAGGGTTTTATTGAGCGTGAGCCAGAAACGGTGGACCCTGATCTGGTGCAGACCGTGCAGCAGTTTGAGTCTGAGGCCTTGCATCTGGATGACTTCTCTTTGTCTTTGGAAAAAGCGAATGGGGGTCTTTGTGAGGGTACGGGTGCCATGCCGTCCAAAGAGAGTCCCGTGCCGGTTTCTGAGGCAGCTTTTCTAAAGGAGATGGATGCCATCTTAACTGGCTCTGAGCTAAAGCCGCCATCACCTGAGAAGCCGAGGCGCGTCTCTCTTTATCAGTATCGGGAGCCTGCTCCACGCGTGCGCTTGTCCGGTAACTTGTTTGAGGTAAAGGAAGATTATGACGGGCACGGTGACGGTGCCAAACGTTCGGCATTCAAGCCGCGGTGAAGGGCTGGACGACGACCAAGATCACAATCAGGGCAAGCAGTACAACCGGTATTTCATTTAAAATGCGATAAAATACATGACCATGCCGGTTTTGATCGCGTTTAAAAGCAAAAAGCTGTTTGCCAAGATAGAGATGATACAGGACGAGTAGCAAGACGAGGGAAAGCTTCATGTGCATCCAAGGGGCTAAGAGATAGCCTGCGGGGTTGAAGCTAATCAGCCAGCCGCCAAGCAGCAGGGTGAATAGCGCGCCTGGTGTGGCAATGCCAAAATAGAGTTTGCGCTCCATGATTTTAAAGCGTTCAATGCCTTGATTGTCCGTGGCCAGGGTGTGGTAGACAAAAAGACGTGGTAAGTAGAAAAGGCCAGCGAGCCAGGTGACCATGAAGATAATGTGAAAAGCTTTAACCCAAAGCATAGCGTTTCCTTGTGAGAGATCAGGTAGCAACTTGTGGGCGGAGTATATAGCTCACTGACATGAAAGTCGATGCCGCTCTCCCTCTCGCAATAAGACGCATCGTAATGGGACAAAAAGCATTTTTTTGTTACAATGAAAGCTAATTAAGCGAGGTTTCTCATGTCTCAGCCCATTACGATGACTGAAAAAGCGGCGAGCAAAGTGCTTGAACTGATCCGCGAAGAAGGAAATTTGAATTTAAAATTAAGGGCTTATGTGACGGGCGGCGGTTGCTCGGGTTTTCAGTATGGCTTCACTTTTGATGAAGCGTGCGAGCCTGACGATACGACGGTCACAAGCGTGCTTGAGGCGGGTGCGGCAACCGTGCAACTGCTGGTTGACCCCTTAAGCTTGCAATACCTGAGGGGTGCGGAAATTGATTACAAGGAAGATATTGAAGGCGAACAATTTATCATCCGTAACCCGAATGCCAAAACGACTTGTGGCTGTGGGTCTTCGTTTTCTTCTTGAGAGGGGTGTGGTAACTTAACCAGCATTATTAGGTGATATTCATCAAGTGTGCTGGAACTCACATGACATCACAAGCTAAGCGCGTTAACGCTAAACCTTCTTTGAAAATTGGCATTGTGGGCGGCGGATTTTCCGGTGTCGCCTTGGCAGCCACACTGTGTCGTCTGGCTGACCAACCGGTCATGATTCATTTGTTTGAAAAAACAGGCTGTTTTGCGGCTGGCGAAGCGTATGGCACGCCTTTCCCTTTCCATTTGCTGAATGTTCGTGCTAAGGACATGAGTGCTTTTGAAGAGGATCCTCTGCATTTTCTCCATTGGCTCACGGCCAATCAGGCGGCTCAAGCCATGCTTGACCCGGATATCTCGCCCAGTGAGCAATTTGTTCCGCGCGTGCTGTATCATCACTATTTACAGGACGTGCTGGCTGAGATAAGTGGTGCGGCGCAGGCAACTATAACACTCGTGCTTGAGTCGGCAGAAGTGATTGATATTGAGCGCACGTCGCATGCCGCCATCTTAACGCTGGCGGATCAGCGTCAGATTCAGGTAAACCAAGTGGTTCTCGCATTGGGCAATCACGCGCCCAGTGCGTTTCCTTTTCCGGTGTCACCCCAAGTGCAAACTATTCCAAACTCCTGGGATTATACGGCGTTATCCGCTATTCCGAAGACGGCCACGGTGTTAATTGTGGGAACAGGATTAAGCATGGTGGATGCCGTGTTAACCCTGCACCATCAGCAACATCAAGGCCTTGTTTATGCCGTATCGCGCCATGGATTGTTGCCTCTGCCGCATACGGAGGGTTGCGTTCCCTTTGATTTGACGGCCCTGCCGACACCGTCAGACCTGTTAGCTTTCTCCCGATTTGTACGCACGCAAAGTCAGTTGCATATGAAAGCAGGCGGTGATTGGCGTTCCGTGGTGAGCGCATTACGTTGGCATTTGCCGGCGTTGTGGCAACAGGCAAGCGTTACTAGCAAGAAGCGTTTTCTCAGGCATCTGCTGTCTTACTGGAATATTCATCGTCATCGCATTCATGCGAAACTGGCTGCCTTGCTTTCGCACTTGCGCGCGATAAAACAGCTCAAGATTATGAGTGGACGGGTTAAACGAGTGGTTAATCGCACAGTGGAAATTCAGTTAAGACACGCTCATGATAGTTTGCACATGGAGGTTGACTGGCTGGTGAATTGCATGGGGCCACCCTTAAAGCTCAGTGCCATGCAACAACCGTTGGTGCAAGCCTTATTGCAACGCGGGTTGGCAACACCGGATGATCTGGAGATGGGGTTTGCCGTGTCAGCGGTGGGTGCGTTAAAGTCACGTGAGGGCGATGTCTCTGATTGGTTATATACCTTGGGCCCACCCGTCAAGGGCACGTTTTGGGAATGCAGTGCTGTTCCTGATATTCGCAAACAAAGTTTACAATTAGCACGGCATCTTTGTCGGCATGAGTGATGCCTATTATCCAATATCAAAAGGAAGTAGAGGGAATGAAATCCAGCAGATTGAATCAGAGTGGTGATGAAGCCGCATTGGCGGCACAACAAGGTTATTCGTTAACGTTAAGTCAGCGGCAACTTTGCGACCTTGAGTTGATTTTAAATGGCGGGTTTTCACCGCTAGACGGTTTTATGGGAAAAGCGGATTATGACAGCGTGCTTGATCACATGCGGCTTGTCGATGGCACCTGCTGGCCCATGCCGGTTACGCTTGATATGGATAAAGCGCAGGTGCAGCAAATCATGCTTGGCGAAGAGATTGCCTTGCGTGACAAGGAAGGTGTTTTGCTGGCCATGTTTAAAGTGGGTGATATCTGGGCGGTGGATAGAGCGCGTGAAGCATTGAGTGTGTATGGCACAACCGATGCACTGCACCCGGGTGTCGCTTATTTAAATAATCAGACAAAAGACTATTATGTGGGGGGTAAATTAGTCGGCGTGGCCTTGCCCCATCATTATGATTTTAATCATTTGCGCTTTACGCCCGCAGCATTGCGCGAGCGTTTTCAACAGTTGGGCTGGGATAAGGTGGTGGCGTTTCAGACACGTAACCCCATGCATCGGGCACATCAGGAGTTGACCTTGCGCGCGGCGGAACAAACCGGCGCAAACATACTCATTCATCCCGTGGTTGGCATGACAAAGCCGGGTGATATCGAATATTACACCCGTGTGCGTTGTTACGAGCATGTCCTCAAAACGTATCCGCGAGCGGTGGCCATGTTGAGTTTGCTGCCATTAGCCATGCGCATGGGCGGCCCACGCGAAGCATTGTGGCACGCGATCATTCGCAAGAATTATGGCTGTACGCATTTCATTGTGGGTCGAGATCATGCAGGGCCCGGTAAAGATAGCGCAGGCAACCCGTTTTATGATCCCTATGCCGCGCAAGCCTTGACGATGGCATATCAGCGTGAAGTGGGCATTGAGATTGTCCCCTTTCAGGAAGTGGCTTATAGCCATCGGCATGTTCGTTATTTTCCCGTGGATAAGTTTCCTGAAGATGACCAGCCAGCGACCATTTCAGGCACGGAACTGCGTGAACGCTTGCAAAAACATTTAGAGATTCCGGAGTGGTTTTCCTATGCGGATGTCATCAAGGAGTTACGCAAGACGCATCCCGCAAAAGACAAGCAAGGGCTGACAGTTTTTTTGACCGGGTTACCCAGTTCAGGCAAGTCGACGCTGGCGAATGCCTTGTTAATCAAGTTGCGGGAATTAACCGCGAGGGAAATCACCTTGCTGGATGGTGATGAGATTCGCACGCATTTGTCGCATGGTCTTGGCTTTAGTCGTGAGGATAGAGAAGTTAATATTACGCGTGTGGGGTATGTCGCCAAAGAAATTACCAAACACGGTGGTATGGTCATTTGCGCATTAGTCGCGCCTTATGTGAAACCGAGAAACATCGTGAGGCAAATGGTGTCTGAGGTGGGCGGTTTTGTGGAAGTCTATGTGTCAACGCCGCTCGCCGTTTGTGAAACACGTGATCGCAAGGGGCTTTATAAAAAAGCGCGCGAGGGAATTGTAAAACAGTTTACCGGCGTGAGTGATCCTTATGAAGAGCCAACTTCGTCTGAAATGACGGTTGACACCTCACATGTCGCAGCCGATGTCGTGATTGAGACATTGATAGAAAAAATTAAAGCGTTGGGGTATTTGCCGAATGTGTGCCACTGAGCGTATTCATTTAGCCTGCAAACAAGTGATTGTGGTGTTGGGTAAATCAAGAAGTGGAACGAGTGCCATTGCACGGTCATTGAAAGCACTGGGCGTTGATTTGGGCCAGTCGTTATTGCCAGCCGATCATCGCAATCCCAAAGGTTTTTGGGAAGACGCGGATGTTTTATATGGTATCAATCGTCATGTGTCGCGTGCCTTGGGGTATCCCTGGATGACGGTTGGCACATTAAGCAAAGCGAAGGTCTGTGAGCAGCCTGAGTTGAAAGCGTATCATCGGCATGCCATTCATTTGCTGGAAAGACGGATGGCGTCTACGGATTGCTGGGGATTTAAAGACCCCCGCACGGTGGCGATTTTGCCATTTTGGCAAGCTGTATTTGAAACGGCTCAACTGGATGATCGTTATGTGATTGTGGTCAGAAACCCGCTGGAAGCTGCCTATTCGGGCCAGAAATTCAGTGGCCAGGATCTGGAAATGGAATTGTTATTATGGCTGGGGCATTTGGTTCCTGCCATTCACGCGACCCACGGGAAAAAACGGGGTGTCGTCAGTTATCAGTTGATGCTCCAGAATGCCCATCTGCAATTAGAACGCATGCACCTGGCACTCGCACTGGCCACTCAGATGGACGCAGGGGAAGTTCATGTTTACGCCGATACCTTTCTTGATAAAAAGTTACGCCGCAACCAGTGCGATGAGGAAAGCTTGACGGATCATCCTGTCATGGCCGTCGTGCCGCTTTGTCTTAAAGTTTACGATGTGTTGATGAAACTGGCGCGAGATGACATGCAGTTTGAGACGGAGGCGTTTAAAGCCGCGTGGGATGAAATCAAGGTTGAATTTGATCAAAGTTATCCCCTGTATCATTACGCGCGAAGCTTGCAGGGACAAAATCATAAAATGAAAAATGAATTGCAAGGCATTCATCACTCTTTTTCATGGAAAATAACGTATCCATTACGTGCCTTGCATGGTGCGCTGCGCGCGTATCGGCGCAAGCTTAAGAATCAACGACGATTAGAGGATTTGTATGCAGAATGAAATGACGTGTTTGCTTGAGGCAGTGCATGAGGCAGGGCAGGCGATTCAGCGTTTGCAAGCACGAGGGTTTGAAGTGGCCAGGAAAGCTAACCATGATTTGGTCACGCAAGCGGATTGGTTGGCGAACGACCTGTTGAAGGCGAAGTTGACGCAAGCCTTTCCCGCGATTGGCTGGCTGTCTGAGGAAAGCGTGGATGATCATGCGCGTCTTAACAGTGAGCGTGTGTGGATTGTTGATCCAATTGATGGCACCAAGGAGTTTTCTCTGGGGATACCGGAATATGCGATCTCAGTGGCACTGGTGCAACACGAGGAGCCTGTCCTTTCGGCTGTTTATAATCCCGCGACAAATGAAATGTTTCATGCCATTAAGGGGCAGGGTGCTTGGTTGAATGGGGTTGCCATTCAATGCGCAGATCCGGCTGAAAGCGAGGTGCGGTTGCTGGCCAGCCGCTCGGAATATGCGCGTGGTGAATGGGATGGTTTTATTAAGCAGTCACAGGTTGAACCAGTGGGGTCAATTGCCTATAAGCTGGCATTGGTCGCGGCGGGTCGTGCGCATGGCACGTTTAGTCTGGGACCTAAAAATGAATGGGACATTGCAGCAGGTGCCTTGCTAGTGACAGAAGCGGGCGGGACGGTGACAGATCAACTGCATCAGCCGATGAAGTTTAATCAAAAAAAGGTGTTAGTGCCTGGTATCGTTGCAACGGGCGCAAGCTGGAATGAAAAAATATTTGCATTAATTAGGGTCTGTCGTCAATGACTCTTCTCGGCTGCAAAACGCTCTGTTTTTGGCGATGCGTCTATCGGCTATGGATGTGTTTGGTGATTTATCCTCTGAATGCTGCGTAAGGTATTTTCACATAGTTTTTCGATAAGATCTTTCGTGAGAAGTCTCAAGTTAATGTTCGGATTCATTTTGAGGCTTTCCGCCAGAGATCGAATATCGGTGTTTTTCAGTACCTCATCAGGTAAGTGCATTCGAAGAATGGTTTCGTAGTCTATTGCGTTAGGTGGATTTAATGTGTGCTGTTCGCAACGCGCACGAAACGCAGGGCCAATATAATGACGTCCCTCACCAGAAATAGAATTGGCTGTCATGAGCGGCATAAATCCTGATTTTTTGGCAGGTTTCTTTGTTTCTGGATCAAAGCCAGTTGACAACGCGTTTAAATATTTTTCTAAACCATCCCCTAAGCAAGTATTAATTTCATCAATCCAAACGGCATTACCTTCATGGAAAATTTTTCTAAGCGCCTGCTTCTTTTTGAAAGTTGGCCAGCTAGCATCGAGCTTATAATAAAGTGGTTCGTCCGTTTCACAGGGATTATATAATTGGTTAAAATTAAGTTTTGCTTTTCGATAGCCCAATTTTTCCAACATATATTGAATCGTATTACTTTTGCCGCAGCCAGAGGGGCCTTCTAATAAAAATCCATTAGTGCCAAATCCATTTAGTGTCGCGTAGCGCGGCTTTCTTAAAATTTTTCTTGCTCGAATGAATTTCGTAAGCTTGTCTCGGAGAGAGCTTGTGTGTGGCGTACAGATATAATCATCTTTGGGTAATGTATAAAAATATTCCTTGTTATGTCCCATATTGTGTTTCTGAAATAGGCAATAGCCTAAAACTTTTTCTTCTAAACCATGCAGAGATAGTCTTTCATTAACGGGCGATTGATAAAATTCTTCTAGTAACGTCTTACAAAAGTTTTGGAATTTTACGTGATCTTCGACTGACATTAAATCGGAAATCGGTTTTAAAATAAATTCGTAAATATATGAAGGAGGCAAGGTATTTAAATGCATTTCTGGAATGAAATGATCGTCAATGAATTTTTGATCCACGCGTCCGCCGCCATAATGTTTTTGATTGCTTGCAAGTACGAGGACATGATCGTCATCCAGCGTGTAACGCCGACCTTCATGGAAAAATGATTTTTCGCCTACATTTAGTATCGCACTAAGACAAGTTAAATGTTTATCATCAATATTAAATTCGTCGATAAAAAGGACCTTCTTCTTCCCTTTTGTTTTATCGCCCGCCCAAGCGTGAATATTTTTCCATTCATTATAGATCCTATATTTTTCCATGGGTAGTGTTAGGATAAGGTAGCTTTTTCCAACTTCGCTTTCGCCGACAAGTTGTAGGACATTGTGTGATTCAAAATTTTTTGATACACAATCTTGCCTTTTCTTAAGGAATTCCAGGGCGTCATCATGCGCGTTACTTAAATCGATGGGGGCCTGGAAGTGAATCGATGGTTCGTTAAAAATGACGTTTTGTTCCTTAATAAAAACATCTTCATAACATTTTTCAATGCTTTCGGAGGATAACCATGATAACATGGATGGAATTTCTTTTAAAAATAATTCCTCAACGATGATAATTAGTCGGTCATGGTACTGTAAAATCATCGGCTCAATAAATCGCAGCATTTCTTCCGAAAATTCTCCTTTAAGAACGACTTTCTCTCCCTTCTTTAACGCGGCTAACATATCCGATATCGTCGATTGAAAATCAGAAAATCCATGTTCCGTTTTCATGAAATCTACGCCTTCAAATAAATCGGGATAACAATAATCTTCAATATCGATGGTCGTGACATTGGGTGCAATTCGTTGAGCTGTTGCGGTGGTGTTATTGCTTAAGTAGATGCGAGGAATGTTTTGGGATTTTTGTTTTTCAGTAACTGGATTATCATTATTAATTTTAATCTTCTCTGGAAGAAAAACGTCCTGTGCCAAATTCAATATCAGGCGAACGTGATGTGTTTGTGATTTTTCAAACAGGCAATACCATTGATTGTTAGAAAGTGGAGAAGTAATAAAAATAGTAAAATCGCCATTTGCGTTTTTTTCAATGAGACCAGGCGCTTCAAAATATTCACCATTAACGATTTGTTTTTGTACAAGCAAATAATCAAATAAATACGTATTAATGAGCGGTGTGTTTGTATCAATATATTCGGCAGTCATATCGCGATAGACTGTAATAGGGTTGAACTTCATGAAATCAAAGACGTTTTCTTGACAGCGCACCTCAAGATTTTTAGAAACAGGAATACGATAGCCATAATAATCAATATAACCAACGGCTTTCGCTTGTTCCACCTCATAACGTATTTGTTCAGCCGCTTTATCTGAAAGATTAATGATTTCATAACGCTGCTCTGCATCGTTTTCAACGGATTTTACCCAGTCACTTTTCTCCCAAACTAATTGTTTTCCTTTCTGTTGAATGGGTCCGAAGAGCGCATCTCTCCAACGAGGTAAACCTTTTAAATCGATAATGCTCATTGACGAGGGCTCTTTTTTATTATTTTTTTGGGTTAAATAGGGTGGCAATTTAGATTCTACAAATTTCTCATGACGATTGATGAACGAATCATCTTCAGGTCGTTGCTTGCATAGGCTCACAACCTGGCATTGTGCTGGAATATCCTGGCCCCGAATCATTTGTGGGTTACTGAGCATGTCGTTTAGCGCTAGACGTTGTTGAGCATCAAATCGAGTCCAGTTAATCAAAAGCAGAGAGGGAGTTTGTGCTGCGTTTTTTAGAAAATCCTCGAGTAAGCCGATGTATGTATTTTCTCCATGAGCCGCTTTATTTAATCGAATTTGTTCCACGCAAATATCAATTTTTTCTGGAGAATCGATATAATAAACAATTCGTCCTTGCTTTGTTGCGGCATCGAGAAGGCGGTTGGCATCGGATTCAAGCTGTTCGGATGTCAGTAAAATTTTCTTTTCTTTTGCCTCTAAAATGCATGCTAGCAAATCATCTGGCTTGTAATGCATCCTGGGTCGGATGTGCTCTTCAACAATATTTTTAACTGAGTTATCCTCAGAGAGCTGACCAGATTGGTTTTGAGGAGGTTGATATGATTGATATGGCTGACGTGTTGGTTTTTTATCAAAAAATACATTTGCAACCCCACCACCTAAATCAATCTTGTGCCAATGTTGATTGACCTTAATTTCTAAAACGGTATGATTTTGGTTGATTTCTATTATACGCACATGTTCACTTGAATTACTATGTTGTTTTATTCGATTTTCAACAGCATAGCAGCGATGTGCGCATACCCCGGCGCGCTCCTCGTAAAGTTCTTCACACCATTTTTTATAATTTCCTTTTCGCTTTGGAATGGCCTGGTTAGGAGGCGTAATTCGTTGATATTTCATGGAATTAAAGTAGTCGTTAATAATATCCTTTATAGGATGATTGTCTGGAATATTTAAATAAGCCTGCTTCCTGTTTTTTTCTGACGATGCCTTGAGGATATAAGTGAAATGGATGGCATCACGACTGGTTGCGTAATAGATATCATCATCACCTTTTTCAATAGAGACTTGAGTATAATTTGCGGCTTCGAATGTTTCATGTGGATCAACGCTAAATAATCGTGTACGTGTGTTGGCTGGTAAGTAGTGGGTAAATTGGCAATATTGATAATCTTGATTTGGACGCCGATATTCATTTATTTTATTTTGAGTTAATGGCCCATATTTTTCCACGCGTCTAAATTTTTTGGGATTACGAATGGCCATTGTAAAATCGTCTTTTGTTTTAATGACGCCCGTACGTACTTGAAACGTCATGGAGGTGGATGGGTTAAGGCATTCTCCAACTTGCGCCATGTGATAAGTTTGTATGTCCGTATTATCGGACATTCGTGTAGATGATTGATTTACAGAAGCATAAAAACCCGTTGGGGAGCGATGTGAGGATGTGAATCGGATGGGTTCATAGATGTGCCATCCACTTTTATTCTTCATCTTATTATTATATTCGATGAGATCAGGATCAAAACGAAATGATTCGAATGTGACTCTAAAGGGTATATTGTGCGTGATAGCGCTCACCTGTGCTTCAACCGTATCTGGCAGAATAAGTTCTTTTAGTTTTGGGCAGTTTTCTTTTATGTGTTTCAGTATCGATTCAGGTGAAATGTTTTTTTCAAATGTTGCAATTTCAATGACGATGAGGTGGTTGGCTGGAACGTCATGGCGAAGTAAATCTGATGCCTTGTATGCGTATAAATAGGTTATTTCTGTTTGATCTAAAAAGGGATTAGAGTATGAGTAGGGGCCTTTAGGGTGGTCTATGAAGGAAAAATCCTTAAGACTTAACGCATGTTTTTCGCATCCTTCATAAAGTATATCAATATGAGCTTGAAATGAATCCGTTTTTCTAAAAATGGTTACAAAATTCGATATCGTAAAGTTATGACCGTATTGTTCTAGTGCTTTTTTTCGAAGCGGTAGATTAAGAATTGAAAAAATGTCCCGTATACTTCTTTCACGATCATAAATCATGAGAAGTGGCGCGTATTTTTCAAACATCATTGCAGCATATTGTCTTGGACATGTTGAAACAATAGTAAATAATTGTGATTCTCTGATGTCATCAATCCTATATCTCTCTAACAAGGTCATGAATAAACTATCTGGACAGGCCCAGAAGAGATCCACAAGCTCATTTTCCAGGTCATGATTAACTTGGAGAGCATATTTCTCAAGTAATAGAGTTGCATGTTCAGCGGAGCAACCTTCAATTGCATTTATTAGCATCCTTCCGTCTAGGTAGTGCTTGTATTTTTGCAGCAGTTCTAAAATTAAATCCGAATTTCCCTTGCAGTGGGAAATGGCTGATGAAACTGTATCGCGACTGCAAATATCATTTTGAAATTTTTCCATAAAAAACTGAGGAGGAAAACTGCGCGGTAAATTAAAAATAGAGAATAAGTGCTGAAATTTTTCAAATAAATCGAATTTGTACTCTGGGAAATGATATATAAGTGTTGATACGCTATCACGGGAATGATGAATGTGAGAAAATTTTTCCAGAAAAACGTTTATTTCATCTGGATAAGCGCGAATTAAGTTAATGAGTACCGTTGTTGATAGATATTTTGAATTTGGATTTTCAAATAACCACGCTTTACATTTTTCTGGGTAAAATTTTGAAAAAAATTCCAAATCATACTTATCTTGAGTATGGAGATGGATTGGAAAATTTTTTTCTATTAGTTCGGGAATATAGTTATAAAAAAATTCTCGTATAGAATTCTTATTATTGTATTTTTCGCTTATTTTGATGAATTCATCGTGATCCAAAAATAGTTTTTCGTATATAGCGCGAACGAGCCGATTTTTTTCTTCAAAGAGGTTTACTGAAGTAACAAATAGTGGCTCCATAATCGTATTGAGATGTGTCAAAAAAGACCACTGACTTCTCCTTTGTCCGTGATTTTTCGAAAAATGATCCAATGTTTCTATTGCTTTTTCAGGAAAACTGTCTAAAAAAGAAGAAAAATTAGAATGTAGGTTCAATTCCGTCAATCGCTTTTCAAAAAGTTTTTCTCGTGAAAAATGACGATAGCTTTTCCTCCATGCCGTGGTTTGAATGCCATCTTTGAGTTCTTCTTCATTTGGCATTGTTTGCCGTAAGCAGGCTGTTAATGACTTTATATTTTCATCATCGAGCACGAGTGTTTTGTCTCGGCATTTCCCATATATTTCCGCCAGTGTTTCATAATCCTTCTCATCAAATGTCGCTAGATTTGATGGGAACTCGTCTAAATCATCGTCAATAGGAAGAATGATGTGGGCGTTGTGATATTGACTTTCTAAGCATAGGGATAATGAAAAGCCTTTATTTTTAAGAAAATGCACTATGGCTAAACATTCAGGTAATAAGAATACCGCTAAAATTGAATTAGTGATAATCAATGATTTTTGCTCGGGAACGGCACTTGGCGCAGTGTTGGTTTGGAAGGCCTGGCCGCCTTCTTTGATCGCTTCAGTGGCTTTGAATGTGGCTGCGGGCGATGCTTTTGCTGAAGTTACCTCTTTAATATAAAAAAAATGACGGGGAAAAGATGCGCCGTTTACATAGATAAAATCAGGTTTTTCAAGAAAATAAGTCATTTTATTTTTAGGCATATCAACCCTCATTCAACACATTCAATAAAATGGATGCTTAATTTAGCAGATTAACCTTATGATAATATTAGGGGTAGCAAAGCGGGGTTGTTGATAATTCGCTGGTGTCATCTATCATAGGGTTGCAATTACCTTAACACCTAATGATTCAGCGATATCGGTAAGCGTTATATTCGGGCATGAATTTCGGACCATGTAGGGCGGATTAGGCGTTTTTTGCCGTAATCCACCAAATCAAATGTCATTTTATTTATTCAAAAGTTTATCAATTAACGGAACCGTTATCTCAATTCGTTGCACTCTCTGTCATTCCCGCGCAGGCGGGAACCTATATTCACTTTTTCCAGTACTCAGACATTTTTCTATTTCATTATCCTTAAGTTGACGCCTATGCGCCTTCGCGGGAATGACAAATTCTAAGTGGCACTTTGGAGGGGGTTGCCCTTGTTCCAGCCAAAATATCCATTTAAACTCTCTCTCAACTAGCTGATATAGAACACTGACAATAAGCCGTGGCGGTTTAAATTAATGGAGTGAGTGATATGACAGTCAGGATGGCAGGTCAATGGTGGTTGGCGATGTTCGCCATTTTTATGTTAAACATGCTGGTGCCGCTTGTTTATGCAGCACCGCCGTCTTGGTCTCGGTGCGATCAAAACACAACGTTTAATCTGGGTGCAGGCATCGCTGATATCACCGGGCCTGCCGCAGAGGAAGGGATGCTGGGTTATGCGTTGCTGAATCAGCAAACATCGGGTATTGCACAACGTTTATGGGCTAGGGCTTTTATCATTGAGTCCCCTTGCAATCAGCAGCGAGTCGTGTTTGTGAATGTGGACCTTGGGTTGTTGTTTCAGGCGGTGAAGCTTGAAGTCGTGAAAAGGTTGCAGACAGATTATGGTGCCTTGTATTCCGCCGACAATGTCTTAATAAGTGCGACCCATACGCATAGCGGCCCGGGTGCGTTTTCTACTTATAAACTCTACAACCTGACCACATATGGCTTTGATCAAAAACATTTTGACGCGGTGGTCGATGGCATTGTGACTGCCATCGCAAAGGCGCATCAATCACTAGCGCCCGGACAAATCAAGTGGGCTTCGGGGGAGTTGCCTCAGGTTGGGCATAATCGTTCGCCCACGGCGTATTTGTTAAACCCACCCGCCGAACGAGCGCGGTATTCAGCCGACATTGATACGGGCATGACCTTGATTCGTCTGGATCAATTAAACGGTCATCCGGTGGGCATGATTAACTGGTTTCCGCTTCATGGCACCTCGATGAATAATAAAAACCATTTAATTAGCAGTGATAACAAAGGCTATGCGGAATATCTTTTTGAGCAAGACTTTAAGACTGGACAGGGCGGTACCTCCTTTGTTGCCGCGTTTGCACAGGCCAATGCGGGGGATGTCTCGCCCAATGTTTTGGGCCATGAAGGGGGTCACGGGCTTGAAGGGTTGCGCGCCATTCTGCGTGCGGGGATGCCGCAATATGTGAAAGCCAAAACATTATATCAGCAAGCATTCACGCGGCTGCAAGGCGGCGTGGAATATCGGCATGTTTATGTGGATATGAGTCAGGTGAAGGTGGATGCGGCTAATGTGACAGGCGAGCCGCAAATGACGTGCCCGTCTGCGATTGGTCTCTCCATGTTGGCGGGCACGCAAGATGGCGAAGGGGTGGGCGAGCAAGGGATGACTTGCGATGGCATGAATCGCTGGTTGGGCCATGTATTTTGCCAAAAAACGACATCACCATGTCAGGGGGTGAAGCCCATCGCGCTTCAAACGGGATTAATGCGTCCTTATCCCTGGACGCCGCCAGTACTGCCGTTACAAATGTTTAAAATCGGACAGTTGGTGATTGTGGCGGTTCCCTTTGAATTGACGACCATGACCGGCAGGCGTATCCGTGAATCCGTGGCGCAAGTCTTTGCCGCGAAAGCGCCCGTGCAAGTGGTGTTGTCCACTCTGTCAAATGCTTATTCAGGCTATGTGGCCACCCATGAGGAGTAT
>Ga0155556_139_pt1 | contig 16621 bp, 17 predicted proteins | sample RifCSPhighO2_12_FD_107213 | JGI IMG/M metagenome (GOLD analysis project Ga0155556, IMG submission 107213) | Gammaproteobacteria bacterium RIFCSPHIGHO2_12_FULL_45_12
TTCAAATGATGATACTGTCGTGAATGCCTTGATCAAGAGTGGTGAAACGCACGCGGATGCCATGTGGCGCCTGCCGCTTTATGCGCCATATCGGGAAGCGTTAAACAGTCCCATTGCGGATATCAATAATATGGCAATGGATGGTTATGGCGGCGCCATTACCGCGGCATTGTTTTTGCAAGCGTTTGTGCCGGATCACATTTCCTGGGTGCATATGGATTTGATGGCCTGGAATCTTAAGTCAAGGCCTGGCCGTCCACAGGGTGGTGAAGCGATGGCGTTGCGTGCCATCTATCATTACCTTGTGGATCGCTATGCGCCCGTGCTTTGATTCAGGCATGAAGAATAAAGGAGGACTGTGCGCGCCCATCATGACAAAGTCCTTTGAGAGGGGAGCCACAGAGCCATCTTGAAAACGTCACAGGAAAGCTCAGGCACACACTATGTTTGCTTACAATTGATTGTGAAATTCAGAGGCACTTCCCGTTTCATGAGCGGCAGGCTTAGATTTAAAAATAGTAAACAGACTAAATGACTTGATAGCGGGTTGAATATCACTATTTTGTTTTTCCAGTTGAGTGAGATGCTGCTTGATTTTTTTCAAGGTGCCGCTTTCAAGATTACACGAAAAAAAACCTTTTGTTTCCCAAAAACGGGCTCCTAACGGGGTGCCCTTATCCAGGCATTGCTTTAATACTGGCATTTGCGTTTCAATAGGAAGTTTTTTAATGAAAGCTAAAATAGTCGATTTTTCCCATGTTCTCATTAATGTTAGTAATAAGTTGAGTGGGTCGCCACGGTCTTTCTCAGGCAAATTGAGTGGTAACTCCTTATTTGACTTTTTAGAAGCAAAAGACCCCTCTTTCTTCTGTCTAGACGGGAAAGCGTTTTTAAAAAGTTCTAGTAAAATGTCTGTAGGTTTAGGGCGCATTCCGAATCGCTCAGCGCATTTATCAAGCGTGCTGGTATAATGGCTTTCGATATCTTTTTCATGAATCCATACTTCCCCGACTAATGCGGGATGTGTCATTAGCAGCCATTTGAAACAGGCAGAAGAGCCAGACGCGGCGACAAAGTGCAGGAAATTTAAGCCATTACTAGTTCTGCTGTCAGCAAGGTAAGGATATTTTTTAAGGAGGTAAAGGACGTATTCGATCGCTTGCGGGGAGCCAGAGAGAGCAGCAAAGTGTAGAATAGTTCGGCCATCATGATCACTGAAAGTAAGATTAGCAGGTCGTTTAGCTAAGGCTGCGATTGCTTCCGGGGGGCCAGAGAGAGCCGCATAGTGTTCAGCAGTTTGGCTTTGGGTATAAGGATCTGTGAAAACAATTCTAGAAAGTTGGTTAGTGAAGGCTTTGATTGCTTCCGCGGAGCCAGAGAGAGCCGCATAGTGCAGGAAATTTGAGCCTGAGTTACTTGTCCATTGAGCTAGTTGAGGATATTTGCCAAGGACGGTTGTGATTGCTTCCGGGGAGCCAGAGAGAGCCGCATAGTGCAGGAAATTAAAGCCTTCTTTATTTTTCCAATGAGCTTGTTGAGGATATTTGCCAAGGACGGTTGTGATTGCTTCCGGGGAGCCAGAGAGAGCCGCATAGTGCAGGAAATTAAAGCCTCTTTTATCTGTGCATTGAGCTAGTTGAGGATATTTGCCAATGACGGCATTGATCGCCTCTGGGGAGCCAGAGACAGCCGCATAGCGCAGAAAATTCCAGCCGATAGTATCATTTTGGGCTGAAAACTCAGGGGTCAATATTTTATTTATAAAATTTAGCTCTCCGCTAAGTAGATATAATTGCCATGGTTCTGAAAAAGTGGGTGTTCGTGAGACATCTTTTAATCTGTTGACTGCTAAAAAAAGATGTTTAAAATTCGGCATAGGGTCAGCGGGAAAACTTGTGTGAAGAAGTTGGGACGAGATGCCTCGTTGTTCAAAATAAGGAACAAAGGAGGCTAGCTCATTGTCAGCAGGCAATGTTTTTTCATTAATAAACGATCGATCTATCGGCATTTTAATGAGGCGGACGTTTTCTGCTTCGTCAGGCGGTATGGATAAAACTGTTTGAGATTGCATGGCGTGTCCTCGTTTGGTCGATTCTAGTGAGGTTCGTATTTTAACCCATCAAAGCTTATGAGGACCTTAAGGGGCTGCATTTTATGTGTGGAACCAATGCGAGGTTGAGAACCGCTATTTTACGTGAATTCTCAACAGCCCTTGGCGTAAACACAGTCCATCATGGCGTTTATTAAAAAAATGACCCTTGGCGTCATGTTGACTAAGTCATGTTAGTCCACTATAGTAAAGTATTAACAGAGGATAACGCCATGCTTGTCAATATACACGATGCCAAAACAAATTTTTCTAAATTAATTAATAAGGTACTGAAAGGTGATGACATTATCATTGCGAGAGATGGTAAACCCTTGGTTCGACTTGTTGCTTATTCAGAAATGATAAATGAACGGCATGGCGGGCAACTGAAAGGCCTTATCGAAATCAGTGACGATTTTGATGCGTCTTTACCTGAAGACCTCTTAAAACAATTTTATCAGGATGAAAAATAATGCGATATTTGCTTGATACACATGTTCTTTTATGGTGGCTAACAGAGCCCAAAAAGATACACATGAAAGCGCAAAAAATTATTCGGGACAGATCAAATGAAATTTTGGTAAGTAGCGCATCCTTTTGGGAAATTGCGATTAAGAAAAGCATAGGGCGGCTGACTATGCCGCATAATTTACTTGAAACTGTCGCAATAGAAGGGTTTAAAATATTACCCATTATGCCAGATGAATGTATAGGAGTAGCTGATTTGCCATTACTTCATGCCGATCCCTTTGATCGCCTGCTTGTTTTGCAAGCAAAATTATACGATTTAGTGATCATCACTAGAGATGCTAGGATTGCTGAATACCCTGCGATCACCGTATGGGCATAACGGTTAGCCAAGACAAAAATGCTTGAAAATTTAATTGCTCAAGAATAGCCTGCTTTGCAGCCTATTCTTGCTTCTGTTTTTCACGGTGAAAGTGATCAAGCCAGTATGATTCGGATTCTCTCATCTCATGGTTTAATCGTCCCAATTTAAAATCACTTTTCCAGCCTCGCCCGTTAGCATGACATCAAAAGCTTGCTGAAAATCCTGGACTGAAAATTCATGTGTAATGACAGGGGCAATTTGTAGCCCGCTTTGCAGCATGGTTGTCATCTTGTACCAAGTGTCATACATTTCACGACCATAAATGCCTTTTATCGTGATCCCTTTCATGATGATGGCACTCCAGTCAATGCCAGTATGATGCGGGAGAAATCCAAGCAAACCAATGTTACCCGCATGATTCATGTGACAAATCATGTCATTAAAGGCCTCTGCGTTGCCGGACATTTCAAGGCCCACATCAAATCCCTCTTTCATGCCAAGTTCATGCATCACTTGCAAAATGGGTGTTTGAAGTGTGTTGATCGCGGCGGTTGCGCCCATGCGTTTGGCTAGTTCAAGACGGTAGTCGTTAACATCCGTCACCACCACAAAACGCGCGCCGACATGTTTGGCGATGGCACACGCCATCATGCCAACGGGGCCTGCGCCTGTAATCAGGACGTCTTCGCCCACCAGATCAAATGACAGGGCAGTGTGTGCGGCGTTCCCAAAGGGATCAAGGATGGCGGCTTGTTCGTCCGGAATGCTATCTGGCAAGGGATAGGCGTTGCTTGCGGGAATGCAAAGGTATTCGGCGAAGCAGCCATTGCGGGTCACGCCCACGCTGACATTGGAACGGCACAAGTGAGAACGTCCCGCGCGGCAATTGCGGCAATGCCCGCAAGCAAGGTGACCTTCACCTGAAACGCGGTCACCTGATTGAAAGTGTGAGGTGACTTCTTTGCCAATATCAACAATATGACCCACAAACTCATGACCAACCGTCATGGGAACGTTTATGTTTGCCTTTGCCCATTCATCCCATTTATAAATATGCAAGTCCGTACCGCAAATGGCGGTTTTTTTAATTTTAATTAACACATCATTTGGCCCAACCACGGGCCGTGCCACCTCTTCCATCCATAAACCGACTTCACTTTTTGCTTTGACTAATGCTTTCATGGGGATGCCTTGTTAATTGATTATGCCCAGTTGACGGCCAATTTTTTCAAATGCCTGGATGGCCTGATCCAGGTGATGTTTGTCATGTCCGGCTGACATTTGCGTGCGTATTCTGGCTTGGTCTTTGGGAACCACCGGGTACGAAAAGCCGACGACGTATATCCCTTCCTTGAGTAAGGCCTGAGCCATGGTGCTGGCTAATTTCGCATCGCCCAGCATGATGGGAATAATGGGATGGTCGCCAAGTGTCACCTTGAAACCCGCCTCTGTCATGTGGCGGCGAAAATAACGACTATTTTCATGCAATTTATGCATGAGATGACGATTGTCTCCGAGCATTTCAAGCACTTTAACCGAGGTGGCTGCCATTGCCGGAGCAAGTGAGTTTGAAAACAAATAAGGACGGGAGCGTTGCCTCAACCACGCAATGATTTCTTTGCGCCCACTGGTGAAGCCGCCGGATGCGCCGCCCAGTGCCTTGCCAAGCGTGCTGGTAAGGATGTCAATGCGATCCATCACATGATGGTATTCAGGTGTGCCACGCCCATTCTCACCCATCAAACCAGTCGCATGCGAGTCATCCACCATGACCCATGCGTTATATTGGTCGGCAAGGTCACAAATGGCTTTCAGATTGGCGAGGGTGCCATCCATGGAAAAAACCCCGTCGGTTGCAATTAATTTGACGCGGCAGTGTTCTGCGGCTTTCAATTGCTGCTCAAGATCAGTCATGTTGTTGTTCTGGTAGCGAAAGCGCGCGGCTTTGCAAAGTCTCACCCCATCGATGATGCTGGCGTGATTTAATGCATCGCTAATCACCGCGTCTTCTGCGCCAAGCAAGGCTTCAAACAAGCCGCCATTAGCATCAAAACAAGATGAATACAGGATGGTATCTTCCATTTGTAAAAAAGCACTCAGGCTTGCTTCCAGCTTTTTGTGGATGGATTGCGTGCCGCAGATAAAGCGCACCGATGACATGCCGTAACCATAGTCATCCAGTGAGGTTTTGGCAGCGGCAATTAAGTCAGGGTGATCTGAGAGTCCAAGGTAGTTGTTCGCGCAGAGGTTAATCACTTCTTGCCCATCTTCCAATTGAATCACGGCTTGTTGTGGGGAGGTGATGATGCGCTCGTCTTTATAAAGTCCTGCTGTTTTAAGCGCGTTTAATTCATCTGTCAAAAATGTTAAATAGGGCTGCTTGTTCATGGCGGTTCCTTTTTTTTAATAGCCTGGGAAATCTTCAACTTTGATTTTGTCTTCGGGTATTTCCATGTCAGTCAAGGTTTCATGCAGGGCAGTCACCATGGCAGGTGAGCCGCAAATATAATAAATGGGTTGATGAAGATCGGGAATATATTTTTTCAGCAAGGTGTGAGTGATAAAGCCTGATTCACCTTGCCAGTTCACCTCAGGCTTGACCAGCGTGTTAATCAGCTTGAAAGGCGCGTGCTGTTTCTCAAGTTCCATTAATTCATCTAAAAAAGCGGCATCCTCACGGGATTGGTTGCCATAAAACAAATAAAGCGCTTGTTTTGAATGTTGCTGAACAGCATGACGAATGATGCTGTAAAACGGAGTGATGCCAATGCCGCCTGCGATCATGACAGCCGGTATTTTGCTATCTTCATGCAGGATGAATTGACCGGTGGGGCCTGCGAATTTAATGTCACTACCGAGTGGGAGAGCGTTTAAGACACGTTTATAGGCGGAGGTTTGTGCGCGTGTCGCAATGGCTATGTGCGGGTCAGTTGGCGTGCTTAACAAGGAAAAACGTCGGGTGATGCCGCCTTTATCTGTTTCAGGCGGATTAATTAAGGTGAAACCGCCATACTGGCCTGGCGTAAAGGAAAAGTTGGCGGGTTTTTCAAAGTAAAACAGCAGGGTGTCTCTGGCAACTTCACGACGGTTGATGAGTTTCAGTGTGTAAATAGGCATGGAGGGTCTCGTGTGTTGGTGTTAAACGAGTGATTGGTGCTTGCTAGGTTACCAATATTTTAAGGGATGAGAAACCTTTGAATGCTATCGGTTATCCGGGCATTGACTGGTTAAGGCTAGCATGCGATACCGGTGTCCTTAGGGGAATGGCGCGCTTCTGGGTGAGATTTCAACTGCGTTGGGCAGGGAATTTGCGATGGGTTAACCGTGCTTGAAGCGTCGTTTCAAAAGCGAGTAGGGCCAGAAAATAAATCATCTGATGCAGGCCTTGCTCTGTCTGGGGAATATGGGCGTCTTTTAGTTGCTGCAACAACTGTTTTTTGGCCCGAGGCGGTAATTCCTCGGCAGCAACCAATCGCGTCAATTCTTCTGTTAAATGAGTCGGCATTATATTAGTCTTCGCTTCAATGTTACCTTTATTCTTTATTATAGCAGGCAGAGTTGAAGAGGGGCTTAAATGGAAGAAAATAATTTAAAAAAATTACGGTGGGCTTGTCGTCGAGGCATGCTGGAACTGGATGTTTTATTAGGGAATTTTCTGAAAGGCGGCTATCCTCAACTGACAGAAGTCCATCAAAAACAGTTTAGCCGGCTACTGACCTTCCCTGATCCGGTATTATTGGCCTGGTTGCTTGGTAAAGAGACACCGGTTGAGGCTGAGATGGCCCACATGGTGGATTTGATCCGTCGCCATGCCAGCCATTCCCGCTAAAAAACGCGGGAAGGCTTCCTTGTTTCTATGCTGCGCAAAAGCAAAGCTTTTGCTTGCACCGAAAGGGGGAGAACCGCGATCTCCCCCTTTGGAATCCCCCATCGCGAAATGTTCAGCGGGAGTCGCTGTCGCCATGCACGGTAATGAATTTCAGTTAAAAGCGTCACTGACAGCGGCAGTGGTCATGGTGATCCTGTTGGTGATGAGTGTGGCGGCCAGTTGTCTGCTGCCGGTGTCATTTGGGTGGCATCTGTTGGCGGTCGTCTTGCTGCTGTTTTATGGTCTCTGTTTGCTGCGACAGTATGCCTTGTTAACGAGTCACCAGGCGATTCAGCAAATTCAGTTTATTCGGGATGATATATGGCGAATAAAAACCAGGCATCACACCGGTGAAGCCAGATTAGACGGGAACAGTACCGTGACAACGCTCGTTTCTGTGCTTTGTTTTCAATGGACTCACTCAACAGCGATTCCCGCTTTACAGGTCGCGGTGGGGGATTCCAAAGGGGGAGATCGCGGTTCTCCCCCTTTTGGTGCAAGCAAAAGCTTGGCTTTTGCGCAGCATAGAAACAAGGAAGCCTTCCCGCGTTTTTTAGCGGGAATGGCTGCTCACTCAAGATCATCCTGTTCATGTGTGATTTTCAAGGATTCACTGCCACGTTCCGTTTATCGCCGCCTGATCGTGACGATCAAATCATAACACGAGGTGAATGGGTGTCTTGACGCTTGAAGTGAACATAGTCTCATCAATGTGGGGAAAGTGAGCGTGATGTCCCTGTCCATGACACTTTTTGTGTACAGCGTGTTTTCTGACACCCACATGGTATATTCCCTCAAAGTACGGTAATATTTTGCCCTTTATCTCGGCTACTAAAGATGCCTATGCGGAATATTAGAAATTTTTCCATTATTGCTCACATTGATCATGGCAAATCAACGCTTGCTGACTGTTTAATCCAGTTATGCGGTGGGTTGGCCGCGCGTGAAATGCAAGCACAAGTGCTGGATTCCATGGATTTGGAACGTGAGCGCGGTATAACCATCAAAGCGCACAGCGTCACACTATATTATAAGGCCCTGGATGGTGAAACGTATCAGTTGAACTTCATTGATACACCCGGCCATGTGGATTTTTCGTATGAAGTCTCCCGATCGCTTGCCGCCTGTGAAGGTGCTTTGCTGGTGGTGGATGCAGGGCAGGGTGTGGAAGCGCAAACCCTGGCTGTTTGTTATACAGCACTCGATCAGGGATTAGAGGTTGTTCCTGTTTTAAACAAGATAGATTTGCCACAGGCTGACCCGGAGCGTGTTATTTTTGAAATTGAAGATATCATTGGGCTTGAGGCGAAAAATGCGATACGCATCAGCGCCAAACAGGGGTTGGGCATTCGTGATTTACTGGAGCGTTTAATTGCGGATATTCCGGCGCCAACGGGTGATTTAGCGGCACCCTTGCAAGCGTTGATTATCGATTCTTGGTTTGACTCCTATCTGGGCGTGGTGTCACTGGTGCGCGTGAAGCATGGGGTGATTAAAGTCGGTGATAAGATACAAGTGATGTCCACTGGCCGCCATTACGAGGTTGGTTCATTGGGCGTGTTTAATCCCAAGCCGCATGAGAGGCCTGTGTTAAGCGCGGGTGAAGTAGGGTATGTCATGGCAGGCATCAAGGAAATTAACGGCGCGCCGGTGGGTGATACCTTGACGCATGCACATAAACCAGCCACTACCATGTTGCCTGGATTTAAACAGGTGAAGCCCCAGGTTTATGCGGGCCTGTTTCCGATTAGTGCCGATGACTTTACCGCCTTACGAGAGGCTTTAAGTAAATTACGACTGAATGACGCGGCCTTATTTTTTGAGCCGGAATCCTCAGAAGCCTTGGGGTTTGGTTTTCGTTGCGGCTTTTTGGGTATGCTGCATATGGAAATCATTCAGGAACGTCTTGAGCGCGAATATCATCTGGCCTTAATTACCACCGCGCCCACGGTCGTCTATGAAGTGCTTGATACCAAGGGTCAAGTGATCTATGTGGACAACCCTTCAAAGTTACCGGCGGCGAACCTGATTGCCGAGTGGCGTGAACCGATTGCCATGGCCCATATTCTAGTCCCGCAAATTCATTTGGGCAGTGTCATGACATTGTGCGTGGAAAGGCGCGGCGTGCAAAAAAGCATGTTATTTCACGGCAACCAGGTCGCGTTGGTGTATGAATTGCCGATGGGTGAAATTGTCATGGATTTCTTTGATCGGCTGAAATCAGTCAGCCGCGGCTATGCTTCTCTCGATTACAGTTTTTCACATTTTCAATGCGCTGATTTGGTGAAAGTGGATATTTTAATTAATGGCGAACGGGTGGATGCGCTGGCCAATATTGTCCATCGGAATTTTGCCCAGACGCGCGGTCGTCTGGTGACTGAAAAATTGCGTGAGTTAATTCCACGGCAGATGTTTGATGTTGCCATACAGGCGGCCATTGGCGGGCAGATTATCGCAAGACAATCCGTGAAAGCCATGCGAAAGAATGTCACCGCCAAATGTTATGGCGGCGATATTTCGCGCAAACGCAAGTTACTGGAGAAACAAAAGGAAGGAAAAAAACGCATGAAGCAAGTGGGTAATGTGGAGTTGCCACAAGAGGCGTTTTTGGCTGTATTGAAAATTGATGAAAAAAAATAATGGCTAAGGCCAGGAGAGCAGCATGAATTTTAATTTTGAGTGGATTATTTTTTTGGCGACGGTTATCACGGGTGTCATTGCCTTGCTTGACAGTCTTTTTTGGGCGAAAAAACGCAAGCTGGCGCAAGGTGACAAGGGTGCCGTGAAGCTGCCTGTTATCATTGATTATTCACGTTCTTTTTTTCCGGTTTTGTTAATTGTTTTCTTGCTGCGATCGTTCTTGTTTGAGCCCTTTCGCATTCCATCAGGCTCACTGGAGCCAACCTTGCAGATCGGTGACTTTATTATTGTGAATAAATTTGATTACGGCACCCGTTTGCCCATTGTGCATCAAAAAGTACTGGGTTCGGGTAAGCCCGCGCGCGGTGATATTGTGGTTTTTCGTTTTCCGCCCAACCCTTCTGTCAATTACATTAAGCGAGTTGTTGGATTGCCTCATGATCGAATCAGTTATGTCGATAAGGAATTGACGGTGAATGGCATTAAAGTGCCGCAAACCTTTTTAGGGGATACGCAGGCAACGGGTGAAGATGGTTCGACCTGGGAGGCGCAGGAAAAAAGAGAAAATTTATTGGGCGTCAAACATCATATTTTACTGGATAAGACAAAAGCGAGCATGGATCTTAAGGATGTGGTGGTGCCTGAGGGAATGTATTTCATGATGGGTGATAATCGTGATGATAGTCAGGATAGTCGTTATTGGGGTTTTGTGCCGGATGCCAATATTGTTGGAAAAGCCGTGGTGGTTTGGATGAGCTGGAATGGGCTTCCAGATAAGCTGTCATGGCAAAGTATCAAAAAGGCCATTCGCTGGGATCGCCTTGGCATGTCAGTCAAGTAGTGCAGCGATTCCCGCTTTACATGTCGCGATGGGGGATTTCAAAGGGGGAGATCGCGGTTCTCCCCCTTTTGGTGCAAGAAAAAGCGTGGCTTTTGCGCAGTATAAAAACAAGGAAGCCTTCCCGCGTTCTTTAGCGGGAATGGCTGCAAGTAGTGAGGCATTTAATGTTTATTTATCTGGGTAGTCAATATGTCTGAGCCATTAGCTAAAAAATTAAAATATCGCTTTAACGATCCGCATTATCTCAAGGTTGCATTAACGCATTGCAGTAAAGGAAGTGAGCATAATGAGCGTTTGGAATTTTTAGGCGATGCGGTCGTGAATTTTGTAATTGCGGATATTTTATATCGACAGTTTCCGGGCGCAACGGAAGGTGAGCTTAGTCGGTGGCGCGCGTCACTGGTTAATCGGGATACCTTGGCTGACCTGGCCCGTCAGTTTGAATTGGGTAAATATATTTTTTTAGGGCCAGGTGAAATCAAGAGTGGTGGTCAAACGCGTTCGTCCATTTTATCTTGCGCCATGGAGGCGATTATCGGTGCCGTGTATCTGGATGGTGGTTTTGAGGCGACGCATGAGCGAATCAGTGCATGGTATCAGGATTTGTTGCAGTCTTTGTCAAGTGCGGCAAGTCACAAAGACTCCAAAACGGTCTTACAGGAATATGTTCAAGGATTGCGTTTGGCTCTGCCAGTTTATACGGTCGAGAAAATTGAAGGCGAAGCACATCAGCAAAGGTTTACCATTAGTTGTGAGGTTGAACATCTTGATATTAAAGCAATAGGCATGGGGACCAGTCGGCGGCGCGGTGAGCAGGCTGCCGCTCAAGCGATGTTGGCGGAGATTAAACGTGGTAAAAAATAAGGGTTTCAAAAGTGGTTATGCGGCCATTGTCGGGCGGCCCAATGTGGGTAAATCCACATTGCTTAATGAGTTGCTGGGTGAGAAAGTCAGTATTACCTCACCTAAACCCCAAACGACACGCTGGCAAATCATGGGTGTTCAATCACTGCCAGACGCACAAATTATCTATCTTGATACACCAGGCATCCATGAAGAAGAAAAGCGGGCAATCAGTCGTTATTTGAATCGGGTGGCTACCTCGGTGATGTTTGATGCGGATGTGATTGTACTGATGGTTGATGCGACCCAGTGGAAATCAGAAGATGAACTGGTTGTAAAAGCATTAAAGCAGACGGATAAACCCATTATTCTGGCGATCAACAAAATGGATTTGTTGGCAGAGAAGGCAGCCGTATTGCCGCTAATCGAAAAATTAAAAAACAAGCTGCCCTTTGCAGGCATTGTTCCCATTTCAGCCAAAAAGGCATTGAATACGCATGCATTGCAACATGACATCATTCAGTTGTTACCTGAGGGACCCTTACTTTTTCCAGTGGATCAACTGACGGACAAAAGCATACGCTTTCAGGCGGCTGAAATTATTCGTGAGAAATTGATTTGCTCCACAGAAGATGAGCTGCCTTATACCACCGCGGTTGCCATTGAGGCGTTCACGCAAGATGAAAAAATAACGGAAATCAGCGCCGTGATCTGGGTGGAGAGGCCGGGGCAAAAAGCCATTATCATTGGTAAAAAAGGGGATCACTTGAAAAAGGTTGGCATGGCGGCAAGGCGTGATCTGGAGAAGCTTGTCAAGGGCAAGGTTTTTTTACGATTGTGGGTGAAGGTCAAGGAACATTGGACGGATGACGAAAAATCGTTACGAGGGTTGGGTTACGAGTGAAGCGGGTTAAACAGGTGGCGGGATTTGAAAGGGGGCGTGATCATACATGATGTCTGTCAAGCGGGTGACGCTTCAGCCCGCCTATGTGTTGCATAAGCGTCCCTACCGCGAAACCAGTTTTTTGGTGGAAATCATCACGCAAGATCATGGGCGCCTCACGGTGATTGCGCGAGGCGTTAGAAAGCCGCGTTCGGCAACGCAGGGCTTATTGCAGGCATTCAAGCCCTTATTCATGTCATGGGTTGGTAAAACAGAATTAATGACGATGACTCAGCTTGAGTTGCGGGGTGAGGCACCGGTTATTCAGGGAGAGTGTCTTTATGCGGGGTTTTATTTGCATGAATTGATGATCGCGTTGCTCGCGCGCGGGGATCCGCATCCTGGTGTTTTTCAAGCTTATGAAAAAGCGCTGGATGCTTTACAGTCAACCCCGCTTGAACAGAAAACGTTGCGGATTTTTGAAAAATATTTATTGGAAGATTTGGGCTATGGGCTGCTTCTTAAGTCAGATCATACGGTGGTCAAACGGTTTGAAGCAGATAAATATTACCGACTGGTGGCAGACCAGGGGTTTATTTTAACGGAGCTTCCGAACCTAGGTGAAGACGCGCATGCTGCTTCATTAAGCCCTGTTTTTTTGGGGCGAAATTTACTGGCGATGGCCAAGGAAGATTGGCGGGACGAAGGGGTTTTGCAAGATGCTAAACGGCTGAATCGTTTTATTTTGTCGCCCTTGCTAGGGTCGCGTCCGTTACATAGCCGGCGTTTATTTATGCCGTTCAATGAGAGGAAAAAACATGTCGAATAAACCGATTTTGTTAGGCGTTAACATTGACCATATTGCAAGCTTGCGTCAGGCAAGATTGACTCGATATCCTGATCCGGTGGAGGCTGTCTTTGCGGTTGAAACGGGTGGCGCGGATGGGGTGACCGTGCATTTACGCGAAGATAGGCGACACATTCAGGAACGGGATGTGGCGTTGATTCAATCAGTCCTCCTGACGCGGATGAATCTTGAAGTGGCTGTTACAGAAGACATGCTGGTTTTTGTTGAAAAAACCGCCCCATCGTTTTGTTGTTTTGTCCCTGAAAAGCGTGAGGAGTTGACAACAGAAGGGGGGCTTGATGTCGAGGGCCAGGAAAAATTGATTCAGGCAGCCGTTTCGCGCTTACAGGATAAAGGCATTCAGGTTTCCTTGTTTATTGATCCAGTGATCGCCCAAATTAAGGCGGCGGTGCGATGTGGCGCGCGCTATATTGAAATTCACACAGGTGCTTACGCGGATGCAGCGACGCCGGAAAGTCAGGCGAAGGAGTTGCATAGAATCATTCAGGCAGCGCAATTTGCGCATCAGGCGGGTGTGGTGGTGAATGCGGGCCATGGACTGAATTATCAGAATGTACAGGCGATTGCGCGCATTCCGGAAGTGCATGAATTGAATATTGGGCATGGCATTATAGCGAGAGCCCTTTTCAGTGGCTTGCAATCAGCGGTGGTTGAAATGAAGCGACTCATGATTGAAGCAAGAAATAGTTAATTGAAGGAGACCAGCATGACCGTTCGCACACGATTTTCTCCGAGTCCGACAGGCTACATTCATTTGGGTAATGCACGCGCGGCGTTATTCAGCGCGCTATTTGCCTTGAAAAATCAGGGCGTGTTTATTTTGCGTATTGAAGACACGGATGCGACGCGTTCTGATGAGCAATATGTGGAAGATTTGCAACAAGATTTGAAATGGTTAGGTGTGATCTGGCAGGAAGGACCAGGGGCACCTGGTCAAGTGGGGCCTTACTGGCAGTCACAGCGCCAAGATATTTATGCCAAGTTTTATCAGCAGCTGGAAGAAAAAAAAATAATTTACCCTTGTTTTTGTTCAGACCAGACCTTGGCAATGGCGCGTAAATTACAGATATCGCGCAGTCAGGCACCACGTTATTCAGGCGTTTGCAAACCGTTATCATCTGCTGAGATTGCCGACAAATTGGCGCAAGGCCTTAAGCCTGCATGGCGATTTGGTGTGCCTGCGAATGAATCCATTGTGTTTGTTGACCTAGTGAAAGGCCCGCAGCATTTTGAAAGTAATGACATCGGTGACTTTATTGTCCGGCGCGCAGATGGTACGGCACCTTTTTTGTTTTGTAATGCCGTTGATGATGCGGCAATGAAGGTGACCCATGTGCTGCGCGGTGAGGATCATCTAGCCAATACCCCTCGTCAAATCCTGGTGTTAAAGGCATTAGGCTTGACGATGCCTGCGTATGGTCATTTGTCTTTGATTGTGGGTGAGGATGGCGCGCCGCTTTCAAAGCGTCATGGCAGCTTTAGTCTGAGTGGTATGCGTCAGGATGGTTTTTTACCGCAGGCCATCATGAATTATCTGGCTCGTTTGGGTCATGGTTGTGATGCCGCGGGATTACTGGACAAGGATCAATTGGCAGAACATTTTCATATCACGAAATTGAGTCGCTCATCCGCTCGTTTTGACATGACGCAATTGATGTATTGGCAAAAAATGGCAGTGTTGGCACTTGATGCGTCTGCCTTGTGGCGCTGGTTGGGGGAAAAGGTTCAAACTCAGGTGGCAGAAAGCAAGCAAAATCTATTCATTGAGACGGTTAAAGCCAATATGGCGTTTCCGGCGGATGGCTTGATGTGGGCTAACATATTTTCACATGATGGCGTTCACATTGACGCCGTGAATTACCCCATCATAAAGGAAGCGGGTGAACAGTTTTTTGTGGAAGCGGAACAGGCGGTTGATCAGTCTGGATTAGATTTGAAGGCGGTATTAGCTGACATGACACAATCGTTAGGCGTCAGGGGTAAAAAACTTTTCATGCCATTACGGGTTGCCTTGACGGGCAAGACGTTTGGCCCTGAGCTCGCGCAGGTCATTGAATTGCTGGGCGTTCAAAAGGTTAAGCATCGTTTGTCAAAAGCGTTTAAAATAGTTGCTCAGTGAATCGGGATGCTGGACTTTAGATTGAAGCAGGGGGAACCAGGTGATGTTGCAAATTTACAATACCTTGACACGTCAAAAAGAACCGTTTGAGCCGTTAGTGGCAAAGCAGGTGTCCATGTATGTGTGCGGCGTCACTGTTTATGATTATTGTCATTTGGGGCATGCTCGCACCTATACCTCGGCTGATGTGATGTTGCGTTATTTTCAATGGCGTGGTTATGGCGTGACGTATGTGCGGAATATAACGGACATTGACGATAAAATTATTAAACGCGCCAACGAAAACAAGGAAAGCATGGCCGATGTGACCAAGCGCTTTACAGAGGCGATGCACGAAGATTTTGCCGCGCTTGGCTTACGCGTGCCGCATCATGAGCCGCGTGCGACAGCGTATGTGCCACAGATGATTCGCCTGATTGAGACCCTCATTCAAAAGGGACACGCGTATGTGGCGGCGAATGGCGATGTGTATTTTGAGGTGCGTCGTTTTGCTCCTTATGGTTGCTTGTCTCATCATGACATCGATCAACTGGAAAGTGGTGCGCGTGTGGAAGTGGGTGCATTTAAGCGTGACCCGCTGGATTTTGTTTTATGGAAGCTCGCAAAGCCTGCCGAACCTAGCTGGCCGTCACCGTGGGGTGAGGGGAGGCCAGGTTGGCATATTGAATGCTCAGCCATGTCCATGGACTTATTGGGGCAGCAGTTTGATATTCACGGTGGCGGCCGCGATTTGATTTTTCCGCATCATGAAAATGAAATTGCCCAGTCGCAAGCGGCAACGCATGAATCGTTTGCCAAGGTTTGGGTACATGGCGGTTTTCTGCAAATAGATAAAGAAAAAATGTCAAAATCCTTGGGGAATTTTGTGACGATTCGGGATGCCTTAGCCGAGCATGATCCTGAGGTTCTGCGCTATTTTTTGCTGGCGAGCCATTATCGCAGTGCTTTAATTTATACGGATGATGTTTTGCTGCAAATCCGCCAGTCTTTGGAAAGGTTTTATACCGCGTTGCGTTTTCACGAAGAGACAGAGAGCGCAGAGAACACCGTGTATGAAAAAGAATTTATCGCGGCAATGGACGATGACTTTAATACACCCATCGCATTGTCGGTCCTGTTTGAGCTAGCACATGAAATTCAGCGTTTGCGTGAACAGGATCAGGCGGCCTCAGCCAGACATGCCGCGTTGCTGAAGCGACTTGGCGGTGTGCTCGGTATCTTGCAGACAAGTCCTGACGTGTTTTTTCAGGCGGGAGTGGATGTGGATGAGGTGAATGCCTTGATTGCAGCCCGTCATAAAGCAAGGGAAGAAAAAAACTGGGTGGAAGCGGATCGGGTGCGTGTGAGGTTAGCCAGCCTGTCCATTGTGCTTGAAGATGGCGCGGCGGGCACCACTTGGAAAAAAACTCAGTACACGACCAAAACTTAAAGCCGTTCGCCCTGAGTAGCCTAGCCCCTCGGGGCGCGGGTCAAATATCGGAAAAGAACAGTAACCCTTCTCTCGTGCTAAATTCTCTAAAATTTTTTCATTAACTGACATTTCCACGATCTTTTTGGAAATTTTTTAATTTTAAATCCATTAACTGTGTCATTCCCTATTAACTGTGTCATTCCCGCGCAGGCGGGAACCTATTTCTA
>Ga0155556_143_pt1 | contig 15232 bp, 15 predicted proteins | sample RifCSPhighO2_12_FD_107213 | JGI IMG/M metagenome (GOLD analysis project Ga0155556, IMG submission 107213) | Gammaproteobacteria bacterium RIFCSPHIGHO2_12_FULL_45_12
AACCGCCTTATCCGATATACCGCTTTTAAGCAACAGCGGAGATGTCACAATCTGCTTTCAGTATTTCAAATCACTTCCTAATGAAAAAAAATGGTTTTTAATCGAAAAATTTGTTGAGAAGACGCCAACAATAGAAAAACGAAATCAGCTTGATATTATTTTAAAAGCAAACCCGGATATCGCAGCATGGCTAGATCAACTCCCTGAGTTTCAAGCGTATTATGTTTTTGAATTGCCTCTTTCTCACAATGAAACAAGACTATACTTTGCCGCAGAACGGGGATACACCCGGATAGTCAGAGACCTGTTATCTTCAGGCGATCATGACATCAATGCCGCTAAGGAAAATGGCATCACCCCACTTTACATCGCCGCACAAGAGGGTCATCCTGATGTGGTGAATGCCCTTTTAGAAAAAAACGGCATCGACATCAATGTCGCCAGGGCAAAAGGCACCACCCCACTTCACATCGCCGCACATAACGGTCATCTTAAGGTGGTAAATGCCCTTTTAGCAAGAGAAGGTATTGACATCAATGCCGCTACTAAAAGTGGCAGCACCCCACTTCACTTCGCGGCACAAAATGATCATCATGATGTGGTGAAGGCCCTTTTAGCAAGAGATGGCATCGACATCAATGCTGCTATGAGGGATGGCACCACCCCACTTTACATCGCCGCACAAAAGGGTCATCTTGATATGGTGAAGGCCCTTTTAGCAAGAGATGGCATCGACATCAATGCCGCTACTAAAAGTGGCAGCACCCCACTTTACATCGCCGCACGAAAGGGTCATCTTGAGGTAGTGAAGGCCCTTTTAGCAAGAGATGACATCAAGATCAATGCCGCTAAAACAGATGGTGCCACCTCACTTCACGTCGCGGCACAAAATGGTCATCATGAGGTGGTAAATGACCTTTTAAAAAAAGAGGGCATCAAGCTCAATGCTGCTATGAGGCATGGCGCCACCCCACTTTACATCGCCGCAGAAAATGGTCACCTTGAGGTGGTGAATGCCCTTTTAGAAAAAGATGGCATCGACATCAATGCTGCTATGAGGCATGGCGCCACCCCACTTTACATCGCAGCAAGAAAAGGTCATCTTCATGTGGTGAATGTCCTTCTAGCAAGAGACAACATCAACATCAATGCCGCTGCGATTGATGGCACCACCCCACTTTACGCTGCACGACACAATGGACATGCCGATATTGTTGCGGCCATCTGCAAAGCAAAACTGCGGCAGTACAACAATGAGGTGAATAAACGAGAGGATAACCATTATAAAAACGCACTCTTTGGCATTTTAAAATTCGGCTATCCCGCTAAAGAAAAAAAAGCAGCTTCAAAAGCTTTGCTAGATGCCTTAAGCAATCAGCTTGTGCTGACTGACGATGAGAAGTATAAGCTTGAAGAAACAACACTTACTGCCAGAGAGAAGGGGGCACTTAAGCAGGGCGAATTAGGTGAAATTTATCGTGAATTACAGGCAGCAACACACAGACTGAGATAATCGACCAGCCAATAAGACTTGGTACATGACAATAGCCGCGGGCATGACAGGTTTTTTTGTCATGCACTGAGCCCGCGATACACTATATTATTTGTCCAAAAAAAATCGTCTGAACAATGAATAATATTGTCTTAATATCACATTTTTGATAGGATTTTGACCCACCTCAATCACTACAAGGTATGCACGGAATGTGGTCGTTCGTCAACACCCTGCTCTCGCCTAGGAAATTTTTTTCTTTTTCCAGTCGGCTCCTTCCCTGGCTGTCAGTTGCCTGCCTGTTATTGCTTGGCTATGGCCTTGTCGGCGCCCTGTGGCTTGCCCCTGCTGATGCTGTGCAAGGAGAGGGATTTCGCATCCTCTATGTCCATGCGCCTTCCGCCTTTCTCTCGCTCTTTATTTACGCCATGATGGCGGGCGCTGCCGCCGCATCGCTGGTATGGCGGCTCAAAATGGCCTCGCTCGTCATCAAACACAGCGCGCCCCTTGGTGCCTGCTTCACCTTTCTGGCGCTGCTGACGGGCAGCTTATGGGGCAAGCCCATGTGGGGAACCTGGTGGATTTGGGATGCACGCCTCACCTCTGAATTAATTTTGCTATTCATGTATATTGGCATCCTGCTGCTCATCTCCGCTATCTCCACCAAAAAACGAGGTGAACGCGCTATTGCCATTTTCGTTTTAGTCGGTTTTGTCGATTTACCGATCATTCATTATTCTGTTTACTGGTGGAACACACTGCACCAAGGTGCCACCTTAAAACTGTTCGCACCCGCAACCATTGATGCGTCCATGCTCCACCCCTTAATGGCCATGATGGCAGCCTTTCTGCTGTATTACGCCATTGTGCTATTCATGCGTATGCGCTATGAATTAACCGTCGTTGAAACGCGGCCTCACTGGCTGAAGGAGAAAACCAAATGACCGCTTTTTCAAATTTTCTGCACATGGGCGGCTATGGCTGCTATGTCTGGCCAGCTTATGGCAGCGTACTCACCTTGTTATTAGTGCAATGGTTAATCCCACTACGTCGCTGGCACATTTTTTTGCGTAAGCACACTGATGAATAAGATTCATAAACAACGTTTATATTATGTCAGCCTACTAATCATTGGCCTCTCAATTGCGACCGGCTTAATCCTTTATGCACTCAAACAAAATATGAATGCCTTTTTGACACCCAGCCAATTAGCCGCCTCAACCATCCCCCGCAACCACCGCTTGCGCTTGGGAGGCATGGTTAAAAGACAAAGCATTAAACGTGACCCGCAGGGGTTAGGCGTCACGTTTGTCGTCACCGATTTGAAAAGTGACATTACCGTGCGCTATACCGGCGTGTTACCTGACTTGTTCCGCGAAGGAAAAGGCGTGATCGCCTTAGGCACCCTCACCTCGCAAGGCATTCTGATGGCACAGCAAATTTTAGCTAAACATGACGAAAATTATATGCCTAAAAACGTTTCACAAGTCATGGCGGACAAAACGACGGTTAACCACTAAAGGTACTCACCATGTTAAGACTTCTCGGCGAAACATGTTTATTTCTCGCCTTGGCATTCGCCCTGTTACAAAGCGTGCTTCCCTTGTGGGGATATTATCGCTGCAACCCTTACGCGCTTCTGGCCGGACGACCTTGCATGCTGGGGCAGTTTATATGCGTGCTGCTTGCCTATGGCTTACTCACAACGGCTTTTGGCATCAATGATTTTTCCATTTTATATGTCGCCGCCAACTCGCATCCCTCATTACCCCTGATGTATCGACTCACCGCCGTCTGGGGGGCCCATGAAGGCTCCATCTTACTCTGGATTTTCATTTTAAATGGCTGGTCGCTTGCCTTCACCTATTTTGAAAGAAGCTATATCAACTTACCGTTGGTTCTAGCCACCTTAGGGATCATGAGTGCCTGCTTTCTCTGTTTTTTGCTGTTCACCTCTAACCCATTTATCCTAGCCCCCCCTTATTTAACGGGCAATGACTTAAACCCCTTGCTTCAAGACCCAGGCTTTGTGATTCACCCACCCATGCTTTATACCGGCTATGTTGGCTTCGCCGTTGCTTTTGCCATCACTCAGGCCGCCCTGCTGCGGGGCACACTGGATACTGACTGGGCGCGCATCACACGCCATTTTGCCATGGCGGCCTGGTGCTTTTTGACCTTCGGCATCACCTTAGGCAGTTGGTGGGCTTACCGTGTACTCGGCTGGGGTGGATTCTGGTTTTGGGATCCCGTGGAAAATGCTTCCCTCTTACCCTGGATCGCGGGCACCGCGCTCATTCATGTTTTGGTCTTAACAGAGAAACGCGGCGTTGCCAAAAGCTGGTCAGCCTTATTGGCGATCATTTGTTTTGCCTTAAGTTTACTGGGTACGTTTTTAGTTCGTTCCGGTGTCCTCATTTCCGCGCACACTTTCGCAAACGACCCAAAGCGCGGGCTTTTTTTGCTGATTCTGTTAGCCATTTTACTCACCGCCGCGTTAAGCATTTACATGATTCGCATGCCGAAAATCCAAACCAGACCCCCCGAACCCTTTACGCCTATTTCTCGCGAAACCGGTTTGCTCGCCAACAGCGCATTACTCACCGTGGCCATGCTAACCATCTTGCTTGGCACCCTTTACCCGCTCATAGTAGACGCATTGCATTTGGGTGCCGTTTCAGTTGGCGCACCTTACTTCAACACCGTCATGCTTCCCCTTTTATTTATCACGATGACAATAATGGGGCTGGGACCGCTTTGTGCCTGGCAAACACAGTCTGCTCGAAAACTGTGGCAACTTGTCTCTAAAAATTTATTACTCAGTTATGCTTCCGCCGCCTTACTGATCTGGTATTTTACCGGCACAGTTGATTTCACCGCCATTGTCAGCGTGGGCTTAAGCTTCTGGATCATCTTATCTTTACGAGGCTCACTGCGTTTTTTGAAAGGCATGTCGTTAGCACATTTTGGATTTGCCATACTGATCATGGGCATCATGCTTTCTGCCCTCTTAAGTCAAGAACGTGAAGTGCGAATCAAACCTGGCGATGCAGTGACGCTTGGCCCTTATCAATTTGTCTTTATCAGCACCAAAGGAGAGGTGGGTGCTAATTATCGCGGCATTCAGGCAGCGTTTGAGGTGTTAAAACAGACTCGCCACATTACCAACTTATATCCTGAAAAAAGAATTTACACCGTACGCGAAATGGTGATGACCAAAGTCGCGATTCATCCCGCCATTTTTCGCGATCTTTATATCGCGCTCGGTGAACCGCTAAATGACAATGATTGGTCTGTCAGAATTTATTATAAACCCTTTATACGCTGGATATGGATGGGCGGCCTGCTCATGATGCTGGGCGGCATCCTTGCTTTATGGCAGCGAAAAACCCTGACCTCAAACGCTGCCTGGAGCGCACATGTCACTTAAATCAATTAAAACAATCCTCCCCTTTGCCATTTTATTTTTTTTGCTAATCCTATTATGGCGGGAACTTTTTGCGACCGATTCACATGAATTGCCCTCACCCCTGATTGGCGAAACCCTTCCCCATTTTTCATTACCCAATCTTGGCGAACCCCATGTCAAGCTAACGCCTGATGACTTGAAAGGCCATGTCAGCCTGCTCAATGTCTGGGCCACTTGGTGCTATGCCTGCGGCACGGAACACGCCATGCTCATGAAAATAAGTCATCAATATCATGTTCCCATCTATGGCATCGACTACAAAGACAATCACGAGGATGCTGTGAGATGGCTAACGGAAAAAGGCAATCCTTATCAAAAAATTGGGGACGACCGCAACGGCGATGCGGCCATTGACCTGGGCGTTTATGGCACGCCAGAAACATTTGTCATTAACCCGCAAGGAAAAATTGTCTACCGTCAGGTCGGCGCCATTAACCAAGCCACTTGGGATAATATTCTTTACCCCATCATCCAGCAATATGAAGGCACCCCGCATGAATAGCCAACGTCATTCGCTGTTTATTGTGATTTTTTGGCTGGGCCTTGCAACCGCCGCACAAGCCATCGGACAAGACCCTTATCCTTTTGCCTCACTCAAGGCAGCGCAACGTTTTCAGGCACTGACAAAGGAAATTCGCTGTGTGGTTTGTCAAAATCAAAACATCGCTGATTCAAACGCGCCCCTTGCCAATGATTTGCGGGATAAAGTATACCAAATGGTGAAAGCCAATCTGTCCGATCATGATATTAAAGAATACATGGTCAAGCGTTACGGTGAATTTATTTTACTGCGTCCACGGCTTTCCAAATTAACGGCGCCTTTATGGCTATTGCCTCTGTTAGGCTTCATCACTGCCATCGCAAGCCTTGTCTGGTTGTTTCCGCGTCAAAAAAGTCACAAGGATGGGTGACTTGCGTTCCTAGCACATGACAGGTTTTGTGTTCTTAAACGAGTCAGTCAAACTCGCCTATTATGGTATGATATAAGATAGACTTTTTTCATTGATGGAATCGATTAGATGCCGCCCAAAAATGACATTATCATTATCAAACAGTTCAAAACTCACCCTACCATTGGCTGGCGAGAATGGGTCAGCTTGCCAGAATTGCATATTAATCGCATCAAAGCCAAAATTGACACCGGCGCGCGCACCTCGGCATTACATGCCTTTTCTCTGCGGCCTTTTACAGAGCAAGGTGAGTCAAAAATTCGCTTTGATATTCACCCGTTACAGCATAATACTACCCATGTCATCACCTGCACCGCCACGGTGGTGGACAAGCGATTGGTCACTGATTCAGGGGGCCACACGGAGGAGCGTTTTGTCATCCACACGCCCGTGACTATTGCTGGACAAACCTGGTCAATCGAGATTACTCTCACCGAACGTGAGAACATGCTGTTTCGCATGCTCCTTGGAAGAAGCGCTCTACGTAAGCGTTTCAAAGTTAATCCAGCTCGCTCTTTTGTGACCACCAGGATAAAGACAAAATGAAAATTGCCATTTTATCGCGCAAGCCTTCCCTTTACTCAACCAGCCGACTGGTTGAAGCCGCTCAGGCGCGTGGCCATCAGGCGGATGTGATTGACACACTGCGCTGCTACATGAATATCACCTCAGCTGACCCGAACATTCACTACAAAGGTGTTGAGCTTGAGCAATATGACGCGGTTATTCCCCGCATTGGCGCGTCCATTACTTTTTATGGTGCCGCCGTGGTCAGGCAACTGGAAATGATGGGGGTTTTTTGCGTCAACGATTCCGTTGCCATTACCCGAGGACGAGATAAATTACGCTCCTTGCAATTACTTTCAAAGAAAGGCATTGGCATGCCCATCACCGGCTTTGCACATTCGCTGGATGAAATTACGGATTTAATTAAAATGGTTGGCGGGCCGCCACTGGTCATCAAATTTCTGGAAGGCACACAAGGCATTGGCGTGGTACTGGTTGAAACCACCAAAGCAGCGCGCAGTGTGCTTGAGGCTTTTTTGGGACTCAAGGTTAACATCATGGTGCAAGAATACATTCAAGAATCAGGCGGTGCCGATATTCGCTGCTTTGTCATCGGCGGCAAAGTCGTCGCCGCTATGAAGCGGCAGTCCAGATCGCCTGAAGAATTTCGCTCCAACTTGCATCGTGGCGGAACGGCCACCACGGCCACGGATATCACGGAAGAAGAAACCAACATGGCCGTTCGCGCCGCACACATCATTGGCTTGAATGTCGCAGGCATTGATATCGTCAGGTCCAATCGCGGGCCATTAATTATGGAAGTCAACGGCTCCCCGGGTTTGGAGGGAATAGAAAAGACCACCGGCATAGACGTGGCGGCTGAAATCATTCAATTTATTGAAACCGGCACGGAAGAGGCCAACGAGAAAGACTTTAATGGTCGGGGCTAACTTATTATTCCTGAAGCATCCCCTTAAAATCCAACGCCATACGCCCCATGTCCAAGCGATTAAAGAACAGCGAATAAACCATCCATGCACTGATTGCCGACAAATCCGAAAACTGTGGCGGCACATATTTGGGGGCCACGACAATGTTTTCTTCCACCAGATCCGCTAACACATGCAAATCATCTAGCGTCGTTTTACCGACAAACAAAAGTGGAATGCGTTTCACTAAACCACGTTGCACCGCCAGACGCATGTAATTATAAATTAAAATAAATCCTTTACTGTATGACAAATCCTTGGTGTAAGGACCGCCCTCTGGTGTGCTGCCGCGAAAGACACGCACCGCTGACTGATAACTATCATTTTCTTCCATGCCTTGATCACGAAAAAAATGATATACATCAAAAAAATTCGCGCCATCTTCAACCATATTAACGGCGTTAATGCGATTCGTTAATCGCCGCACGCGTCCTGGAAACGATGAAAATGTAAAAATTTCAGTGATAATGGCCAAACCTTCCTGCGTCACCGTTGAGGAGGGCGGCCCCTTGCTTAAAAACGTGCAAATGGGTTGCGCCAAACCATTTAGCGTTGTGCCAAGATGTACCCAGCCCTCATGTATTTCAAACGTGCGAATTTCACGCGCACTAAATTTCAAGCCTTCGTGAATTTTTAATTTATCGGCGCCTGCCGCGGCATCTGCAATAATGCCATCACTCAACTGCACGCGAATGGCATCATCCTCCGAAAAATAATTTTTTAGCCGCTCACTTAAGATGGTGACGACGTCTTCACTGGTATAAATTTTTTCATCGTCTTGCGTCAACACTTGATCTTTAATGTTCGCCAGTGTTTCTGACACCAATGCCGCTAAATCTTTTAACGTTGGCGCACCCACATGAAAGGCATCTTCAGAACTACCATAAAGCTCTTGTGATATTTCCGTAAATCGCGGCGTGCCGCGCGCTTCCAGCATGTCAATGACGCGGCAATACTCATACCCCATTCGCTGCATGATGCCGCCTACGCCGCTATATTGCCCGAGCCGCCGTCTAATGCTGCGATCAATTTCATGAAATTCTTCTATGACTTTTTTGGGATCAAAAGAAAGTGGATTATTTTTTTGATAAAAATCACGGTCAATGGCGGGAAGTTTTTTACATTTATGCTTAAAAAAGTAATCCTGAACCTGAGGACCCCATTTCAAGGCATCCAAAATACGAATGGGCCTCTGCGCGGCCACAATGCGCTCAGACAGCTCACGTATGACCTGTTGATATTCCCCGACAATGTCGCCATTGGCTTTGGTCAATGCCGCATCCTTGAATTAGCTATGCCCATTTAGCCATTATACCTCAATACGACCTGGTCCTAGTACATGGATTCACTAAACAAGTTTCTACGTCGCTCCACTTCTTCCGCACAGGGAACGCACAAAGCGAATCCCAGTGCCTGACGGCCTTCCGGAATATCATCATTACATTCAATACATTGCTTGACTCTTTTTTGCGATCCACTTGCGGCTCCACGCATTTTACTGAGCGCACGCGCGACCTCTATGTCAATGAGATCATTTGCAATATCGATTGCGTCTGCCATGGTTGCACCTTCCCCTGAAAAATCGAAGTATTCTACTGGATTAAGGTGGGATATCAAGCAAATAAGGCAAAGATTGGCCATTGCGACTTCAAAAAAATACGCGTTCAACCTGTCGCTAAACAAAAATGACTCGGAATGATAACAACCGCCTCCGGCAAGATAAAAATACCTATATAAAATAACTAGATATCACAGCAAAGCCAGTCGAATATTCCTAGAATTCAGGCTCAGGGGTACCATTCTTTTGACAATACCCAATCATACGAAGTGTGCCAGTCCCCAACCCTCTACCCATCCTCTTTCATAAAATATTGTCGCAATTTCCTCATTTCCAGGATATGACTCATGAGGCTTTCTTAAATCTTCAATTTTTAACTCTGGCGGCAATTCACCATTATTCCATAGCTCAAGTCTTATGTTGCGTAGTTTGTTATGTTGCATTGGTTAATTATTTTATTAAAAATCAGCTACAGCATGATATTTTATGCCACATAAGTTCATCGCGAACTTATTCATTTTTACCAAAAAGATCATCTAATATCACAACCCCATCAACCATTCCTTTCATATAATTCGTCTTTTTAAGACCATTTGCAGATATCATCGTCAAAAATATTTGCTTATCTGTGCGTATAATTTTTCTAAAAACATCAATTTTTTGTTTCAATTTTTCAGCATATTGTTTATCGATAGCAAATGGCTTATCCGTATATTTAATTTCACATACAGTGATAGCCTTATCATCACGATCAAATAATAAATCAATCTGCACACCTTTTTCATTTGAATCATGACGAGGCACATATCGCCAAGGTGAAGCTAGACTATTTTCTCCTATATTTAATGCTTTTTTGATTTGTGAAATATGTTTATAGCAAATATTTTCAAAAACATATCCTAGCCAACCAAAGTATCCTGGTGTATTAATTATGCTTCTCCAATACTTTGTTGTTTTATTTTGTTTTAGTTGTCTCTTTATTGGTTCGATCCATTCGAGATAAAAGTAACAGTATTCATCGCTGATTCTGTAAAAAATGCCTAATTTTTTATGCCCAAACGGAATATAACTCGTAACAAAGCCGGCATGTTCCAAGTCTTCTAATCTATTGGTTAACCTTCCGCCCTTTCCCGTCAGTTTATTTCGCGCATCTATTTCGCTTCTTTTAATACCATCTTTATGAGCGCCAATTAGCGTAACAAGTTCTTTATATTGCTCAGAGTGCTCGAATAGTGAGGAAAATACTTCGTCAAATTCATCAAATAGCATTCCATTCGAATTAAAAAATAAATTGTCAATATTTTGATCGACAGAGTAATTCTTTTTAATCTGATTTAAATAAAACGGTATTCCGCCCATAGTCATATATAATTTTACTGTCTGCTGATAATTGCATTGATACCCAATATGTTTTAAGTATAAAAAGGTTTCATGTAAATTAAATGGGAGTAATCTAATCTTTCGAGTGACTCTATTATGAAGTCCGCCTTTATTTTTAATTATTTTCTTTATTATCCATGAAGCAGCTGATCCACACACAATAAGCTTAACTTTTTTATCGTTAACCCAGTACCTATTCCAAAAATACTCTAGCGCAGCTATCACACCTGATTTGCGAGTAGACATCCATGGTAACTCATCAAAAAATAAAACAACTTTTTTATTCTTTGATAATTGATCTACTGCACGTGTTAACTCATCGAATGCATCCATCCAATTTGTAGGTGTTTTTATTGATGCTCCCCTATAGAAAGTTTCACCCACTTCTTTCGCAAATCGAGCAAGTTGCTTAGCGGATGATCCTTTGTATATACCAGTCATCTGAAAATACACACATTTTTTTGATTGAAAAAAGTTCTTTATAAGATAGGTTTTCCCGACGCGTCTTCTACCATAGATTGCTATTAGCTCAGCACTGCTTGAATTAAGCGCTTCTTCTAATTCAATTTTTTCTGAGTTTCTTCCAATTATTTTTTCCAAGAAGCTTTTCTCCATGTGTGCTAGTAGGACACTTATAAGGCTATCATAAGTGTCCTACTAACACAAAGAAATATTGCATTACTGAGACACTTATAGACTGGTTATAAGTGTCCTACTGGAGTTTGTCCGTTGTAACCGCTCACGGGCTTTTTAAGCCGCAACAGCTAATGTGGTGCCAGTGTTGACAGTCATTTCAGGTAAGAGAGAAAAACGGGGTCAGGCTTGCACAATTGCACTTCGCATTTGAACCGGCGAATCATATTGTCCAAACCGCCGAAGAAATTGTAAAAGCAGTGGCGTCAGGCCAATTATCCATTAAGGAAGGGCGAGAATTGGCTTTATTAATCGATAGACAACGACAAGCCATAAAATCGGAAAAAAACTCCCTAACACTCGATTTATTTAGCCGTTATGCGTAATTTTTTAATCCTTTGGGTTGAAGCTGCCACTTGGATCATGTCACGCAATTACATCTCCGTTATATTAACCCAAATTTGCCATTCTTTAACTTTGCCACTTTCAAGTTTATATAAATTCATAGCATCGAGCTTAACTTGTATACCGTCAGGATTATGCTTATAAAATATGGCATTTTGTTCTACGCGAAAGGCTATACGATCTTCATCTGCGATAACGTCCTTTATCTCACTTTTTAAATCCTTAAATATTTTTTGCAGATTAGGTAAACGTGATTTCAAAGTCATTAAGGTAGCGGATATTGCCGTAAGTTCAAGAATCAATCAACTGATTTTATGAAAAATTAGCTAAAAACCCGTGAGTGGTTACGATTGGGGGGCTGGTTTGTCCAAAGTACGCTGGCGTTTTTAAACGTCATTGGCCCTACCTCTAAACATCGAGTTAATCTGCCCCATATCGCCATAACAATATTGCAAAATAGAAAGTGCCGCTAGGCTGGCCGTCTCGGTTCTAAGCACCCGCGGACCCAGATTCAGCGGCATAAACCCTTTCATGACCGCTTGCGCCATCTCATGTTGACTGAGCCCCCCTTCAGGGCCAATCAATAACACTACCTTCGCCCCTGCCGGTAACACTTGGGCTGGCAAGCGATTGTTAACATGCGGTGACAACACAAAACATAAATCACCCGTCACCGCCTGCAACCAGGTATCAAACCGCTCAGGTGACGTCATTTCTGGCGGCCGATGCCGCCCTGATTGCTCGCATGCACTCTGCAAAACGGCCCGCCAATGCTGAAGACGCCCTGCTTGACGCTCTTGATTCAAACGCACGTTGCTGCGCTCTGTTATCAGGGGAATAATCTGCGTCACGCCCAGCTCAACCGCCTTCTGAATAATAAAATCCATTTTCTCACCCCGTGCGATTCCCTGTGCCAGACACACATTAACGGGGGGCTCCACCAGCGGCTGCCGACGCTCAGCAAGCTTTACCTCCACATTTTTTTTATGGAGCTGCACAATGACAACCAGATATTCATCGCCCTGGCCATTAAACACCACCAACTCATCGCCCACCCGGGCACGCAACACTCGCGCCAAATGATGGCTCGCTTTCTCATCCAGACAAACCGTTTGATCCAGACTGAGTGCCATCGCTTGATAAAGCCTGATTAACGACATGTGCGTTTACTCCGCCGCTTCAACGGTTAATACATATTCGGCAACCGGCACGCCGCCCAGCAAATGCTCCTGAATGATGCGCTCAAGCACCGCTTGCGTGCAGGAGTGATACCACACCCCCTCTGGATACACAACGGCAATGGGGCCTTGTTGACACACCCGCAGGCAGTTCACTTTTGAGCGATAGATACCGCCTTGATCCGTCAACTGCAAGTCCTGCAAGCGCTGCTTTAAAAATTTCCAGGCCGCCAGGCCCTCCGCCTTGTCGCAGCATTTTGGAACCGATTGATCGCAGCATAAAAAAATATGTCGCTTAATCGCTTTCAGATGTAATTTGTTAATTTTTTCCACTAATGAAGGATTCATCATCGTCAACCCTAATCTACTGGCCTTACCCGACAAAATTGAATATCATACCGACTGTTCGCGTTATGCGCAGGTATTAAAAGAATGAATAAGCTTTACATCCAAACACATGGCTGTCAAATGAATGAATATGACTCCAGCAAAATGCTGGATGTACTCATGGCCTCCCATCAGCTGACCCAAACAGACAACCCGAATGAGGCTGACATCTTATTGCTCAATACTTGCTCCATCCGCGAGAAAGCACAAGAGAAAGTTTTCTCCGCACTCGGCCGCTGGCGCGAACTAAAACTGGAAAAACCTGAACTGATCATTGGTGTCGGCGGCTGTGTCGCAAGCCAGGAAGGGGCGGCCATTTTAACGCGCGCACCTTATGTTGATTTAATTTTCGGCCCCCAAACCATTCATCGCTTGGGCGAGATGCTTCAAGAACGCAAAGCGACACAAAAACCCGTGGTGGACATCCGCTTCCCTGAAATTGAAAAATTTGATTATTTACCCGAGCCCCGCGCAGAGGGCCCCACCGCTTTTGTGACCATCATTGAAGGTTGCAGCAAATATTGCAGCTTCTGTGTCGTCCCTTACACACGTGGTGAAGAACTTAGCCGTCACGTAGACGATGTGCTGGCTGAAGTCATGAGTCTTGCCGAACAAGGCGTCAAAGAAATCACCCTGCTTGGCCAAAACGTCAACGACTACATGGGGCCCCTGCATGGCGAGACCAAGCGCGCTGATCTCGCCATGTTAATTGAATATATTGCCGCCATGGATGGCATCGAACGCATACGCTATACCACCTCCCATCCCGTCGCGTTTTCCAGCCGCCTGATCGAGGCTTACGCCGCCATTCCCAAACTCGCCAACCACTTGCACCTGCCCGTGCAAAGCGGCTCAGACCGTATTCTCGCCGCCATGAAGCGGGGTTACACCACCCTCGAATACAAATCCAAAATTCGCCGCTTACGCAAGGCAAGGCCGGATATCTGCATTTCTTCTGACTTTATTGTCGGTTTCCCAGGCGAAACACGGGAAGAATTTGAAGCCACCATGGACCTGATCCACGACATTGGTTTTGATCTATCCTTTAGCTTCATTTACAGCCCGCGCCCAGGCACGCCAGCCGCCCAATTGCCCGATGACGTGACCATGGAAGAGAAAAAACAGCGCCTGGCCATTTTACAGGCTCGCATTAACCAGCAAGGACGGCAAATCAGTCAAAATATGGTGGGCTCGCTCCAAACCGTGCTGGTTTCAAGGCATGCCGCCAAAAATCCTGCTCATCTGGCTGGCCGCACCGAAAATAATCGTGTCGTCACGTTTGAGGGCGAGTCCACTTTAATTGGTCAATTAGTAACACTTAGAATTATCGCGGCACATGCTAACACCTTGATTGGAGAGAGAATCTGCTAAAAATAAAAATAATGCTGGCCATATGACCCTCCATATCGTCTATAATTAAAGTGAGCATTAACCATGGGGGACCTGAGTACCATTGAATACACTCCTCTATTCAGAAATAGTCACATTGGCTCCAGAAAACAATCACCGGCTGTTCAATCTCTGCGGTAAATTAAACGAACATCTTAAACTTATCGAAAAATGCCTTGGCGTCCTGATACGTCAACGAGGCCATACTTTCTCAATTAGCGGAGAGCGCCACTCGGTCCAACAAGCCTGTGACACCATTCATTCGCTTTATCAGGAAACGGAAAAAATGACGACGCTCGAACCGAGAGAGGTACACATGTACTTACAAACCATCGACAAACAATCGCAAGGCCGTCTGAAGGACCCCTCACACCAAATGGAAATTCAATTAAAAAAATGCACCATTAACGCAAGAGGCGAAAATCAGGTTAACTATCTGCAACGCATCCAGCAACACGACATCAACTTCGGCATTGGCCCTGCTGGAACCGGCAAAACCTATCTGGCCGTTGCCTGCGCCGTGCAAGCACTTGAGGCTGAACGGGTGGGACGCATCATTTTGGTCAGACCCATTGTTGAAGCGGGCGAAAAACTGGGCTTTTTACCAGGCGATATCGCTCAGAAAGTACATCCCTATCTCAGACCCCTTTATGACGCACTCTATGAAATGCTGGGTCTGGAACGCGTTAACCAGCTCATTGAAAAAGATATCATTGAATTATTACCCTTGGCTTACATGCGAGGCCGCTCACTAAACGATTCATTCATTATTTTAGATGAAGGTCAAAACACCACTTGCGAACAAATGAAAATGTTTTTAACGCGCATTGGCTTTAACTCCAAGGCAGTGATCACAGGCGACATTACCCAGATTGACCTTGGCAACCGGCGTGAT
>Ga0155556_110_pt2 | contig 14866 bp, 29 predicted proteins | sample RifCSPhighO2_12_FD_107213 | JGI IMG/M metagenome (GOLD analysis project Ga0155556, IMG submission 107213) | Gammaproteobacteria bacterium RIFCSPHIGHO2_12_FULL_45_12
TTCAAAAAAACGCTGCCGCCATCGCCGCCATTCCCACCATCAGGCCCCCCTAATGGTTCAAACTTTAAACGCAAAAAACTGCAAGCACCATTGCCACCTTTTCCAGCGGCAACATAAATGATTGCTTCATCTACAAACTTCATAAATTAACCCAAATAAAAAAGCCTCGCAAAAATTGCAAGGCTTTTAAACATTAACCCATCCAATTAAAATGACTAGGCAGCTTCAACTGGAACGATACTCACACAGCGACGACGCAAATTCCCTTTAATGGAAAACGCCACACGCCCCGCTTTCAACGCAAATAAGGTATCGTCTTTGCCAATGCCGACATAAGTGCCAGGGTGAAATTTGGTCCCACGTTGACGAACCAAAATCTCGCCCGCATTCACCAATTGCCCTGCATAACGCTTAATGCCAAGATACTTGGGGTTTGAATCTCTGCCGTTTCGTGTACTACCACCCGCTTTTTTCGTTGCCATATCAAACTCCCATCAAGCATTAATCTTGGTAATTTCAACTTCTGTAAAATTCTGTCGATGGCCTTGCCATTTCATATGGTGCTTACGGCGTCTGAACTTGATAATTTCAATTTTCTTATGACGACCTTGTGCAACAACATTGGCAGCGACCACACAGCCTGCCAGAAAGGGCTTGCCAAACTGCACTTTATCGCCTTCTCCAACCATTAACACCTTATCAAAGTTGATCTGAGCGCCCACTTCGTCAGGTAATGATTCCAGTTTCAAGGTATCACCTTCCTCTACGCGGTACTGCTTGCCACCACTTACTATCACTGCGTACATTATCCAACACTCCGAAAATAAACTCTAGCAAAAGCCACTAAACCGCCTCAGCAGTCTCATTTGTGCGTTCAACCAGCTCAACCACCGCCATCGGCGCGTTATCGCCTTTTCGAAAGCCACATTTTAAAATTCTCAAATAACCGCCTGGGCGATTTTTAAATAAGGGACCCAGTTCATTAAATAATTTTGTCACAATCTCCCTGTCCCGCAATCTGTCATAAGCCAAACGACGTCGATGCAAAGTATCTTCCTTTGCCATCGTAATCATGGGCTCTAAAAAACGGCGCAGCTCCTTCGCTTTCACCACCGTCGTTTTAATGAACTCATGCTTTAGCATGGAGACCATCATATTCTGAAACATGGCCTTTCGATGGCTGCTATTTCTACTTAATGCCTTTCCACTATTGTTATGGCGCATGACCTAAACCCTTTTCAATATACCGGATTACTTCTTACCTTCATCTTTTTCAAGTGCAGAAGTAGGTGATTTCCAACTGTCTATTTTGGTTCCCAACGCCAACCCATGAATAGCCAATACATTTTTAATTTCTGTCAAAGACTTCTTGCCCAGATTGGGCGTCTTTAATAAGTCGCCTTCCGTTCTTTGCACCAAATCGCCAATAAAGAAAATATTCTCCGCCTTCAGGCAATTGGCTGATCTAACCGTTAACTCAAGATCATCAACCGGGCGATAAAAGATGGGGCTAACCGAGTCTTCGCTCAACTGATCATCTTGCGTGGCAGGAGCCGATTGCAAATCAACAAAGGCAGCCAATTGCTGCTGCAAAATGGTCGCTGAACGTCGAATGGCTTCTTCAGGATCAAGCGTGCCATTTGTCTCCAGATCAATCACCAGCTTATCCAAGTCAGTTCGTTGTTCCACACGGGCATTTTCTACCGTGTAGGCAACACGCCTGACAGGGCTATAACTGGCATCAAGATGCAAGCTGCCAACCGTTGTTTGACCTTCACCCTTTCGATCACGTGTGACAGCAGGTTGATAACCCCGACCCAAGGACACGTTCAGTGTCATATCAAGTGCACCCCCCTCATTCAAGTGAGCAATCACATGATCCGGATTCATAATTTCAATATCGTGTTCTGCCTCAATATCACCCGCCAACACCGCACCCGCGCCCTTCTTGTTCAGACGCAAGGTGACCTGTGTACGGCCATGAAGCTTGATGGCTATGCCTTTAATGTTGAGCAAAATTTCGACCACATCTTCCTGCACACCGGAAATGGCACTGTATTCATGCAAGACTCCGTCAATTTTCACCTGATCCACCGCAGCGCCTGGCATGGAGGATAGTAAAATTCGACGTATCGTATTTCCCAGCGTATGCCCAAAACCGCGCTCCAAAGGCTCCAAGGTAATTTTGGCATGACAGGGTGAAATGGTCTCGACAAGAATTTCTCGAGGCGTTAAAAAATCAAATGGATTATTTTGCATGTAACAACCTCACTATCCCAGAAATGACTTATTTAGAATAAAGCTCAACAATTAACTGTTCATTAATATCGGGTGGCAAATCTGACCGCTCAGGTAGCACTTTAAACGTGCCAGAGAGTGTGGCAGGATCCACTTCCACCCAAGCACAACCCGGTCTACCCTGTGATAAGGTCAACGCAGACTGAATTCTAAGCTGCTTTTTGGCACCTTCCCGAATGCTAATGACATCACCAGGGGACACAAGATAAGAAGGAATGTTGACTGCTTTTCCATTCACCAAGGTGCCGCAATGACTAACTAACTGCCTTGCCTCCGCACGCGTTGATCCAAAACCCATTCTATAAACAACATTATCCAATCTACTTTCTAACAGTTTGAGTAGATTTTCGCCAGTAGAACCTTTAAGACGAGTCGCTTTTTTAAAGTAGTTTTTAAATTGCTTCTCCAAAATACCATAAATTCGGCGAACTTTCTGTTTTTCACGTAACTGAATACCATGTTCTGTTTCACGTCCACGACGCGCACCATGCTGGCCTGGAGCCGTATCCAGCTTACATTTTGAATCTAAAGCTCTTACACCGCTTGTTAGGGAAAGATCCATTTTTTCCCGTCGGGCTAACTTACAACGTGGACCTAAATACCGTGCCATTCTTTAATCTCCCGTTACACGCGACGTTTTTTGGGTGCGCGGCAACCATTAAAAGGAATACCGGTCACATCTGTGATCGAAACAATTTTCAAACCAGCCGCATAAAGTGCCCTAATGGCAGACTCACGACCAGGACCTGGACCTCTTACCCTAACTTGGACATTTTTCATGCCGAAGTTATCAACCACCGCTAGGGCAGCCTTCTGAGCCGCCTCACCTGCGGCATAAGGGGTAGACTTTCTTGATCCGCGATATCCACAATTGGCCGCACTGGTCCATGCAACCGCATTCCCCTGAACATCACTGATGGTAACAATGGTATTGTTAAAGGAAGAATAAATATGTGCAATACCGTCAGTAATTTGACGTTTTACTTTTTTTCTATTTTTACTGGGCGCAGCCGTAGCCGTGCCAGCTTTTGAGCTAGCAGCTGCTTTGCTGCTAGCACCCGCAGCACCACGACCCTCTTCACCCCCGCTTTGATCATCAACCGCGCCAGCATTCCCTTCAGCGTCGTTTGAAGAAAGACGCGATTCAGGCTTCGCGTTAACTGCAGATTTGGCCTTTGCCGCCTCAGCAACAGCAGGATTTACATTTTTGACTGCATCATCATCTGACGCACTAGGTGTTTTTGCCATCTTAATTTTCTACCTTATTTATTTGCTTTTTCTTTTGCCCTTTCGCGTTCTTGCGTTCGTCTTGGTGCGTTGCCCACGAACAGGCAAGCCACGCTTGTGGCGCGAACCTCGGTACGTGCCAAGCTCAACCAACCGCTTAATACTCATTGCCACTTCACGACGCAAATCGCCTTCCACTCGCAACTTGCCAATTTCGGCTCGCAAGGTTTCAAGCTCACTTTCGGTCAAATCTTTAACTTTTTTTGCGCTATCGACTTTTGCTTCTTGGCAAATGCTTTTAGCACGTGGTCTTCCAATACCATATATAGCAGTAAGCCCTATGACTATATGCTTCTGCATTGGTATCATGATGCCTGCAATACGGGCTGCCATTCCTCTACTCCTAACCCCACAAAAAGTGCATGAGTTTAATATTCAATTATAAAAAAATCAACCTTGTTTTTGCTTATGACGCTTTTCTTTGCAAATAATTCGTACAATGTTCTTCCGACGAATAATTTTACAATGACGGCATATTTTTTTTACAGACGCCCCTACCTTCATTTTTCACCTCAACTAACTTTTAGCAATCAACGCCAACTATTTACCGCAATGATCCCAAACCACTACCCGTGCGTAAATTCGCTTTTTTCAATAATGACTCATATTGAAATGACATAATATGGGCTTGAACTTGTGCCATAAAGTCCATCACCACCACCACAATAATCAACAAGGATGTTCCACCAAAGTAAAAGGGTACATTCCATGTCAAAATCAAAAACTCAGGCAATAAGCAGACCAAGGTAACATAAATCGCGCCTGACAAGGTCAATCTGGTCATCACTGTATCAATAAATCGAGCTGTTTGATCACCAGGTCTTATTCCTGGAATAAAGGCACCAGATTTCTTCAGGTTATCCGCGGTTTCCTTTGGGTTAAACACTAATGCCGTATAAAAGAAACAGAAAAATATGATACCCGCGCCAAACAGTAACATGTGCAGAGGTTGTCCCTGCTGAAGCGAAACACTGAGCACGTTCAACCAGCCTAAGCCTTTGGTATTGCCAAACCATTGCGCGATGGTCGCTGGAAATAATATTAAACTAGATGCAAAAATGGGAGGAATAACCCCTGCCATGTTAATTTTAAGCGGCAAATGCGTACTTTGTGCCGAATAAACCTTACCGCCTTGCATTCGACGAGCATAATTAATGGTAATTCGTCGTTGTGCCCGTTCAACATACACCACAAACGCAATCACACCACCAACGGCAACCAGAAGAAGCAGTAAAACCAATGGGTTGAGCTGACCTTCTTTCACTTGTTCCAGGGTTTTGCCCAATGCTTGTGGTAGTCCCGCGACAATGCCCGCGAAAATAATCATTGAGATGCCATTGCCTATCCCACGCTCGGTCATCTGTTCACCCAACCACATGAGAAACATGGTTCCGGTCACGAGGGTAATTGTCGTTGTCCAGTAAAAAGCAAATCCAGGTGCAACTGCCACGCCATTCGCCGCCAGCATTTTGGAAATACCAACCGCCTGAAAAGCTGCCAGCACCACCGTGCCATATCGTGTATATTTATTGATCTTGCGTTGTCCTGCTTCACCCTCTTTGCGTAATTCCGCCATTTGCGGTGACATCACACTGATTAACTGGACGATAATGGAAGCTGAAATATAAGGCATGATACCGAGAGCAAACACACTAAAACGCATCAGGGCACCGCCAGAGAACATATTAAATAAGCCTACAATGTTATTTTGCTGGGCATTAAACAATTCCTGGAGTCTAGCAGGATTCAAGCCTGGAACGGGAATATAGGAACCCACCCTGAAAACCAGAATAGCCACTAACACAAAGAGAATTCTGCTCTTCAATTCCTTGAATCCGCTCGATTTTGTGTTTTCCCCTGCTCGACCCGCCGCCATTATTCCTCAACCTTTCCGTTAGCTGTCTCAATGGCTTTTTTGGCTCCGACGGTTGCTAAAATGCCACGAACCGTGACAGCTCGTGTGACCTCACCCGAACCAATAATTTTGACTTCGCGTGTGCAGCGTTTAATGACACCTGCCGCCAACAGTGAAGCCATGTCAATCATATCACCCGGCACTTTGTTCAGGTCAGACAAATAAATTTCCTCATGGAATTTTGCCGTACGAGAACGAAACCCAAATTTTGGCAGTCGTCTTTGCAAAGGCATTTGACCACCTTCGAAACCTACTTTGTGATAACCACCTGCACGTGCCTTTTGACCTTTATGACCACGTCCACAGGTTTTACCTTTACCTGAACCAATACCTCGCCCAAGTCGTTTTGACTTCATTTTGGAACCTAGTGCTGGTTGTAAAGTATTTAAATACATCTTTACAATTCCTCTCTATAAATTGAGTTAGCTGTTGTCATTAAAACCTAAGAGACAAAGTCTAGTGCCCTAAAATTTCTTCCAGTGTTTTACCGCGTTTAGCCGCCATAAATTCTGGCGTTGAGATACTTGCCAAACCATTTAAAGTGGCCCTCACAACATTCACCGAGTTCGCTGATCCGCCAATTTTTGCCAAAATATTTTTGACACCCAGAACTTCAAATACGGCACGCATGGCACCTCCGGCAATAATGCCCGTCCCTTCTGACGCTGGCTTCATGAAAACACGTGTTGCACCATGTTGACCGATCACTTCATGGTGAATGGTGTCACCTTTAAGCACAACCTGTTGCATGTTTTTACGCGCATTCTCAAGCGACTTCTGGATCGCCACCGGCACTTCACGCGCTTTACCTCGCCCAATACCAATTCGACCACGACCATCACCCACCACGGTAACCGCTGCAAACGTGAATATTTTTCCACCTTTAACGACCTTGCAATGTCTTAGCACGCCCACCAATTTCTCAGTGTAGCCATCGCCTTTTGCACCTTGATCAAAACCAGCCATATCTCACCCTTAAAATTCTAGTCCAATTTCTCTTGCCGCATCGGCTAAGGCCTTTATGCGTCCGTGATACCGAAATCCTGATCTGTCAAATGCCACGGACTTCAATCCCGCGTCCAATGCACGCCTAGCGACTAGCTTTCCGACCGCTTCAGCCGCAGAGGTGTTACCCGTGTTCTTCAATGTTTTCTTAATGTCTGCCTCTAAACTTGAAGCACTCACCAGTGTCTTTGAACCGTCAGCGGTGGTTAGCTGGGCATAAATATGTCTTGGCGTCTTATTGACACATAAACGGATCACCTCAAGTTCCCTAATTTTCATTCGGGTTCGTTTGGCTCTGCGTATTCTTGATTCTTGCTTATTCATTCGCTCTTTACCCTATGAATTATTTTTTCTTGGTTTCTTTAATCACCACCACTTCATCAGAATAGCGTACACCTTTACCTTTATAAGGCTCGGGTGGACGTATTCTTCTAATTGACGCAGCTGCTTCGCCAACCAGCGCAGCATCCACTCCCTTAATTAAAATCTCGGTCGGGGTCGGTGTTTCAATGATAATACCCTCAGGAACGGTAAAGTCAGTGGGATGTGAAAAACCCAAACTTAAAGAAAGAACCTTCCCTTTTGATTGCGCTTTATAGCCCACACCAATCAAATTCAACTTACGTTCAATACCCTTGGTGACCCCATCCATCACGTTGTTGATCTTTGCTCTAATGGTGCCAGCGATTGAACGAAACAATTTCCTAGATGTTCCCGTCAACATTAGTTTGTCAGCATTCACCGGTGCAACTGTAATCTCATTTCCCGTCATTTGCACATTCACATAAGGGTGCAAATCAAGATGTAAGATACCCTTTGGCCCTTTAATGGAGATAGTGTTTTCATGCAGCTTCACCTCTACACCTGAAGGAACAACAACAGGCTTTCTACCAACACGTGATGTCCTATTAGCTGAAATCGACATATTCAACGCTCCTATTGGACAGTACACAATATCTCGCCGCCCACTTTCTGGGCCCGCGCGACTTTACAAGACATGACACCCTTAGGAGTTGAAACAATCACAACACCAAGACCACCCTGAACAACTGGCAATTCATCATGCCCTCGGTAAACCCTTAAAGATGGCTTGCTCACACGTTTAATTTTTTCAATCACAGGAGCACCCTGATAATATTTCAAGGTGACGCTAATATTCTTCTTGTTCCCATCAGGCACAATGGTAAATTCCTCAATAAAGCCCTCATCTCTAAGCACCCTGAGCATTTCACATTTCAAACCTGAAAATGGAACTTTGACCTGCTTGATCCCCATCATCTGGGCATTTCTAATACAGGTCAACATGTCCGATACGGGATCTTGCATTGACATCTTAAAATACCTCTAAAATTCTGATCATTACCAACTCGCCTTATGCATACCAGGCACCATACCTGCAACGGTTGCAATTCGCATGTGCAACCTGCACAAACCCGTTAACCTGTTATAGGCACGTGGTCTTCCGCACAGTTTACAACGATTGCGTCTTCTCGAAGGACTAGAGTTACGCGGCAAATCCTGCAATGCACTCATGGCATCCCAACGTTCCTTATCACCTAAACTAATATCGCTAACCATCTTTCTCAAAAGATCGCGCTTTTCCCTGAAACGTTCGACCGTTTTCTGCCGAACCAAATTTCTATTTCTGACTGATTTTTTTGCCATGTGTTTAACTCGCCTCTTTCTCTTTAAAAGGGAACTTAAATGCTTGCAAGAGGGCAAAAGCCTCCTGATTTGTCTTTGCTGTCGTTGTAATGGTAATATCCATCCCCCGAATGGCATCGATTTTATCGTATTCAATTTCAGGGAATACAATTTGCTCTCTCATTCCAAGGCTATAGTTACCACGTCCATCAAATGATCTTGCACTGATGCCGCGAAAGTCTCTTACTCGAGGCAAGGCAATGGTGATCAATCGATCTAAAAATTCATACATTTTGTCACTTCGCAAAGTCACCTTACAGCCAATTGGCCAGCCTTCACGAATTTTGAAACCCGCAATGGACTTACGCGCCAAGGTTGTTACCACCTTTTGCCCAACAATCTTCTCCAAATCCGAAATCGCATTTTGAAGAACCTTTTTGTCGGCAGCCGCTTCACCCACACCCATGTTCACGGTGATTTTTTGAATACGCGGAACCTGCATCACCGAGGTATAGTTAAACTGCTTCTTTAAGGCTTGAACAATTTCTTTTTTGTATACTTCACGCAACCTTGCCATAACAACACCTTTACGCTTTAACATCAATAAGTTGATCGCTGGCTTTAAAATAGCGCACACGCTGACCGTCTTTTAATACTCTAATACCAACACGGCTTCTCTTCTGTGCGTTTGAATCATACATCATCACATTTGAGCGCTGAATCGGCATGGATTTTTCTGTAATACCACCTTGTATCCCAGCATTGGGATTCGCTTTGATATGTTTCTTGACCAGATTAATCCCTTCCACCAAAAATTTGTCTCCGCCGTCAAGGACAGTCAGAATATTTCCGGTTTTACCTTTGTCTTTTCCGGCAATCACAATGACCGTATCGCCTTTTTTAATCTTTTTCATAATCGCTCTCTTTACTTGCTTTTAAATAACCTCAGGAGCTAAGGAAATGATTTTCATGAAGTTGTCATTCCGTAATTCGCGGGTGATGGGGCCAAACACACGTGTTCCAATGGGCTGCATCTGGGCATTTAAAAGAACCACTGCGTTTTCATCAAATCTAATTGAGGAACCATCAGCTCTTCTAATGCCTTTTTTGGTTCTGACGATAACAGCGTTCAGCACGTCACCCTTTTTCACCTTGCCGCGCGGAATAGCTTCCTTAACAGAAACTTTGATAACATCACCAATACCGGCATACCGGCGTTTAGATCCACCTAATACCTTTATACACATGACACGACGTGCACCACTGTTATCAGCCACATCGAGCACTGTCTGCATCTGAATCATGCTTTAACTCCAACTTCACTATTCGCAAGCTTTTGAGCTCGCAATATTATCATGTTTAATCAAAAATAAAAGCTTAAAAAAACTTATTTTCGCCTTTTATGCCCTACATCCTATTGAAGGAAAGAAGGAATAATAACTATTTGAAATTATTGTTGTTCTTCTTTCTTAACCACCTCGACCAGATTCCATCGTTTTGTCCTTGATAAGGGACGCACTTGTTGAATCCTCACCAAATCGCCAATCTGACACTCGTTACCTTCATCATGAGCATACATTTTGGTGAAACGGCGCAAATATTTTCCATATAAGGGGTGTTTTACCTTGCGTTCCGTTTGAACAACAATAGTTTTGTTCATTTTGTTACTAATGACTTTCCCCATGACTGTTCGTTGTGGCTTTGTATCTTCGACACCTTTCTGTTCGGTCATACGCTTAAACCTTTCTCATTTAATATGGTTTTGATACGTGCAATGGTCAGTTTAACCTGCTTAAATAAATGCTGCTTAGGCGGTTGCCCCGAGCCACGCTGAATACGCAAATTAAACCGTTCCCTTAAGGAGGCGATCAACTCACCTTTAAGTTCTTCCACGCTTTTTGCTCTCAAGTCGGTTGCTTTCATTACATTATCGTCCGCGTTACAAACACTGTTTTCACTGGTAATTTAGCTGCCGCTAAACCTAATGCTTCTTTTGCAAGGTCTTCTGCAACACCCTCAATTTCAAACATCATCTTGCCGGGCTGTACTAATGCTACCCAATATTCAACATTACCCTTACCTGAACCTTGTCTCACTTCCAATGGTTTTTTAGTAATTGGCTTATCAGGAAAAATCCGGATCCAGATTCTGCCGCCACGCTTGATGTGGCGAGACATGGCGCGACGGGCGGCTTCAATCTGCCGAGCTGTAATTCTGCCGTGCTCAAGTGTCTTCAGTCCAAACTCACCAAAACTGACCTTGGCGCCACTTGTCGCCACACCACGGTTGCGGCCTTTAAACTGTTTTCTATATTTTGTTCGTTTTGGCTGCATCATGGTTTATTTCTCCTGCTTAGCGGTTTTTTCCGCGATCTCACCTTGTGCACTTTTATCACCTAATACTTCACCTTTAAAAATCCAGACCTTAATACCAATCACACCATAGGTAGTAAAGGCTTCGCCCAAGGCATAGTCAATATCAGCGCGAAAAGTCTGAAGGGGTACCCGACCTTCACGATACCACTCTGTTCGGGCAATTTCTGACCCCCCTAAACGACCGCTAATACTAATTTTTATACCAAGCGCACCCGATCTCATGGCGGTTGTCACAGCCCTTTTCATGGCTCGTCTAAACATAATTCGGCGCTCTAATTGCTGGGCAACAGATTCTGCAACCAATTTTGCATCTAATTCAGGCTTTCTAACTTCCTCAATGCTCACATGCACCGGAACATTGATAATTTTGCTGATATCGTCACGCAAATTTTCAACTTCCTTACCACTTTTTCCAATGATGATACCGGGTCGAGCTGTGTAAATAGTAACCTTTGCATTTCGGGCAGGGCGATCAATCTGAATTCGACTGATACCAGCCTGAGCCAAGCGTTTACCCAAGTATTCCCTTACCTTAAGATCGGCACACAAGGTATCTGAGAAATCCTTTGAGGATGAATACCATCTTGATGCCCAGTCTTTCACAATACCCAAACGTATGCCGACTGGATTAACTTTTTGACCCATTACCGATTACTCCCCATCCGATAAAATGACTGTAATATGACAAGTGGGTTTCAATAACCGGGTCCCACGTCCTTTCGCTCTGGCCTGCATACGTTTATATGTTGGACCTTGATCGGCATAAATTTGCGCCACTTTTAACTCGTCTATGTCAGCCCCCTCATTGTGTTCAGCATTGGCAATGGCTGAATTAAGCACTTTTTTCAGGACGGCTGCCGCACGTTTTGAACTAAATTTTAAAATATCAAGCGCGCGGTCAATGGGTAACCCGCGAATTTGATCACACACCAATCGACACTTTTGTGGCGACAATCTAACAAATTTTAATTTTGCTGCAACTTCCATTCTCAAATCCTCTAATCGGATGCTTACTCTTTGGTCTCGCCGCCTTTAACTTTCTTATCACTAGAATGCCCACGAAAAGTACGTGTCAATGCAAACTCACCTAGCTTATATCCCACCATGTTTTCTGTTATATAAACAGGAACATGCAAGCGGCCATTATGAATAGCGATGGTTAAGCCAACCATCTCTGGCACAATCATTGACCCTCTGGACCATGTTTTAATGGGTCGCTTATCATTTCCTGAAACCGCTTTCTCAACCTTTTTAATCAGGTGATTAGCTACAAATGGTCCTTTTTTAATTGAACGTGGCACTTTGTCACCTCTTATTATCAGTTGAACCTACAATTACTTACTTTGATTTCGAAACTTTTACAATAAATTTACTGGTTCGCTTGTTTCGACGTGTCTTATAGCCCTTGGTTGGAACACCCCAAGGTGAAACGGGATGCCTTCCGCCCTTGGTTCGCCCCTCGCCGCCACCATGTGGATGGTCAATGGGATTCATCGCTGTCCCTCGAACAGTGGGTCTCACACCTCTATGACGTGTTGCCCCCGCCTTGCCCAACGTTATCAAATTATGCTCAGCGTTGCTAACCTCGCCAATGACAGCACGGCAGGCGACCAATATTTTTCGCATTTCGCCTGATCGCAGTCTTAAAGTGGCGTACTCTCCCTCACGGGCCACCAACTGCACACTCGCACCCGCGCTTCTAGCAATCTTTGCGCCGCCACCTGGTTGCAGTTCGATGCAATGAATGGTTGTTCCCACTGGAATGTTGCTTAATGGCAAACAATTACCCACCTTGATGCCCACATCACGGCCAGAAGCCACTTCATCTCCCGCATTCAAATTGCGAGGAGCAATCATATATCGTCTTTCCCCATCCGCATACAACAATAGTGCGATATTCGCACTGCGATTTGGGTCATACTCCAAACGTTCTACTTTGGCGATGACCCCATCTTTATCCCGCTTAAAATCAATCAAGCGATATTTTTGTTTGTGACCACCGCCAATATGCCGACAGGTAATCCTGCCTTGATTGTTTCTACCGCCGGTTTTCGACTTTTTGACTAACAAGGGGGCATAAGGCGCGCCTTTATGCAAATCCTTATTAACAACCTTGACAGTAAATCGCTGCCCAGGTGATGTAGGTGAAAGCGTCACAATTGCCATAAAATCCTCAACTCAACTTCAATTTATTGTCTTGATATCAATTCCAAATTCACGCCATGGCAGGTTTCCGGCGTGGGTAATCTCCCACCACCGCATTCGCTGACCTTATTGCGCTCCCATCATATCCAGCTTTTGGTCGGCTTGAAGAGTGACATAGGCCTTTTTCCAACCCTTCGTTTTACCTTCGATACTTTTAAATGTTTTACGTTTTGAACGTACGTTAACGATACGAACATCTTTCACTTTTGCATTGAAAATAAACTCAATGGCATCTTTGACTTCAGGCTTCGTCGCGGTGGGTACGACGCGAAATATAAATTCATTATATTTTTCAGCGACAATCGTCGCCTTCTCCGAAACATGAGGCGTCAAAATGACTTGTAATAGTCTTTCCTGATTCATTGCAGCAACCCCTCTATTTCTTTCATTGCAGCTTGCGTCACAATTATTTTTTCGGCTCTGACCAATGACACGGGATCAGTAGCAGAGCTTATCGTATCCCTGACGTCAACATTAAACAAATTACGTGAAGCCAAATACAAGCTCTCGTCAATTGAATCAGAGACAATCAAAACCTGCCCTTCTACTTTCATCTCTTGTAATTTCTTCACTAATTCCTTTGTTTTGCCAGAGGCTATTTGAAAGGTATCAACCAACATCAAGCGTTCCTGACGTATCAACTCAGAAAAAATGGATCGAATCGCGCCCTTATACATCTTCTTATTCACTTTTTGCTTAAAGGAACGTGGTTTGGCTGCAAATGTCACGCCACCCGTACGCCAAATGGGGCTGCGAATCGTACCTGCGCGAGCGCGGCCTGTTCCCTTCTGCTTAAACGGTTTCGCACCGCCACCACTCACTTCAGCTCGTGTTTTTTGTGATTTGGTGCCAGCACGCGCACCAGCCATATAGGCCGTCACGATTTGATGAATCAATGATTCATTAAATTCACAGGCAAACACATCATCCGCCACTTCCAATTTTTTCTTTGAATCTGATAACTTTAATTCCATGGTCGTCTCCTCACGCGCTCTTCTTTACTGCAGGACGGATCACAACAAACCCGCTTTGTGCTCCAGGAACAACACCCCTGACCATGATCAAGTTACGTTCAACATCAATCCGGACAATGCGCTGGGACATGGCGGTTCGTTTCACATCGCCCAAGTGTCCTGACATTTTCTTACCCTTAAAAACTTTACCTGGTGATTGTCGCTGACCAATTGAACCCGGTGCGCGATGAGAGAGTGAGTTACCATGTGTTGCATCTTGCATACGAAAATGGTGGCGCTTGACACAGCCTGCAAAACCTTTGCCCTTCGTGATGCCTGAGACATCTACAAATTGACCTTCTGTAAAAAGGTTGACTTTCATTTCAGCACCGACAAGCATGCCATCAATCGTCTTGACGTCTTCAAACCTGAACTCACACAATTGATTGCCGGGCTCAACACCCGCTTTTGCAAAATGGCCTGCCTCAGCTTTAGACAATTTATTGGCTTTGCGTGTTCCTGTCGTCACCTGAATGGCGTTATAACCGTCATTTTCAATTGTTTTAATCTGTGTAATACGATTTGGTAACAGTTCTAACACCGTGACAGGTATGGAAGACCCGTCCTCAGTAAAGATTCTTGTCATCCCAAGTTTTTTACCCGCTAAACCTATTGTCATTTTATCGCCTCACCTAGGCATCATTAATTTATATAAGCAAATAAAGCCACGCCATTATTTGGGCTCGCATCACCTTTAATGGGTCATGCGATGTAAGCTAACTTAATCTTCCGCATCAACGCTGATTTGAACATCAACACCCGCTGCCAGATCAAGCTTCATTAATGCATCAATCGTTTTATCAGTTGGCCGATTGATATCCACCACACGCTTGTGCGTACGAAGCTCGTATTGATCTCTGGCGTCTTTATCGCCATTTGGAGCAACACAAACCGTATAACGCTCTTTGCGTGTTGGCAAAGGGATTGGCCCGCGCACTTGCGCACCCGTTCTCTTTGCCGTTTCCACAATTTCTTTTGTCGATTTATCAATCAACCGATGGTCGAAGGACTTTAATCGGATTCTAATTCTTTGACTCTTTCTTCCAATAGCCATGGTTTGATTACTCTACTACTTTAGCAACAACACCCGCTCCGACCGTACGGCCACCTTCGCGAATCGCAAA
>Ga0155556_129_pt1 | contig 14715 bp, 16 predicted proteins | sample RifCSPhighO2_12_FD_107213 | JGI IMG/M metagenome (GOLD analysis project Ga0155556, IMG submission 107213) | Gammaproteobacteria bacterium RIFCSPHIGHO2_12_FULL_45_12
TTAGTATGTTTTATCCACTGACATCCTTGGGTGTGGCAGCGCATGAAGTCAGTCATGGCTTTACGGAGCAGCACGCTGGTCTGGTTTATTCTGGCCAATCGGGCGGGATGAATGAATCTTTTTCGGATATGGCCTCAAAGGCAGCCGAATTTTATGCATACGGTTCATTAAGTGACTGGGATTTAGGCGGCGAAATTGTGAAAGAAGAAGGCAGAGCCCTTCGTTATCTGGATCAGCCGAGCAAAGACTGTTATGGCAAAACGCCAGGAAATTATTGTTCAATCGATAAAGCGAGTCAGTATCATGCCGGTCTGGATGTGCATCATAGCAGCGGCGTTTATAACCGGCTGTTTTACCTCATCAGCACCGCCAAAGGCTGGGATGTCAAGAAAGCATTTGACGTGATGGTGAATGCTAATCAGCATTACTGGACACCCACGACAACCTTTAACCAGGGTGCTTGTGGTGTTTTGCTTGCCGCTAAAAGCTTGGGCTATGATTCATCCGCCATTTTGCAGGCACTTGAACTTGTTGAGATTAATGCAAGTCAGTGCTAGCGATGACTAGGGCCCATGCATTAAAAATCCGGCTTAGCAGGCCTTCCCCCTCGGGGGGGGGTGGCGAAGCCGGATGGGGGAGATCAAAACAATGATGCCAGATGTCACTTAACACAGCATTTGACCTTGTCTGAAAATTCCCTAGAATAGCTATCTACACCAGCGGGTGTAGTTCAATGGTAGAATGGGAGCTTCCCAAGCTCTTGGTGTGGGTTCGATTCCCATCACCCGCTTTCATATTTTTCAAACAGGATAAAGCAAATGACAGGGTATTTTAGTCGGTGGTGTGTTGGTTTGTTAGTGATGAGTCTCGCGCCATTCAGTGTGTTGGCGGGGCAAGATAAGTCTGTCAATGACTCGGCGGTTAAGGTGAAGTGGGGTTATAAAGGTGATATTGTGCCAGAGCGCTGGGGGAAACTCACACCAGCTTTTGCTTTATGCGCGACAGGAAAAATGCAATCACCCATTGATATCACTCAAAAAATTCAAATCGTTCCACATGGACTGAGTTGGCAGTATCAGTCTGCACCCATGATCATCATGGATAATGGCGATACGCCGCTTAACCTTGACGGGCATCAAATGATCATTAATGAAGGTCATGGTGTGCAGTTAAATTTCAAGGATAGCCCGCCGCGGGAAATGATCACCTTTTTAGGCAATCCTTATCGGCTCGTGGAATTTCATTTTCACTCGCCAAGCGAAAATCGTTGGCATGGCCAATCTTTTCCGATGGAAATGCATTTTGTCCATCAGGGCAAAGCGGGAAAAGTAGCCGTCATCGGTGTATTTGTCAAAGCGGGCGAAGCTAATCCGGCGATTCAACAAATCGTGGAAAATTTGCCTAAAGTGGAAGGGCGGCCCTTTACCATTAAAGGTAAACGAATTAATCCCGCGGATTTAATGCCGCATGGAAAGGCTTATTACCATTTTAAGGGATCGCTGACCACGCCGCCTTGTTCAGAGGGGTTGCAGTGGGTGGTGATGGCAGATGCCATCACAGCGTCACCGGCACAAATTGCCTTGTTGCGAAAGGCGATGGGTGGCGATAATGCGCGTGCGGTGCAACCGTTAAATCATCGACAAATTTCATTTTCAGCGGAAGAGAACTAAGGAATTCAAATGATGAGAGTCTTACGTATCATGTTGTCCGTGATTGGCTTGATTGTGGTGGTGGGCGTGGTTGCTATAGGCAGCTTGATGTTCTTTATGGATCCCAACAAGATGAAACCGGCGCTGGCCAAAGAAGTGATGACGCGCACGGGTTATCAATTGGCCATTGAAGGTGATTTAAAGTGGGCATTTTATCCCCGCTTTGGTATCCAGTTAAAACGAATGACCTTGTCCACGCCGAATCAGGCAATGCCGTTTGCCGATTTGCAAAATGTTTCGGTTGCCATGGGGTTATGGCAGTTTTTACAAGGCAATCACGCATGGCAAGGTGAAGTTTATATTGCCAAGGCGCGTCTCGTTAACCTGAAAGCGCAGGATGCACACGTTGGACTGCACTGGAATAAGAACTTATTAACGTTGCAGCCGATTACCGCCAATTTATATGACGGTTCGCTTGAGGGATTTGCTCATGGTAGTCAACTGTCAGCCACGCCGCACTGGGATTGGGTGGTGCAATTTAACCATATTCAATTGAAACCTTTGTTGCAAGCGGTGAGCGGTGAGGCAAACCAGTTAAATGTCTCGGGCGTGGCGCAGGTGAAATTTAATGCGTCCACAGAGGGGAGTGAGCGCGAACAACTCTTAAATAACCTGAATGGAACCAGCAGCTTTTCGGTTGTCAATGGTTCTGTAGAAGGGGTGGATCTGGATTATCTGATACAAAGCGCGAATGCCTTGATGGGCAAGCAGCCAGCACCGGCGCAAACGAGGCGTCATGTCACGGCGTTTGATCGTCTTTCAGGTGCCTGGTTAATCAAGGATGGCATGGCTCGTTCTTATAATTTGACGCTGTCTACACCGATCCTCGTGACAAAAGGCGGAGCAGATGTCAATTTGCTCAATGAAGCACTTGATTCAAAATTACAAATTTTTCCACAGAAAGGGGCAACCTTGTCGTGGATGGTGCCGGTGCAAGTCACCGGAAGTTTGATGCGTCCCGAGGTGCAATTAGACATGTCTCTACTCAATAAAATGATCTCACGTCAGGACATTGAAAAAATTAAAGAGAAAGTGCGCGCCAAAATTAAAGAGCAAATTCCAGGAAAGAGCGGCGAATTGTTGCAGCAATTTTTAGGGTAGTGATCCATGCGTGTTATCTCTGCCAATTTAAATGGTATTCGTTCGGCTGCGAGAAAGGGTTTTTTTGAGTGGCTATCGAAACAAAACGCGGATGTGATTTGCGTCCAGGAGTTGAAAGCACAGGAGCCGGAATTGCAAGACCCATCGTTACGTCTTGCCGGTTATGAGGCGCACTTTCACTTTGCAGTGAAAAAAGGATATAGCGGCGTGGGGATTTACTCACGTCATGTGCCCAAACAAGTCGTCACCGGATTGGGCTTTGAAGCGGCCGATACGGAAGGGCGTTATGTCGCCATTGATTTGGGCGGTTTATGGGTTGCGTCCATTTATTTGCCGTCAGGCACGGCAGGTGATCATCGGCAAGTGGTGAAATTTGATTTTCTTGACCGTTATGAGTGTCACTTGCAAGCATTACAAGCGACCCACAAGGAAGCCATTATCTGCGGCGATCTGAACATAGCGCACAAAAATATTGACTTAAAAAATTGGCGTGCAAATCAACAGCATTCCGGCTTTTTACCAAGAGAGCGTGCCTGGCTTGATAAATTATTCGGCGAAATGAAGTTTGTGGATGCGTTTCGTGTTGTTAATGCTGCGCCGGATCAATATACCTGGTGGTCTAATCGCGGTCGTGCCCGTGAAAAGAATGTAGGATGGCGGATTGATTATCAAGTCGTGACGCCTGCGCTGAAATCGGCCATTCAATCCGCTTTTATTTATACCGGACAACAGTTTTCTGATCATGCACCATTGGTCATGGATTATGATATTATCATTTAAAATGAAATGATTAGCCTGATGTTAAGGATATGTTAAGTCTGCCCCTGTAGACTTAACTTAAGGGTTCTGAAAAGGTGGTGTCACGATGGATAACATGGATTTGTCTAAAGAAGCGATTACCGTGCAAGGGCCGGAGGGTCTGGGAAAAGCCCTTGAACTTTTATTTCAGCAGTGCCAGCAAGATGCGGCCTTCAAAGCGCAATCCCACTATTTTCTCTATCAGTTGAAAGACCAGCAATCCATAATAAAAATTGATATGCGTGAGCAGCCGTTTCTATTTTGGTACGCTGATTTACAAGGGCGAGCGGCCACTTCAGCCGTATGTGATATCATCGCCCGGTTTTTGTGGGACAAGGACAAGGGGGGAGAAGCTGCTCGATATTTAAAGTCATTAGCCTTGTCTCAAGTGCCTGAAACGGATGCGGGCTATGCGTCATGGCGAGCCACTGTTTTTACGCAGTTGATGGTGGATTTATATCAGCAACGTCGGAAGCAGTTAATCGAGGCGTCTCAGTCGGGGGAAGTTGTGCCGCCGGTGACAAAGCAAACGATTTATGATGCATTAGCGCATCTAGAGCGGAACCAAGCCTCGACGTCCTCTGAAAAATCAGCAACAATCCGTTCATTTGGTATATTTAGGCAACCGGGTGTGCCTGAGACAGCGACACTAAAAAGTTCAAACAACAAACCTACCCAGTAGCCAGCATTAATTTTTAACGCACCTATAGTAGGTAACCTGGCCTGGGTTGCAATTATCCAGAGGAGCGTTTTTTGCGACGAAGGATCTCGTGGTTTTTAGGAGATTCTTCGCTTCGCTCAGAATGACGGGCTTCGATCAGAATGACGGCGCTTCGATCAGAATGACGGCTCATTTTTGTCACCTAAGCCAGGTTACCTACTATACCTCCGTACATGACATCAATCCTGTCATGCCCCCCTGTGCGCACTGCTGTCCGGGGAAATATCCTCTTGATTGAACACCCTGATTATTTCCCAAAACGCTTTGACGAGGGGTTCGGGCCAGAATCGGGTTTGAGGGCATCATATTGGCGGCTTAAAAAAGTTAAAATTTCTGCGTTTTGCAGCGAACGTGCCAAGGCTTCATCGTGATCAAGGGGTGCTGCATGGGGAGGAGCTTCTGACGAAAGTAACAAGTCGATTTGAAGTTTGGCAACGTCATGCTTGGAGGATGGGTGGGAAAAAAGAGGGGCCAGTGTTTCACGTGTTAATGATAACTGTTTTTGTGCGGTTTTAACCATCTGTGTGCTCGCTTGCGCTGTCTGTTGGATGGTTTGGCTGAGAGTGGTTTTTGGGTTGTTTGCTTGTTCTTCCATTAAAAGCAAGGTAATTTTTTCAATGGCCAGGCCAGCGTCTTGCAAGGCTTGTTTGGCGGTGGCGGGTGTTTCATTTAATCGGGCAGATAGCCGCGCTGATAAAGCATCAAGAGACGGGAGGGAGGCGATTGATTCAAATGGCTGGTCGGCCTGAGGCAAGCGGCTGAGCCCGTCAGTTTGGGCTGTCGGGATCAAGACATTCCAGTGGTTTTCACGGTGCAGGAGAGCAATCTTGCTTTGGTCGCTAGGCACATGTGGCTGCGTGGTGATGGGGGGCCTGTTTTCCGAGTAAATACTTAAGTGAATATGGAGTGATTCCGCTAGCGGCATTAACACATCCTCACCCGCCGAGATGCCATCTTCCTTCCACGCTTCCGCCTCCTGGTTTCTTGCAGTGATATCGGTTAGAAGGGGGTCAGGTGTCTTCTGGTAAGCCTCAATGGCCATGGCACGCAAGGCAGGTGCTAGCCCAACATGGAGCGCGGCAATGGCTTCGCGAGTGGTCTGTTGCTTCACATAGGCAATAAAGGCTTCTTTTGTCGGGGGGGAAGAAAATGTATCAATAAACGCTTCCAAGGGCTTAACAAGATCACGGTAAGCATTCCCCTTTAAGGGGGAGACATCGCCTTGGTAGAGAGCAACACGCGCGTTTAAGATGGGTAGATTAATCTGCTGACAAAGGGCTTCAAAGTTTTCATCAGATAAGTCACATTGATCACGCTGGATGAGGTCAATCAGGCCCAAGGCAAAGGCGTTAAACGCACAATTTCCATCACCAATGGCCGAAATTTCCGTCAATGGGTCTTTATTTTCCGATGCCATGACTCGGCCACGCATGACGTTAACGGTGTTTTTTAAGTCAACCATGCCGCACCCCTCAGAGGGAAAAATGCCTTAAATAGGATTAAAGGATAGCATAGAAACATTAAAACAACCTTAATTTAAGCCTTCTGCCTGTTTGAGGAACTTGACGGGGAAGGGTGATGGCGCGTCATGCGCGGTGTGGGCGTTCACGGGATCGGTTGGCCAAGGCGACAGTACTCCTTAGTCAAAAGAGAGGGTTGTGACTTGTAAACGAAGCAAAAGCCCTTATATTAAAATAAATGAGTTTAATGGGAGAGAGGACATTGGCTGAAATGCATGGGACAACCATTGTGTCAGTACGTCGCAATGGGGTTGTGGTGGTTGGCGGAGATGGTCAAGTTTCCATGGGGCCTACCATCATGAAAGGGAATGCGCGTAAAGTGCGGCGTTTATATAACAATCAGATTTTGGTGGGGTTTGCAGGCGGTACGGCCGATGCTTTCACGTTGTTTGAGCGGTTTGAATCCAAACTGGAAACGCATCAGGGCAATTTAGTGCGTGCTGCCGTTGAGTTGGCAAAAGATTGGCGCACTGATCGAATGTTGCGGCGACTGGAAGCCATGCTCGTGGTCGCGGATGCAAAGGCTTCTTTACTCATCTCAGGCAATGGGGATGTCATTGAGCCAGAAAATAGCTTGATCGCGATAGGCTCAGGTGGTCCTTATGCCAAGTCGGCCGCACAGGCATTGCTTGAGAATACCGAATTGGACGCGCGCACCATCACAGAAAAAGCGTTGACCATTGCGGCGTCCATTTGTGTCTATACCAATACGAATTTCACCATGGAAACATTAGATTCATGATAATCAATAAAATGAGTGAGCATCCTATGTCAATTACAATTCCCCATGCACCAACCACCCCAAGCGAAATTGTGGGCGAGCTTGATAAACACATTATTGGTCAGGCCGAGGCAAAGCGCGCGGTGGCGGTGGCGCTTAGAAATCGTTGGCGTCGCAGGCAGTTGGCGCCACCGTTGCGCGATGAAATCATGCCTAAAAACATTTTAATGATTGGGCCAACGGGTGTGGGTAAAACGGAAATTGCAAGACGTCTGGCCAAACTGGCTGATGCGCCCTTTGTCAAGGTGGAGGCGACAAAGTTTACAGAGGTGGGCTATGTTGGGCGTGATGTGGAGTCCATTATTCGTGACTTGGTTGATATGGCCATTAAAATGATGCGCAGCAAAGCCATTGCCGAAGTACGTTCACGCGCTGAAGAAGCAGCGGAAGAGCGCATTTTAAATAGTTTATTGCCAACGCCGCGTACCCCTTTTGCGGGTGACCCCAATGAAGTGCCATCAGGCGACGCGAGCACTCGCGAGGTGTTTCGGCAAAAACTGCGGGAAGGATTGCTGGATGATAAGGAAATTGAGCTTGAATTATCAGTAGCAGGCATAGGTGTTGAAATTATGTCGCCGCCTGGCATGGAAGAAATGACTAGCCAGCTGCAAAGCATGTTCCAGCACATGGGGTCAGAGCGAAAAAGAAATAGGACATTAACCATTTCAGAAGCTAAAAAAGTCTTGCGCGAAGAAGAGGCGGCGAAATTAATTGATGATGATGAGATTAAAGCGAGTGCGATTGAGAGCGTCGAGCAAAATGGCATTGTGTTCGTGGATGAAATTGATAAAATTGCCAGACGTTCTGAATTTGCGGGTGCTGATGTGTCGCGTGAAGGGGTACAGCGTGATTTGCTGCCCTTGATCGAAGGGTCAACCGTTTCCACGAAATTTGGCATGGTGCGCACGGATCATATTTTGTTTATCGCATCAGGTGCATTCCATTATGCGAAACCCTCGGACCTGATTCCTGAATTGCAGGGACGTTTGCCCATTCGTGTCCAGTTGAAATCATTGGTGACGGATGATTTTGTGCGAATTTTAACGGAGCCTGAGGCCGCGCTAACCGAGCAATATACCGCTTTGCTGGGCACGGAAGGGGTGACCATTCACTTCCTAGCAGATGGGGTGCGCCGCATTGCCGAGATTGCCTGGACTGTCAACGAGCGGGTGGAAAATATTGGCGCACGGCGTTTGCATACAGTGTTGGAACGGTTGCTGGAAGATGTCTCTTATGCCGCATCGGATATGCCAAGTCAGGAAATTAACATTGATGCGGCCTATGTGGATCATCGCTTGCAAGATTTGGTAAAAGATGAAGACTTATCGGATTATATACTTTAAATTTAACTGAATGTGAATACGTGAGGACAAGGTGACATGGAGCAAGCATCAGGCAAGCAGGCGGCTGCGCTCGCGGCGTTGGGTTTTATTGAGCAGGATATGGTGATTGGTGTTGGCAGTGGTTCAACCGTGGATTTTTTCATTGCGGCACTGAAAAATGTGAAAGGAAAGCTAGATGGCGCGGTGGCCAGTTCCATCGCTACGGCCAATAAACTGAAAGCATTGTCCATTCCAGTGCTTGATATGAATTCAGTGAGCGACATCCCCCTTTATGTGGATGGTGCGGATGAAATTAATGCCGCAAAACAAATGATCAAAGGCGGCGGCGGCGCATTAACACGCGAGAAAATCATTGCCACGATTGCCCAAAAATTTATTTGCATTGTCGATGCGAGCAAACAAGTCGATTTGCTGGGTGACTTTCCCGTGGCCATTGAAGTTATTCCCATGGCGCGTAGCTATGTTGCAAGAGAGCTCGTCAAGCTGGGCGGTGATCCTGTTTATCGCGAAGGTTTTGTGACGGATAATGGTAATGTCATTTTAGATGTATTCAATCTCAAGTTGCTTGATCCAGGCACCATGGAAGAGCGCATCAAGTGCATGGTGGGCGTGGTCGAGAGCGGCATTTTTGCAAGGCGCACCGCAGATGTCGTCCTGTTGGGGACGGCAATGGGTGTGGAAAAAGTTTAAGTGTGTCTCAAAGCAGCGGATAATAAATGAGTTGTACCGCATTGCCATCCGGGTCAGCACAATAGAAACTCCTGGTGCCGTCCCGGTGATTTTTTGGCGCGGCCAGAATGGCGATATCATGTTCTTTCAGGTAAGTATGCCACTCATCCACTTGCTCAGGTGCCGTGAGAAAAAAGCCAATATGATCGAGACGCTTTTGCTGGTCGGTGTCAAAGTCACGGGGCGCGCGATGCAAGGCGAGATTGTCTGAGCCGGAGGTGAGATAGTAATTGTCGGCATCCGGTTGCCAGATGATGCGCATTCCCAATAATGCCGTATAAAAATGGACGCATTCTGTCAGATTTTTTATATATAATGCGACATGATGCAGGCCAGCGGTGGGGGTTGGTTTTGGCATGTGAAATACCCCTTTATTTGAGGTTAGCTAATTGCGCGCGCATGCTTGAGATGACAGCGGCGTAGTCGGGTTGGTTGAAAATGGCGGATCCAGCAATAAACATATTGGCGCCTGCCCGGGCGATATCCGCGATATTATCCACTTTAACACCACCATCCACTGCGAGCAGCACGTTGTGCGGAAGGCTGCCCAAGCGTTTTTTGAGTTGTCTGATTTTATCGAGCGCAGCAGGAATAAAAGATTGGCCGCCAAACCCTGGGTTGACCGACATGATTAGCACAAGGTCAAGCTTGTCAAAGACATAGTCGAGGCAGTCAAGCCCGGTCGCAGGATTAAGAGCGAGCCCTGCTTTGCATCCCCGCTCACGAATGAGCGTTAAGCTGCGATCAATGTGTTGGGAGGCTTCTGGGTGAAACGTGATGTAACTGGCACCGGCGTTGGCGAAATCCATGATGAGCGGGTCAACGGGGGCCGCCATCAGATGGACATCAATGGGTGCGGTAATGCCATGCTTGCGCAAGGCCTCGCAAATGAGTGGGCCGACCGTCAGGTTGGGCACATAGTGATTGTCCATGACATCAAGGTGCAGCATATCGGCGCCTGCCTTGAGAACATTCTCTGCCTCCTCGCCCAATGCGGCAAAGTTGGCGGCAAGCAATGAGGGTGCAATGACATACTGGGTCATATCGATTCTCCACTAATCCCTCATCTTAACGTGAAACCCTGCCGCTTTCCATTGCCCATGCGCTGTGTCCCCTATCGGTTTTATTTTACTTGCCGGAACTTGCGCTGGCGTCAACGTTATACGCTAGACCCGGTAGCAGGTTGGCTAGGGCCTGGCGTTATTTTTTAGCCTTAAATTGTTTTACGTTCTGCGCCTTCCAAAGCAGTCTTGGATGCAAACTAATTTTTTTCTGTAAATCAGTATCAGATGCAATCAATGAAGGTTCTATTTCTCCTTCATCTAACAAGCGATCAAGGAAGATTTTTTCATTCTCGGTAAATGGCAATAAATGTGATAGCATCTCTTGGCACTCAGCAACAAGCCGCTCCGCAAAGAAAGTATTCTGTAAATCAATGGCACTACCTTAAGGAATCGCGTGTGATAAATACTCATTCCTAATAGGTGTCATCCCGTAATTTAGCGCGTTTTTTGCGCTCAATGTACGGGACCCATTTTTAAACCAACTCAGAAGTACATTTATTTATGCAGCTTAGCTGAATGGATCCCGTACATTTTTTAATAAAATGCATGAAAAAATTACGGGGAGACAAAAAATGAATACGTCATTACCTTAAGGTAGTGCCATTGATCTTCAAACAATGGCAAGCAAAGGGTATAATCCGTTAATTGCAATCCAAATGGCTCTCACTGGAAAATTTGTTTAAATGGTACCCCTAAGGGAGCGAGTAGTTACAAATAAAACAGATTAAGCGCCGTACCGCCTTTTAATGCTAATCGCCGTTTTAAAAAAGTATTATCAAACAACTCATTTAATAACTCGATTAATCGAATCACCTTTTCTAACATCTCGGCACGGAAGCCCGCTGTCTTTGCAGTATCTTTCAAATCTTCTTGACGCAAATTCATTATTATTCCTTCCAGGTTTGTTCAATAATTTCTATAGGTATGATTAAATTCCAACGAGAATTAAATTTACTGGATGACTTTTGCTGTTTATCAACATAATGCGGCTGTTTGGGGCGGCGCGTTTCTAATTTCACAAGGTGGGATTCTTTGACACGTAATTCCTTTTGATGCTGCTCAAGGTAAAAGCCAACCAAGGCTATTGTCGTCACGTTATCAAGCAACAAAGCATACTCTATCACCTTGTCTAAATCAAAATATTCTACTGCTTCTAATGAGCGCCAAACTTCTTCCCACCCCCCACTTAAATCTGGTCGATCAAGCATGTCAACTAAGGTTCGCTCAAACCCTGTTACATGTAACTGGCAGCCTCGATGTAAAATCGTTTTCACACCAAAGACTTCCTGATTTTTTTTTCGCAATGCCATTGGAAATAATACCAGGCGAAATACATCCTCACGGAAATGAATGTCCGCAGACCGAGAGTGGGTTAATACACAAAATTGATAAGTAACAGAGTAACTCTTGCCATAGAAAGCCAAGGCACTGTGGTAGCCAATCACAGCGTCATCAACTAACTTGGCAGCGATAAGATAGGGGTCAACTGAATAAGATTCTGGTAAAGCCCCTTGTGGCACTACTGCAAATAACCCTCTGCGGACTCGCAGCAAATTTCCGGCCTTAACATGATAAGATAATAGTGCCTCCTGTGTTCTCTCACCAGCATGTTCCTCCTTCTCCAAGAATTGGGCATATTCATGGCTAGTAAATACAGGGTACTTGCTGAAGAAATTCCATGGCTTCATAGTTGGCTCACTTGATAAAACTACACGAAGTACATGGCCATACTATGGGTTTTATGCATTTCTGTCAAGCAAATAGATGGCGATAAATTATAAAGCAATCACATCTCGATAAAATTAGGTAATTTATTCAAACTGCTAGCCATCAATGCCCATCAATAACTGACATTCCCACTTTAAATTGTACATTTTAATCAAATCTGATTTTTTTTTATAATTTAATCATTCGCAAAAAGATCGTGGAAATGTCGGATCATAAAAAGGCTATTGATCCAGCCCATCAAGGGTGAGACTTGAATAATGAACGGGCTTTGGGTAAGGTAATCGCATATTATTTTCCTAAATCAGTCGGTTTTTGGGGTTCTACGCAACCCCGCCCCGAAAACGTTAGCCTAGTCGACGCACTGGAAACAACCGTGAAATTTGCCATCTATCGTGACCGCCTTGAAGTGGCCGCCATTTTTTTTAGCAGTTTGTTCTTTTTTCTTTGGGGACTTCGTTCTCAGGAAATCATTGGCTTTGAGTCGCGGTTTTATCTATTTGCATTAGAAATGTGGCGTCACGGTGTCAGCTGGTTTCCCACCACTTATTCCAGGCCCTATCCTGATTATCCCGCCACTTCCATCTGGCTTATTTACCTCAGTGCCCGTTTGTTGGGTGGCCTGAACAAATTAACCGCCGTTTTGCCCAGTGCAACGGCCGCTTCCCTGACGGTTTGCGTGACTTATTGTTTGGGCAGGCTCCATAGCAGGCGCTTTGGTCTGTCGGCCGTTTTGTTCTTATTCCTGACCGTCACTTTCATCAAATATGCGCGCACCATTTCGCTTGATATGTATCCCACCCTGATCACGCTGAGTTGTTTTTATTTGATTTATTCAGCCGATCAACGACAGCAGCACAAGCGTCTTGTTTGGCTTTATCCGCTTTTATGGCTAGGCTTTCTTTTCCGTGGTCCCATTGGCTTGGTGATTCCAACGGGCGTGGTCTGTTTTTATTATTTATTACATCGACAGTGGAAGCGTTTTTGGGTGACGGGGGTGACGGCTTTGTTGCTGCTGATTGTAAGCACTGCCTTGTTGCTGCTGCTCGCTCACCAGGTTGGCGGTGCTGTTTTCATGCAAGATGTATTGCGCATGGAAGTGCTTGGCCGGATCGATAATCGCTATTTGCCCTTGTATTTTTACTTTACCGACAGTGTGAGCGGCTATGCGTTAAGTTTTCCGTGCGCGGTTTTGGTGGTGTTTGGTCTGGTGTTTGCCTGGTTAAGCCGCAAGCCCGTGCCGCAATCGGCGGGTTTGAAAAGTTTGCTGGTTTGGGTGTTGGTGGTGATGGTAGGCATGAGTTTGCCCGGAGATAAAAAACTACGCTATATTTTGCCAATGATACCCGCCGTTGCATTATTGGCGGCTTCATTGGTCGCGTTGCCGTTTTCGCAACCTTATTTTCATTTTTTACGCCGCGGGTGGTTGCGTTTATGCCTTTACTTGCCAGCCATGTTGTTGCTCGCGGTTGCGGCGGTCTTTTTTTATCTGAAAGCAAGGTCAGTGACGCTGGCAATTCAGTTTAGTGTCCTGTTCGTGAGTCTCACGCTATTGCAGCTTGTCAATGGCTGGCTGGTATATCGGGCGGTATTAACGCAGCGTGTGAATGAGGTGGCCGTGATGTCGGTGGCCGCGCTTAGTTTGATGCTGGCTTATCTGATGGCGGCTGAGCCGGTGGCACTTTATGTGGATCGCGCACGCCATTTGGTCAGGGCAATGGAGACGGTGCGTTTGGAGTGGGGCGCGCAACTGGTTTTTTATCGTCTGCCGCCCGATGGTTTGCCGATCAAATATTTAATGAATATGCCCAAGGAAGCCCCCGCCTTCTTTATTGAGACACCTGCCGCCTTGGCCGCCTTTTCAGCACCCGCCCTTTTTGTCACCAGTGGTAAGGCATTTGCTGAGTTGCCCGCTCCGCTCGTCTCTCATTATCGCATCATGGCAAGTGATTACATGGGGCACACACGCGTGGTGATCTTTACAACGCGTTAAGACGGGCATGCCCCCTGAAAGAGTGTGTGAATTAGGTCGTCACTTCAACCATTTCAAACTCATCCTTTGTGGCGCCACATTCAGGGCATTGCCAAGCAGGGGGAACGTCATCCCAGCGGGTGCCAGGGGCAATGCCATCTTCTGGCCAGCCTTTGGCTTCGTCATAAATATAGCCACAGAGTAAACACATATATCGTTTGTATGTCATTTGACGTCTCTTTTGAGGGTGAATTAAGCGTTAGCACGCAAAATGTTAGGTTAATTTCGTGTAAAATCTTGTGTAAATGGATACATTTTTATTAGAGACATCATTATAATGCCAACTTGCCAATTACTAAACCTTATTATTTGATTTGTTACTTGCAGCGAGGATCGTGATGCAATCCAGAGAATTATTTGAACAGGCGCAACGTTATATACCGGGCGGTGTCAACTCGCCCGTGAGAGCTTTTCGTGGGGTGGGGGGTGAGCCTTTATTCATCAAGCGCGGTCACGGTCCTTACATTGTCGATGTGGACAATCAGGAATATGTGGATTATGTCTGTTCCTGGGGCCCACTGGTGGTCGGTCATGCGCATCCTGTGGTGATTCAAAAAGTGACGGATGCGTTGCAAAACGGGTTGAGCTTTGGTGCGCCTACGGCGGTGGAAGTTCAAATGGCGCGCCGCGTTGGTGAGTTGATGCCATCCATTGAGAAAGTACGGTTTGTCAGTTCAGGCACCGAGGCGGCAATGAGCGCCATACGCGTGGCGCGCGGTTACACGGGGCGCAATAAAATCATTAAATTTGCGGGTTGTTATCACGGGCATGCCGATGGTTTGTTAGTCTCGGCGGGCTCAGGGGCAATGACATTAGGTGTGCCCAATTCAGCCGGTGTGCCAAAGAGCGTGGCAGAGCATACGCTGATCGCTCGTTATAATTGTCTGGAGGAAGTCACACGCTTGTTTGAGCGGCATGGCAAGGACATGGCGGCAGTCATTGTGGAACCGGTGGCGGGTAATATGAATTTAATTTTGCCTGTGCCGGGTTTTTTACAGGGGTTGCGTGATTTGTGCGACCACTATGGCAGTGTGTTGATTTTTGATGAGGTGATCACGGGTTTTCGGGTGGCGCTCGGCGGCGCGCAAGCGCATTTTGGTGTGAAGCCTGACTTGACTGTGCTGGGTAAAATCGTGGGGGGTGGTTTTCCGGCGGCTGCATTTGGCGGTCGCGAAGACATCATGTCTACCAT
>Ga0155556_110_pt1 | contig 14355 bp, 12 predicted proteins | sample RifCSPhighO2_12_FD_107213 | JGI IMG/M metagenome (GOLD analysis project Ga0155556, IMG submission 107213) | Gammaproteobacteria bacterium RIFCSPHIGHO2_12_FULL_45_12
CAGGCGGGCAACCATTTTACTTGGTGGATTACGACGCAAAAAGCACGTCTAATCCACCCTACATTTGTATCAGATCCCTTGAGGGGCGCTGTTGCATCAATCCAAGACAGACCGCACGCGCCATGGAATCAGCATGCAGAAAATGCATTGCAAAGCGGGGAGCGTCATCCCATTCAAGGACCAAACCTGTTGGTCGTACCGGATTTCACGTCCTCAACCCTTGCTCTTAAATCACCCGCCTTACCGTCAAACGCATTCACCCTATCCATTTCACTCTTATGCGTTTTTTCCACGTCCGAGCCGACCACCTTCTCCGCTAACTTAGCCAACAATGCTTGCTTCGCCAACCCCTCGTCTCCTGGCTTAGACACTAAGCCAGCTGCAAGCGTCACGATAAACTGCTCTTGTGCGCCAATATCGTCCAATTCACGTCTCAGTGCCGCACTCCGGTTTGTGAATGAATGCTCACCATCAAGGGCAACCTCCTCAACCATCGCAACCCCCGACAAGCGATCCGTCAATTCCTCTGAATTTTCCGCCGCCGTGATGGTTGATTCAGCCGCCGTGATGGCACGCTCTAATGCGGCGACGGCGGCACTTGCTTTTTCACGTCTGGCGCTCAATTCAGTCAGCTTATCTGTTAATGCCTTCATCTTTTCAAGAACAGTCTCTGACTTGCCATACACCTGCGCTGCAAAAGCCTCTTTTTGTTTGCCAGGCTCTTTTTCCATTGCCGTCAAATGTTTGCTTGCATCAAATTTAGCGGGTTCGCCCGCGTTGATTGATTGGGCTGACACCGCCAATTTATTTGCCATGGACTTTGCATTCACCTCCTGCTGCATCTGCAAAATGGCCTCCATGTTTTTACCTTCTGCTTTAAGCAAAGCGGCAAGGCTATACAAATCTTCCTGCGAAAACTCAATTCGCAAGCCGTGCTTTCCTGCCAACGCAATGGCCTCTCTGACATGTTTTTCGCTGACATAGGTGCCGCCCTCGCGGTTCCGCTCCCAAGACAAGGTCACCGTTTGAGAACCATTCGCTTTCAAAAATGCCATGGCAGCGTCATATTTGTCTTTAAATTTCTCATTCTTAGCCCCGAGAGGTGTCACGGTAATGATCTGGCTCTCAGGGTTAGCGTCTTTTTTCACTTTCACTAACAAATCAACCTTCGTGCCTTCTTGGGTATAAATACCCTCTTCCAGCTTCTGGTGGCCCCCACTTGACAGCGTCGCTTGGAATTGATCAGAATCCTTATCCGTGGCTGGGCGACGTACCCAAGGGTTGCGATTTAATTTGGGATTTAAAGAAAGTGATCGCCTCAACCATTCTGCGTGCGCCTTTATTTTAGCGCGCTCAAATTGCTTATTTTCTTCTTGGCGTTTATTCGATTCTTTGGTTTGCGCGTCCGTGGGCTGTTTTGGCTCAGTCTCTGGTTTTCGCGCAGGCTCTGATTCTGAATGTGCCTCTGGTAACTCTGTATCCCGCATGGGATCATGCGGAGAATGATTAGACATAAAAAAACCTCTCTCTCATTGTTTGTCTTTTTTCAAGACTGGACATGATACGTTTATTATACCTCAAAATACGCCATTTAAGTCATATAGCTTAAATATGCGCCATTATTGATCCATTCCACCACGCAATGCCTCACTCGCTGTCACGGCCGTATACAAGTTCTTGTCACCAACGGATGGTTCATAATTCAAAATATTCAACGGCTTACCTAATTCCGCCCCCACACGCTGCATCTCCACCCACGCTGCGCGGGTTAATTTTTCAAAACCCACCAATTCCACCGCCCAGCCACGCCGATGAACTTCACGCGCCATGGCTCGCGCCGTGCGCAACCCATCTTCAAGGGTTCGCTCTTCAGAAAAAAGGTCGACGGGGGATGTCACCAGACAACTTCCCCTATCATAAACAGCATAATGCTCACTCGCGCCTTCAAGCGTTAATCTCACTTTTTCGCCTGGCGCATCCAGATTAAAGGCATTCCAGATTTTCAACACCGCCCAACGCTCCAGCAGATAATACACATCTAGCACTGAAATGGGCCGATTAAGGAAGTCACTCAACTCAGGCACCGGCTGGTTTTGCGAAACCGCACGAGAGACTTGTGCTTTTAACGCTTCAAGCTGCGTGCGATCATCCGCCGCCAACACAGGCTCAATGATTAACGCAAACGTTGCTTGCACAGAACCTGCCTCATTTGCCGCCGTCACCACCACCTCATACTGACCTTGCGTGTTGAAAGCGGGAATCCCCGTCAACAAGCCATCTGGCGTACAAATCAGGCCTTGCGGTAACCCAGCGCCGTCTTTTAATTGCGCGCTAAAAACCGGCATCCCGTCTGGCTGGGATAGTTTGATGAACTCATTTAAATTAAGCGGGCCCAACACTGCCTGCACATTAATGCGTTGCGCGGGAATCGGGGTGATCACGACAGGAGCCTGCATGCTGTTCACTTGCCTCTTAATTAAGTCGCCATCGACATTATACGCTGATCAAAAAAAACAATACAAATAGGAAGAGTCACTCCCCAGCCCGTCCTGAGGAGCGTTTTTTACACTGTCCTGAGGAGTGTTTTTTGCGACGAAGGATCTCGAGGTTTTTAGGAGATTCTTCGCTTTGCTCAGAATAACAGCTCATTTTTGTAACCTAAGCTAGGTTACCTACTATACGTCAATTTATTTATTTTTTAAGAGTAGTCATTTTTTTTAACATGTTATCTATATGTTTCTGACTGGCAGTTTTCTTAGGAGCAAAAAAACCAGGTTTTCGGTGTTGACCTAAAACATCATAAATGCTTTTTTGTTCGAGTCCATCTCCATTCTTGGCCTTATACTCTAACAAATATTTAAATAATTTTTCTGGTTCAACCTTCTCATTCTTAATTATCCACTCATTAATAACATCGTATTTTATCACATTTATTCTTTCTAGTGCAGCCACTATTGATAGTTTTTTTTCATCTATTCCAACAGGAATACTAGAGAATTTAGCTTTATTAATAAATTTTTGGAATTCACCCGATAAGAAATCTATCTCTTTAATAAGGCCATCCATTTCTTGAATACGATCATTCAACACTTTAATTTTTTCTTCGAATTTATTTATCATTAATTTGCTATCTTCAGAAAAATTAGGATTATTTTCATATTTTTTTATTTCGGCTTGCAGCAATGTTAGAAAAGTAATTCTGTCAGTAACATGTTTATCAATTTTAGTTTCAGGCCATTGTGATAATTTATTTCCGCCTTCGCCTAGGAATTGAGATACATCGCGAAGAAGTGAACCATATGCTTTAGTTAATACATTAGTTGCATTCTGGATAACTCCTTGAGGCAAGGCCTGATCTCCCTTTGCGGATAATGTTTCATTTTTAGGTGAGCATCTATCGCCTTTCTTCGCGGCATAAACATGGAAATCGCCTCCCTGATATTCAAATCCATTTATATTCTCTTTTGTACGTCCTACTTGAGCATGGCCTGCGTCATTATCCGTATTTTGGTGGTAAGGAGTGACAGAGACTAACGCCTTTTTTTCTTTTGAAGCAGCATTTTCATAGCGATATAAAAATTCCCGAATTATCTGATTGCTTTTATCCAAAAATAGCTTATCACGAAATTTAGCCTTAGCAAAAAAATCTGAAAACTGTTTTTCATCCAGTTGAATTTTACTTTCGCATTCGGTAAGATATTTTTTAGAAATGTCATTTAAATCATCTTGCCAAGCGTTAAGTCTAAAATCATGAGCGGCCACCCAGTCAAAAATGACCCCTTTTAGTGTTGGCATCTTTCCAAGAATAGGTTCCAATGTGTCATCTAAATATCCCGTAATAATAGGGAGTAAAATTTTCTTAACAATGCCGCTTGTTGCGCCTTCATGACCATGGATAAAGGAAGTCACATAGTATTTATTATTTTGAGCTTTTAAAGCAGCCACCTCTTCTTGAAAGAGTTTTAAGTCATTGACTCGGTGCCATATGATGCGCTGAACGGGATACTTAATCTTAGGGTAATCAGTAGAACTCACCGCACTAAAAATACTCTTAGAGTCCTCTGGGTAGAGTACTCTTTCCTCATCACCAATGCATTTGGCAGATTTCATATTTCCTAGTGCTATATCCCACGCAAATCGAGCATTAATGGCATCGATAGTATCGCAGAGATCAGTCACCGTGTTATCTTTATAATCAATCCCATAATATTCTGCCACGGCTTGAATGCTTTCAAACCCAATGATGGTGTGCGTGAAAATTTCGATTTTATCTAAAGGCTCATCTTTAACTGAATAACTGATGAGTTTGAGATTGGGTTTGTAATACTTTTCAATAATTGAAATAATTTCGTCTTTGTCAACGATGCCACCTTTAATAAGTTTGATAAGATTTTCCAGTGAACGGCGTTGAGGTCCTGAGATGACAAGGTTATCTGTCGTAAAATCATTTTGATAAGCCTCCCAAAACTCCATGCCATGATCGGACGCTAAAATTTCAAATGGCGCACCGTCTTCACCAAGTTTCTCGAAGAGTTTTAAACTGAAATAATCGTTGCCGCCGCGATCACAGAGCTCATCACCGATATAACGAGTCAGGCCAGCCTCTTTATTTATTTTAGATTTTTTTATTATGCCATCAAATTCTTGTTTGAGTCCCTCGAATGCTTCTTTATTTAATTTGATGTCCTCAGATGTTATCTTTGTCACGTCAAGCGCGCGATAGATCTCACAAAGCCGTTGATAGTCACCTTTATCAGCAAGTTCTAGAATTCCATTTTGTACTAATTCATATAGTTTTTTTAAGAAATTACCGTGGGTATCGCCAACCGAGATTTCTTCAGAATGTTCTGATCGGATGACATTTGGCTGCTCTTCTAAGTTAACATTTTCGTTAAACGGCATTTTCTTCTCGTTTTAAATATACTAAGTTGTTATTAAAATTTTTCGAGTGTGTTATTTACATTATAACAAGGTTATACTATAAGTGCATGGGCTTGTTGCATCATTCGTTGTTGTGAGGCCGCTTTTTGGCCGAAGCAGTCCAGAACGTCGTGAAAAATCATTATATTGCATGCATTCTGGATTACCACGCCGCACAAAGCGCTTCTCGATGATGCTGTGCAAAAAAATAATTTGCGCAATAACGCCTAAGTGCATTAAGGAAAGCTTAAGACTCTATATTAAGCGTTCGTTAAAGAAAGAGTGCTATAATCAAGGGTGAGAAGGCTTGAATTGAATGTTTTTATTAGCATAATTAATTAGAATAATGATTTGTTGAGGGGAGAGGGTTGCCATGCCAGATGAAAAACGTCCAGATGGGCAGTCGAATGCAGAGAAGGAAAAGGATCCGGAGGATGAGGTGCCGGTGCGTGTATCACCTAATGAGACTGACCATACCTCAACCACACCACCTGAAGATACTAACCATGCCTCAACCACAAGTGAGTCCAAACACGGTGATGGCACTTCAGGTATACCCAGTGAAAATAATCCAGCTCACGCAGAGGCAATGGCTCTGTTTGATTCTATCAATACACAGAGGATAGAAATTGAAACCCAAATTAAATCATTCCAGGAGCATCCTCCTGAGGAAAATGCTGAAGAATTTCTTAGTCAAATAAGCCAAATCCAGGCCGCCTTTAACGAGCAACTTACATCGCTAAACGGCATAGAAAAGCAAAACGACATTCCGCAACAAGTAATAACACTTAAAGAAATCTCAACTCAACTTAAAGAAATCTTACTTGATATCTCGGTTTACCGTAGTGCTGCCTTACTTAACCGTAACCTTGAAAAACTTCCCAATGAAGTTAGTGCTGACAATAACCAACCCGACCTTAACGAAAACGAAAAACGCATAACGTCTGAATCTGAGCTTGAGTCTGAATCTGAGCTTGAGCCTGAATCTGTGCCTGCGCCTAAATCTGAGCCTCAGTTTGTGCCTGCGCCTAAATCTGAGTCTGAGCCTGTGCCTGTGCCTGAGCCTGAGCCTATTTCGCCTGTTATTTCACCTACCTCATCTCCACCCCCTATTGAAAATGAAAAACAGAGCGAGATCAATCAGGCTATCTCAGGCAACAACACCTCAACGATTCCTGCTGAACCCCTAACCCCTGAGGCCCTCGAGAAGATTAAAAAAAACATCAATGATTACTTCAACCTCATCCCCTTGCTTGAGTTTAAATCCTTTTTTGCCCCCTATATGGCCTCTGAAAAAAACAACCGTATGCGGTATGAGGAGCTACACAAGATATGCAACCGCGACCTGCGCGCATTATTGCCTACTGCAACGCAAGAGGAAGCGGACAAGATTAACTTTTACCTAAAAAGACTGGAAACGATTCGCTCCAATTTAGATAAAGTCAACGCTAATCTTGAGACCAATGGCACTCTTATAAAAATTGCTCATTTTAGCGATTCATCCAAAGCGGTAGACAGTATCGGGGCGGGTCGAGCACTGCTCACACAATATCCAAATCAAAATCAAGAGGGCAGTGGTATAATTGCCTCCGGCAACATTGAAACCCACCTCACCCCCAACAATATGCGCGTCAATACCATCACCATCCATACACAAAGCAGCGGCATCGGCAAGCTATGCCATCCCGCACGTGATTCAACCATACGCACGCTCCAATATCGTGAAGGCACTCCTCCCGACTGCCGTTACGTTTCTGAAGTGGGACCACCTAGCCCCCCATTAGCAATAACAGACAACCGTCAAATACCCCAGACGGGTTATATCAAATGGGCTTTTTCTGAAATCAACAATTTCTTGGCATTTAGGGATACAGATAACGAAAACGATCCCATCACCATTTCTGGGAATTTTAATAAAAATCAAGTAAAAGCACTGTTAATGGTCGCCGATTATGTGGGTATTACCTATGTAAATCGCACTAGCCACCAATACTCTTCTCATTCTATTAAAAATAGCGTTAAACCCTTTAAAGAAACCTTGGAACGTCACTATGCCGCCATCAGCTCCCTCTCAGACCCCACCATTCCACAAAATAAAGGGGCTGTTAGCCGCGCGGTAGACGCACAGTCAAAGCAGATATTTGATCGCGAAGCCCTCCGTGTTTCCCACACCAGAAGACCTTAACGCAACGCCGCCTCAATGCGCGTACGCAGTTCCTGCAACTGCCCATGAAAAAAGTGACCCGCCTCCGGAAAACGAAGTATCAACGGTGGCGGCTTTCTGCTTTCAGCCCACATGAGCACTTGCTGTGGCGGCACAACGTCATCCCGCTCGCCTTGCACCAACACCCAGGGACAGGAAATGCGCGGCAAGTCCTGCAGGGGGAAATGCTGGATGGGCGGTGCGACCGTCACCAATCTACCAACCGCCACCTCCGTTGCCGCCTTTGCTGCAATAAAGGCACCAAACGAAAAACCCGCTAACCAGATTTCTTGATCGGCATGCGCTTGCTGCACCCAATCAATCACGGCCAACAAATCCTCTAATTCACCATAACCCTCATCAAAACGTCCTTCGCTTCTGCCCACACCGCGAAAATTAAAACGCACAGTATTTAAACCCATCCCCTGAAACGTTTTCACTAAGGTGGTTACCACCTTGTTATTCATCGAGCCGCCATACAAGGGATGTGGATGACACACCACCCCCCAGGCACCACGCTCACTCATGGCCGGTTTGGACACGACCAGCTCCAAATCACCCGCGGGCCCTAAAATCACGGCTGCGGTTTCGTCTTTGACGGGTACTGATATCATGCTGACACCTGCTGCATTGGTTGATCCCTCGACTGAATGCCCCTGTTATGCGTCATCCTGTTGAACCGGACGCTTTGCTTAATCTATCACGTATGGCTTCCCAAGCCGCGGTCTCAGGCACGGCCTCAATGATAATTTGCTTCAAATGTTGCTGATCCAGTCTACGCAAGGTGCGATACAAATCATGCGCATAAGCGGTCGGATCAGATGCCATCACTTCTTTTAGCAATAAGTCTACGCCCCCTGCACCACGCAAGGACGGTAAATCGTTCAAGTGATGCGAATAAGTTAACAAGACCGCCGGTAAATCGTCTGATGTCAGCAGGCGCCATAAACCAGGAATGTCAGCACTGGCAATCAAACGCGTTTTGGTCATGGGCGCGTAATGCAAAAGATGCATGCCTGGCACTTTTTGCATCGCTTGCATCCGGCCAAACGCAGTCACGCTTCTGCCAAGCACGGTGGCGATGGCCTGCGCGCTAATCATGCCCGGACGCAAAATTGTCGGCTCATCCCGACTCATGTCAATAATGGTGGACTCAAGACCCACCTCACACGCACCCCCCTCTAAAATCATCTCGACGCTCGCACCCAGTTCCTCATAAACCGCCTGTGCCGTGGTCGGGCTTAGGTGCGTGAACTGGTTGGCAGACGGCGCAGCCACCCCGCCACCAAACGTTTGCAACAAAGCCTGTGCAATGGGATGTTTTGGCATGCGTAAACCCACGGTTGCCTGACCCCCCGTGACCGCATCCAGTACCCATGGCTGTTTTTCCAAAATAAGGGTGAGCGGTCCTGGCCAAAAAGCTTGCGCGAGCAACAAGGCATCCGGTGAAACATAACTGGCCCAATCGGCCAACTGGGACAGGCTGGCCAAATGCACAATCAGGGGATGATCCCAAGGACGGTGTTTCGCCGCAAAAATTTTCCGCACCGCGTTTTCATTCATGGCATTGGCACCCAAGCCATAGACCGTCTCGGTTGGGAAAGCCACCAATCCCCCTTCACGGAGGATTGCGGCTGCTTGTATGATCTCCGCTTGACTGCTCATTAAATGACTAATTCCACCTTGACTTACATGACAACGCATTGACTTTTCGGTAATATAGCATTTTTATCGCAGACGATTGCAAACACCTATGACAGAATCTGAATTAGCCGCCTGCTTACCCACCCCAGAAATTGCCGATACGACTAATCTGATCCCCTTTGCCACCATCAAAGGGCAAGCGGTCATTGATTTGCCCAAGGATTTATATATTCCACCTGACGCCATGAAAGTCTTTCTGTCTGCCTTTGAAGGGCCGCTTGATTTTTTACTCTACCTCATTCGCAAACAAAATATCGATATTCTGGATATTCCCATTGCCGCCGTGACACGGCAATACATGGAATACATCAATTTGATGCAGGAATTGTCTCTGGAGCTTGCAGCAGAATATCTCGTCATGGCCGCGATTTTGGCCGAAATCAAATCACGCATGCTCTTGCCGCATTCAGTCGATGAAGAAAACCCGGAAGCGGATCCTCGGGCTGAGCTAGTCAGACGGTTACAGGAATATGAGCGATATAAACAGGCAGCAGAGAATATCGATCAATTAAATCGCGTCGAAAGAGACATCTTTATTGTCGAAGCCGATACCAGCCAAATTGCCGTGAATAAACCACTGCCAGCCGTACAACTGAAAGAACTCATGCAGTCACTTCTAAATGTGATACAACGGGCAGAACACCATACCACGCACCATATTCAGCTGGATGCCTTATCGGTGAGAGAAAAAATGACGCACATTTTAAACCAGATTCAGGCAGAGGCGCATTTACCCTTTGTGCGGCTTTTTAACTTGCACGAGGGGCGTCATGGGGTGGTGGTGACCTTTTTGGCCATGCTTGAATTATTGAAACAAGGGCTGATAGAATTTGTACAATCGGCGGCATTTGCACCCATTTATCTCAACGCCAAACAAGGGCTCGTCATGCCAGCCGATGAGACCCTCTTTGACGGGGTGGCAGACTGATTTGGCAAGGAAAAAGACGTTCAGACTGCTTTAAGATTTTCAAAGGATGGCGGTGATATAATTCAGGTATGGGGTCTTGTTCTTGCTGAGCGGGCAACCCCGACAATTAACACCCTACATAAAGACGGGGGCTTTCAAGCGCGACAATGAGTAATCAACCTGCAACCCAAAACGCTAACAATAATAACGGAGAGCAAGCTGTCTTCGGTACTTACGCGCGGTTGATGATGCTGATGAATGTAGAGCGATACAATCAAGACACTTCCATTAAAGCGGCCATATTAGAATCAAGACTAACTCGCAGTCAAAATGCGCTGAATGAATCCGAAAAATTGCTGAAGCAACTGAAACACACTCAGGCAATCATACGCGATAATTTGACTAGCATTGTCAGCGTCAGGCCCAGAACCAACACCACCCCACTCCCCCCCAATTTACCCATCTGGGAAAAGCGGCACAGCACGTTTGACGGGGAAATGGGTCCCCTTGAAACGAAACATCAGGAACAGGTGACACTATTTCAAAACTTAATGAAGAAACATAAAGAACACGACAAATCACCCAAGAGCTACGCTGAACTGATCACACACTTTACGGGGCTGGAAAACAACCTGATTAAACTAAGAAAACATTTAAGGACATTACTGAGTCAGGTTACCCAGCTAAACAACGAAGTGGCCAGCCACACGGGCTCAAGCGCACCTGCACTGACGCAAGCAAGCACCCTCACCGGCCCAAACCAGGGTTAAATGACACGCCTAGCCGCACTCAGGAAGTTGAGGCCAGCTCTTCCTGTGGCGGCATCAGCAAATGGCGTAATTTGATGCCCGTGACCCATAAGGCCGCAAAATACACCAGCATGGCTGAAACGAGCAAAAAGGCCAAATGTGTGATACGCCAGACGGCAGGATGCACCAACCAGGTGCTCAAGTCCCCTGCTCCCACCCATAACCAGATAGCTAACACACCGTTGGACGCGGCCAGACGCAAGGCAAATAATCGAAACCCTGCTCGTGGACAATACAGGCCGCGTTTCTGCAAAAAATAAAACAGGCAGCCGGAATTGATTAATGCGGCTAACGAGGTGGCAAGCGCAATGCCCGCGTGCGCTAATGGCAGAATCAGCAAACCGTTTAAACCAATATTGGCGACCATGGCGACCACTCCAATTTTGACGGGTGTGCGTAAATCCTGCTTAGCGTAAAACCCGGATGCCAGGACTTTCACTAACATGAAAGGCGCAATGCCAAGGGCGAAGGCGGTCAAACTCTTGCTGGCCATGATGACGGCAAACGCATTAAATTTGCCATATTGGAACAAGGTACTCAACAAGGGGCCGGCCATCACCGCTAACACCACGGCAGCGGGAATGCCAACCAACAGCACAGCACGCACCGCCCAGTCAATGGTGAGTGAGAACTGTGCCTCCCTCTGTGTTGTATGATGGCGTGATAAATGAGGCAAAATCACAGTTGAAATGGCGACACCAAACACACCCAGCGGAAATTCCATCAAGCGGTCTGAATAATAAAGCCAAGACACACTACCCACCATCAACAAAGATGCAAACACGCTGTCCACCAATAAATTAATCTGCCCCACGGATACGCCAAATAAAGCAGGCACCATCAACTTAAGCACACGTCGAACGCCTCTGTCTTTAAAGTTGAACGTGGGATGCGGCAATAAACGCAAGTTTTTCAAAAAGGGCCACTGGAAAAGAAGCTGCAAGATGCCTGCCACAAACACCCCCCAAGCAAGGGCCACAATGGGCGTGGCAAGCCCGGGTGAAAACCAGATTGCCGCCGTGATCATGCAAATGTTTAACAAGACAGGCGTGAAGGCGGCCACCCAAAAACGGCTGTAGGTATTTAGAATGGCACCCGAAAAGGCGGTTAAGGATATCAGTGTCAAATAAGGGAAAGTAATGCGCAACAGGGTAACAGCCAGGTCATATCGGGGGTTCCCGGGCGTGAAGCCTGGCGCAAAAAGTCTGACAATCCAGGGGGCCCCTAGCATGCCCAACACGGTCACCATCAACAGCGTCACGCCCAGCACACCCGACATGGCGTTGATGAATTTTTGCACTTCCTCTTTGGATTTTAGTTTTTGATATTCCGACAGGACAGGGACAAATGCCTGCGAGAAAGAACCTTCCGCAAAAAGACGGCGCATGAAGTTGGGAATGCGGAAGGCCACGGCAAACGCGTCAAATTGGGCGGCGGCACCAAACATGTGGGCGCTGACCATATCTCGTACAAAACCGAAAATACGCGAGATCATGGTCATGCTGACCACAACGGATGTCGATTTGACCAGGCTTTTACTCATAAGGATAGACTCTGGCGCAGGCGTAGCCTCTAAAGTCAGTCATTCTACTATAGGAATGTGCAGGTACCAACCATTACAAATTGACATGGCACAGAAAAGCGGGCATATTAGCGAACTTTCACAAAACCCATAAGCTATCATTTTGGAGATTACCCTTGGCTAATACAAAGCAGGCAAAAAAACGCGTTCGCCAGGCTGAGAAACACCGCCGAAACAACGCCAGCATGCGCTCCATGCTGCGAACCTACCTCAAAAAAGTCACCGCAGCGATTGCCGGTGGTGTTGAAGCAAGTGCTGTTGACTCGCTGAAAGAAGCCACACCCATTATTGACCGCATGGTGAACAAAGGCATTATTCATAAAAATAAAGCCGCTCGACACAAGAGCCGCCTGACCGCTCACATTCGAAAAATGAGCGAAAAAGCAGCTTAAATGATGAATTAAATCCGATCAATTCATGCCCCAGGTGTCCGTCGTCGCGAGGCTGCGAAGCGCTTAGCTGTGGCGATCCAGTCTTGTTGACTTAGCTTGGTATTGGGGCGAAACCTCGAACGACTTGCTGAATTGATTCGAAAACATGCCAACCCTGTTTACGTGCGGTTGAAATGAATCTGCGGATGCGTGTTAAACGGCGTTGTTGCATAAATTAAATGTTACACATTTTGATGTCAATGTACGGCGTTGTTGCATAAATTAAATGTTACACATTTTGATGTCAATGTAGGGTGGATTAGACGCGCTTTTTGCGTCGTAATCCACCAACTTGTGGGCATTATATTCATTAAAACCGCTTGTAAATCGGTTCAAGCTCCTGCTGATTTTCGATATCCCCTGAAAGAGCAAACATGGAATGGCTAAATTTCTCAAAAGCGGCTTTAAAAAACTGGCTCACCGGCTGACGAGCCGCTTTAAATCCAAAGTATCCCGCGCAGGCAACGCCACCAACGCCCAGGACGGAGACGATCATTATTAAGCCAACGCTGTAATCTAAACCGGCGTCTGGATGCGTGTTTTCACACAGATAACCGAAGCATCGATAGATATCAAGCATCAACGTATCATTGGTTAGCGTGGACTCCATGCTGGCAATGGCCTCAGTTTGGTTGCCAGCGCATAACGTTCGGATGGATTCAATTGGAAAGCTTCCACTGCAAGTGACCGGCGTAAAATGATACGAGCAATTGGGAGAAAACGAGGGGTTGCTTATGTTCGGCAGGTACTGATAAGCAACCTCACCGCCCACACCGTCAACAGCATAACAAACACGCATGATCTCGGAGGCAACCGGTGAAACAAACGATGCCAGAATCGCCCACGGACCAAGCGACTCAACACGCTGCAAGACGTGCCTTCCAGCGGAGAATAACCTAGCAAAATAACGTGGGGGTACTGTGGGTTTTCGGGTATGGGTCATCTATGCTACTCTCTCAGTCCTCCTCATGATCCAAATGGCCTTCGAGGTAATTCATTGCCTGTTGCGTTAACGTTTCCAGGCCATCATGGGCCAGTCCAGAAATAATAAAGACCTTACCTTGCCAATTTAAACACCTGACAATCTCATCACAAACCGGTTTAACGTCATCAGGTGGCAAAGCATCTATCTTATTCAAGACGAGCCAACACGGCTTGTTTTCCAAATCTTCGCTATATTTAACTAATTCTTGTGTAATTTTTTGCACATTTTCAACCGGATCACTGCCGTCCATTGGCACAATATCCACCACATGGAACAAGAGGCGCGTTCTGGCAACATGTTTTAAAAACCGAATGCCAAGGCCAGCACCTTCTGCCGCGCCTTCAATTAAACCAGGCAAGTCAGCGACCACAAAACTCCTGAATCGTGAAACACTGACCACACCCAAATAGGGAAATAAAGTGGTAAATGGGTAATCAGCCACCTTGGGTCTTGCCGCAGAAATGGCGCTAATCAGCGTTGATTTCCCCGCGTTCGGCATACCGACCAAGCCAACATCCGCCAACACTTTTAACTCTAAGCGCAAATTTCGTTCTTCACCTTCCTGACCAGGAATGGTGCGTGTGGGCGATCGATTCACACTGCTTTTAAAGCGTGAGTTTCCAATCCCGTGACGGCCGCCTTTTGCCACGCAAATCATCTCACTCGCCGTCGCAAGATCAGCGATGATTTCATTGGTCTCCTCATTGTAAACGATGGTGCCAACAGGAACACGGAGATATAAATCTTCCCCATTTCGGCCCGTGCAATTCTGGCCCGATCCCTTCTTGCCGTCACTTGCTTTGTACGTTTGCAC
>Ga0155556_113_pt3 | contig 14353 bp, 12 predicted proteins | sample RifCSPhighO2_12_FD_107213 | JGI IMG/M metagenome (GOLD analysis project Ga0155556, IMG submission 107213) | Gammaproteobacteria bacterium RIFCSPHIGHO2_12_FULL_45_12
CCTTAAAGAGTGCGTTTAAAATGCGGCCCAGACAATCGTCGAGGGTTTCAATGGCTTGAACAGTCGCCTCGAAATTGCCGGTATGGCCAACCATGTCAGCATTGGCAAAATTACAGATGATGACATCATAATAGCAACGGTTAATTTCTTCGATGAGGCGTGAGGTTAAAGCGGGGGCACTCATGCTCGGTTGCAGGTCATAAGTTGCGACAGCGGGGGAGGGAATCAGGACGCGGTCTTCGTTGGGGTAGGGTGCCTCCACCCCTCCGTTGAAAAAGAAAGTGACATGTGCGTATTTTTCTGTTTCCGCGATACGTAATTGCTTCAAACCTTGCTGGCTAAGATAGTCAGCCAGCAAGTTGTCCATGGGCTGCGGCGGGAAAGCCACGCTGGCCTTAAAGCGTTCGTCGTATTCGGATAAGCAAACAAAGCCGCCTAATTGTGGCCAGACCTCCCGATGAAACCCATCAAAGGCGGGGTCGATGAGGCTTTGCGTCAGCTCGCGCGCACGGTCTGAGCGAAAATTCAGGTAAATGACGAGGTCGCCCTTTTTCAGGGTGACTGGTGGGGCGTGATCCGCCTGTATGCGCGTGGCCTTCACAAATTCATCCGTTTCACCCCGTGCATAGGCAAGGGCTAGGGCTTGTTCGGCCGTTTCAGCCTGAAATTCACTGCGGCCAGTGACAATGAGATCATAAGCCTGTTGTACGCGTTCCCAGCGTTTGTCCCTGTCCATGGCATAATAACGCCCAATGAGAGAGACGATCTGGCCGCATTGTGATTGACGGCATTGTGCGGTTAATGCATCAAGCGATGCCATGGCACTTTTTGGCGGCGTGTCGCGTCCATCCAGAAAGGGGTGCAAATAAAGTTGGGAAATGTGTAACGCTGCAGCCAACTGGATAAATGCGTGAAAGTGACGCTCGTGACTATGGACACCGCCCTTGGACAATAAGCCAAGGACATGAACAGCCTGATGGTTTTTTTTGGCCTGATTGAGCGCATGAATAAAAGTGCGGTTGCTAAAAAAGCGCTTGTCTTCTATGGCGGCATCGATGCGTGTGAAATCTTGACGAACAATGCGTCCGGCTCCCATGTTGAGGTGCCCGACCTCGGAGTTGCCCATCTGATTGTCAGGCAAGCCAACGCATTTTCCTGATCCGGAGATTAACGTATGAGGGTACGCTTTCCAAAAGGCGTCCCAATGCGGTTTGTTTGCCGCCGCGATGGCATTGGCGGCTGTTTCTTCCCGATAACCCCAGCCATCCAGAATGATGAGCAGAAGGGGGTGTGGACCGTTGTTTTTCATGAGGTGTCACTTCTTCTGTGTTTTGGCCAACTATTATTGGGGTTTGTGCTCGTGGGCGCAAGTCTTGCTGGCTTTAGCCAACAGAGAAATTGTTATCTTGGTCTGCTAACGCTAAACTACGCTTTTGGTTCAGATTGGAATTAACTATGAAGTGCAAGGGGTTACAGGGTATCAGTTTGGCGGTGGCAGTGATGTTGAGTCTTAGTGCCGGATACGCAGCAGAGTCCAATGTGCCCGAACCGCCCATGTTGCAAGCATCGGGCGTTGTTCCTATCCCTGATGAAACAGGAAGTTTGTTGGCGCCACAGACGGCAGATCCCTTACCGGCACCGCAAGGATCATACGATCCGCTGGAAAAGTTTAATCGCGGCATGTTTGCTTTTAATGAAAAGCTGGATGCCTGGGTATTAAAGCCAGTGGCCACTTTTTATAATAAGATCATGCCAAAGCCGCTTAACATGGGTGTGAGCAACTTTTTTAATAATCTGGCAACGGTGCCAACCGTCGCCAATGATATTTTACAGTTTCATTTTCATCAAATGGCCAATGATCTTTGGCGTCTTGGTATCAATACCACCATTGGCATCGGGGGTTTGTTTGATATTGCACAAAGAATGCAGTTGCAACCTTACTCGAATGATTTTGGCCTGACGCTTGCTTACTGGGGTTATGAAAACTCAAATTATCTGGTATTACCTTTCTTTGGGCCGCGCACCGTCCGTGACGGCATTGGCTTGCCTGTTGATTATTTTGTATTTTCAGTTTATCCCTACATTGAACCGCCTTCCCTGCGTTATCAATTGTTTGGTTTATGGGTCATTGACACGCGCGCGCAATTACTGCAGTTTCAGTCGGTGCTTGAAGCGGCCGCCGTGGATAAATATGTCTTTATTCGCAATGCTTATTTGCAGCGTCGCGCTTATCAGATCAGCCAGAATCAGCAGCTGGGGACACCTGAAGCCGTTCAGGATAGTGAAGCTGATCTGGCGCCTCAGATTAACTCGGACGAGGTTGTGAAAGCAGTGGATTAGCGTTAGGCCAGATAACACCGCTTATCGGGCGAGTGGTACATCATATGAAGCGAGGTCATATGTTATGATGAGAACACAGGCAATATCTTTTCGATCAGGGATGGTTGTGATGAGTGATGCATCAATTTTAACAGCACAAATCAAGACAAGTTTGCTCGACATTGCGAGGCAGGCCTCTCTTTTGGGGGATGGGTTGCAAAATGCAGCGCCAGGAGAGAAGGCCGTGTCACCCAATGCATCTGTTCAATATTTGTTGACCATTGCAGAGGAGCTGACCCGAATGGCAGAAGCGTGTGATGATTTTATGCCGCCTCATTCTGAAAGACGTTAAATGATGCCGCATAATCACCAAAAAGAACTGGAGCAATTATTGGCATTGGTGCATTCTGCCGTGCAGCGTGACAATGCGTTGCGCGAGCAGTTTCAGATTGGTGAAAAATTTCGATTTATTCGGGATAAACTGGAAGCACTACAAAAAAAAATTGAAGCAGTGACAGAGCAACTGCAGCAAAATGAAGTTAAAAAAGCGATTAAAAATGAAGTTCACGAAGATGAAATGTTGGTGTGGGTTTATCTTTATAACGCGCAGGGACTCTTGTTGCAGACCTGGCAAAAATTATTAATTCCCAAGGTTTTTTATGAGTACAGCGTCAATCGCCCCATTTATGGCGATAAAGCGCATGTGGAGTCCTTGATACGACAAAAGTCAAATAAAGTTCAGCATGGTTATGCGGCGATTGTTGTTAAAAAAGCAGATGTGTTGCCAGAGCAAACGGTGGATGTCTGCGATAACCCCGTGCTTAAAGTGAAGGAAGGCGCGTTGAAGTTTGAGAAGCTGGTTTCATTTACACATAATGATTGTGATTATGTCGTGTCTGAGACAGGCATGCTTGAGAAGCGGCTAGACTGAATTTTCTCTGGGATCTGCTCAGATTCACATGATGAAATGATATCGCTCACAGTTGGTTTAAATATCGATCAATGGCAGATAAATGGGGGGGGGGGAATTCTGAAAAACTGCATTTGATATATTGATTTAAATGCAAATTTACACCTATTCTGTCTGGCAGTTTGATTTTAATGACATTTGAAGTTTACAAAACTATAGTATATAATTATAAATGTAAACTACGAGGGTTAAACTATGTTAGGCAAGCGAATTCGACGAGCACGGAAAGCATTAGGTTTGTCTTTACGCGATTTAGGCGAACAAATTGCGCTGAGCCACGCTGCTGTGAAGAAATATGAAGATAATGAGGTGACTCCTTCTTCAGACATTCTTATCAAGTTAGCGAAAGTCCTGCACGTTAAAGCGGAATATTTTTTTAGGCCAGAACGGTTTACATTGGAAAACATTCACTATCGTAAGCATGCTGATATACCACAGCGCCATCTAGAAGAAATTACTGCAAAAATAGTAGATCAGGTCGAGCGTCGCGTTGAATTAGAAAGCTTATTTCCATCCGCGCCCGTACAATCATTTTCAATTAAAAATCTGCCCAAGATAGTCAATCATATTGACGAGGTTCAAAAACTAGCTGATCAAGTCCGCAATCAATGGCGTTTAGGATCGGATCCTATCCCCGATTTGATCGACATATTTGAAGAACGTGGCATAAAAGTATTTGCAATTGATAACGAGCAATATCCAAAAATTGACGGTCTTTATGCCGAAGTTAATGGAATGCCTGTTATTGTCGTTGGTGATCAACGCCCGGGTGATAGACAGCGATTTACTTTGGCGCACGAATTAGGCCATCTTCTTTTAGATAATCGTCTTGCTGATGGTTTGGATATAGAGAGTTGCTGCAATAGATTTGCGGGTGCATTTTTATTACCAAAACAGTCTCTCATAAACGTTTTAGGCGAGCATCGCAATTCTATTGAGCCACGTGAGTTAAGTTTATTAAAACAAGAGTTCGGAATTAGCATGACTAGCATTCTACATCGTGCGGAAGAGACTGGAATTATATCTCATAATCTTTATTGTCATGTACGCGCTGAATTCAATGAGCGTGGTTGGTCGAAGAAAGAACCTGGCCAACAATATCCAAAAGAAGTAACGCACATTTTTGATCAAATGATTTTTCATGCCCTTGCTGAAGAATATATTGGCGAGTCGAAAGCCGCAGAACTAATGAATATGTCGCTTGAATCATTCAGGTCTTTGCGTGCTATGGAGAGCCAAGATGTTGCTCATTATCAGTGACGCAAGCGTATTAATTGATATTGAATCTGGAGGATTAACAAGTGCAATGTTTAGCTTGCCTTGGAAATTTATGGTGCCAGATATTTTGTTTGAGGAAGAATTGGCGGAAAGGCATGGTCATTTATTACAATTTGGCCTAATAAGTAAAACCATGAGTGGTGATTTAGTTAGTGAAGCTTATAGTTTGCGTCAGAAATATGTAAGGACTAGCGTCAATGATTTGTTGGCATTGACCCTTGCGAAACAAGAAAATTGTCAATTATTGACAGGTGACAAAGCATTGCGAGAGGCGGCAGGAAAATTAAGTGTTGAAGCGCATGGCACGATATGGTTAGTTGATGAAATGCTTCAAGGTGAAAAAATTATTGTTGACGTTGCGCGTGTTGCATTTCAACAGATGAAAGATGCTGGCAGTCGGTTGCCTTGGGCTGAGGTTGAAAAAATATTGAATAGGGAGTGATATAACTCTCGAAGAATGTATGAAAAATACATTGAAAATATAGTATCGCCGCCTTAAAATTCTCACTATCAAGCATACTTGAAACGCAAAAAAATAATGGGCACTGGATTCAAAAGTAAGTAAGTTTAGCATGGCGAGATGCAGAGTCTCGAGTCTTATGTTTTTCGGCTCCCGGGTCCTTTCCAGTTTTTCTCAACAAATTGATCGGTTGAGGGAGCAGGGGTTACGCCAAATTTTTCAGGATTTTTCAGCACTTGTTTTACCTGTTTGGCACTAGGGGTACCCTTTCCGAACCAGGCTAGCACTTTTTGATACTCGGATGATTTAAATTTTAATTCTCCCGTTTGCGAAGCCACAAAAGGGACATGAAAGTGAATGTCTTTCGTTCTTCTGTCAGTTGTTGAGGCGTCATCTTGTTGAAGTGCTTTTTGGACCTGTTTTGTTTTATCAGCAAAGCTTTTGGAGGCTGCCTGTTGTTTGGTATCGAGTGTGGTGCTTTTGTTGAGAAAGGACGTGCGATGCTCTTTTTCTTTATGTGCAATCCCAATTTTCTTTTCATCTACTTTTAATGCCAGCAACTCATTTAAGTCACGATCTTCATGATATTCTTCTTCGACTTTCTGGCGTTCTTCGCGCCGTTCAGTGTCACTGAATACCTTTGATTTACTGTTGATCTGGATGCCTGTTTTGCCGGACGCGTCTCTGTCTTTTTCAGGCTTTTTGAGTCGGGATTGAATGAGGTTATCTTTTCGACAGTGCGAGCAAATATTGCCATAAGTGTTGCCCTTGGGGCCTGCCACTTCCAGAAAGGCGGACAGCGGTTTTTGCATGCCGCAAACGCTGCATGTTTTGAGTGATGCGGGCTGATCTGGCCTTTTCATGGCGTAATACTCTCAAAAAGCGACATATTGTACCAAATATAACATATAATTTTGTATCAGAGGGGTAAATGATCAGCTTTTTACCCTGAAAATACTAGGGAAGGTTGACGCGTCTGTCTGTGCGATTACGTCTTATGCAATATCTATCTTGCTTGCGGGAGGTATATTCGTTATTCTCTGATTCTTTTATAACCTCCTCATTAACAAAGGTATATTTAGGTTGGTGGCGGGGGTTTGATAGGGCAGCGGCCTCGTTAAGAGGAAATTAAAATTCAACTGGGAGAATAACAACATGACCAAGGGACCATCTTTACAAGATCCTTTCTTAAATTCACTTCGCAAAGAGAAAGTGCCCGTCTCCATTTATTTGGTGAATGGTATTAAACTGCAGGGGGTGATTGAGTCATTTGATCAATTTGTCGTTTTATTAAAAAATACGGTTAGCCAAATGGTTTATAAACACGCCATTTCAACCATTGTGCCAGCCAGAAATGTCGCCTCACCGTTTGAGTATAGCAGTAATACGACAAGCAGTGTGGCAGGTAGCGGCAATCACAGTAACGGTGTAAAAACAATGGGGAACAGTGCCAAGCCCGTCTCTTCTTATGAATGAAAATAAGGATAGCGGAGCATCGTCTTGAATGGCCGCCTTGATGGCGGTGAGCGCGTCATATTAATGTATGTTCATTTTCCCGCAGGCAAGATGGAGGAAGACCGTAAGGCATTCACGGTATTGGCTGTCTCTGCGGGAGCTGATATTGTTGCGATTGTCACCGGCACATAACGCACTCCCGGATATAAATAGAAGGAATAGAGTTATCATGCGCAAAAGTATTGTCATTTTAGGTAGTCAGTGGGGCGATGAAGGCAAAGGCAAGATTGTAGACATGCTGATGGATCAGGCAACGGTGACGGTTCGGTTTCAGGGTGGCCATAATGCGGGGCATACCCTGGTGATTGACGGCGAAAAAACGATTTTGCGCTTGATTCCATCCGGCGTGTTGCATGCCCATGTGCAATGTTTAATTGGGAATGGCGTCGTATTGTCGCCGACAGCCTTACTGGAAGAAATTGGCGAATTGGAACACCGTGGTGTGCCGGTGACAGAGCGCTTGCGTATTAGCGAAGCCTGTGTGTTGATTTTGCCTTATCACGTGGCGCTTGATAAAGCACGGGAAGCAGCAAAAGGCATGTCAAAAATTGGTACGACGGGTCGCGGTATTGGGCCTGCTTATGAAGATAAAGTGGCACGTCGTGCGTTACGGTTTGGTGATTTGTTTGATGCAAAACGTTTATGTGACAAGCTGGAAGAAGTGTTGGCTTATCATAATTTCATGTTGCAACAGTATTATCACCAGCCAGCGGTGGAATTTAATGAATTACGGGATAGCCTGTTAAACATGGTGCCAAAGCTTAAACCGATGCGCGCCGATGTTTCCGCATTGCTGGCGCAGTATCACGCGGAAGGGGAGAACATTATCTTTGAAGGCGCGCAAGGCACCTTGCTTGATGTGGATCATGGCACTTATCCTTTCGTGACTTCCTCCAATACGGTTGCTGGAGCGGCTTGCACGGGCGCGGGCTATGGTCCGCGTTATTTAAACTATATTCTGGGTATTACCAAGGCTTATACCACGCGGGTGGGTTCCGGTCCTTTCCCCACTGAACTACACGACAGCGTGGGTTTGCACTTGGCAAAACGGGGTCATGAATTTGGTTCAGTGACCGGGCGCCCACGCCGTTGCGGCTGGCTTGACATGGTGGCTTTGCGGCGGGCGCACCAATTGAATAGTTTTTCGGGCTTGTGCATGACAAAACTGGATGTGCTGGATGGTTTGCCCACCGTTAAAATTTGTGTGGGATATCGTTTGCAGGGGGAGGCTTGTCAGCACCCGCCACTGGAAAGCGAATTGTTTGCGGAGTGTGAACCTGTTTATGAAGAGTTACCTGGCTGGACGGCGTCCACGGTGGGTGTCAGAAACTTCAGTGAGTTGCCGGTGAATGCGCAGCGTTACCTGTTGCATGTTGAAGAACTGGCGGGTGTGCCGATTGATATTGTTTCAACTGGGCCAGACAGAAAAGACACGATTATGCTACGAAACCCATTTGAAAGTAATGAAGATAAAGATATTTTGTTTACCGAGGAGAGGACTTGAACCTCCACGGGGTTTCCCCCACAAGCACCTGAAGCCTGCGTGTCTACCAATTCCACCACCCCGGCAAAGGATTGAAGTGCGAACTGTATACGGACAGGCGATTCCTTGTCAATTGCCCTGAGTGCCTTATTTTGATTTTGGGCGGATCATCTGGTTTCGGGTGGGCTTTGTGTTTCAAGCGGTTCTGAGGCGCTTTTTTGTGTCACTTGTTCACGGCAAACGCTTAAGAAAGTCTTAAGGAGGCTGTGATATAAAAAATGATAGGGACTTGTTTAAATTTTAAATGAAACTAATCATAGGGAGCGCAGCATGTGGGAGACACTATTAAAGGTTTTCGGTTTTTTCAGAGGTGAAGCATCTGAGGTTGAGCTGCACAAATTGGGCGGCAATCACGAGGCGCCTGGTTCACGGGAAGAGTTGATGGGGGGTAACGCTCTCGGGAATGCGGGGGTTAATATTGAGAATTTTCAAAATGGACTGGACGTGGATGAAGAAGTCATCGCAAACTTTATGACGCAATTAAAGCAATTGTTGTCTCGCTGGCTGGAAATGAAAAGCACCTTGCCTTTGAATGCTGAAGGCAATGAATCGTTGGTTTCGGATGATAAGCAGTCAACGTCAAGCCCCATGCAGAAAGCAATGAAAGGCATATTACGCCTCCTTAAAGCCGATGTTTCACCGATAGAATGGGAGTTAAGCGCATTACTTTTGGGGACGAAAACGCATGTGGAGCAAGTGCACGGGGATTTGCGCGCGCTTTATGATGAACTGAAGAGAGAGCCTGCTCCCGACAAAAAAGTAATATGGCGCCGTATGATCTGTGACTACAACATTTCGGTTGTGAATGACATGATGATGATGATGCAATCGGTCATGGATGAAATTGAGTTTGCGAAAAAACGACTGAAGCTGACGATTGATGTGATTGATCGGGTTTTCAACCTGTTATTTTTAATGATCACCAAGGTGCCGCTACCTGCTTTTTCAGCGGGCATTCAAGGTGAGGTGCCCAATTTCATAGCGGGCAATATCGCGGAGGTGATGTCAGAAATTGAAGCATTTATTTCTGCGTTTCAAGCAGACTGTCAGAAAGGTCTGCAAGTGGTTTCGGAAGGGGGAGAGCCGCAAGATGTGCCGCCTGCGCCACCCTCTTCACCCGCTATGATTGAAAAAGATCCTGAGGGCAGAGTGAAATCGACTAGTCTGCCAAGTATTCATTCCCTAGTTAAGCATTTTTCAATCCTAAACGCGCCAGAGTTGCCAGAAGCATCTGGGAGTCCTGTTTTGAAAAATAGAAAACAATCGCTTGGTTAATAGGTTGCGGAATCGGGAATAGCCGCACGCCAGGGTTTGCCAGGTGCGGCTTATTTCGTTGATAGGGTAGAGAGGTGGTGACGTTTGAGTGTGTCTGCTTCAAATTCAAGTTTAGGGGCATTATCTATTTTGAATTTACCCGGCGTTGGCAAACAGATTGCCAAGCATTTGGCTAAATTGGACGTGCACTGTGTGGCTGATTTATTGTTTCATTTCCCGTCACGGTATCAAGACCGTACGCATCTACGGGCGATCAGACAGATAACGCCCGGTGAAGAGGCGGTGATTGAAGGGGTGGTAACAGCTATCTCTCATCCTTTGCGTGGCCGCACTAAACTACTGTTAGCGGTGGAAGATGCCTCTGGCACGATTTATTTACGGTTTTTTCATTTACTCCGTTTTCAACAGGCGCAATTAAAAACGGGTGTGCGTTTGCGATGTTATAGTCATGCGCGTTTAGGTGCCATGGGCCTTGAGATGGTGCACCCAGAATTTCAACTGATCAGGGCAGGCAGAAGCGCGCCCATTGATCCCCATTTAACACCGATTTATCCCGCGACTGAAGGGTTGAGCCAATATTATTTGCGTAAACTCACAACACATGCTCTGGGTTGGATGCAATCGAGTCAGACATTTCCTGAATTATTGCCCGACGTATTATTGCAGCAGTTTGCCTTACCTCGCTTGAAGCAAGCTTTGCAGTTTGTACATCGGCCGCCTGCTGGTACTTCCATGCAGGCATTGCTGGAAAATGAGACCGCGCAACAAAGACGGCTGGTATTTGAAGAATTGCTGGCACATCGAATTAGTTTATTGCATGTCAAGCAAGTCTTTCAGTCACAGGCAGGGGTGTCGCTGACAAAAGAAGGGACCTTAACCCAGCAGTTTTTAACGGCGCTTCCTTTTGAATTAACGCAGGCTCAACAACGTGTGTCTGAAGAAATCAGGCTGGATTTATTAAAGCCTTATCCCATGTTGCGTCTGGTTCAAGGCGATGTGGGTTCAGGAAAAACAGTGGTAGCGGCATTGGCTATGTTGAAAGCCGTCGATAATGGCTTTCAGGCAGCGATGATGGCACCCACTGAATTATTGGCAGAACAACACTATCACGTGTTTCAGCGCTGGTTTGAATCATTAGGCGTGAAGGTCGCTTATTTATCAGGCAGCGTAAAAGGTCAAAAGCGCACGATTGCCTTGAAGGCAATGGCAGAGGGCGAGACACAGATCATATTGGGAACACATGCTTTATTTCAAGCAGACGTTTATTTTTCCAGGCTGGCCCTGGTGGTGATTGATGAGCAGCATCGTTTTGGTGTCGAGCAGCGTGCCTTGTTTCGTGAAAAAGGCATGCAAACCCGTTATTACCCTCATCAGTTGGTGATGACAGCCACGCCCATTCCTCGTACCTTGGCGATGAGTTTTTATGCGGATCTGGATTGTTCCACCCTTGATGCATTGCCTGCAGGCAGAACGCCGGTGACAACGATTGTGATGGCCGCATCACGCCGGGACGAGGTGATGGCGCGAGTAAGAGAGGCCTGTCAGCAAGGGCGGCAAGTTTACTGGGTGTGTCCGCTGATTGAAGAATCAGAAGCCTTACCTTGTCAGGCAGCAACGGATATGGCAATGCAATTGGCAGCCTGTTTGCCAGCATTGCGTGTTGGTCTCGTGCATGGTCGTCTGCGTGCTCGTGAAAAAGAAGCCGTGATGCGTGAGTTTAAACAGGGCGATATTCAAGTATTAGTGGCAACGACGGTCATTGAAGTGGGGATGGATGTACCTAATGCGAGTGTGATGGTGATTGAAAATGCGGAACGTCTTGGTTTATCGCAATTACATCAATTGCGTGGGCGTGTGGGACGTGGAGCCGTCGCGAGCCATTGTGTGTTGTTATATCAATATCCCCTGTCAAATTTAGCGAAAGAACGTTTAGCGGTGATGCGGGAGATCAGCGATGGATTTAAAATTTCCCAGCGGGATTTGGAGCTGCGTGGCCCGGGGGAAGTGCTGGGAACGCGACAAACAGGGGAATTGTCATTTCGGGTGGCAGATTTAATGCGTGATAGTGCTTTGTTGCCAGCCGTTCAAGAGGCGGCAACGGTCATGTTACGTGAGCATCCTGACAAGCTTGAACCCTTAATCCAGCGTTGGTTGCGTGATGGTTTGTCATTTGGAAAGGTGTAAGGCTTGGTGGGTTTAGTTTAGGCGTCAGCGATTCCCGCTGAACAGCTCGCGATGGAGGATTCCAAAGGGGGAGATCGCGGTTCTCCCCCTTTTGGTGCAAGCAAAAGGGTTGCTTTTGCGCAGCATAAAAACAAGGAAGCCATTCCCGCGGTTTTTAGCGGGAATGGCTGTTTAAGCGTAGTAAATGCCGCCTAAAATGCTGGCCTGATTGGCGCCGGTGACACTGGGTAAGTTGCCAGATTTTTTTTCCAGCGTTCGTTTTGCGAGCCAGGCAAAGGCGATGGCCTCCACCCAGTCTGGGTGTATGCCATCGCTTTCAGTCGAGCGAACTTGAAAGGCAGGCGCAGCGAGTGCGGTCAGGCGATTCATTAAAAAGGTATTATGGGCACCGCCACCACACACCAATATGTCACCGCTCGGGAGATGTGAGGCGATGGCATTCACAATGGTTTGCGCGGTTAGTTCGGTCAGGGTCGCTTGTATGTCTCTTGGCGTAAATGATGAGGGCAGGCTTGCTAGCTGATGGCGTAACCATGCCTGGTTGAAATGCTCGCGGCCGGTGCTTTTGGGTGGCGGTAGTTGAAAATAAGGGTCAGACAAGCATTGTGTGAGTAGTGTTTTTTGTAGCGTTCCCTGCGCTCCCCATGCGCCGTTTTGGTCGTGGGTTTGCTGCTGGTGTGTTTGTATCCAGCCATCGAGCAAGGCGTTTCCCGGGCCAGTATCAAAGCCAATCAGGCGGGTGGTGAAGGCGGTTGGGAGCAGCGTGACATTGGCCATGCCGCCAATATTCACAATGGCGCGAGGGGTGCTGGCACTGGCAAAGGCATCATGATGGAAAGCAGGAACAAGCGGCGCACCTTGCCCGCCGCAAGCAACATCTTTGCGCCTGAAATCAGCGACTGTCGTAATGCCGGTTAAGGCGGCAATGGTGTTGGGGTCGCCAATTTGCAAGGTAAAGCGATGAGGCTGATTGGGCGCATGGCGAATGGTTTGTCCGTGACTGCCAATGGCCCGAATGGCTTTTGCCGTGAGTGATTGAGAGTGAATGAGTGAATTAGCGGCCTCTGAAAGCAGCGTGCCCAGCAACGTGTCAAGTTCGCCTAAGCGTTGAATTTCATTTTCGCCCGGTTGGCAGAGGGCGAGAATTTGTTGGCGCAGGGTCTCTGGATAGGGGGTGTAATGTGTGGCGATGACATGGGGTTTGGTTTGACTAAATTCGACCAATACGGCATCAATGCCATCGGCACTGGTTCCTGACATTAAGCCTATATATAGATCATTCATCGTCATTCGCCCTTAATAAGCACTCTCGCATCAAGGATGTATTGTGCCATAATTCTGTACCCGTTTTAGCATATTTAGTCAAAGTGGAGAATCAAGTGATGGCAAAGATTGATGAGGCATCAGCGATTCCCGCTGAACAGGTCGCGATGGGGGATTCCAAAGGGGGAGATCGCGGTTCTCCCCCTTTTGGTGCAAGCAAAAGCGTTGCTTTTGCGCAGCATAGAAACAAGGAAGCCTTCCCGCGTTTTTTAGCGGGGATGGCTGATGAGGCATTATCCATCATTCGTCGTGGTACGGAAGAAATCCTAGTTGAGGAAGAATTGATCGGGAAATTAAAAGCGGGCAAACCGTTGCGGGTGAAAGCGGGCTTTGATCCCACGGCACCTGATTTGCATCTAGGGCATACCGTGCTGTTAAATAAAATGCGGCAACTACAAGAGCTGGGTCATGACATCTTGTTCTTGATTGGGGATTTTACGGGGCTGATTGGCGACCCTTCGGGAAGAAATGAAACGCGCCCGCCTTTGACGCGCGAACAAGTCAAAGAAAATGCCATCACTTATGAGCGCCAGGTATTTAAGGTGCTTGATCCAGATAAAACCCGCATTGTGTTTAATTCAACCTGGATGGATAAATTGTCGCCGGTAGATTTAATTAAGCTGGCTGCGACGCATACCGTGGCACGCATGCTGGAACGAGATGATTTTCATAAGCGTTTTACTTCAAATCAGCCCATTGCCATTCATGAGTTTTTGTATCCCCTGCTGCAAGGTTATGACTCAGTTGCCATGGAGGCCGATATTGAACTGGGTGGAACAGATCAAAAATTCAACCTGTTAATGGGCAGGGAGTTGCAGAAACATTTTGGCCTGAAGCCGCAAGTGATTATCACACTGCCCTTGCTGCCAGGGACGGATGGTGTCAAAAAGATGTCCAAATCACTGGGTAACTACATAGGCGTGGATGAAACCCCCGCGCAAATATTTGGTAAAGTGATGTCAATTTCCGATGAAACCATGTGGCTGTGGTATGAATTGATAAGTTTTAAGTCACTGGAGGACATTAAACAAATGAGGGACGCGGTGAATGACGGTATGAATCCGCGAGATGTGAAGTTTAGGCTGGGGGAAGAGTTGGTGGCGCGTTTTCACGATGCAACGTCCGCCAAGCTCGCGCGTGACACCTTTGTGGCGCAGTTTCAAAAAGGGCAACTGCCAGATGATATGCCAGAAATCAGGGTGTCAGTGGGGGATGGCGGCATGCCAATTGCTAATCTGATTAAGGCAACGGGTTTAACTGAGAGCACGTCAGAGGCAATACGCATGTTGCAACAGGGGGCAGTTCGTCTCGATGGCGAGAAAATAGAGGACAGAAATTTGATAATAAAAGAAAAATCGACAATCATTTTACAGGTTGGCAAGCGTCGGTTTGCGAAAGTAACGATCGAGTAAAAAAACAGGAAAAAGGGCGGTTGGGGGTGTTGACAAGGAAGGGATAGCGAGTAGAATGCCCGGCTCTAGCGATG
>Ga0155556_119_pt1 | contig 13823 bp, 7 predicted proteins | sample RifCSPhighO2_12_FD_107213 | JGI IMG/M metagenome (GOLD analysis project Ga0155556, IMG submission 107213) | Gammaproteobacteria bacterium RIFCSPHIGHO2_12_FULL_45_12
AGTGACTCAGGCACTCGTTGCGTGAGCGCGGTAGGAATCCTCGGACTTTAGGCCGGGGAGGATGTCAACTGCATTTGCATTCAGCTTTCTGGTGTTCTACCGAAGGCTTTAGAAAGCTTTAATGCCATCTCAGGCGATAAATCAGCCTCGCCATTGATAAGCTGTGAAAATGTGATAATAATGCAATCAATCTGACTCAGCAACGCTGGATATTGTCATGTCGCTTACACGTCCCCGTCATCATCCCTTATTAACCCTGGCCATCTCGTTGGCCTTGTTTATGGAGGCGGTTGATACCACCATCTTGAATACCGCCATTCCCGCCATGGCCCACAGCCTTAAAGTTAGCCCCATCGACCTTAAAATCGCGTTAATTAGCTACTTGTTGAGTCTTGCCATGTTCATCCCTATCAGCGGCTGGATGGCGGATAAATTCGGCCTTAAACGCGTTTTTATATTGGCCTTGACCGTATTCACGCTCAGTTCCATCTGGTGCGGATTTGCGCATAATTTAATCCAACTGGTGCTTGCCCGCAGTTTACAAGGCTTGGGTGGCTCCCTGACCATGCCCTTAGGGCGCCTGCTGATTGTGCGTACTTTTGCCCGCCACGAACTGATCACCACCATGAATCGCATTGTCATGGTGGCTGCCCTCGGTTTAATGCTGGGTCCCGTTCTCGGCGGTTTTATTACCCATTACCTTTCCTGGCACTGGATATTCTGGGTGAATGCACCCGTTGGGGTGTTAACACTACTCTTGGCATACCGTGTCTTTCCGTGTACGCCATCCATACCCGTGCCCCGCCTGGATAAAGTGGGATTTATCTTGTTTGGGTGCGGTCTGGCAGGATTCACCTTTGGCTTGTCAGCCCTCAGTGAAACCAACGTTCCACCATGGGTGGCAATCGCCACCCTCCTGATCTCAAGCCTATTATTCATGGGCTATATTTGGCACTCAACTGGTCAGCCGCATCCCGTGGTGAATACCCGTTTGTTTTCATTTAGAACTTTTCAGATTTCCGTGTTAGGTAATTTGCTGGCACGACTGGGGTTTGGCGGCGTTCCCTTTCTGCTGCCGCTACTGTTTCAAATCGGTCTTGGGTTATCTGCTCAAGTATCAGGTTTATTAATGGCGCCCGCCGCCTTCGGTGTTTTATTGGTTAAACCATTATCACTGCCCGCACTACGTTTAGTGGGTTATAAACGTTTGTTTGTTTCAAATACCTTTTTTGTCGGCTTATCGTTATGGTCGTTCATGACCATTAATGCCAACACATCACTGCTCCATATTGGCTGCTTAACCTTTATTTTCGGTTTTTTAATTTCCTTGCAATATAGTGCCATTAATTCCCTGGCTTATGCCGATATTTCGTCAAATGAATTAAGCGCTGCCACCAGCATCATCAGCACGCTGCAGCAAATTGCACAAAGTTTTGGTGTGGCAGTGAGTGCCTTATTGGTGCGTTTGTTTGCCCTGACGGCCCATGGCGAGATGATCCTTAGCGTAACGGTGATGGATGATGCTTTTTTCAGCATGGGCATTTTGACATTTTTATCCATTTTCACCTTTTTAAAACTAGGTCAGGAAGATGGTTATCAATTAATTAAGCCCCAAGAAAGCTGATTCAAAAATAAAAGCGTTATCATGGATGGTTACCCGCCTGCGCGGGCATGACAGCGTTTTTTGCCGCCTCTGCCCCAGCAACATCATGAGATCTAGAATCATATTGAGCCAACACGAAATCCAAATGAATCACTAGAAACATGACTTTTTGGTAAAACGCTGGCTCAAATGCTGCATGGTCACTAAATTTTTCATCGAAAGGTTTTGCTATCATTTCTTTGAGCGTCGAACGCCTCTTTTGTTTTTGCTTATTGTTCTTCGCCCTAGGCTCACCCATCAATTGAGCAACCTCATTAAGATCATGCTTACCTTCTTGCAGCACACTTTTTACTTCCTTCAACGCATCTAACATTCGCTGATCTAGCTTATCGACAAGCTGAATCTTGTTAAAGAAACCTGGACCTTTCTGGATACCCAATATCTGATAAAGATAAACAAGCGGTTCCTCCATTTCCTTACGAAATACATGTTTACAATCTTTCTTAGGATCATGATTAAAACTACCCTCCTCAAAATAACTTGGAAAGTGCGCTATAAATTCACGCGGGTCATAATCAAGTAAGGGCATGACATCAAGACGATATTTAGGCCTATAAGCAGGATGATACCCATGGAATTGGGCAACGGATGTCACGATCCACCGCACAATAGCCGCCGTACCATTCTGCCAGGGACATTTATCAATTAACAAATGCGCACACCGAGCCAGTGCATCATACAACTGATTTACATCATTCCCACTAAACTGTATGGCGCGCGCCCAATATTCAGCGGCCTTGAGCAAGGTTGAAGGGATATTAACTGCCTCCGTATGGATCATATTTAAATGCAGACCGTTATCCGGCAACGTATGCAAATTCGAGACCAATCCCCATGTGACGATATCACGAGCTCTCGTCTTTTCAGATATTGGTGGAACATTTTGCTTCGTTATGATGGTATAAAAACAGTTTCCCTCCTCCCAAGTCTCGCTACCCGCATCTCTTCTGGTAACATGCTGCACTAAAAAAATATTTTTGTTTGCAATCTCTTTTGCAGCAAACTGTTCCAGAGTTGCTTTAGGAACGTGCTGGTTATCAATGCATAATGTGTTCACCACTCGATCTACGTAGCTTTTTATCCTAGGAATAAAGGCAATATGCCCATATCTTTTTCCGTGATGAGTAAATAATCTCAGATTAGGATCGTTAAGAAAATCTTCAGCTGTTTTACCTTTAGTACTATTGTACACTGCCACCAGTGTGTCACTGGTGATAAGCGCAACGTGAACCCTGACATTATCACCCTCCTCAAATGTCCTTTGCAGCCCTGATTTTTCTAACCACATTTGAGAAAGATAAGACTGCAACTTTTTTAGCGCCTTGTCGCCATACGGACGATAATATGGCGTTGTTAACGATAACTCAGAGTAATGCAGCAGTGCATCGTTACCAAGCACAAACAACTTGCGTTTTTTTCCGAAATTTTCCCAGCCGACGCTCTGCTGTTCACGCGCAATCTCCCCGCGCTTTTTTGCTAATCGATTAATTTCTTCTCGTAAGTGCTCAACAACTTTTTGTTTTGGTTCCAAGTACAGCTTCTGATACAACTTAATAAGTGACTGAACAACTTTATCAGATTCCACCTCAAAAAGAGGATGCATCGGGTGCATCCTTTGTAAATAGCTTTCATGCGTCAAGTCTTTTGGCATGATATTTCTCCCCAGTTATGGTGTTATTTTTCTCATTGTAGCGCTCGACCTAGCACTCTCAAATTGCTCTACAATTTCTTGATAACCGTTTTTCTGCGCAAATTCGTAAACCGTTGTCAATTGATTATCAATCATGAAAGCCGATTCGGTATTTGCACCCTTGGCTAGTAAATACGCTACCATTCTAGCATCACGCTTCCAGGCAGCTATAGCCAATGCATCGACTCCGTAATAATAGCCATGGTTTTCAGGCCCTTCTTCAATTTTTTGGTTAATATCCACATGATATTGTTCAACCAGTATTTTAACAATATCAAATTTTTGGCAATCAACCGCGAATGCTAACAATGTTCCAGAATATTTAGTTAGGTTAGGAGAGAGAATATAAAATTCATCGTGGACAATCGTTGTCACGTCAGGGATACTATTAAGTATCTGACAAAAACGATTCTCATTAAAATCCAAAAGCTCTCTGGCGGTAAGCATGCGGCATAAGGTTTGAATACCTGCTCGTGATACTGAACGCAAATCATAGAATTCATCTACTATTTGTAAGTCTTTTAATAATTGAACACCCGATTTCGTTTTGAAGGGTAATTCACCAAACACAGATGCCTCTCTTAAACCAAACGCTTGATAGAGCTTTTTGGCGGTCTTTATTTGGAGCTGTTTTATTCCATCAACGTCAAGGCCGTCAGCCGATAATGCGTTAATACCCGCTTCAGTGAATGGCGATAAGGTTTCCATGACACTCTTTAAATCAGCTAGCGCCATTCGATCAATTTCAGCCAGAACTTGTGCGGCTGTTGTTGCTACAATATCGGGGCCGACGCAAACTTCACTTTCCTCAGTCACCTTGTATTGCCTTGTTTGCTCACCAACCTGAATAGAGACAACTTTATGACCTTTTTCCTGATCAGAGATTTGAATTTTAGTGCCACGCACAACTTGGCCATATCGGTGTCCTTCAAATTCTCGGTTTTGAAGTAACAAACCTTGATCCTGACCTTTGAGCAAAACAGTACAAGAAGAAAGTAGCTTTTCACCATCAAAAATATAGATTTTTCGATTGCGGCAACTTGGAATGATCGATGGAAAACGGGAACCCACGGGTAGCCAAAAACCATGAACAAAGAATTCGGCATACGCTGTTGGATCAATCATTGCCAATGATTGCTTACCAATAGGATAACCATATCGGCAGGCTGCCATTTTGGAAAAGAAACGACTGCGTTCGATGGTGTTCGTAGTGGCAACATAAAAATCGTATTTTAAATCGTTTGTCAGTGCCGCAAGCAATCGTTCTTTTGCCTCTGAAAATGATTGGTCACATGCGGGGCCCATTTCATCTAATTCTACCACATTAGGATCGCGCTTCTTAGGTTGCTTAGCATGTTTTTGTTTCATGCGGCTTTTGCCAATCATCCAGCGATTGAGACCGCTATTTGGAGTATGTGATCGAGTATATTCTTCTCTATTTGTTGATGATAGTTCCTCGAGAGAAGTTTTGTTGCTTCCATAGCGATGTTTGAGCAAGCCATTGAAAACATGGTCAAGAAGCATTCTGGGAGTTTGTTTTTTTGCTTCTGCCTCGATTAAAGGGGATTCATCAATAAGGTTATTTGCATCGCCATTAAACATTTCATCTAAATAATGACCTACCTGGGCAAGAATTTTATCTTTATTAAGATAAGGTTGTAAGTTAAGCTGCATCAATAAAAGGGATAATTCGCGCTTTATTTCGTTATTATTGTTGGATACATCAATTTCGTTGCGTTCATTCAGCTTGTTCGCGACTTCCTCTCTTAGTGCGTGTCTCAACCCCATTGTAACTACATTAAATTGATTACCTGCGTTAGTTAGCATGTAAATGTGCTGTAGAAGTGCAAGCTTTGGTTCAGGTTTTATTTCGCTAGCCGCGAGCGCCAACAGGCTAAGCAAGAAGTGCTCGGCGACTGATTCGGTCAATGGTTTAAATGATTCATTGTTGAAATATATTTGCCAAAACGCGCCAACATAGCCCTGCTCAATTAAATCGTGTTGCAGTTCAACTAATAATACTTCAAGCTTGTTAATTTCTACCCGATTAATGAAATTTTTTAACGGCGGTTTGAATTTGTTAACAAAGCATTCCAAAAAAACTACTTTTTGTAAGCTACTATTTTCATTAACCTCATTCCAGCGACGATTAATTTTTGTCGCTATGACAGTTAATATATCAGCCATAGCAATGTATTTTGCATCAGTTCCAGGTTCATTGGCTAATGAAAACAAAAGCAAGACTTGTGGCTCAATGTCATTAACATCCCTTGTGGTTAAGATTTTTTCCATCAATCGGTCATGCAGTTTATCTGCTAAATCAACTAAATTCTCCAGGCTTTTCCTGGTTGGGTATGCCCTGATCACGTTAGCAACACTCACTTGAAAGTTCACATTTTCATTAATCCAATCAAGTAATTCACTGGCACTTAAATCAGCCGCTGCTTTTTGATCTAATGTTTCATAAAGTTTTTGCAATGTCATGCGAATATTACTGACACTAGCGTTTTCATTGATGTGTTGATATAGACGAAAAAGGTAGTCATGGCCTTTTACATTAGCCCATCCATATCCTTTGTCGACGCGGTATTCGAGGTCAGGGGCAATGCAACGGATTAGATTTTCGTTTTTTAAAATGGAATCGATAAACAGTGCTTGGAACGCATCATTCGCGTTGGGGCCTAACATTAACATAAAACCAGTATGTTGAAATTGAACCTCCGTATAATCAGTGCGACTCAGCGTTTCTTGAAGTCCTTCCAGTTGGCTACGAATTTCTTCTCCGATTTCCTCCTCGTGGTTATGGACAAAATTAAACGAGTCTAAACTCGTCGTCGTGACAACTAATCGCTGCTCTCTAATCTCACAATGTATCTGCATATTGCCCTCCTCTTCTGTGTTTTGTCAGCCATTCCCGCTAATTTGATATTAGCAGTGAATCGCCGCTTTTGAGCAGAATACCATGATTTGAATTTAAATCAATCAATAAAATGACATAAATTGACCATTTAATATTAGGACTATGTTTTTACAGAGGATTTAGTCAGCATAAATTTCGGACAATGTAGGGTGGATTAGGCGCTTTTTGCCGTAATCCACCAAATCAAATGTCATTTCTTTTCGCCCCGTTTTTTATGAAGCATTTTTCCGCTATCGCAAGCTTTATCTAGTACAACCTCATCAAGGTCAGTATTGTCTAAGATCAGTTTAAGGCTTTGAAACATATTAGAATTGAGATAACGGTTCCGTTAATTGATAAACTTTTGAATAATGAAAATGAAATTTGATTTGGTGGATTACGGCAAAAAGCGCCTAATCCACCCTACATGGTCCGAAATTCATGCTGACTAATTGACGACAGGCCCGAATATAACGCTTACCGATATCGCTGAATCATTAGGTGTTAAAGCCCTTAAACTCATTAAGCCTCTAGCTTTTTGTACTTAATGCGGTGAGGTTGCTTCGCCTGTTCGCCAAGACGCTTTAGTCGATCTTCTTCATACTCCGTATAATTGCCTGCCAAAAAAGCCACGCTACTATCGCCTTCAAAAGCAATAATATGCGTTGCAATGCGATCAAGGAACCAGCGATCATGCGAAATGACAAGGGCGCAACCTGGGAAACTTAAAATGGCCTCTTCCAGTGCACGCAAGGTTTCCACATCAAGATCGTTGGTGGGTTCATCAAGCAATAACACATTACCGCCACTGCTTAATAATTTCGCCAGATGCACGCGATTACGTTCGCCGCCCGACAAATCCTTAATGAGTTTCTGCTGGTCAGTCCCTTTAAAATTAAAGCGGCCCACGTATGTGCGGGTAGCCATCTGATAACTGCCAATCATCATGATGTCTTGATCATTGGAAATTTCCTGCCAGACGGTTTTCTTGTCATTCAGGCTATCGCGGCTTTGATCCACACAGGCAAGCTTCACCGTTTCACCCACGCGAATATCACCGCTATCTGGCTGCTCCTGTCCTAATATCATCTTGAACAAGGTCGATTTACCGGCACCATTTGGTCCAATAATACCGACAATGGCACCCGGTGGAATATTGAAACTAACATTTTCAAATAAAACCCTGTCTTCAAACCGCTTGCTAATCTTATTAGCCTCAATGACAACATCGCCCAATCTAGGCCCTGGTGGGATATATAATTCCTGGGTTTCATTCCGTTTCTGGAATTCACGAGAGTTTAATTCTTCAAATCGGGCCAAACGCGCTTTGCTTTTTGCGTGTCGACCTTTTTGATTTGAACGTACCCATTCCAGTTCAGACTTTAATGCCTTGGCAAAAGATTCTTGCTGACGATTTTCCTGTTCCAGACGTTTTTCTTTTTGTTCTAACCAAGATGAGTAATTTCCTTCATAAGGGATGCCTTGCCCTCTATCCAGTTCCAGAATCCAGCCAGCAACATTATCCAGAAAATAACGATCATGGGTAACGGCCACAACGGTGCCAGCATAATCATGCAGAAATTGTTCCAGCCAAGCGATACTTTCCGCATCCAGATGGTTGGTTGGCTCATCCAGCAGCAGCATATCCGGCTTTGATAAAAGTAAACGACAAAGCGCGACACGGCGTCTTTCTCCTCCTGATAATTTTGTGACATCGGCATCCCAGGGAGGCAAGCGTAACGCGTCAGCGGCAATTTCCAGTTTTCGCTCCAATTCCCATAAGCCTTCCGCATCAATCTGATGCTGTAATTCACCTTGCTCTTCCAACAATTGATTCATTTCGTCGTCAGTCATGGGCTCGGCAAAACGCAAGCTAATGTCATTGTAGCGATTTAATTTGGCGATACCCTGAGCCACGCCCGCTTCAACATTCGCACGCACATTTTTACCTGGGTCAAGATGCGGCTCCTGGGGTAAATAACCAATATGAATCCCCGCCATGGGTCTTGCTTCACCGTGAAACTCTTGATCAATACCGGCCATGATTTTTAATAAAGTGGACTTTCCTGAACCATTTAAACCTAGCACACCTATCTTGGCACCCGGGTAAAACGATAACCAGATCTTCTTTAAAATTTCACGTTTTGGCGGGACCACTTTACCCACATCTTGCATTGTAAAAATGTATTGCGCCATTAGGACCTACTCACTCAACATTCAGGGTTAATATTTTGCCATCGATGGGTCAATTTCATTGGCCTAGGCTGAGATGCCATCTTTCAGGGTTTGAACTTTAGCAAATCCTTGCTGAATAAGATATTGTGCCGCGCGTTTTTTTTGAAAAAGAAGCCCTATACCCGACATTTCCACGATCTTTTTGCGAATTATTAAATTATAAAAAAAATCAGATTTGATTAAAATGTACAATATGGAGTGTACATAGCCGTCATTCACCAAGTTTGGATTGATGCAACAGCGCCCGTCAAGGGATCTGATACAAATGTAGGGTGGATTAGACGTGCTTTTTGCGTCGTAATCCACCAAGTAAAATGGTTGCCCGCCTGCGAGCGTGTGAAAAAATTAAAATTGGTTCACACGCTCGCAGGCGGGAACCCATTTTGAATAGGCGACAGAAGTAAAATTAGAATAGGTTCCCGCCTGCGCGGGAATGACACAGTGACGGGAATGACACAGTGACGGGAATGACACAGTTAATAGATTTAAAATTAAAAAATTTCCAAAAAATCGTGGAAATGTCAGCTATCAAAAAACCACCGCCTTTAAAATGAAAGACAGTGGTTTTCCATTCATGCACGTCAAGCCAAGTTATTTACTCTCAGCGTCTTTCTCATCACCACTGTTCATGTGATCCTTAAACAAATCACCCAACGTGGTTTTAATAGACGACGTTTCAGATGTCGCGCTTTTCTTCTTTCTGCCCGTTGCAGCAGGCGTGCTGGCAGCTTCCGATCGAGTTGCCTTGGTCGTCGCCTTTTTCACCGGTGCTTTGGCGTCTTTGGCCTTCATGGAAAGCGTAATGGCGTGCGTTTTTCTGTCTGTGCCCACAATTCTCGCTTCCACCGTGTCACCCACCTGAAACCTGGTGCGTGCATCCTCAACCTTTTCAGCCGAAATTTCTGAAGCGCGCAGGGTGCCGCGTATGCCTTCTCCCAGCTCAATGACAACCTGTTTCTGATCGATTTCCACCACCTGGCCTGTGACCATGGCGCCTTTGTCATTTGCTTCAAGGAAACTGGCTAATGGATCTTCACCCAGTTGCTTCAATCCCAAGGCAATACGTTCCCGCTCAACGTCAATGGCAAGAATAATGGCTTCAAGCTCATCACCTTTTTGATATTTGCGTAACGTTTCCTGGGCTTCAGTTTCACTCCAGGCAATGTCCGACAAATAAATCAAGCCATCAATGCCACCATCCAGTTCAAGGAAAATGCCAAAATCAGTGATTGACTTGATTTTGCCTTTCACTTGCTGATTTTTCTCATGATTTCCGGCAAAAGCCGCCCATGGATTGGACGCACACTGTTTCACACCCAAGGAAATACGTCGACGCTCAGCATCCACATCAAGCACCATGACTTCTACTTCCTGGCCCAGATGAATGACTTTGTTAGGATTGACGTTTTTGTTGGTCCAGTCCATTTCTGACACATGAACCAGGCCTTCAATGCCTTCTTCAATTTCAACAAAACAGCCGTAATCCGTAATATTTGTGACACGACCTGTAATGCGGGCGTTCACGGGATATCGCTGGCTGATGTCTTGCCACGGATCGCCGCCTAATTGCTTAAGCCCTAGCGAAACGCGAACATTTTCACGATCAATTTTCAACACGCGGACTTTGATTTCATCGCCAATATTCAAAATTTCACCCGGATGCTTGATACGCTTCCAGGACATATCCGTGATATGTAACAAGCCGTCGACACCGCCTAAATCAATAAACGCGCCATAATCGGTCAGGTTCTTCACGATACCTTTTACTTCATCACCTTCATTAATGTTTTCAAGCACCGCAGCACGCTCAACGTTGCTTTCAGCTTCCAGCACCGCACGTCGGGAAACAACAATATTGTTGCGCTTGGCATCAACCTTAATGACTTTAAATTCAAATTCCTTACCTTCGAAGGCTTCAGGATCACGTATGGGCTTCACATCAACCAGTGAACCCGGGAGGAACGCGCGAACTTTGTTAATTTCAACCGTAAAGCCACCTTTGACCCGACCCACAATCACGCCACGAATGGTTTCCCTCGATTCATAGGCTGATTCCAGTTGCGACCAAGATTCAAGACGTTTGGCACGTTCACGCGATAAGCGTGTGCTGCCGAAACCATCTTCCATGACTTCAAGTGCTACTTTAACTTCGTCGCCGACTTTCGCTTCAAGCTTGCCATTCTCATCATAAAATTGCTCAATCGCAATGTATGACTCGGATTTTAAACCGGCATCCACGACAATATATTTATCTTCAACACGCTCAACAGTCGCGGTAATAATCGCACCCGGTAACATGGGGGCATCGGTTAAACTCTTTTCAAATAATTGTGCAAATATATCGCCCATATTTTTTTTCAAACCTCTAAAGAAACGACAACTGGTTAAATGAATGAACTTTCACTGCTACCACGTTAGCGCGGCTTGTCTAACTAGCGATAGCAGGAAGGACCTTTTTTGAGTCAATCTCCCACAAAATCTTATCAACTACCTGAGCAATGGTGAGATGATTAGTGTCAATGCAAATCGCATCATCGGCGGCCTTTAACGGTGCAACGGCTCGCTCCTGATCACGTCTATCACGCTCCTTGAGCTCAGTAATAAGGTCGCCAAGGGTAACACTAATGCCCCTCGCCTTCAACTGATTAAGGCGCCTTAAGGCCCGTTCTTCAGGGCTTGCCGTCAGGAAAACCTTGATTTCAGCATCCGGAAAAACAACGGTTCCCATGTCACGCCCATCGGCAACCAGCCCTGGCGCATCACGAAATGCACGCTGTCGGCTCAGCAACGCTGCCCGCACGGCCGGTAATGCGGCTACAATAGAGGCCGCATTGCCCATTTTCTCGGTACGGATGATGTCCGTGACATCCTCACCCTCCAGAATCACTTGCGGCAAATCATTTTCTTTGGCTATAAATTGCACGTCCAGATGCTCTGCTAGCACTTCAAGCGATGCTTCATCCTCAAGCGCCACACTGTGTTTTTGCGAGGCGAGTGCCAGGACCCGATATAAAGCACCACTGTCCAAAAAATTCCAGCCTAGCTGTTTGGCGAGCAATTGGCTGACGGTTCCCTTGCCGGTGCCACTGGCCCCATCAATGGTGATGACAGGTTCAATTGGTGGAATCATGTCATGGTCTCTCCCTTAATATTCGCAATTCTTTCAATGCTAACCAATAATTCCCCATCGCTTAACTGAATTAAACGCACACCCTGCGTATTTCGGCCAATCAAGCCAATTTCAGCCACCGGAATTCTGACCAGCGTTCCCTTGTTGCTAATGAGCATGGCTTCATCTTCCGAGTGCACCTGAATGGCGCTGACGACTTTGCCATTACGTTCATTCACCTGAATGGAAATCACACCCTGCCCTCCGCGGCCACTTAAACGGTATTCCGCAAGGGGCGTGCGTTTGCCATAACCATTTTCCGTGGCCGTTAAAATGTCGCCTTGCTGCGCCACAATCATGGAAACCACCTGTTGATCTTTCTGGAGTTTGACACCACGGACCCCTGCTGCCTGACGTCCTGTACACCGCACTCTGGACTCAGGGAAGCGAACCACTTTACCGGCATCGGTAAATAACATGATCTCATGCTTGCCATCGGTGATATCAGCCTGAACCAGGTTGTCACCTTCTTTTAAGTTAATGGCGATAATACCAGAGGAACGGGGCCGTGAAAAATCAATCAGGGAAACTTTTTTGACGAGTCCCGTCGCCGTGGTCATCACCACATATTTATTTTCCGTAAATTCACGAACAGACAAGAACGCATTGACTTTTTCGCCTTCTGCCAAGGGCAGCAAGTTCACAATGGGCCGCCCTCGTGAGGTGCGATTGGCCTGGGGAATTTGATAGACTTTAAGCCAGTAAACTTTACCGGTATTGGTAAAACATAAAACGGTATCGTGAGTTTGCGCGGCAATCAGATATGACACATAATCTTCTTCTTTAAGCGCGGCTGACGATTTACCACGGCCGCCCCGATGCTGCGATTGATACACATCCAAAGCCTGTGTTTTCACATAGCCTTCATGTGACAAGGTGACAACCACTTCCTCATTTGGAATCAGGTCTTCCATCAAGACTTCGCCTTCATCCACATCCACAATCTCCGTGCGGCGCTCATCGCCAAATTCCGTTTTAATGGTGATTAAATCTTCCTTGATCACTGCCATTAAACGGAGGGGATTTTGCAATATCTCCATAAATTGTTTGATCAAAGTATTTAATTCAGCGTGTTCTTTAGTGATTTTATCTTGCTCTAATCCCGTCAAACGATGCAAGCGCATATCGAGAATCGCTTGCGCCTGTTCTGGGGAGAGATGATAACCGTCCACTGACAAGCCATATTGCTCGGTTGTATGTAAAATGGCATCTTCTGTGCCTGCGCGTGTTAAAATATTAACGGCGTCTGACACTTTCCAGACATTTTTCATTAACTCAATTTTCGCCTGAGCGGCGTCTTTAGCATGTTTAATCAGCACAATCATGTCGTCAATATTGTAAAGTGCCACCGCCAGACCTTCCAGAATATGCACACGATCTTGCGCTTTTTGTAAGTCAAATAGGGTGCGGCGCGTGACCACTTCACGGCGGTGATGTATAAACGCTTCCAGCAATTCTTTCAGGTTAAGCACCTTGGGCTGACCATCCACCAGTGCCACCACATTGATGCCGAAGACGCTTTTTAATTGCGTATGAACAAACAAATTATTTAAAATGACTTCCGCATTCTCACCGCGCCTGACCTCCACCATGACACGCATGCCCTGCTTGTCTGACTCATCGCGTAAGGCGGTGATGTGTTCCAGCTTTTTCTCTTTTATCAGTTCAGCAATACGTTCAACCAGACGCGCTTTATTGACCTGATAAGGTAACTCGCTAATGATAATGCGCTCTTTACCTGATTTTTCATCCGTTTCAATGTGCGTTTTACCACGCACAACCACCCGGCCGCGACCCGTGTGATAGGCCTGATAAATACCACTTCGACCTTGGATGATGCCTGCTGTGGGAAAATCCGGACCGGGTATCATTTGCATCAGGTCAGTGATGGATAAAGCGGGATTTTCAACCAGTGCAATACAAGCATCCACCACTTCAGTCAGATTATGAGGCGGTATATTCGTCGCCATGCCAACCGCAATGCCAGAGGAACCGTTTACCAGCAAGTTCGGCACACGGGTGGGTAACACAGTCGGCGCCATTTCAGTTTCATCGTAGTTTGGGGTGAAATCAACGGTCTCTTTTTCAATGTCCGCCAATAAGGCATGTGCAAAACGCGACATGCGAATTTCGGTATATCGCATGGCTGCCGCAGAGTCGCCATCAA
>Ga0155556_148_pt2 | contig 13708 bp, 10 predicted proteins | sample RifCSPhighO2_12_FD_107213 | JGI IMG/M metagenome (GOLD analysis project Ga0155556, IMG submission 107213) | Gammaproteobacteria bacterium RIFCSPHIGHO2_12_FULL_45_12
TACCGTCTCCGTTTGCGGCTCAACCCCACCCACCGCGCAAAACACCGCACACGCACCATCCAGTACGCGCAGTGAACGCAACACTTCAATGGTAAAATCGATATGCCCTGGCGTATCAATAATGTTAATGCGATGTTGAGGAAATTGCTTGCCCGTACCATACCAGTAACACGTTGTCGCAGCAGAGGTAATGGTAATGCCGCGTTCCTGTTCTTGCTCCATCCAGTCCATGGTTGCCGTGCCTTCATGCACTTCACCTATTTTATGGGACACACCCGTATAAAACAGGATACGTTCGGTCGTTGTCGTCTTACCCGCGTCAATATGGGCCATAATCCCTATATTTCGATAACGCTCAATCGGTGTTAATCGGGCCACAAATCACCTCTACCTTACCAACGATAATGTGCAAACGCCTGGTTTGCTTTTGCCATGCGATGTACGTCATCTCGTGTTTTGATTGACGCGCCTCGCCCCATATGTGCTTCATGTAATTCGGCTGCGAGCCTTAATGCCATGGTTTTTTCAGAGCGGGCTTTTGCCGCTTTGACAACCCACCGCATGGCGAGCGCGAGACCACGATCGAGTGCCACCTCAATTGGCACCTGATAGGTCGCACCGCCAACGCGTCGCGACTTGACCTCCACGGTGGGCGCAACGTTGGTTAATGATTTACGGAGATTTTCCAACACTTCTTGATGGTCATGCGAAGCATTTGCCCTAGATTTGCCTGTCGAGACAGACGAACCACCTTTTCCTGTTTTTCCGCCCTTGTCATCATCGCCGTCTTCTTTTTTATGTTCTTTTTTTAGACGCTCTGTTAACGTGTCCAAGGCATCGTAAACAATCATTTCTGCTATGGACTTCTTACCGGCTCTCATCACGACGTTGATGAATTTGGCTACCTGATCACTTCCGTAAAGTGGATCCGGTAACACTTCCCGCTTTATCGCCGCTTTTCTTCTTGGCATTGCTCATTCCCACCCTTTATTTATTGCTTAGGTTTTTTGGCGCCATATTTGGAACGACTTTGACGCCGGCCATCCACACCCGCCGTATCAAGACTTCCACGAACCACATGATATCGAACACCTGGTAAATCTTTTACACGACCTCCGCGAATCAACACAACAGAGTGCTCTTGCAAATTGTGCCCTTCACCACCAATGTAGGCTGTTACTTCATAGCCATTGGTCAAACGAACACGCGCTACTTTACGTAATGCTGAGTTCGGCTTTTTGGGAGTCGTTGTATAGACGCGTGTGCAAACACCGCGCTTCTGCGGACTACGCCCCAATGCAGGCACCTTTGATTTCAGTATCTTAGGTGATCTACCGCTTCGTACCATCTGATTAATTGTTGGCATCTAATCTTTCTCTCCAACCGTTATAAATTCTTCATCTTTCAATTCAAACTCATCCCAACCTAAGGACAAGATAAAATAACCTTTACATAATAAAAATCACGTCCTCTCATTCTTACAAAACAAGATGAGAGGCGCGATTCTAAAAAAACACTACCTTTTATGTCAAGGACTTATTGGCTTTTTTTTGCATCCAATCGGTTTTTTTTACTTCACCCTTTCTGTACTCTCACCCATGATGTCCGGACGCGTTTGCGCCAAACGTCTATCCATGTGGTAAGTGAACCCTGTTCCAGCCGGAATTAACCGACCAACAATCACATTTTCCTTCAGACCGCGTAACTCATCTGATTTTCCATTCACCGCCGCCTCGGTCAGGACCCGAGTGGTCTCCTGAAAGGATGCCGCCGAAATAAACGATTCAGTTGAAAGTGACGCCTTGGTAATACCCAGCAACATGGGTTCATGTCTCGCCAAGATTTTCCCATCTTTCTTCAGACGTGCGTTCTCTTCACGGAACAAGCTATATTCAACTTGTTCATTTTTAATGAAATTCGAATCCCCTGGGTCCGCAACGATGACTTTTCGCAACATCTGCCGAATAATCACTTCAATGTGTTTATCATTTATTTTAACACCCTGCAGACGATACACGTCCTGAATCTCATTGACCAGATAATTCGCCAACGCATTCACACCCAGCAAGCGTAATACATCGTGTGAGTTCAGCGCGCCTTCAACCAGCACTTCACCCCGTTCAACGTGTTCGCCCTCAAATACGGTAATGTGACGCCATTTGGGTATCAGCTCCTCATGGGTATCGCCCGTAGCCGGGGTAATCATCAGGCGGCGTTTACCCTTGGTCTCTTTACCAAAGCTCACGATGCCCGAAATTTCCGCCAGAATGGCTGAATCTTTTGGGCGTCTTGCCTCAAACAAATCGGCCACACGGGGCAACCCACCCGTGATATCGCGGGTTTTGGAGCTTTCCTGTGGGATACGGGCCAGCACATCACCTACTTTTACCTTTGCGCCATCTTCAAAGTTCACGATGGCATCCGCTGGCAAGAAGTATTGTGCAATTAAGTTGGTGCCGGCCAAAAAAATGTCCTCGTTCTTGGCGGTAACCAATTTAATCATTGGCTTCAACTCTTTACCACTTGAACCACGTTGCTTGTGATCGGCAATGACAATACTGGTTAAACCGGTTAGTTCATCGGTTTGGCGATGCATGGTGATGCCCTCAACCATGTCAATGAACTTGATTTTACCTTCTACCTCCGTGATGACCGGATGACTGTGTGGGTCCCAGTTTGCCACGACTTGTCCCGCATCAGCCATCGACCCATCCACCACGCTTAATTCAGCACCGTATGGAATTTTATAGCGTTCGCGTTCACGACCGTACTCATCCTGAACGGCCAGCGTACCGGAACGGGATACGACAATAAATTTACCGCCTTGCCGCTCTATGAACTTGACGTTGTGTAACTTCACTTTACCTGGAAACTTTACTTGAATGTTGTTAACTGCGGTTGTACGGGAAGCAGCGCCACCAATGTGGAAGGTTCTCATTGTCAGCTGCGTGCCAGGCTCACCAATTGACTGGGCCGCGACAACACCCACTGCCTCGCCAATGTTGGCGCGATGCCCACGCGCGAGATCTCGTCCATAGCATGCGCTGCAAATACCATAACGTGACTCACAGGTAATGGCGGTACGCACATTGACTTCATCGATGGTGACATCTTCCAGTCGTTTAATCCAGTTTTCATCCAGCAAGGTACCTTGCGGAATGATGACTTCTGTTGAGTTAGGATCATAAATATCCTGAACCGTCACACGACCCAAAACACGTTCATGTAAAGGCTCAACCACATCACCGCCTTCAATTAGGGGTGTCACCACAATCCCATATTGTGTTCCGCAATCTTCTTCTGTAATCACGATATCTTGTGCAACATCGACTAAACGTCGCGTTAAATAGCCTGAGTTTGCTGTCTTTAACGCCGTATCGGCAAGCCCCTTACGAGCACCGTGCGTTGAAATAAAGTATTGCAACACATTCAACCCTTCACGGAAATTCGCCGTAATGGGCGTCTCGATGATAGTGCCATCTGGCTTCGTCATCAAACCACGCATACCCGCTAGCTGTCTAATCTGCGCGGCCGAGCCTCTTGCGCCCGAATCTGCCATCATGTAAATAGAGTTAAATGATTCTTGCTTGATTTTCTGGCCTTCCTTGTCTTTCACAATATCAGCAGACAATTCTTCCATCATGGCCTGCGCCACCAAATCATTTGTGCGCGACCAAATATCCACCACTTTATTGTAGCGCTCGCCCTGAGTCACCAAACCTGATGCGAACTGGGCTTGGATTTTACTCACCTCACCCTCCGCTTGTTCAATGATTTCCGATTTACGCTTAGGCACTAACAAGTCATTCACACCAATTGAAACGCCAGACCGCGTAGCGTAATGAAAGCCCATATACATTAAGTGATCTGCAAAGATCACCGTGGCCTTTAAGCCCACTTCACGATAAGCGCAATCAATCAGGCTAGTGATGGTTTTCTTGGTCATGGTGCGGTTAACCAGCTCAAAAGGCAGGCCTTTTGGAAGCAGCTCTGATAAAATAGCGCGCCCAACCGTGGTTTCTACCAGCCGAACTTTCAGTTCAAACTCGCCGGTTTCCGTGTTTAACGGATACTCTTTCACGCGTGTCCGAATGCTGGCATGCAAGTCAACAAAACCACCTTCGTACGCGCGTAATACTTCATCCACGTCCGCAAACAACATGCCTTCACCACGCGCGTTAACACAGGAGCGCGTCAGGTAATATAAGCCCAATACGACATCTTGCGTCGGTACAATGATTGGCTCGCCGTTCGCTGGTGACAACACATTGTTGGTTGACATCATTAATGAACGCGCTTCCAGTTGTGATTCCAGTGACAATGGAACATGCACGGCCATTTGGTCGCCGTCAAAGTCGGCGTTATAGGCTGTACAGACCAAAGGATGCAACTGAATCGCCTTACCTTCAATTAATAAGGGTTCAAATGCTTGAATACCCAAACGATGCAAGGTGGGCGCACGGTTCAGCATGATAGGGTGTTCGCGGATAACCTCTTCCAGAATATCCCAGACTTCAGGCTCCTCACGTTCCACCATTTTCTTGGCCGCCTTGATCGTGGAGGCTGAGCCCAACAGTTGCAAACGGCTGTAGATAAAAGGCTTAAACAATTCCAAAGCCATCTTTTTGGGTAAACCGCACTGATGGAGACGGAGCGTTGGGCCAACCACAATAACAGAACGACCTGAATAATCGACCCGTTTACCTAACAGATTCTGACGGAAACGACCTTGCTTACCCTTGATCATATCGGCAAGCGATTTAAGAGGTCGTTTGTTAGTGCCCGTGATTGCACGTCCACGACGGCCATTGTCCAGCAAGGCATCCACCGATTCCTGTAACATGCGCTTTTCATTACGGACAATGATGTCAGGCGCATTCAAATCCAGCAATCTCTTTAACCGGTTGTTTCGATTGATCACACGTCGATAAAGATCATTCAGGTCGGATGTCGCAAATCGGCCGCCATCCAATGGCACCAACGGTCTTAAATCAGGCGGCAACACGGGCAAGACCGTTAAAATCATCCACTCCGGTTTATTGCCAGAAGATAAAAAAGCTTCCAGAATTTTTAATCGCTTGGATAGTTTTTTGTGTTTTGCTTCTGACGTTGTTCTTGGCAGCTCCTCACGAATTCTTGGCACTTCAATTTCAAGATTAATGCCACGCAATAGCTCCTGCACCGCATCCGCACCCATTCGCGCTTCAAACTCATCACCATATTCTTCTATGGCATCATAATAAGCTTCTTCAGATAATAACTGGCCTTTTTCAAGCTGTGTCATGCCAGGATCCACCACGACAAACGCTTCAAAATATAAGACGCGTTCGAGATCACGCAAGGTCATGTCAAGCATTAATCCAATTCTGGATGGCAGCGAACGCAAAAACCAAATATGCGCGACAGGACTGGCCAGCTCAATGTGGCCCATTCGCTCACGACGTACGCGTGAAAGCGTCACTTCCACACCGCACTTCTCGCAAACCACGCCGCGGTGTTTTAATCGCTTATATTTTCCACAAAGACATTCATAATCTTTAATGGGGCCATAAATCTTAGCGCAAAACAAGCCATCTCTCTCCGGTTTAAACGTACGATAATTAATCGTTTCCGGTTTCTTTACTTCCCCAAAAGACCAGGAGCGAATCATGTCCGGCGAAGCCAATCCAATTCGAATAACATTGAATTCTTGTGGCTGATTTTGCTGCTTAACCAGATTCAGTAAATCTTTCAAGGTGAATCCCCCTCTAAATGCCGCGATGCAATAAAATTAACCCATTTTTCATTTGTACCATGACACTCATTATTCAAAATCAATGTTGATTGCCAACGAACGTATTTCTTTAATTAATACGTTAAACGCTTCTGGCATGTTTGATTCCATGTAGTGCTCACTGTCCACAATGTTTTTGTACATTTTAGTTCGGCCGGCGACATCATCCGACTTCACGGTGAGCATTTCCTGCAAGGTGTAGGATGCGCCATATGCTTCAAGCGCCCATACCTCCATTTCGCCAAACCGCTGACCACCAAACTGCGCCTTACCGCCTAATGGCTGCTGCGTCACCAGACTATAGGAACCGGTAGAACGGGCATGCATTTTATCGTCAACCAAGTGATTCAACTTCATGATATACATGTAACCAACGGTGACTGGCCGATCAAACGCCATGCCACTACGGCCATCATGCAGCACGGTTTGACCATTCTCGGGAAGATCCGCCAGCTTAAGCATGGTCTTGATTTCTTCTTCCGTGGCACCATCAAACACCGGTGTCGCAAATGGCACGCCTTCACGAAGATTATTCGCCAGTGTCAATATTTCTTCATCACTTAAACTGGTCAGACTTTCTTTATGCTTGCCAACATTATAAATGGACGCTAGCAGTTGTCTCACCTGACGCACAGATTGTTGTGCTTCAAGCATTTGAGCCACTTTACGACCCAGGCCTTTAGCTGCCCAGCCCAAATGCGTCTCCAACACCTGGCCCACGTTCATACGAGAAGGCACACCCAGCGGATTCAACACAATATCGACCGGCGTACCATCTGCCAGATAGGGCATATCTTCCACTGGCACAATCATGGAGATAACGCCCTTGTTACCGTGTCGGCCAGCCATTTTATCACCTGGCTGAACGCGTCGCTTGACGGCCATATACACTTTCACAATTTTCAGCACCCCTGGCGCCAGATCATCGCTCTGGGTAATCTTTAAATGTTTTGCCTCATAAGCTTTTTCAAAATCGAGCCGAATCTGCTTGATCTGGATGGAGGCATTTTCCAGTTGCTTACTCGCGTCTGCGTCTTTCAATTGAATTTCAAACCACTGTTCACGCGGCACGGTAGCCAAATAAGCCTTCGTCACTTTGGCGCCTTTCTTCAACTTGTTGGGGCCGCCTAACACCATGCGATTGATTAACAGTGTTTCAATGCGTGAGAACACGTCCTCTTCCTTAATCCGCATTTCGTCGCTTAAATCGCGCTTTGCTTTAGCTAATTCATTCTTTTCTATTTCCAGTACACGCTCATCCTTCTTCACTCCTTCACGTGTGAACACTTGCACATCGATCACAACGCCTTCCATGCCGGTTGGCACACGCAAGGATGAATCTTTCACGTCTGATGCTTTTTCACCAAAGATGGCGCGTAACAGTTTTTCTTCTGGTGTCAATTGGGTTTCACCCTTTGGCGTGACCTTGCCAACCAGAATGTCGCCTGAATTGACTTCGGCACCAATATAGGCGATGCCACACTCATCTAATTTTGATAAAGCACTCTCACTCACGTTTGGAATGTCCGCCGAAATTTCTTCAGGTCCCAGTTTGGTGTCTCTGGCGACGCACGTTAATTCTTCAATGTGAATACTGGTAAACCTGTCTTCCTGAACCACGCGCTCGGAAATAAGGATGGAATCCTCGAAGTTGTAACCATTCCACGGCATAAAGGCGACTAACAGGTTTTGGCCTAGTGCCAGTTCACCTTTATCAGTTGATTGTCCATCACCCAGCACGTCAGCACGCTCAATGATATCGCCTTTTTGAACGAGAGGGCGCTGGTTAATACACGTGTCCTGATTCGTACGGGTGTATTTTGTCAATCCATAAATATCAACACCGGTGCTACCTGGCTCTGCTTCTTTATCATTGACGCGTACCACAATGCGGGAGGCATCAACATAATCCACCACGCCGCCACGTTTTGCGACAACGGTGACACCTGAGTCTTTGGCGACCAGATATTCAATGCCCGTGCCAACCAGCGGTTTTTCTGTTTTCAGCGTTGGAACCGCCTGACGTTGCATGTTTGAACCCATCAAGGCACGGTTAGCGTCATCATGTTCCAGAAAGGGGATGAGTGCAGCGGCCACAGACACAATTTGCTTGGGTGACACGTCCATAAACTGAACGCGCTCTGATGTGGAAAACGTAAATTCATTGCGATGCCTGACTGGCACCAACGTGTCAATCAACTTTCTCTTCTCATCAATGGTCGCATTCGCCTGGGCAATGATAAAATCGCCCTCTTCAATGGCAGACAAATAAACGACTTCATCCGTCACCTTCCCGTTAACGACTTTACGATAAGGCGTTTCCAGGAAACCATATTCATTGGTACGCGCATAAACTGCCAGCGAATTGATTAAACCAATGTTCGGCCCTTCCGGTGTTTCAATAGGACAAACACGTCCGTAGTGAGTGGGGTGCACGTCACGCACTTCAAAACCCGCACGCTCGCGTGACAGACCGCCTGGCCCTAATGCAGAGACGCGACGCTTATGTGTAATTTCAGCCAATGGATTGTTCTGATCCATAAATTGTGAAAGCTGACTTGAACCAAAAAATTCCTTAATGGCGGCTGAGATAGGTTTGGCATTAATAATATCTTGCGGCATGGAGCCTTCGATATCAGGCAAACTCAAACGTTCTTTTACGGCACGCTCAACTCGTACCAAACCAATTCTAAACTGGTTCTCCGTCATTTCTCCCACACAACGAACCCGTCGATTTCCCAGATGATCAATGTCATCAATGATGTCCTCGCCATTCCTGATTCGAATCAAGGTCTTTAAAACATCCACAATGTCTTCTTTGGAAAGCACACCAGGGCCAAGAATATCCTGTCTGCCGACGCGCCGATTCAGCTTCATGCGTCCGACATCCGATAAGTCATAACGTTCTGGCGTAAAAAACAGATTCCTGAATAAGGCTTCTGCCGCATCCTTGGTGGGTGGCTCACCGGGACGCATCATACGATAAATTTCAACCAGTGCTTCTTGTGTATTAGAGGAAGGATCAATACGCAGCGTGTCAGAAATATACGCGCCGCGGTCAATATCATTGACATATAACGTTTCAAAACGCTTCACACCCGCCTCTGCAAATGCGTTCAACATATCAGCGGCAATCAGGTCATTTGCATTGCCTAACACTTCACCCGTTTCGGGGTGGGAAATTGTTTTTGCCAGCACTTTTCCAAGAATATAATCAGCAGGCACTTCCAGTGTCTTGATAGCGGCCTTTTCGAGCTGGGCAATATGACGCGCTGTAATACGCCGTCCTTGCTCAATAATCACTTTTCCCGCTTTTTTAACATCAAAAGTTGCAATTTCACCGCGTAAACGCTCTGAGACCAGATGCAGGGTAAATTTACCGCTGCGAATATCGTAAACATTGTTCTCAAAGAACATAGCCAGAATCTCTTCAACGCCATAACCCAAGGCCTTCAAGAGGATGGTCACGGGTAATTTGCGGCGTCGGTCAATTCGTGCATGCAAACAATCTTTTGGATCATATTCAAAGTCTAGCCAAGAGCCGCGATAAGGAATGATGCGCGCTGAAAACAATAATTTGCCCGATGAATGGGTCTTACCCCGATCATGCTCAAAAAACACACCTGGCGAACGATGTAACTGTGAAACAACCACACGCTCCGTGCCATTGATAACAAACGTGCCATGCTCCGTCATCAATGGGACTTCTCCCATATAGACTTCTTGCTCTTTTACGTCTTTAATGGCATGCGCTGCACCCGACTCCCGATCGTAATGCACCAAACGCAACTTAACCCGTAAAGGAGCCGCATAGGTGATACCACGCATCTTAGATTCTTTCACATCAAAAATAGGCTCGCCCAAACGATAACTCACATACTCAAGCGCGGCATAGCCAGATAAACTAACAATTGGAAACTCCGATGAAAAAACACCATGCAAGCCACTGGAACCAAGACGCTCCGATGCGCCATCTGCTTCTAGAAACTTGCGGTAAGAGTCCATCTGGATCGCAAGCAATGAGGGCACTTCAATTGCACTTAGAAGTTTGCCAAAATCTTTACGAATCCGCTTTTTCTCAGTATATGAGTAGGTTGAGCCCATGTGTAATACCTCTGTTGTGTCTGCGTGATCAACGACAAAGCGAAATAAAGGAAAAGCCGGCGATATTTATCATCACCGGCAATGAAACACACCTCTTTGTAACGGCAAATAGCCTACTTGATTTCAACCGTTGCCCCAGCGTCTTCCAGCTTTTTCTTGATTTCATCGGACAAGGCTTTAGCAACACCCTCTTTAACGGCTTTGGGTGCAGCTTCAACCAAATCCTTGGCTTCTTTCAGGCCAAGACCCGTGATTTCACGAACAGCTTTAATAACGTTGATTTTGTTCTCGCCAATGGATGCTAAAATAACATTAAATTCCGTTTTTTCTTCAACGGCAGCAGCGGCAGCAGCAGGTGCGGCAACAGCAACCGCACTCGCGGCGGTCACGCCAAACTTGTCTTCCATTGCTTTAATTAATTCAACAACATTCATCACGCTCATTTCTGAGATTGCTTCCAAAATATCTTCTTTACTTACGGCCATTTTCCAAAACTCCCACAATAAAATTTAATTGACTAAAAAGGTTAGGCTGCAGACTGTTTTTGATCATTAATAGCTGCCATGGTTCTAACCAGCTTCGCTATAGGCTCTGCCATTGTGCGCACCAATTTCGTTGCAGGTGCCAACATGACTGACATTAATTGAGCAATCGCTTCATCTCGCGTCGGCAAGCTTGCCAGTTGACTCAAACCTTCAGGTGGTAGCAACATTCTATCAATAGACAGTGCTTTCACTTTCAGTTTGTCATTCTTCTTGGAAAACTCTTTAAAAAGACGCGCAGCCGCGCCTGGATCTTCTTGCGAAAATGCCAGAAGTAGCGGCCCAACCAAGGTCTCTTGCATACAGGCGAACTGCGTTCCCTCAAGCGCTCTACGTGCCAGTGTATTACGCACCACACGCAAATAAACACCTGATTCACGCGCAGATTTCCGTAGCTCAGTTAACTGACCCACCGTTAACCCACTGTATTCAGCCGCAATGAGCGAAATTGCCTGATTTGCAACAAGCGAAACCTCATTCACAATGGTTTTTTTATCTTCTAACTTAAGTACCACGTTATTACCTCCAAGTCGGACATTGCCATTTCTCACTATACCCATTGGGTATAAATAAATAGCAACACCATTCCATTGGCATCACCATCTGCGTAGGTTAACGTCATTTGCATCGATCAGATGAAACATTAATCCTCTTAATGCTCCACAACCCTGTTCAATACTCAATCAGTTGATTAAGCAACCGCACCTACGGTCTATGACGGGCATTGGTATAAGCAAAGCCGCGTCAAATCCATGCACCACGCCATCACTGCCGTGGAATTTCAAGCACTACAAAGTCAAACCAGAAATATCAATGGTCAAGCCTGGGCCCATCGTCGTTGACATTGTCACTTTTTTGAAATAAACACCTTTCGCAGTATTCGGTTTTGCCTTTTTAAGGGCGCCCAATACGGCTATTAAATTTTCCAACACATCAGAAGACTGAAAATCGATCTTGCCAATGGCACAATGAATCACGCCAGCCTTATCTGTTCGATAACGAACCTGGCCCATTTTAGCGTTTTTAACGGCATTAGCAACATCTGTTGTTACCGTGCCATCTTTCGGATTCGGCATTAAGCCGCGCGGGCCTAATATTTGACCCAACTGTCCAACCACCCGCATGGCATCCGGGGTTGCCAACAAAATATCAAAGTCAATTTTGCCCGCTTTCACTTGCTCAGCCAAATCTTCCAATCCAACCAGATCTGCACCCGCGCGGGTCGCGGCCTCAACGTTACCTGCCGAGGTAAACACGGCAATCCGGACAGTGCGGCCACTGCCCTTTGGCAACACAATCGAGCCACGCACCACTTGATTGGATTTTCGGGGATCAACGTTTAAATTCACTGATAAATCAACGCTTTCTTTAAATTTTGCCGCTGGGATTTTCTTCAACAGTTCTAGTGCTTCTGCCGGAACATACACTTTATTGGGTGTCATCAATTCGGCAATTTTACTTTGTCTTTTAGTTAGCTTGCTCACCTTACACCTCCTCCGTTTCAATACCCATGCTGCGCGCTGATCCTGCAACGGAACGCATTGCGGCTTCCAGACTCCCTGCCGTTAAATCGACCATTTTCATTTTGGCAATTTCTTCTAGCTGTTTTCGGGTCAACTTACCTACTTTATTGGTATTAGGTGTGCTACTGCCTTTCGCAACTTTCGCAGCTTCTTTCACCAGATAAGAGGCGGGTGGCGTTTTGATGATAAAGGTAAACGAGCGATCTTCGTAAACCGTAATAACAACGGGTAACGGCTTACCTTGTTTCTCGGGTGTTTGCGTCTGCGCATTAAATGCCTTACAGAATTCCATGATATTCACACCTTGCTGACCTAATGCGGGGCCAACTGGCGGGCTGGGATTGGCTGCGCCACCCGTGATCTGCAGCTTGATAAAACCTTTTACTTTCTTTCTCGATGATGACATGTTTCACCTCATAATTTGGGTTCAAACGCTCTTCAGCTCCCCGTACGACATGATTGCAGGGCAATCTTTCAACCCAACTACTGCTTTCACACAAACAAAAACACATCCTCGCATCCAGAGAAACGCGCCAATGTCTTTAAACGCTATGCCTTTTCTACTTGATCAAACTGTAACTCAACTGGCGTTGACCGCCCAAAAATCAATACCGCTACACGCATTCTGTTTTTTTCGTAGTTCACTTCCTCAACCGCTCCGTTGAAATCAGCAAATGGGCCATCAATGACGCGAACCACTTCACCCACCTCAAACAAGATTTTGGGTTTTGGCTTCTCTGTGCTGTCCTGCATGCGCTGCAATATTCTATCAGCCTCTTTAGGGGTAATGGGTGCTGGTTTATCACTGGTCCCACCGATGAAGCCCAACACTTTTGGCGTAGACTTTACTAAATGCCATGTTTGATCATCCATCACCATGTGGACCAACACATACCCTGGAAAAAATTTACGCTCACTTTTTCGTTTCTGTCCTGCGCGCAATTCTACCACTTCTTCAGTGGGGACTAATATTTCACCAAATTTTTCGGCCACGTCATCCAAGCGGATACGTTCCTGAAGCGCTTGCATCACGAATTTTTCATAACCCGAATAAGCATGCACAACATACCAGCGCATTTTTGGTACAGTCTGATCTGTTGTCATTTCTAAAATCCCCGGAAAATGTTCATTATTAGCCTCGTTGCCCCGTTAGCCAGCCAATCAGCCAAACCAGAACACCATCCATACCCCATAATATCAAGGCTAAAATGATCACCATGCCACCGACCACTAACGTGGTCTGCACGGTTTCTTCTCTTGTTGGCCACACTACTTTGCGTAATTCCATTCGGGAATCCCGCAAAAACTCGACAACCCACTTACCTTTACGTGTTCTTGACGCAACAAACCCTGCCGCCACCAGAATGGCAAGCCAAACCAGCATGCGCAGAGGCATGGAAATGTGGCCATAATATAGATTACCGGCTATCCCCGCAAGGACTAAAACAAGCGCAAGCAACCACTTAAGCCAATCCAAGGGTGATTCTTCTGGCTGGCTCTCTCTTAGATTCACTATATTCGCTTTAGATTTCACGCTGTTGCTTCTCACTTTTTCTAAGCTCCAAGAGTTCAGGCCAGGAGGGAATCGAACCCCCAACCTGCGGTTTTGGAGACCGCCGCTCTGCCAATTGAGCTACTGGCCTAACTGTCAAGTGTTACTCGACTACTTTTGCAACAACACCCGCTCCGACCGTACGGCCACCTTCGCGAATCGCAAATCGCACACCCTCTTCCATTGCCACTGGCGCGATCAAGGTAATCACCAT
>Ga0155556_103_pt1 | contig 13621 bp, 11 predicted proteins | sample RifCSPhighO2_12_FD_107213 | JGI IMG/M metagenome (GOLD analysis project Ga0155556, IMG submission 107213) | Gammaproteobacteria bacterium RIFCSPHIGHO2_12_FULL_45_12
AATGGAGGGCTCATCCAGAATGTACATGACACCCACCAACCCAGACCCAATCTGACTCGCCAGCCGAATGCGCTGCGCTTCACCCCCAGACAAGGTTTCCGCACTTCTGTCCAGACTGATATAATCCAGGCCGACATCCACCAAAAAACTGAGCCGACTCGTCAACTCCCTGATAATTTTACTAGCAATTTCACCTCGATAACCGGTGAGATGCAGTTTCTCAAAAAACGCTTTTGTTTTATCCACCGCCAAAGCAGCCACCGCTGGCAAGGTTTTACCTTTCACAAAAACGTGTCGAGCGGCCACATTCAGGCGCTCTCCACCACAAGCATCGCAAACGCGCGCGGCAATATATTTTCGTAACTCTTCACGCACCAACTCTGATTCCGTCTCGCGATAACGACGTTCCAAATTGGGAAGAATACCTTCAAACGGATTGGTCCTCGTGGAAACACGCCCGTCCGTATCTTTGTGGCGGAAGCACACCAGATCATGACTGCCATTCAACAATACCTGCTGGATTTTTTTAGGCAGTTTATTAAAAGGCTGTTCCAGATCAAATTTAAAATGCTTGGCCAATGAGGCGAGCATCTGAAAATAATAAACATTACGCCTATCCCAGCCGCGAATGGCGCCATCTGCCAGACTAAGCGCCTGATTGACCACCAGCGCCGAATCAAACACTTCACGCACGCCCAAACCATCACAGGCAGAGCAAGCACCCACTGGGCTATTGAACGAAAACAAACGCGGTGACAATTCAGGCAAACTGTAACCGCAATCAGGGCAAGCAAATTTGGCAGAAAATACTTTTAAGGCGCGCTTAGGTTCCTCCAGCAAACCCACCGCCGCCAGCCCATCTGACAAACGAAGTGCCGTTTCAAAGGATTCAGCTAAACGCACGCGCACATCTTCATGCACCTTGACCCGATCAATCACCACCTCAATCGTGTGTTTTTTTCGCAAATCAAGCTTAGGCGCTTGATCAAGCTCCACCATCTCGCCATCAATGCGTGCCCGGATGAAGCCCTGCCCACGCAATTCCAGCAGCAACTCTATATGCTCTCCTTTACGCTCCCTGACAACGGGTGCCAACACCATCACCCTGGTTTCCTTAGGCATCGCCAACACGGTGTCAACCATTTGACTGATCGTTTGCGCTTCCAGCACCGTCCCATGTTCCGGACAGTGCGGCTGACCCACTTTGGCGAACAGCAAGCGCAAATAGTCATAAATTTCCGTAATGGTGCCAACGGTTGACCTGGGATTATGCGATGTGGATTTTTGCTCAATGGATATGGCGGGTGAAAGCCCTTCAATGTGATCCACATCCGGCTTTTCCATCATGGATAAAAATTGTCTGGCGTAGGAAGAAAGTGACTCCACATAACGCCGCTGCCCTTCTGCGTATAAAGTATCAAAGGCAAGAGACGACTTGCCGGAACCTGAGAGTCCAGTAATGACAATTAACTGGTCTCTCGGCAAATCCAGATCAATGTTTTTTAAATTGTGGGTGCGCGCACCCCGGATAAGAATCGTGTCCATAGCCAGCCATACTCAAAAAATGGGCTACATTATAAGCATAACTCATGCCATTTCGACAGGGGCATGTGGCGGCTTGGCAAAAAGAGGGGGCACGCAGACTTTGCAACGATGCTTCGCCGTCAAATGCGAACGAGAGCAGCGATTCCCGCTCTACATGTCGCGATGGGGGATTCCAAAGGGGGAGATCGCGGTTCTCCCCCCTTTTTGGTGCAAGCAAAAGCGTGGCTTTTGCGCAGCATGGAAACAAGGCAGCCTTCCCGCGTTTTTTAGCGGGAATGGCTGGAACGAGAGGCTGTTGTATTGCGGGCGCGCAAGCGCGATAATTGTCACGCTTCAAGATCAAACCAATTTGAACAATAATAGGTCGCGCCGCTCTCTGCCGCGCCACACACTGATACTTATAAAGAGCTCACGCCATGCAAACATCCAAAATGACCTCCACTGAACGACGTGCCGTCATCAGCCTGTCCTCTATCATGGGGTTACGCATGATCGGTTTATTTATGGTTCTCCCCTTATTCAGCTTGTACGCTCACCAATTAAGCGGGGCAACCCCCATGCTAATTGGCGTTGCCATGGGCGTTTATGGTTTATCCCAAGCCTTATTGCAAATCCCCTTTGGCGTGCTATCTGACCGAATGGGACGCAAACCCGTCATCCTGACCGGCTTACTCATTTTTTCACTGGGCAGCCTCCTTGCCGGCCTCTCTCACTCCATCTGGTGGATGATCGCCGGTCGCGCACTGCAAGGCGCGGGTGCCGTTGGCAGCGCGACACTTGCCATGATGGCAGATCTCACCCGTGAAGATCAGCGAACTAAATCCATGGCCATTGCCGGTATATCCATTGGTTTTTCTTTCTCCCTTGCGATGCTATTAGGCCCCCTGCTATCCAAATGGATTGCGGTGAGCAGTTTATTTTATCTGGCAGTCGTCTTTGGCTTCACAGCCATTTTAATTCTCTACACGGCTGTCCCTCATCCAGCGACCATTCGCTGGCACCGTGACCAAGAGCCTGAACTCAAATCATTTTTAAAATTGCTCGTTCACCCTGAACTGGCCAAATTAAACAGCGGCATTCTGATTCTACACGCCATTTTCACCGCCAGCTTCATCGTTATCCCCATCAGCCTTTATCATCTGGCGGGTTTACAAGAAAGCCAGCAATGGGTCATTTATTTGCCCACCCTCTTAATCGCTTTTATCCTCACGCTGGCCTGCATTGGTTTCTCCGAACGTAAACAACAAATCAAACCTTATTTTCTGGGGGGCATCCTCACGCTCGCCATCGCAGAAACACTGCTTTGGCTCGCACCCAGTAACCTCACCCTCGCGGGCATCAGCTTATGCTTGTTTTTTACTGGTTTTTCCTTGATGGAATCCTTTCTCCCATCGCTCATCTCACGCGCTGCGCCTGCCGCCCGCAAGGGTAGCGCCATGGGCATTTACGCCTGCTCACAATTTACTGGCATCTTTTTAGGCGGCGTTTCAGGTGGTGCCTTATACGGAAAGTTCGGTTTTACAGGTGCTTATCTTTTCTGTATCCTTCTCGCTCTTAGCTGGTTGGCGCTTGCTTTTTTCATGCAGCCGCCACGCTATCTGGTCAACCAAATGTGGCGTCTTTTGCCAGAACAACAACATAACTGGGACAAGATTACGGCAAAATTAAATGCCATCCCAGGCATAGTTGAGGTAACCTTTGTAGCTGGGGACGGTGTGGCTTACCTGAAAATGGAACGCGCAACGACAAAACATCCAGATTATCTTCACCTGAAAGAACACACTATCGGAATCACTTAGTTAGGAGAATCAGCATATGGCACGCGGCGTTAACAAAGTTATTTTAATCGGCAACTTGGGACGCGACCCCGAGGTACGTTACACACCCAGTGGTTCCGCTGTTGCAAACCTGACCATTGCCACCAGCGAATCCTGGAAAGACAAACAAACTGGCGAGCCGGTTGAACGCACAGAGTGGCATCGCGTGGTCATGTTCCAGCGCTTAGGCGAAATTGCTGGCGAGTATTTACGCAAAGGTTCAAAAATCTACATTGAAGGCCGACTGCAAACTCGCAAGTGGCAGGATAAAACAACGGGCCAGGATCGCTACTCCACTGAAATTGTTGCCGATAACATGCAAATGCTGGATAGCAAAGGCGGCACAGGGGGTGACGCACCGGCTTCAGGTGGCCGCGCTGACACAACGACAGCCATGCCAACTGAGACCGCACCCAGCCTGGAAGGGTTTGATGATGACATTCCGTTTTAGCGACAGAAAATAATCACGCCAAGGACAGTGAGACGCTGGTAAAACGACCCATTCTGGATGGGCGGTCAATCCGCCACGCCCTGTCACTGTCGCCCATCGCAGAAAAAATAGCTGCCCATTTAGATTAACACTTGATAATTTTCTCATTCTTAATATACTTAACGGGTGCTTTTTAGTCTGCTGAACACAAATCACCTAAACTTTGGCACAGGAACGCCACTTTAAGGATAATTCTTGAAAAACTTTATGTATACCGACATGACAGCTATTGCGAAATCTGTCAAAAATGGTTAAATAGGAACATTCTTTAACAAAAAAGGGACATGGGATGAATACCGCACTACTTTTGATTGAATGCCAAAATGATTATTTCCCAAACGGAAGGACGCCTCTTGAAAAAAGCCTGGAAGCGAGCGCAAGAATGGAAGCTGTTTTGCACGCTTGTCGTGAAAAAAAGATCCCTGTTGTTCACGTACAACATATCTCAACGCATCCCGATGCAGCTTATTTGCTTCCTTGCACCAAAGGCGCGGAGTTCCACTCCAGCATCACACCCATTAAAGGTGAAATGATCATCAAAAAGCATTCTCCAAACAGCTTTAAAGACACGCAACTTTTAAATTATTTAATCAAAAGTCAAGTCAGCCACTTGGTGATTTGCGGCATGACCACGCAATCTGCCATCGACTCCACCGTGCGCGCGGCACATGATCTGGGATTTAACTGCACGGTCATTCAAGATGCCTGTGTGGCGAAGCAACTTGAGTTCAACCATACCCCCATTCCCGCGCAGACTGTGCAAAATGCTTTTCTGGCGGCACTGCAACCCTCTTATGCAAACGTTATCAGCTCTGAAGATTTTCTGCATAAAGCGGGCGCACGCAGTGTAGAGCACGCGTAATTTACGCTGGCAATGAACTGGGAATCACGCTATTTACCTCCAAATCCGACCATCTGGCAAGGGCAAGCCGACATTCCAGATGGTTCGTGTTTTTTTCAGCACGTCCGCCTGTTAGATTTATTGGCACACAAACCCCAAAAAACGGCACCCATCACCTTTGCCCTGCTTGGGTTTAAGTGTGAGGAGGGCGTGGAACGTGATCTTGGCCGCACCGGCGCAAGTGAAGGGCCCATTGCCATTCGCCAACAGTTAGCAAAGCTTCCGTTCCAAAACGCGCAAATTCATTGTTATGACGCGGGCAATATTGTTTGCATTGACCATGATATGGAGCAATCACAACGCGCACTCTCGGAAGTGGTCGCGACATTACTTTCTCAAAATATTCGGCCTCTCATCATCGGTGGCGGGCACGAGATTGCCTTTGGACATTATCTAGGCATTGCCAAAGTTTATCCCCCCGCGAGACGTTTAGGAATTCTCAATTTTGATTCGCATTTTGATTTGCAATCACTCAAACCCATACACCGTCCAAGTGCGACAACAGCCTTTTATCAAATAGCAGAAGCCCACCGCGCGGAACAACGGCACTTTGATTACAACTGCATTGGCATACAGCATGTGGGCAATATTCGCCACAGCTTTGACACAGCAAAACAACTCAATACCAAATTCATGCTGGCTGATGAACTGCATCAGGGATTAAGTGAAAAATGCTATGATTTTGTGGATCGCATCATAGATGAAAACGAAGTGATATATACCAGCTTGTCGCTTGATGTCTTTTCACCCGCCTTTGCGCCCGGTGTCAGCAGCATCAATCCATTAGGGTTATATCCCTGGCATGTGATTCCGCCGCTTCGGCAAATTGCCGCCTCCGGAAAAGTGATTTGTTATGACATTGCGGAACATGTGCCGCGTTATGACATTGACCACCGCACCGCCAAGTTGGCAGCAAGCCTGATCTATGACATTATTCATCACCATCACGAAATTGAATAACCGCCATGCCAGTTGTCCCACTGACTGCACACACCTTCCAACGACGCTTACTGTCTTGGTTTGATGCACATGGGCGCAAACACCTCCCCTGGCAACAACATAAAACGCCTTATCGTGTCTGGATTTCAGAAATCATGTTACAGCAAACACAAGTTGGCACTGTTATCCCCTATTTTCAGCATTTTATACAGCGATTTCCAGATGTCCTGTCTCTGGCAAAGGCACCCCTTGACGATGTTTTACACCTATGGGCGGGGCTTGGGTATTATAGTCGGGCACGCAATTTGCATCAGGCGGCTGTCATGATTGCTGAACAATATCAAGGGCGATTTCCAGACACAAAAGACACCTTGCAGACACTCCCTGGCATTGGGCGATCAACCGCCGGAGCAATATTGGCACTGGCATTTGAGCAGCCTGGCATTATTCTGGATGGCAATGTGAAGCGAGTATTAGCCCGTTTGCATGGCTTAACACAACCCATTAATGACAAAACAACTGAGCAGACACTCTGGGCGCTAGCTGAAAACTACACCCCTGTTATCCGCGCGGCGGATTATACCCAAGCGATGATGGACTTGGGTGCAACCGTGTGCACACGCTCAAAACCCGCTTGTTTAACCTGTCCTTTTCTTAAAAACTGCACCGCCTACCACCACCATCTGACCGCGTGTATTCCACAAAAACGCCCTGCTAAAAAAATCCCGACACAGGAGGCAACGTTTTTGATTTTAAAAAGGGGGCGCCATGTCTTACTATGCAAGCGGCCGACACAAGGGATATGGGGTGGGCTTTATTGTCTGCCGGAAATTGCCGGACTTGCGGATTCTCACACCGTCATACAATATTGCCAGCAACAATTTAAGCTCCTTGTTTCTGAACCCAAGGCCTTAAACTCCTTTCGTCATACTTTTAGTCATTATCATTTGCAAATCCACCCCATCATGGTGCAAACCAAAAAAGCACCCACTAAACTCATGGAATCAACGCAGCAAATTTGGTATAACCTTAGCAAACCACTCGCCATTGGCTTACCCAAGCCAATTCAAACCATTTTGGAAGCACTCAGATGAGCCGACTGATACATTGCGTTAAATTAGACAAAGAAGCCGAAGGGCTGGAGCAACCACCCTTACCGGGTGAAATCGGCGTCAGAATATATGAACACATCTCCAGTCAAGCCTGGGAGATGTGGTTAACCCATCAAACCATGCTCATTAATGAATACCGTTTAAGCCTGATTGACCCAAAATCACGCACATTTCTTCTGAAAGAAATGGAAAAATTCTTATTTGGCGGGGGCAGTGAAAAACCTGCTGGCTATGTGCCAAATGAGTCATCTTCTTCTTGACTAAAAACGCCGCTCTCGGTTTAATAGGCGTCTCTTTCAGGTTGGCCAGATAGCTCAGTTGGTAGAGCAGAGGACTGAAAATCCTCGTGTCGACGGTTCGATTCCGCCTCTGGCCATAGCAATGTCATCTTTTCAACGGATTTTACGATAACTTCTTGGCACTTTAATCTTGAGATCCTCCTGAATGATCTTTTGAAGATTATTCACTACCCGAGCTAATCCGCTAGAAAAACCGGCGACGAAGCAATCCAGAGTGTATGCAATATAATGATTTTTGACGACCTTCTGGATTGCTTCGCCCAAAAAGCGGCCTCGCAACGACAAATTATGCAACAAAGCCTAAGTTTTCGGGCTTGTTGTATCACTCCAAATTTGGTGGATTACGACGCTAAAAGCGCGTCTAATCCACCCTACATTTTCATTCATGTCAAGGCAATGTAATCCGCCAAATTTGGCATCAAAATGTGTCACATTTGATTTATCCAACAACACCTAACCCATGGTTTTCCAAAACCGCTGTCATGCTCGCGCAGGCGGGCAACCCTAAACGCCGCCTGACCGCATCTATCGCAAGGATTGATAGCCGCCTCGCAATCCTTGTCGGGAAAATATTATTTGCCATAATTGCAATTGACGCGCCCTAAATGAACCGGCAGAACCTAATAAATAAAATTGCCACATGCGATAAAAACGGTCATCGTATTGCTGTTTTAATTCATCCCAATGCTGTCTAAAATTTTTATCCCAGGCCATTAGCGTTTTATCGTAATCCGCTCCAAAATTTTGCCAATCTTCCATGACAAACAAGCCTTCAATTGATTTTCCAATTTGCGCGATTGACGGGAGCATGCCGTTAGGAAAAATATACTTCTCTATCCACCTATTTGTTGAAACACTGCTAGTTAAACTGCCAATGGTATGAAGTAGGAACAAACCATCTTCTTTAAGTACCTGATGAACAACCTTCATATACGTCTGGTAATTCAACTGACCAACGTGTTCAAACATGCCAAGCGAGACAACCCGATCAAACTGACCGCTAATATGGCGATAATCCTGCAGTACAATTTCAACGGGCAACCCTTCGCAATTTTTTCTGGCATAGTGACATTGCTCTTTTGAGATGGTAACACCCACAATACTGACATCATAACGTTCTGCCAGATATTTTGCTAACGCACCAAAACCACAGCCAATATCAAGCACACGCATGCCTGACCTTAACATCAATTTTTTAGCCACCAATTCAAGTTTGTCTAATTGGGCTTGCTCTAAATCGCGCGCTGTTTTCCAATAGCCGCAAGTATAATTCATGCGTGAATCGAGCATGCATTCAAACAGGTGATTGCCAATATCATAATGCTTTTCACCCACCTGAAAAGCACGCCGCTGATTTTGATAGTTAACAATCTGATATAACATTAACTTAAGACGCATCCAGAGGGTCACTTGAACTTTGGCTTCAAGATCGGCTGAAATAACCTGCTCAATGAATTGATCCAGCCGCTGACAGTCCCACCAGTGATCCATATAAGCCTCGCCCAGCCCAAGTGCTCCCTGATTGAGAACGCGCTGATAAAATGCCTGGTTATGAATTTGAATATCCCAGGGGTTGTCACCATCTACCTGAACACCCGCCGCATTTAAAAGCTGTACGCCACGCAATTCCAGAGCATTCATGCTCATGCTGCTTCTCCGTCCATGTTATGCCGGTTGATAGTTATTATAAGAAAAATAAACGCCCTGTCTAGCCTTGCTCACGCCGACTTGATTGCGCCCACTGAAACCACATCAACACCATCACATGACGCAAATAATCAAACAACACGTTAGCATTCAACTTACTCTTTCCATGGCGGCGTTCTGAAAAATAAATGGGAACCTCTCGAATTTCCTGGCAACCACACTTTATCATGATCTCCAAACCAATTTTCCAGCCAATGGGTTTTAATGGCTGCCCCGAGAGCACCGTTGCTTTTCGAATAGCAAGAAACCCTGACAAAGGGTCTCTCGCCTTGACACCCAGCAAACCACGCGCGAGGAGCGCGGCCAACTTTGACGTCCACCGTCGCATCAAAGGCCACTCACGGTCTGTGCCGCCACCTTTAACATAGCGTGAACCAATCACCAATGAAGTCTCCGGGTTATCAAGCAATGCCAGCAACGCCGGTATTTTTTTGGCCGGATGACTGCCATCTGCATCCATCGTCACAATGCAGGCATAGCTTGATTGCTGAATGCCCTCTATAACCGCCCCACTCAAATCTCGCCCATGATGCCGCACTATCAGTTTCAACCAGGGATAAATAACGCTCCACTGTTTAACCAGCAAGTCTGTTCCATCCTGGCTATTATCATCCACCAACAACACTTCAAATGATCGGCCTTCAAAATCAACGCTCTCAATTTGCCGCATCAAATCGGGCAAATTTTTTGCCTCTTGATAAGTGGGGATGACAATACTGACACCCGCATGACACTGATTCGCCTTCATTTGACCCGTCACCTCTGACTGCATTAAATTCACTTTAAGCCATCCGTGACATGAACACAACCAACGCCATGACTTGCATCTTGACCACTCATCATGCAAGCTGTTTTTGATTCAAGCAACGATAAACAGCCCCCAGCAATTCCCGCTTTACACATCGCGATGGGGGACTCCAAAGGGGGAGATCGCTTCATGTTGTCATCTGGCCTGAAAAATTGCCTGCTTTATTGTCTTATTTTATCGATCGTCTTGCTGGTAAACTTGCCTGTCATTCATTTCAACATGATGTATCCCGAACAGCCGACCATTTATCTGGCCAATCAAACCATCACCCATCTTAGCGACCTGCTTCGACTCTATTTACACCCACAGTGGCTTCACCCAAACGTTGGGTTCTTCAGACCGTCTGGGCATTTTTTAATCTACCAAATACTCGCCCCCTTTTTAGGCTGGCAAAACACGCAAGCTTTTTTGGTGGTTAGCTTCATGTTTCTGGCTGGCATTGGGTTTTTTCTTCTTAAACTGTACCGTCTCTTATTTCCAGGTTACCAATGGGGGGCTTATATCGCGTTCAGCCTATATCTCATGCACCCTTCCTTAAGCCTGGCACGCCTGACATTAATGCACTTTGAATTTTCCTATGTCTTTTTTATCATGGTATCGCTCTATTGCCTCGCGCTTTTCTGCGAAAAAAATAATGGCGCCGCAACGACTTTCCGTCACCTCTCCCTGTTTCTGTTTTCCTTATTTTTTTATGCGCTTGCCTGCACCTTTAAAGAGCCCGCCCTGATGCTTGGGCCCGTCATGATTGGCTATCTTTGGCTAAACCGTCAACGCCACCCGCGATTAATTGGTAGCATCATGCTTCTCAGCATCGGCTTGGGATTTTATATTACCGCCGCCTGGCCCAGCCTCACACACACGCCAAGGCCCATCAATCTGTACAATGCGCTTGGCACCATCAACGCTTTTCTAAAAGATATTTTTGGACTCACTCATACGCTTATTCCTCAAGGTGGATTACCTTTCCCTCATTCAGGATGGAGCGCCATTCAATTCCCCTTATTGTCCAAGGTCATCATGCTATCAGGTGGCCTCATCACGTTATTAAGCACTTCGCTCATATTATTTCAACGTCACCCTCCAAACCGCCGCCCACTTTTGTTTCTCTATGTTGCCGCCATCAGTTTTGAAATCATCCCCATACTTTGGGGGATTGGCGCGCCGTGGCACCACAGCTTAACCTTGTTGTTTCTTTGCATTATCATGGGATTCTCTGCGGAGCAATTATTAAGAATGGCACAGGGATACCACTGGCTCATCCCCTCGACTTGCATTGGCACAGCGCTTGCCATTGCCATGACTACCCTTCCCATGAACCAGCAAAACATTCAAAAATATGTCTCTCAAGAAGACGGCTTTCTGGGTATGGCATTAAACCGTAATGCGGTGCAACACCCCCCTGACATCAAACAGAAACTTAATTCAGACAGCCTCATTGTAGTGGAAGACAGCCGTTTACATAATGATTACTTTTTGGGAAACAGCGCCTATCCCTTATTATTATTTCTTGATAAAGCGGATTATCTTACCTTTAAAAAACGCCAGCAACATTACATGATGCGTTTTGACTTAACGTATAGCGGCACGCTGTTCAGATACGCTTACAACATGCCTTCATTGCACGAAGAAGTTTACCCTTTTAACCTTGAAGCCATGAATGAGATACCGAATGAAATTATTTATAACTGGCTTAAACATGCCAACAACATTTTCTGTCTTGGCTATGATGAAAAAGGCAATTGGCATGACAAAACAATGGCTTTCAAACAGCAGTTATCCAACCTCCAAGCCAAACGTCACTTAACAGTAAAAAATTATCGCCCCGCCGGACGTCACGCCCAAGCGAGTCACCTTCTGTTCTCAAGCACACTGAATGTTCCAGACCAGCAGCTTTGCGAGTTTACTTGCGATCAATCCGCCGCCTGTCAACGCTTTATTTATAAAAATTTCAGTTGCCAGTTTTACGGCCGATAAAACACAGGTCGATACGCATGCCCTGATGACCTAGGGCTGTCGGATTAAAAATCCTGCTTAGAAGGCCTTCCCCCGGCGGGGGAAGGCCTTCTAAGCAGGATTTTTAATGCGTGAGCCTTGGCTGATGACCCTCTTGACGACACCCACTGGCTAGATAACAATGTTAATGGAATAAACGGAATGACACTGTCACGCGCCCAAGGAGTTAAGATGCCAACCCCTTTAAAAACTGTACGCCTCAGTCTTCTTTGCTGCAGCGCGCTCTACCTGTCCCTGACCAGCCCGACCCTCTTTGCCGCTGAAAATAACTGGACAGTTCAAGTGGCCCCTTATCTCTGGGCAATCAGCATGAACGGCACCGTGGGTGTTGGCAATCGTCGTACGCACGTCGATCAATCTTTCAGTAAAATCATGCAAGAAATGAGTTGGGGCGGCATGCTCTGGCTTGATGCCAACAAGGGAAAATGGGGGGCATTCCTTAACACGATGTATGCCGATCTGAAAAGTGGGGCACATGAAGGCCCACTGTCTGTGAACGCCACCAACCACTTCGGCATTTTCAGTGCTGGCATCTCCTATCTCGCCTATCAAACCTGTTTGACCTATTCCTGTTCCAGCGAGGCAGTGAGTCGCCTCACCCTTGAGCCTTATGCCGGATTTCGTTTCACCTTAAACGATACAACCATCAAGGCAAGCATTCCAGGCTTAACCTTACAAAACACTAAAAATGAAAACTGGACCGATCCCATTGTTGGCGCGCGAGTACGTTACACCCTCACTAGGGCATGGTCTGTTTTAATGGCGGGTGATATTGGCGGGGTGAATACCAGCTCACAATATAGTTACAATGTCACCGGATTGCTCGGCTACCAGCCGCAATTAAGGTGGACGAACACCACTTTTTATCTGGGCTACCGCTGGTTAGACCAACATTACATTAACGGTAGTGGCAGCAACTATTTTAACTGGAATATGAAATTGGCAGGACCCCTGATTGGTATCATGATCACGATTTAGCAGAAGCCTCGGGGAACAGTAAGGTCACATTAAGCTGACATTGCCAATTTGGACCAAATTGTCTAGGCGTTTTGACATTGTCATACGCTTGGAGTGAAACATTTAACGGCTGTTTGCCAACTTCAAATACCCGACCCACACCCGCACCCAATGGGACTGTCCAGCGATTGGCCGAGTCTGCCTGCCAATCGGCGGTCACAATCGGCTGCGTGGTGACAAACCAGCCATGTGAAAAATTATAGTTAATAAAATATTGCAAACTATATTGGTTCACGTTTGGGCGGTTAGACTGCCCCCCAAACGACCAGACATTTGACATTAAAAAACCCACAACCCATTGCCCTGGCATGGTTAACACCACAAAGGAAGGCCCGGCACTATATTTCCCCTGACCCAATTGTGAGTGCGTGGCTGTTGGCAACACAAGCGCGGGCCCAACACCCCAAATAAGGGGGCCAGGCTTGGCCGGTGTGAGAAACAGGGTGGGATTAAGATCACCCAAGCCCGTCAAATAAGGACGCGCTGGCAACAAGTTGGGCTGATGAATAAGGGGCACAATGGTGCGTACAATCAAATTCCAGTCGGCATTTAACGTGAAGGGCACCACCGGTTTCACATCCAGAATATATTGCGTCTGACGATTTGGCCCATAGCCATGGTTAAAATTATTGTTAAAAGGCACACTGACCAATTTCTCAACGGGGTTTTGTGATGCTTTTGCCAAGTCAGTCACGCTATCCGCAAAACTTAGCCGCGACCAAAAAAATCCAAACAACACGAAAAAAAACAATTTTGATACAGCCATGAGGGGTACGCGCATCACTATCCTTAATGATGAAGTGGCTGAATGCTATACTAACACAGAAGAAGTTGCTTTTGTGCACTGACAATCTGGAGAGTCGCCGTGAAGAGGATTTCACAGCCATTCCCGCTAAAAAACGCGGGAAGGCTTCCTTGTTTTTATGCTGCGCAAAAGCAACGCTTTTGCTTGCACCAAAAGGGGGAGAACCGC
>Ga0155556_114_pt5 | contig 13315 bp, 10 predicted proteins | sample RifCSPhighO2_12_FD_107213 | JGI IMG/M metagenome (GOLD analysis project Ga0155556, IMG submission 107213) | Gammaproteobacteria bacterium RIFCSPHIGHO2_12_FULL_45_12
TTTGGCGCAGCGTCACCCCTAGCATGTCATCTGCCTGCGTGGTCATCCCCAGTAAATCAACTGACAAACCAGGGTGATGCGACATCAAACGGCTTCGTACCCACTCTGCCTGGCATAAGGCAAGCGGGCTCTTGCGTGTGGCAATCACTAGGTGGCGCTTTGTCATCTTTTCTTACACTCTTTGCATCGTTAGATTGCCGCCATTACAGCCATTCCCGCGGCGTTGTTGCATCAATCAAATGTGACACATTTTGATGTCAATGTAGGGTGGATTAGACGCGCTTTTTGCGTCGTAATCCACCCATTTGGTGGATTACGGCAAAAAACGCCTAATCCACCCTACCTACATTTGCACCAAAAGGGGGAGAACCGCGATCTCCCCCTTTGGAATCCCCCATCGCGATGTGTAGAGCGGGAATCGCTGCCGCCATTATCATACTGATCGCCCCAAAGTGAAAGAGTAGATTCAGGTCGTTTAACCTAAACTTGAAAACTGGCACGCGCTTGCTTGCTTACGCTATACTAATCCTTTCATTTTTCAAGACTCACCTGAAAGGGACTGACGATTATGCAAAAAAACACGTTCGTGAAAAATCTGGTCGCGCAATTATGTGATGCCATGCCTGAAAATGTCCACGCGCTAAAAAAAGATTTTGAAAAAAACTGCCAAAGCATCCTCGCCAAAGCCTTTTCAAAATTTGATCTGGTCACGCGCGAAGAATTTGAAACACAAACCAAAGTCTTGGCGCGCAGCAGAAAAAAACTAGACGAACTGGAAAAACACCTGAAAGAACTGGAAGCCGCTCTCAACAGTAAGCATCGCCAAAAATGACGGATGCTCTCACCCCTTTCACAGACAAGGATTACACGATTTTGGCGCGAGAAACGCTTTATCAAGGCGTTTTCCGCTTATCCCGTCTCACCTTGCGGCATCGCACATTTGATGGTAATTTGTGAGCCCCGGCGGGAGTAACGAACGTTTACACCTATTCTGCGGCCGCATTGACGCCAGTGACGTGGGCGGCATTCATGGCCTGAAAGAAGAGAATGAAGACATTCGCGCGCTGGTTTTGTCGAGAGAAGAGGCTTTTTCCTTACTACAAGAGGGCAGAATTAAAACCTCACCGGCCATTATTTCCTTGCAATGGCTACAATTAAATCGAGACTCGCTGAGACAATTATGGCAAACACAATAACCTCCAAATCAGCACGCACAACATCCGGCTATACCGCAGAGACCATTGAAGTTTTAAGCGGGCTTGAACCCGTGCAAAGACGCCCCGGCATGTACACTGCCACTGACAACCCCAACCATCTGGCGCATGAAGTCATTGATAACAGTGTGGATGAAGCACTGGAAGGTTTTGCCAGGCGCATTGATGTGACGCTGCATCAAGATCAATCACTGGAAGTCAAAGACAATGGACGCGGCATGCCCGTTGACATTCATCCTGAAGAAAAAATTTCAGGCGTGGAATTGATTTTGACGCGCTTGCATAGCGGCGCCAAATTTTCCAACAAACAATATCAATTTTCCGGCGGCTTACATGGCGTTGGTATTTCTGTCGTCAATGCCTTATCCAAAAAACTGGAAGTCGTCATTAAACGAGCGGGCACCATCCATGCCATGAGTTTTGCAAATGGCGCACCGACCAGCAAGCTCAAGGAAATTGGCAAAACAACGAAAAATGATTCGGGTACCAGCGTACACTTCTGGCCAAACGAATCTTACTTTGATACGCCGCGTTTTCTTTCCGCCAAATTAAAACATACCCTCCGCGCCAAAGCCGTGCTTTGCCCCGGATTACAGGTCACCTACACCGATGCCAATACGAATCAAACCGAAGAATGGCTTTATGAAAATGGATTAAGCCATTATCTGGAAGAAGCACTGGACAAAACAGAACGCATTCCTGAAGAGCCATTTCTGGGTTCTTTTGCAAGCAACCATGAAGCAGTCGACTGGGCAGCCGTATGGCTGCCTGAAGGCGGCAATGGCATCAATGAGAGCTATGTTAATCTGGTCCCCACAGCCCAGGGCGGCACCCATGTCGCCGGTTTTCGGACTGGTCTCTCCGATGCCCTGCGCGATTTTTGTGAATTCAGAAATTTACTGCCGCGCGGCATCAAATTAACGCCTGATGATCTCTGGGAGCAATGCGCTTACATCTTGTCTGTGAAACTCCATGATCCCCAATTCTCCGGACAAACCAAAGAGCGCCTGTCTTCCCGTGAATGCGCGGCCTTCGTCGCAGGCGTGGTGAAAGACGCGTTTAGCCTGTGGCTTAACCAACATGTCGCACAAGGTGAAGCACTGGCAAACATGGCCATTGCCAACGCACAAAAGAGGTTAAAAGCGTCACAAGCCGTTGCCCGAAAAAAAGTGACCGCCGGCCCTCAATTACCTGGCAAATTAATTGATTGCTCCTCACAAGATTTAAAACGCAGTGAATTATTTTTAGTGGAAGGTGATTCAGCGGGCGGCTCTGCCAGACAAGCACGCAGCCGTGAATTCCAGGCCGTGATGCCGCTACGCGGTAAAATTTTAAATACCTGGGAAGTCGATTCAAACGTCATTTTATCTTCCCAGGAAATTCACGATATTTCGGTGGCCATGGGTGTCGACCCTGCTTCAAACGACTTATCGGGTTTGCGTTATGGCAAAATTTGCATTCTGGCAGACGCTGATTCAGACGGCAATCATATCGCCACTTTATTGTGCGCGTTGTTTGTCAGGCATTTTCGGCCATTAATCACCGCTGGCCATATCTTTATTGCCATGCCGCCCCTGTTTCGCCTTGATCATGGCAAAGATATTTATTATGCGCTGGATGAAGCTGAAAAACAGGGCCACCTCGATCGTATCCGTGCGGAGCATCCGGGCAAAAACGTGAAAGTGAACGTGGTTCGCTTTAAAGGGCTGGGCGAAATGAATCCCATGCAATTACGCGAAACGACCATGGACCCTGATACTCGGCGCTTAATGCAATTAACCATCAAAGCAGACGACCAAACAGATGAAATGATGGATATGCTGCTTGCGAAAAAGCGCGCGCACGATAGAAAGGCATGGCTGGAATTAAAAGGCAATGTAGCTGAAATTGTTTAGTGATTTGAATGTTAGCCAGTCACACGCTAAACGCACCCAACAAAGGTAATTAACATGGCAACCGCACCGACGATAGAACATATTCCGTTACGCGAATTTACTGAAAAGGCTTATCTGGATTATTCCATGTATGTCATTTTGGACCGCGCCTTACCCCATATTGGCGATGGCCTGAAACCTGTTCAACGACGCATCATTTATGCCATGTCAGAACTCGGTCTTAAATCCATTGCAAAATTTAAAAAATCCGCGCGCACGGTCGGTGATGTGCTCGGCAAATTTCATCCACATGGCGACATGGCTTGCTATGAAGCACTGGTTTTAATGGCGCAGCCATTTTCTTATCGTCATCCCCTCATTGAAGGACAGGGCAATTTTGGTTGCTCTGACGATCCGAAATCTTTTGCCGCCATGCGTTACACAGAATCACGATTATCCGCCTATGCAGATTGTTTACTGTCAGAACTGGATTCAGGCACGGTTGAGTGGACGCCCAACTTTGATGGCACACTCTCTGAACCAGCGTTATTACCCGCGCGTTTGCCCAATATCCTGCTAAATGGCACCACTGGCATTGCGGTTGGCATGGCAACCGACATGCCGCCTCACAACTTGATTGAAGTGGTGAATGCGCTGGTACATCTGCTTGATCACCCCAAAGCAACACTGGATGACATTTATGACCATATGCCTGGCCCTGATTATCCAACCGAAGCGGAAATTATCACACCTCTCGCTGACATCAAAACCCTGTATCAAACAGGGAATGGCAGCATTCGCATGCGCGCCATTTACATGGAGGAAAATGATGAAATCATCATTACCGCACTGCCTTTCCAGGTATCAGGCGGCAAAGTGCTTGAACAAATTGCCCAGCAGATGCAGGAAAAAAAATTACCGCTGGTGTCTGATTTACGCGATGAATCTGACCATGAAAATCCAACACGCCTTGTGATTATACCGCGCTCAAATCGCGTGGATGTGCCTGCACTGATGGATCATTTATTTGCAACCACGGATCTGGAACGCAGCTATCGAGTCAACCTGAACATGATTGGCTTAAATGGCCAGCCACAAGTGAAAGGCTTGCTGGCCATTCTCACGGAATGGCTAACATACCGCATGGAAACGGTCACACGACGGTTACAATATCGCCTGGACGCCATCAACACGCGGCTGCATATTCTGGAAGGATTAATTATTGCTTATTTAAATCTGGATGAAATCATTCAGATTATTCGCAAGGAAGATGAACCTAAACCTGTTCTAATGAAACGATTTGCATTAAGTGACGAGCAGGCCAATGCCATTCTTGATACTAAATTACGTCATTTGGCACGCCTTGAAGAAATACAAATTCAGAGCGAGCAAGACAAACTTGCGAAGGAACGTGATGACATTGAAAATACACTGGGCTCATCCACGCGCTTAAAAAAATTAATTCGTCATGAACTGCTTCATGATGCCAAGTGTTTTGGCAATCGCCGTATGTCGCCCCTGGTGGTGCGGCGTGAGGCGCAGGCACTCAAAGAAACAGCCATTTTACCGGCAGACCCCATCACCGTTGTGCTGTCAGAAAAGGGCTGGGTTCGCGCAGGGAAAGGTCATGAAATGGATCCTGCTAGCTTAAGCTATAAAGCAGGCGACAAATTTTTGCTTGCCGTGACCGGACGCAGCAACCAGGCGGTCATCTTTCTTGATTCAACCGGACGCGCCTATTCCTTGCCCGCCCATACCTTACCCTCTGCCCGCGGACAGGGCGAGCCACTGACAGGCCGCCTGTCACCGCCGCCGAATGCTGAATTCATTAGCGCACTGTTTGGCGAGGCGGAAGAACTTTATGTGCTCTCATCGGATGCCGGCTATGGTTTTGTTGCGACACTGGGTGATCTTTATGGCAAAAATCGCGCGGGAAAAGCGGTTCTTTCGCCGCCCAAAGGATCCCGTGCGCTGCCCGTCAAACGTATACACACTATGAATAAAGAATATTTAGCCATTGCATCAAACATTGGTAATTTGCTTATTTTTCCACTAAGCGAATTACCGCAGTTAACCAAAGGCAAAGGAAACAAATTAATGAGTCTCCCCCGTTTGAAAGTGGCAACGCGTGAAGAATATGCCATTGATATCGCCGTGTTAAATGCCCATCAAAAATTGCAGATCATGGGCGATGGCAAACCATTTACCTTGAAACCGGCTGATTGGCAACACTATGTGGGTGAGCGTAGCCGTCGCGGCAATAAATTGCCTCGCGGCTGTCGAAGCGTCAAAGCACTCAGGGTTTGTGATTGAAAATATCAGGCGATCAGTCGAATCGTGGACACTAGCATCTCACGCTAGCACTCCGTAACAGGCACCGCACATCAATAACCTAGGTTTATCTGATATAAAGCACCTAAATGGCAAGCGCTTTTAACGGCGCTATTGCTTCATTTTTTTTAATCTTCAACACTTGTCTGTTAAATAAACTATCTGGCACAGCGCTTGGATATAATTTACCGCGTACTTTTTCTCTAGCCTCCTTCAAGTCAGGATGTTTGGCCAACTTGCCCACTTTCTTTTGCGTCAAAAATATTGAAGCCAAACAGCTTGTTACCTCACTAAATTCTTTTTTGTCCAATTTTCTTCTAGGCGGTGCGGTATATTGTTTAAAAGATTCAAGCTGTTTTTTATTTGCCTCACCTTTTAAAAAGCTATGTAAATTCTTTTTGGCTGCTTGGCTAATACCCGCTTTATTGACACTATTTGCTTCTTCTACCCGTTCAACTTTTTTTTGCTCCATCACTTTTTGCGCCAGTTTATCGCGTTTTATTGCTAGCAATTTAAGGTCAATTTGGACAATTAATAATGTTTTTAAATGATGCAGCGTTTCCTCAGAAATAATCTCATCCGCATCATACCCGCCTTTCTCCTGCACAAGGGTCAACAAGGCATGCATAAAATTGGTATTCCACGAGGTAGATTTCCAGCCCCCTTTGGAAAACATGTTGGTTACGCTAGTTAACAGCAATTCAGGATCATATTCTGAAAAATTCACAATCTGAGAGACGGCGTTGCTTTCTTCAATCCGGGTACGCGTAAAAACATACAGCCACCAGGTAAGCCAGGAGTTAACAGGTCTCGAATAATTTTCATTCACATGATCAAGTAACTCGGATAAAAGAATGGCATTCACAGGGTCCGCAACCAATTGTCCCAACTGTTGTGCAACCTGCGCCTGATGATGAACCATTTTTTTGGAGGAATTTTCCCTTGAAGAGAACATAATGGCACTCCTTGAGATTAAATTTAGTGATGATGGTTACCTTATTCTAACATACATTTACGGCAAACACGGCGACATCCGATCAACCGCGCCAAGCAGTGCCTAGAACCCGCTTTCTTCAACCAGTATTTTTTTAATGGCATAAAAAAGCCGATAAACGTAAGAGTTTGAATTGATTCGCAAAAAAACGGAACCGCGTTCAATATGCTGCAGCTTCACCGGTACCATGGTCGTCAATAAAATACGATACACTGAATCGACCGGTACAAGACTGCCATCTGGCGCCTGATAGGTTGCAATGCTGCCGCCAAATTCACTGCTATGGTAACACGGTGTCTCGACCGCCGCCTCCTCGCCTCCTTCACCTTTGATGCCTGAGGAGTAAGCACAGCTCAATTGATTTGCATTCAGATTTTCAATGGATTTCACTTTGACTTTTATTCCATCCTCACTTAAATCACCTCGATAAAAATGACCAATTAACCCAATTTTCACTTTTGATATGTCTGCCTGGGTCACAAATGCTTCAACGACGGTTACACTAGGATCAACGACATCGCCAATCCATTCATCCTTTTTAACAATTGCTCCCATATAGAGATCTGGCTGAATGTCAGCCACCACACCATTAAATGGAACCGTGAGCGTCAATCGATTTTTTAATTCCAGATAGCGATGATTTTCAGAAGATTGCTTGGTGATATTTGATAACAATGCCGACTGTTGGCTAGAATATTTCGGGTCAATGGTTGCGCGTCTTAATTCACTTAATGTTTTTTTATATTCCATCTGAATTTGTTTCAGGGTGTAATCAAGATCCGCCGAAACAATTGTTACAATAGGTTGATTTGCTTTCACACGGATACCAGGCTTTGGTAAATTTGAAGTCATTACGCCTTCAGCGGGCGCAATTAAAAATTGATGCGAATAACTCATTGTTGCTGGCAATCTGACTGTGGTTTTGATGGGTAAAAAACTAATGACTAACAACATGCTAAAAACAATTAGCGTCACAATAGTTCGTTTATTTAAGCTAAATCTATCTCTTGATTTAATCCATACAATAAGTTCAGTAAGAATTGGGGAAAAAATAAAATAAAATAATTCTACTATAAATAATATAATACCTAAAATCTTGATAAAAAAATGATACACCAAAACAGCAATACCAATATAAAGAACAAGCCGATATAGCCAGGTAGCGATGGAATAAATCACTAATATAGTATGTGTTCGTCTGGAAAAGTGTTCTGGCGGCGGATCTGGCCAGTCAAACAGCCATCGACGTATTTGCCACTTTGTCAATGCAAACGCGCGGGCTTGTAAATTAGGAATTTTTAAAAAGTCCGCTAACACATAATAGCCATCAAATCGCATAAACGGGCTGACATTAATCAGCAGGCTACTTATCCAGTTGATAGTGATAACCACATAAGCAATTGAGCGTATTGTCGTATCGGCGGTATTACACCAGACTAAAGCCGCTAAAATGGTGACATACGTTTCCATCCAGATGCCTGCCAAGGCAATACGCATGCGCTGCTTACTATTCAATACCCAGCTCAAGGTGGTGTCCGTAAATAAAACGGGCCAAAAAACCAGGAACGCCACGCCAAAGGTTGGCACCGGAATGCCATAACGTTTACACATATAAGCGTGGCCAAGCTCATGAAAAAACTTGCAGACACTAAACGCAATAAAATAAAAAAACAGCCCCGTCCAGGTGAAGATGGTCGAAAAAGTATGTGTGAACTCTTCCCATTGAAGGCCGATCTGATAAACTGCAACAAAAGCTAATGCCAACATTAAATAGCCGACATACTTATTAAACATCAGGTTGCCAATTTGCTTTGTATGGCTTAAAAATTTATTGGGATGCCAAAGTGGGATTTTAAAAAATAAGTAATAAGTCACTAGCCAGTGCAAAATATTTTCGTCTTTAAATAATTTTTGACTCTTTGCATGTTTATAAATTTGGTAACCACTTTGTTGTACTAAATAATTGTGAATTAAAAATTGCGCAATATGCTTAATGTCCGCCATCTCTACATGCAAAGTTGTCTCGCTCAGAATGGCATCGATTATTTTCTGGGGTTCCTCGAGTGTCCAGCGAATCAATATTTCATATTCCATCCAGCCAATGACAAAGAATTTATTTCGACCCGCGTCATGAATCAACCACTGCGGCTTGCCATCCGGATCATAATCACTAAATGAAAACGTCAAGCCATTTCTAAGCTTGGGTAATTTCAAGGGGGGATTTGGTTCTATTTCATCATTTTCCACAGCTTATATCCCCAGCGTCTGCCTGATTGCCTGCAATGGTCGTCGGAATAAATAATAGATGAGTGGTACGCGATGTCCATAAAGTCTAACTGTTCCTTGTGCGCCAAGCTGTGGCGGGCTTGCTGTTTTGTTTGTAAAGTCAGCCAGCAATTGATATGCCAAAATTTTACTGGGCATAACCTTGGCATTATAGCCAATCGTATTCACTTCAATGTTTAATCCAACTAATTTTCCATATAAATAAAACTCACCGGATGCGCCTACGTCTAACTGAATGACATCGGCTATTGGTAACGCAATCTTTAATTTCACTTTTTTGGGGTCAGCAATCGCTAATATGCGTTCTCCCGTATGGACTGGCTGACCAACCCAGTCCTCTTTGCTATCAAAAATTACAATGCCCGCAACGGGGCTAACGACATCCGCTTTTTTCAGCAACTCATTGGTATAATCGAGATGCGCCTTATCAATACCCAATTGGGCCTGCAAAATGGGCACTTCAGAACGGCGCTGATCATTGCTCAGCCCCTGACTAATGGCCGTTCGTAATTTTGCTTGCGTTAACAACACTTCTTTTTGACTCACCTCAGCCGTCGATTGCAAATCTGTTTTATCCAGTGTCAGCAGTAACTGCCCTGCTTTCACCTTTTCCCCCGGACTAACTGAAAATGAACGAATGACACTTTGCATGGGAGCATTAATCAAAATGGGATTTTTGGGCACGACCGTGCCTTTTGCCAACACAGATAATCTAACAGGAAAAAGTAGCACTCCAATTGCAACCAGGATTCCCGCTATTGCGTGAGGTTTTTCCTTTAGCTTTAGCAAAATGGATATTCTTTTTTCTTTTACCAGAATTTGCCACGCGTATTGATAGCTAGACAACAGCCAGCCCATCATTTTAATTTCTGACTCGCTAAAAGATTTCTCCCAAAAAAACAGCAGCCCTCCCACCACTGTCTGAGAGCGATTCAGAAACGGGCACCACAATAAATAATGCGGCAACGTATCCGGCCATTCACTTTGATCTGGATTATGATAGTGTAAATGAGGGTCCAGATCATTTTGTTCATATTGAACTTGATGAATAATTTTAGCAGAGGGGCTTTTCATTATTTCGTGAATTTTTAATTTAAGCCACTCATTCGTGGGAGCATGCTCGTCAATCTCTGCTGTGCCAGACTGCGACATTAAACTCACACCACCCATATCACCTTTTTGCCACAAAAATCCGGTATGATAACGTATTAACCGATGCGATTCGTTAGTCGCAAAAAAACCAAACTCGCGTATATTGCTTAACTTTCTAATTTCATCGTCAAGCACAAGCAGTGTCGCTAACCCTTCTATCTGCGCTTGTTTAGCTTCGTCAATTTCCATCGTTACTGATCGCCTGAAACCCGTGAATTGTCAACACTTTCAGGAAATAATGCCTGACCACTCATACCAGGCCGAAAATGTTTATTTGTTATTTTTAACCCGCCATAAATTTTTACCGTTTGACTAATGGAGTCTATCTCTGGATCAATCTTGGTGACGTAAGCTTCTATTTTTTCACCGGTCTCATTGACTTGCACATAAAATTTTGTGCCCACATGTAGCCATTTCAACCATTTGGAAGGAACTTGTAACTTTAATTCAAGATTTTCTGTATTCACAATTTTAAGCAGTGGATCGCCTGGCTTGACGGTTTCATTAGTGTGCACCATCAATTCAGAAACAGAACCATTGAATGGTGCTTTGATAATACATTTTTCGACAATGGCATTTAATTTATCGACTTCTGCTTTTGCAATTTGTTGATCCGAATAAGACTTTGTCATTTCAAACTCACTAATTGAACCGTAGGACTTGAGTTTTTTTGCGCTGTTATAGGCCATATCGGCAGATTGCATTTGTGCTTTGGCCTTTTGTAATTCCGCACTCTGAATGCGACAATCCAGTTTCAGCAGCACGTCACCCGCTTTAAAACTATTGCCCGCTTTTACCGGCGCATTTAACACACTGGCGGCCGTTTCACTGGAAAAGGTTGCCTGATCGCTTGGCTCAAAAATGACATATTCGGGTGTGCTGATATTTTCAGGAAACCTGTCTTTGGATGGTGAAATGGGCAACGATTTTGTTCCCGTTAAAGAGGTTGGCAACGAGGACGGCAAGGTATCAACCATACTGGACGCTATTGCAAATGCCGGCAATAGGGAGACCAGAAGCATCAACCATAAACGGATATATTTCATGCCGCATCTACAGATAATGTCTGCGGTTTTTAGCATGAAATAGGCTGTTGTACTTGTATTCAACATATCGATTAAATTCCATTGTATTTTGCATGGCAAACGTTCGCTTAATTAATTCGGTTGCTTGCGGCAGTGGTAAATTAGCCGCGCCTAATGGCAGAATATCACTTCCTGACGATAAATATAACTCGCCAAGTGCCGTGGATAAATCTGACTGTAAAATATCGGCTTCCATTTTTGCCGTAATATAACGCAATTTTGACACGATCACTTGCTGCTTGCTGGCAAGCGATGCACGATGCCGATTTGAAAACAAAGTATAAATTGCTTTAGCATTCATTGCCTGACTATTTGTCACTTGGAACTCTTTTGCTAAATTTTGATAATGAGCGTACGCATAACGCGTTTCTGTTAATGCGGTTAAGGTTAGCGCCATCAGTTTTAATTTTTCATATTCAATTTGCGCTTTCGCTGTATCTAAGGCTTTTGGCAATGTCGCTAAATTCATTAAGTTCCATGAAATATCAATGGATCGATCCAGCCATTCATTATTGATCAAAAATTTATTTCTATTATAATTCCAGCCATGATTTAACGTGATGCCAGGCAAAGCCTGAAAAATGACTGCTCTCACGCCTAATTGCGCAATTTGTTTTTGATAACCTTGACTACGAATTTCCGGTCGACTGACCAGCGTAATGGCATCCAGCTTCTTAAAGTTTAATCGATTTAAATTTTGAGCCTTCGTCACGGCAATGGGAGGACGCACAAGCGTTAGCTTGGTATCGACAGGTAAATTTAACAAGTGTTTCAAATCAATTTGTGCTTTTTCAAATTTATATTGCATTTGAATCAAGCGTCTATTCCCCTCAATGATGGAGGTTTGATAATTCAAAATACTTTCTTGCGGAACCATTTTATCCTGAATGGCGCGCTCCAATTCATTTTTTGCCGTCGCTAGCAACAATTGAAATTCGCGCACATCTTTCATTAATTCTTGTGCGCTATAAGCGGCCCAATAAGATATGCGGATGTCTTGCGCTAACTGCTGCAACTGCTTTCGCGCTTCTTCTTGCGCAATCAAATAACGCTCACCTTGCTGACGGGCGCGCACGTATCCCATGCCAAACTCTAAAATATTCCAGGTAATCCCTTCCCGTGCTGATAACAACGTTCGCGGTGTCGAGTTCAAAACACCCGTTGGCTGACCGGCACTTGTCACGCCGAAGCTTGAAAAATCATTGTTTCGTGAATAAAGCGAACCCGTGGTGTTGATGGCAGGGAACATGGCCAGCTTGGCTAAATCCAGTTGGCCCGCTTGCAGCGCATCGTTGACTAATTTAATGCGATAATCCAGGTTATAACGAATGCCGCGCGCGAGTGCTTCATTAAAATCTAATTTTCCTTTAAATTTATTCTGTCGTGCAAACAACTGTTTAACGTTTGCTTGCGCCTCGCGATAGGCTTGATTGATGGTTAAAGGTTCTGGTGTGACGGTGCACCCAAACAACAGGCTCGTGATCAAGCATAATATTGCTTTGTTCAGCCGCATCCCTGTCCACCTCTACCCAAACTTTAACATTATTTGTACATAATACGCAATGTTTTGTTTCCATAGGGTATTTATGGCCCGTATTTAACTGGGCTTTGTTGCATCAATCCAAACTGGGCAGGGTGGATTAGGCGTTTTTTGCCGTAATCCGCCAAATTGGTGGATTACGACGCAAAAAGCGCGTCTAATCCACCCTACATTGACGTCAAAATGTGTCGCATTTAATTTATGCAACAACGCCATTTAACTGGTGTTGTACTCGTTGTCCCGCGGCTTGCCCGCGAGATCCAGTCAATTGGTGGATTACGATGCAAAAAGCGCATCTAATCCACCCTACATTTACTTTTAATTTCATGAAAAATATCATTTTTATTGCCAAAAAACAGTCTGGTGACAGCACGGCAGCCAGCGTGGCCTTTTTCTATATTAATTAAATTTATTGAGGCTATTTGCACAAAAACATACCAATATTTGCTACACTATATAGGTAAGCGGCATTGACGCAGGCTTTTACCTGTTTGCCGCAATGAGGGTATGACTGTGAAAAACAAGTCACCTAGAGAATCAAAGAAGCGTCGTCAGCGATATTCCTTGCTGAAACAAGCTCTTGAGCCTCGAATCTTGTACGATGCCAGTCTGGCGGCACCTAGTCATGACGTGGGTGCCGCCCCAGACAGCGCACTGGATGCCGCCCCGCCCGATGCCAGTCAAATTGCTCATGAAGCCGCGCTCATTGACGCGACTGGCCCCGTCACGGCCAAGCAGTCTGATAACACTATCATTGTTGATGGTGCCATGGACACCTCGTTTGCTCACGCGAATGACACTTCCAATGTATTGAAATTACAAGAATTTTCTACTTTTTC
>Ga0155556_151_pt1 | contig 13058 bp, 9 predicted proteins | sample RifCSPhighO2_12_FD_107213 | JGI IMG/M metagenome (GOLD analysis project Ga0155556, IMG submission 107213) | Gammaproteobacteria bacterium RIFCSPHIGHO2_12_FULL_45_12
ATCCACCAAATCAAATTTCATTTCATGCCGAGGAGGGTGCGGAGCACCCGAAAAACCTCACCCAGCACTAGCTTCCCGCGCCCAGTTGTGTACAATATGCCGTCCCTTATCCTGGTCGCGGGATAGGGTTTTAATAACCTTATTTTTTTATAAAGTGGAGTCAAGACAATGGCATCGACCAATCAGTTCGAAATCGAAGCGACTGTTCGCCACGATATAGGGAAAGGTGCGAGCCGCCGCCTGCGTCGCGAAGAAAAAGTGCCTGGCGTCATTTATGGTGGTGGTCAACCAACTGTTTCCCTAACGTTCGAACACAACAAAATGATGAAATCGCTATCCAACGAAGCATTTTATTCACACATCCTGACACTTAAAACGGGCGCTGACTCAGAACATGTCATCTTGAAAGACGTGCAACGTCACCCCTTCAAGCCGCGTCTTTTGCACATGGACTTTCAGCGCGTGCGAGCAGATGAAAAGTTACACATGCATATTCCCTTGCATTTCATCGGCGGCGCAGAAGCACCCGGCGTGAAACAGGCTGGCGGCCTCATTTCGCATATTCTGAGTGACGTTGAAGTGGTCTGTTTACCTGGCAACTTACCGGAACACATTGAAATTGATCTCTCCGCGATGGAGCTTAATGACATCATTCACTTGTCCGACCTGAAGCTGCCCAAAGGCGTCGAATTGGTCGCCTTACAACAGCAAGACAATGACCAGCCTGTCGCGTCCTTACATCTGCCGCGCGTTGAAGAAGAACCTGTCGTGGAAGAAGCAACGGATGAAGAGGCCACAGCGCCCTCTGACGTGCCTGCCAGTGCCCAAAGGGGCGATGAAGAAGCAGAAAGTGAAGATAGCGATCATAAAGATAAGAAAAAATGAGCCGCCGGTCAGCGATTCCCGCTCTCCATGTCGCGATGGGGGATTCCAAAGGGGGAGATCGCGGTTCTCCCCCTTTTGGTGCAAGCAAAAGCGTGGCTTTTGCGCAGCATAGAAACAAAGAAGCCTTCCCGCGTTTTTTAGCGGGAATGGCTGGCCGCCGGTATCGAGCCCTGTGATTCATCATAGGGCTCAAACACCCGCCATCAACGGCTAACATGGAGAAGCAAGCCTTGTCTCATGCCATTCAACTCATTGTCGGCCTTGCCAATCCCGGCCAAGAATATACTCACACCCGACATAATGCGGGCGCGTGGCTGGTGGAAAATATTGCTCGCAGTGAACGCATGACCTTGCGACCCGATGGCAAATTTCATGGATTGCACTGTCTTGCGCGTCTCAACCATCAGGCATGTCATTTACTCATTCCCACCACTTTCATAAACTTAAGTGGGCAGGCCGTTCAGGCTTGCGCTAACTATTTAAAAATTCCACCGCAACAGATTTTAATTGTCCACGATGACATTGATTTGCCTGCTGGCACCATTAAACTGAAGTTTGATGGCGGCGATGGCGGTCATAACGGCCTGAAAGATATTATTCGCCATCTTAACACCAAAAAATTTTATCGCTTGCGCATTGGTGTAGGCCGCCCTGGCAAGGGCAAAGATGTCGTGGATTATGTCTTGCACCCACCCTCAAAATCAGACCGGCAACAAATTGATGACGCCATGATCCCCGCACTGAATGCCTTGCCGCTGCTCTTGCAAGGCGAGATAAACAAAGCCATGCAAACGCTGCATACCGAACCGCCTAGTACAACAAGCGAATAAAATCTGTTATAGTCGCGCCCTGCGACCCGGTCAAACCTCTTATTTCGCACTCAGTTTGTGTGCTGGAGAACCTGATGGCTTTAAAATGCGGCATTGTTGGCTTACCCAATGTAGGCAAATCCACCCTCTTTAACTGTTTAACCAAAGCGCGCGTTGCGGCGGCTAATTTTCCTTTTTGCACCATCGAGCCCAATGTGGGTGTGGTCTCGTTGCCTGACCCGCGCCTGGATCAGCTCTCAAACATTGTCAAACCGGAGCGCGTCTTACCGACCACCGTGGAATTTGTAGACATTGCAGGCATTGTCAAAGGTGCCTCAGAAGGCGAAGGTCTCGGCAATAAATTCTTGTCGCACATCCGTGAAACAGATGCCATTGTGCATGTCGTACGCTGCTTTGAAGACCCGAACGTCATCCATGTGTTAGCTAGCCTTTCGCCCGCATCTGACATCGAGATCATCAACACAGAGCTCGCCTTGGCCGACCTTGAAACCATTGATCGCGCCATTTTGCGCGCACAAAAATCCACACGTTCCGGGGATAAAGCGGCACTAGCTGAACTCGCCCTGCTACAACGCGTCAAAGCCCATTTAAATGAAGGAAAGCCCGCGCGCAGCCTCGATATCTCCAAAGAAGAAAAGCCGTTGCTGGCATCGCTGCATTTACTGACTTTAAAACCCACCTTATATGCCGCCAATGTGTCTGAAACCGGATTCGACAATAACCCTTTACTAGAAGAAGTCCAAAAAATTGCTCAAGTCGAAAAAGCAGAAATTGTCGTCATTTGCGCGGCAATTGAAGCTGACATGGCTGAGTTGGATGATGCTGAAAAGCAATTATTCCTAGAAGAGCTTAAGCTGGAAGAACCGGGATTAAACCGGCTGATTCATGCTGCTTACAAATTATTAGACCTAGAAACCTACTTCACGGCAGGCGTCAAGGAAGTGCGAGCCTGGACCATCCAGCGCGGCGCAACCGCACCTGAAGCCGCAGGCGTCATTCACACCGATTTTGAAAAAGGTTTCATCCGTGCCGAGGTCATCTCATTTGATGATTTCATCCAGCACAAAGGCGAACAGGGCGCGAAAACAGCGGGTAAATGGCGCCTGGAAGGAAAAGACTATATCGTACACGATGGTGATGTGATGCATTTTCGGTTTAATGTGTAAGTACAATCAGGATCTGTCAACAGCCCTAATAACTGATATAAATAAATCCTTTAAAGTAACAACACCCCCATCAATCTGCTCCTCAGAATAAGCCGAACTTTTAAGACCGTTTGGACATATCATCGCCAAGAATATCTGCTTGTTAGTACCTGTTTTCTCTCTAAAAACTTCAACTTTATTCTTTAAATTTTTTGCGTATTGTTTATCAATGGCATATTGTTGATCTGTATATTTGATCTCACACACTGTAATAGCGTTATCACTCCTCTCAATCACTAGATCAATTTGAGCCCCTTCTGCTAATTTTTTACGGGGAATGAAGCGCCATGCACTCACTTGACCATTCGCTTTGATATTTAATGCGTGAATAATATGATCTACATGCTTCATACAAACCGCTTCAAACGCATACCCTGACCAAGCATAATAAGATGGTCTTTGACTTTGATTAAGCCAGTAATCAGGAGTAAATTTTTTCTGCTTTTGAGACCCAACCCATTGCAAATAAAACAGGCAAAATTCATCTACTAACTTGTAATACTCACCTGTAGAACGACCCCACGGAATATTTTCCTCAATAAACCCTGCCTCTTTCAAATCCTGTAATCTTTTGGTTAAACGCCCCCCTCCAGATGAGAGACTCGCATCAACTTTCAATTCAGCTCGTCTAGCACCCTCTTTGCGTTGTGCAATTAATTTCACAAGCTCTATATATGCATCTGCATTTTCAAATAAGGATTCAAATAATTTATTAAATTCATTTTGCAATGGAGCTTCTTTTGTAAAAAAGATATTTTGTATGTTTTGCTCCGCGGTAAGGCCTCGCTCTATATATTTCAGATAATAGGGAATACCACCTAACGCCATATACAAAGATAAAACATACTTTTGAGTTAAATTTATACTTCTACTTTTTAAAAATTCATCTGTTTCTGCAAGACTAAACGGTGACAATTTAATCGAGCGCGTTACCCTATTGTGCAAACCGCCTTTATTATCGATAATTTTTCTTATCAGCCATGATGCGGATGACCCACAAGCAACCAATATAACATTTGGCATTTTTGACCAATTACGATTCCAATAATAATCTATCTCCTCAAGCAACCCAGACCGTCTAGTCGCCATCCACGGTAGTTCATCAAGGAACACTACAACCTTTTCTTGGCATTTTGAAAGTTGCTTGTGAAGGATATTAAAAGCTTCATCCCAATTCTTTGGAATCTCTAGTGTTATATTATCTAAGAACGTTTCTGATATGGCCTCTGCAAACTTCTTCAATTGTTTCTTTTGACTGCCATGTTGCAAGCCGGTGGCATGTAATAATTTGCATTTTTTACAAACAAAAAATTCTCGTATTAAATATGTCTTTCCTACACGCCGCCGTCCGTAAACAACTAAAAACTCAGCCTCATGCGAGCTATAGATTTTATTGAGGAGCTTTAACTCCTTTACTCTACCAATAATCATATTCATACCTTCCTAACTGGGCCACTTATAGGTTAATTATAAGTGGCCCAACTAATATTGGCAATCAAATAGACGGGCCGCATATAAGAAAGCTATAAGTGGCCCGATTATTCCCTAAAAGCTTAATCAGTCCATAATAGGCAACCTAATCAGCGATTCCCGCTGAACATGTCGCGATGGGGGATTCCAAAGGGGGAGATCGCGGTTCTCCCCTTAAAACATTTTGTTGATCGATTCATTTAACATATTTAATCTGTATTTAATAAATCCTTAACGTATTTTGATGTATAATGGTTGCTCATTATAATAGTCAATCAATTTCGAGGTGGTTTTATGCAAGCAAGAAAAGTAACTTTGACTGTGCCTTTGAAGATTGATGTTGCACGAATTGCCAGTTTTTACCCTGAGTTTCGATATCGCGCGCCCTATCCCACGAATCGCATTTGTAAAGGAACCACCTCAAAATATATTTTAAATAATGGCGATCAGGACAGATTTGCTGTACTGTTTTTTGATGAAAAGAATGAAGATGGATTTAACACAATTTATTCGGCTTATAGTTCACAGGTTTGCAATTTAGCAAATCGCCAGTGAAGCAAATATATAATGGTCTTCAATTAAAGGTTGCTGTACGAGATGATGCCCAAGTAAGTGGGACAGATGGTGTGTTGCCAGAAGAACGTAGTGTTAGCTCTCTTCCATTAACGCTAGGGTTCTTATCTCCAGAAAAATATCGCTAGGAAAAATCATGCCCATTGACTTCATCAGGACCATGCTTCTCCTTCCGTTCTTTTCCACGATTTTGATATTTCATAATATAACAGGAGAGAAAAGTGATCAAAAGTATGATATAATAAAATTATGAAAAATATAATTATAAAAGATTTTCGGATCTGGTTTTGAGGAGTGGCACGAATATGACAGAAGCCGAATTAATTCGCGCATTGAATGATCCTGAAGAGTTTAAAAGACTGATTAAGGATGGGCTTGATTTACGAAAGGCCGCTGAACACTTTCCCCGCTATGCGGATACCTTAATTAATATAGTGTTGAATGATCCTGAAGAATTTAAAAGACTGATTTGGGATACGTTTGATTTACGAAAGGCCGCTGAACACTTTCCCCGCTATGCGGATACCTTAATTAATATAGTGTTGAATGATCCTGAAGAGTTTAAAAGACTGATTAGGGAACCGTATCATTTACGAATGGCCCCTGAAGACTTTCCCCGCTATGCGGATACCATAATCAATATAGTGCTGAATGATCCTGAAGAGTTTAAAAGACTGATTAAGGGTTGGTATGATTTACAAATGGCCGCTGAACACTTTCCCCGCTATGCGGATACCTTAATTAATATAGTGTTGAATGATCCTGAAGAGTTTAAAAGACTGATTAAGAGTCGGTATGATTTACGAATGGCCGCTGAAGACTTTCCCCGCTATGCGGATACCTTAATTAATATAGTGTTGAATGATCCTGAAGAATTTAAAAGACTGATTAGGGATCAGTATGATTTACGAATGGCCGCTGAACACTTTCCCCGCTATGCGGATACCTTAAATCAACGATTTTCAGAAATAGGTTCCCAGCCAGCAAAAGATTCCCAAGTAAAATCTTCGCCTGTTAAACAACCGAACAGTGATGAAGTGGAAAAAATGGCTAAGAAAAAATCAAAAGAAATCCGGGCGATTTTATATTTTGAACGACAATTTTCAACAAGGACATATAGCGATCAGCCAAGCTCTGCTATTGAGCCCTCTCGATTGCTTGCCGGATTGCCCGCTTTTATTAATGAAAGTGAATCTTACCAAGCAGGACGTAAGATATTGATCTTCCCAGTTTCTATTTTTGATGGCGATGAGTGGGATGAATATAAGCAGCATGCTGCGGCGTTGAGAATGGCATTATTAAGCCAGTCGGGTTTTCGCCTCTATTTTTATAATGATAAAAATCTAACACTTTTTTCTGGGAAGGCCTTTTCATTTATCGAGGAGATTAAAGAAGAAAGTAAAAAACAAAAACTACTAGAACTACTAGAAGATCTACAACAAGAACTACAAGATATACCACAAGAACTACAAAAAATAAAAGAACGACAAAAACTACATCTACAAAAACTGGATACTCTGAATAACGCGCCTGATGAATTAGAGGAGATTTTGAAAAATCATCCGGCCGATCAGATAGAAGTACTCGACGAAAAGAGTCTTAATATACTTATCGGTGGAGACGAATCCGATTTGGATATATTTTTCCCATTCAATAAAATAACCCTGGATGATACGACTTTACCTTTAATGAGTGCTGAAAATTTCACGAAGCTCATGCGAAATCATGGCCATCAGATTGAGTCTCTTATTATCAGCGCAGGTATAGGTATAACGGGAAAAACAATCACGCAAGAAATGGCAAATGAACTGGAAAAATTAACTAAGCTCACTTTAAAGGGGAGGCTGCCTGTCGATGGATTTGTTGCTCCCCTATTGCTGCCCCTCTCTCAGGTAACCACATTGTTACTTGATAAATGTTTATTTGATATGACTTGTCTAGCTAGCGTTGATTTTGCAGAGCTAACTTCATTGCATGTAAATCGCTGCTATATGACAGCCGAAACACTTAACGCCATTTTAAAAAAAGCACCTAACCTTAAAGAACTTGTTATCACGAGTTGTCAATATCTCAATACCAGCGACTTATCTGATTTGAATTTAGAGAAACTTGAAAAAGTATCTATTATAAATAATAACATCAGCGAAAAATCTATTCAGGAAATTATAAAAAGAGTGGCTAATCAGGATGATAAAAAAATAATCATTCATAGAATATCAGAAAAAATTAAAACGAAACGTAAAGAAATCCCTGCCCAAAAAATCGACCAAGGATCTTTTTTGGAGGCTGTTAAGAAAATACCATCTGGCAATATGATACAAGAAAAAATTAAAGATAACAGTGTATCTGTGAAGTTGGTTGATGCTGATACTACACCCGATGAATCAGAAACATTTACTGTGGAGCGCAGGTTTATTGGTAAGCCTAAATCACCGGGGATTCGCGATATTCGACTCAACCGATTTAATCGACTATCGTTTAATGGCGGAGATGTAAAAACGCCATTTGTTTTGAGTGATGATAGAAAATTAACGCTTGTCAATATAGAAAATTTGAAGGAAAGTGATTTGCCGCTTTATGATGAATTTCAAAAACAAGGTAATGGCCACTACTTTGGCCGCTTTGAAATGCATCTTACCAGTGAATGGAAAGCAATCCCGTCAATTTCTTCCAATGAAACACTTAAATCATTTTATCATTCGCCCATGACTGAAGTTGAAATTAAAAAGTCGACTGAAGATGGTTTTCATTATATTCGCCTTAAAGCAAACGAAATTAAAAAACCACTTTCTGTGATGATAGAGACGTTACTGTTTTGTTCGTCACTATCGGCAGCATTATATAATACGTTACCCACTGAAATTAAAAATCTGGTTCGGAATTGCCGCGGCTTTAGACATGAGACGCTAGATAAAAAGCTTTATCCATCGGCTAAAAATTATCTTGATCAAATCATTAGTCAGCGTGTTGGTGCGTGCAGACATCGCTCAGTTGCTTTTATGCAGTTAATGAAAGATCAATTTCCCCACATTCCTGTTCAAATCATCAATAATGATGTTCATAGTTATGTTGAAGTTTATCATGAAGGTGTGTGGGTTGCTTGTGATTTAGGCGGCTATCCGGCGCATGTTAATATCAATCGAACAAACCTATCTGAAGGATCGAATGATGATAATAGAACACCCGACTTGGAATCGCCAGAAACTACTTATCAGCTTACTTTATCTAGTCGCGGCGAGCCGTTAACCGTAAAATATATAAAAGGACTAAAAAACTTAACGACATTAAAACTAGATAATATCGACCAATTCCCCGATGAACTGGGTACTTCGCATCTCGATACGCTGGAGTTGTCTGGTTGCAGGTTGACTGCAAAAGAACTGACACGTATTCTCAATAAGACACCGGAACTTAAGACCATTAAGCTGATGCATTGCGCGATGTCACCTGATGAATTTAGGAAGATTGATTTTTCCATTCTGACTCAGCTTGAACATGTGACAATGATCGGCGATTTTGTACCGGACATAACGGCATTAAAAACAGTCATGTCGACTTGCCTGAAAGCGAAATGGGTTATTCAGAGCGATCATTTGGAAAAAGATAAGACTGTGGAATCTATTTCTGAACTACCTGGTCAGTTTGTTTTGAAAGAATCAAAAATTGAAATTCCCATCACCCGCTATTTTCCTGATCCTGCTAAAGTTGACGCGTTTTCTATTGTTAACGCCGAATGGAAAAGCGGCTTAATTTCATGTGCAGATACACAGAATGTGCGTATTTTATTGGAAAAACAGTGTAAAGCGACTCAGAAGCCTTGTTTTTATGTTAATAGTCCCAATGAATTGCAATGTGCCAAGCCTTACATTGTGCGCGATAGTTTGACAAATGTCGGTGTGATAAAGCCAGGCCCGGGCGGTGCTCTATATGATTTTATTCAGCAACATCCTGATGCGACGTTAATTATTAATTATGATAATTTTAAAGCGTCAGATATCGCGCGCTTCAATAGTATGCTAGATGAAGAACGTTTGATTGACGGCGTGCCTGCGCCGAAACAATGTAAAATTATTGGATTAATTAATCCAAATCAAATAGGCGCCTATCTAGGCGCTGATTTTTACTCACGCTTTGAATTTCAGCATGAATTTAATGGGCTATTGGTAGATTCTAATTCCATGGTGGTTGATAATGCGGTGTCAGGATTGGCGCCTGTTACTTACTTGATTCAACTGAATGGTGGTGGTGATTGGCAAACACGCCTATTAGGTGGTTGGCGGCTTGATGGTCATCAATTGATATTTGAAGAAGGGCGATTGCTCAATGCGATTAAACAGGGATTTGTTCATATTGTTTTGAATAATCCTCCCGTCAATAACCATGAGTTTGAGCGTTTCATTACCGATATCGATATTCACCAAGGTATCTTTCATCAAGGACGATTCAGCATGCCTGTTCCGAATAACTTTCGTTTAACCATGGCGCAATCTCTTAGTTTTCCTGATAAAGATCACTATTTCTCATTCAATCAACATCCAACGTTGGATGAGAATGTGTCTATTCTCAATCATGCCACCTTGAGCAGTTTTCTTGGACGCTATGAGTGTCATGAAAAAGATAAAAACTTATTTTTAAAACCTGGCTATATACAGCAACACGCTGACAACACACTGAATGTCTATGTGACAAAAACCTTGAATCCTGAAGCTTGGTTAACGCTATTAGAATGCGCGCGAATCTATCACGTTAAATTAGATATATCGCTTGCTCCTTCTGTTAATTTGCCGGATGAATTAAATCCAGGGCGTTCTGTCAGCGATGTTAAAGTTGATCATCGTGATCATACAGCGTTATTTGTTAGTCATTATCCATGGTTGATTGAGTATCCGCCGGATGCCATGGTGATAGATATCAGTGAACTTGAACCTTCTGATTTACTGACTGCCGTCAAAAGTGAATTTGATGAAAAGCGGTTCTCTTATTATTTCACGAAAAAAGCGAGTTTCTTGGAGCAAGCACTGAGCGAAAATAAAAAAATTATTTTAAAAGGTAAGTGGTCTAATAGGTTATCTCAAGCGTTGGAGCCGTTAATTTATCAGCGATTAACCTCACCGCGTTGTGCAGGACAACTGAGGCTGATCTGTGATAATGAAAGCACGTTTCCATGGATGACAAAAAGCCCAGCGATGTTAGACCTTGCTCCTCTGACAGTGCCTATCATATTAAACGCGACATTTGATCAACGGTTGCAGCTTGTTAGCCAAGTACTGGAAAAACAGCCTTTTGTGTATTTAGCAGGCGCCACAGGGGTAGGTAAAACACAGTTTATCGAAACGATTTGGAAAGAACACCATCCTGCCTGTCATTATGGCGCCGATAAAATGGAAGAATGGATCACCGATCAACGTCCTGGATTGAAAACATTATTTATCGATGAAGCGAATATCACCTCACGCCAATGGTCAGAACTAGAAGGCTTATATAATAAGCAACCCAGTATTTATTATCGTGGCGAATATTATTTGCTGACACCAGATCATAAAGTGATTTTTGCTGGCAACCCGTTATCGTATGGCGGTGAGCGACAAAGACCTGCTTTTTTTGAACACCATCAAGGTGAGATAAATTTTCAACCGATTCCAAGTAACGTTATTGTCAAACAACTGGGATTGGATGAGAAAACGGCAAAACCAATATTAGCTGTTTATGATTACATTAGTCATCTAAATCCAAATGATACCTTAATCACCCCGCGTGAAATCATTATGATGGCTCGTTTAACGCAAGCAGCCATGACTATGCATCCTGGTCAGATGGTACCGGAAGACATTGCAACTTATTTTGCTCATACCTTAAGTCAGCGTTATGTGCCTCCGGATAAAAAAGCAGCATTCGATAACCAGTTTAAACTACAAGCAACACCCAGAATTGTCCATTTAAATCTTCACTCATTTATTGTCAATCAAACCAATCAACCGGCGGTGGATGCCCTGATCCATCAATTGAATTTACGTGAATTAAGATTGTCAGGCGATCCGGCCGTTCCGGAAAAGGGTGGTTTGGGCGGTCTTATTCTTGAAGGAGATGCAGGCATTGGCAAAAGTGTCTTGGTCAGCGAAGTATTGGCAGCGAAGGATTTTAAAGAAAAACAAGATTTTTACAAATTGCCAGCATCATTAAGCGGTCACGAAAAAGAAAAATTATTACTGACAGCATTTCATGAAGGAAAAATCGTTATTATTGATGAAATCAATAGTTCGCCGATGTTGGAACGCATGCTGAATGCGCTGTTAGAGGGGCATGATTTGCATGGTAATCCACCCAAAAAAAGTGGATTTATGCTAATTGGCACCCAAAACCCCATCAAGTTCAAAGGGCGTATCCAGACGACACTTCCCTTGCAGCATCGTTTACAAACGGTGGTGATGAGTCCTTATTCTCAAAAAGAAGAGAGAGAAATATTAAGACACATTGGATTGCCGCACCGAATTAGAGAAACCATGATTGCTGAATTTGAACAACATAAGCAATCTAACTCTAAATTATGTTTTCGAGATTTATTAAAATATGCCAAAAAATGGGTTAAGCAGCACGCGCATAAAAAGCCGCCTAATATGGATGTTATGCCGCTGCCTCAAGTGGGCCAAATCTGTAAACTGGTTTCGATTGAAAATGTTGAAGTGTATTATGCGAAAAAATTTGGATTTGATGCGATGCCGTTGAGAGCAAATAAAACGGGAAATATATCGATTCGGTATCTTGCTAAACGAAATCACTCACTTCAAGGTGAAATCCTTGAATTTTCCATGTGGCAAAAGAATCTGACAGATATGGGTTACAAGAGTGAAGTGATTGACTTTAAAGATGACATTAATTTATTTGAAAAGAGCATTCAGGACAGCTTGGAAAGAGGTGATTTGCCTATGCTCGCTTTTTCAGTGAACATGGAGACCGGCCATCCCGATCCCAAGCCGCGAGAGCCAGCAGATCGGGAGCATGCCGCTGTCATTATGGGTTATGATTCTCATACAGACAAAGTGACCATTGTGCATTGGGGAAAAACATATACTGTTGATTTGGTTGCGCTCTATCATTCATCGCAAGCTTTATTACCGACCAGAAGCCCCGAATATTACAATAAAAATACCGCCTATGCCCCAGAGCATAGAGATTATCGTCCGAAATATCTTTCTGCAAAAGATAAAGGGGAACGGTCCTCTATTACACCAAGCATCAATAGTGGTTTTCAGTCTAAGTTACTGATTGTTAAGAGGCCGGATACAAGCTATCTATTAGGGGCAAGAAAAGCATTGCGGGTAGGTGAGGCATTTAGACAAGAACAGTTTTTTAGTCAGAACCCGAATGGGAACATGAATGGGGGTACTCCAAATAAGAAACGTAAGCGTCCGTAAGCGTTCGCCAACCCTTTCTGGTGCTAGAATAGCCTTGTATAGTAGGTAACCTGGTTTAGGTTACAATTATCCTGAGGAGCGTTTTTTGCGACGAAGGATCTCGAGGTTTTTAGGAGATTCTTCGCTTTGCTCTGAATGACGGCTCATTTTTGTCACCTAAACTAGGTTACCTACTATATCTTGTCAGGCCCAATGTGCATACTGGATGACCATTGATAACCCCAAACAAGTAAGGACGCACTGACCATGTATCTGATTTGTTTTTATGTGCCCGCGACCCACGTGGATGCCGTCAAAAACGCGATGTTCCAGGCTGGTGCTGGAAAAGTAGGTCATTACAGTCACTGTGCATGGCAAACTTTAGGTGAAGGCCAGTTTATGCCATTAGCGGAAAGCCGTGCCTTTATTGGCGAAGTGGGTTTGCTGGAAAAAGTAGCCGAATATAAAGTCGAAATGGTTTGCGAAACGGCCCACTTAAACAAAGTCATTGCGGCCCTAACGTGCGCGCATCCCTACGAAACACCCGCCTACCATGTCATGGCACTACAGGATGAACACCCTCATTAACACTAACCCATGCGCTGCCTGACCACCTCAAACAACATTACACCCGCCGCCACCGACACATTCAGGCTTGACACCGAACCCTGCATGGGGATATTTAACAAGACATCGCAATGCTC
>Ga0155556_152_pt1 | contig 12893 bp, 9 predicted proteins | sample RifCSPhighO2_12_FD_107213 | JGI IMG/M metagenome (GOLD analysis project Ga0155556, IMG submission 107213) | Gammaproteobacteria bacterium RIFCSPHIGHO2_12_FULL_45_12
TACTCGGTGTGGCATTGATTAGTGATGTGACAGAAATTGTGTCGCCCGACACCTTTGTCCGGCCCCTTTATGCAGGCAACGTCATGGCAACCGTCCAGTCAAAAGATGCCATAAAATGCTTAACCATTCGCACCACGGTCTTTGCTGCCCAAGCGGAAGGCTCAGGGAGTGCCCCTATCACGAAAATTGATCATGCCATCCCCAACACGCTGGCACGTTTTGAATCACAAGCACTCACGCAATCAGCGAGGCCAGAACTCACCAATGCACGTGTTATCGTCTCAGGTGGACGTGGATTAAAAAGTGCTGAAAATTTTCAATTACTGGACGCATTGGCTGATTCGCTGGGTGCGGCGGTTGGCGCATCCCGTGCCGCCGTGGATGCCGGTTTTGCACCCAATGATTACCAGGTAGGACAGACTGGAAAAGTCGTCGCGCCTGACTTATATATTGCCATTGGCATATCCGGCGCCATTCAACATATTGCGGGCATGAAAGACAGCAAAATTGTGGTTGCCATCAACAATGACCCGGACGCACCGATTTTTGAAGTGGCGGATTATGGCTTAGTGGGTGATTTATTTAAGATTTTACCGGAATTGCAGGCGGAGCTGGATAAGCTGTCAACTTAACCCTTTTAGGTCTAACGACACAGCGGCGTTGCTGCATAAATCAAATGTAGGGTGGATTAGACGCGTTTTTCGCGTTGTAATCCACCAATTTACTGGATCCCGCGGACAAGCCGCGGAACGATGACACGCCCTGGTAAAGGTAGAATGTATGCAACAATCCCCGACACCGCGACCAACTGATATGTTAACATTCAAGACAACAGGTTCCGCTATACTTATTAGTATATAATAGGGCACCACAAACTGAGCAGGTGACACCCATGGCGCGTAATGATAAAAATGACAAAATCAACTTTCAAGCTGACGACCACGACGAAACAGACGGCGAGGGCGGCGATACCGGCCACAGTGGACAGATTGAATTTCATGATTTTCTCGCAAGCAATATGAGTAAGCGTGATGACCTTGCACCCGCCACCCAAAAACAATTATTGAAAATTCATGAAGCCACGCACGCAGTCTTAGTCAAAAAGCAACATGCGTTAATGACTGAGCGCGAGGCTGTAAAAAACGGGAAAAAATCGTTATCTGATTACCGGCAAGCGAAAATGGGCGGCAACCAAGAATATCAGGTCAAATCGCACCCCATCTTGAGTCAGCAGGCTCAATTCAGCGGCGTTGACAAACAAGTGAATAGCGTGCCTGATTTAAATGAAGTGAAAACGAATGATGAAAAAAACCACGAACTGAAATATCAATATAATTTACGCAATGATCTAAAGCATACGCCACGCTTTAATCCTAAACCCCAGCCTAGGTAACACCCCACTATGCTCTCATTAGCCGATGCCATTATTAAAAATGATCTCAATAGCGTGACGCAACAATTGCGATATGGCGAAGACCTGAATCAACTGGATGAATATGGATTTACACCGTTAATTGAAGCAGCCATTGCCAATCATCTTGAGATGAGCAGATTACTTCTAAGCCAGGGTGCTTACAGCAACTTACCGGATATAACAGGCGGCACTGCATTACACTGGGCGGCTGAAAATAATAATCTTACTCTCTGCCGCTTACTTTTAAAATATCGTGCCGACCCCAACGCCTACACACTGGCAGGACAACCCGTGCTCGTCATGCCCACCTTAAGACGTCAGTCGCCTTTGCGAAAATTACTCATTCAGGCAGGCGCGAATGAAGCCTTTTCCCAGGACTTTATTCACACCAAATTATTAGGTCACTTATATGAATTGATTGGAACCGCCACCATTGTGGACCCTAAAAACCAACTGGTGGAAGTGGATTTTGAAGGATTTTATCTTGAGGTCACCTTGGGCTTAATTGCCGAATCACTTTCCCAATTCCAGAATCATTTTGCCGCACGACAATTGCGCCGCTATTCAAACATCACGCAACTGATTGTTCAGGTGATTGATCGCGCAGCGCGCTTAATACAATTTCAGCAATATCAACTGGATGAAACGCAGCATGACACTGAAATCAGTCAATTGATTGCACACGACCCACTTTTAATTCCAGTTGGCTACGAGGGGCACGCCATTACCTTTATCCGTCATGGTGATATCTGGGTAAAGTGTGATAGGCGTGAAGATAGCCGTCTCTATGATAACATTATGTTTTACCGCATGAGACATCCTGAGCAGTTTACACCGACACTGGTGAAACACTTAATTTATCAAAAACAAACGAGCGAATTTATCAATGAAACACTGGATAAGCTATTAGGCCTTGAACCCTTAACTGAATTAAAAGTGTCTGCTCAAATCAGCGGAAATTGTTCCTGGGCAAATGTTGAAGCGGCCATTCCAGCCTTGTTTTTCCTGATTCTGACACAGCAACAACCGGATAAAAAAGCCCCTTCTTATTACAAAACACTGGCCTTGAATTTTTTTCAGCATTGGCGTGAATGGAACAAACAACGTGCACTGCACTATTGTATTCAGCAATATCAAAAGGGAGATGTTATTCGCAAAGCCTGCAAAGCAGAACTTCTGGCTGCCATTTTATTTCAATTTTCTGATGCGTTTAAAGCGTCTGACCGCCAGCAGCACCATAAAATCCTGTCACTGCTAGTGGGTTCGCCGTATGAGTATATTTTAAAAAATTATGTTAAAATTTATTACTTTGAACAACATACCGACAGGGGCAAGCGTTTTTATCATTTAATGAAAGAACAGGGTATTATCCCATAACATACCCTATTTGGCGTTGTTGCATAAATTATTTTTGGAGCAGAATCGTCGTTGTGAGAAGCGTTTTGCGCGACGAATGATGCAACAAAGCCACCCTATTTTAATTTTATATTGACTGTATCAAATAATGATCTATGTTTATTTTCTCTAAATTGTTACCAGGAGAGTCGCCGTGAAAATCAAGAAGCAACCCTATCTTTCTTATCAACAACGCATCGTGATGATTGGTTTTGGCAGCATAGGACAAGCTGTTTTACCGCTTCTTTTTCGCCATATTTCAATTAAACCGGATCAACTGACCATTGTTTCCAAATATGATGATGGCATGCCCATTGCAAAAGCATATGGGGTACAACTGATAACGACGGCTCTGACGCCCGAAAATTATCAGGTGATTTTAAAACAACACCTTCGTAAAAATGATTTCTTATTGAATTTATCTGTCAATGTTTCCAGCATTGATTTAATAAAATTGGCGAAACAAACTGGCGCCTTATATCTTGATACCTGTCTTGAACCGTGGGAAGGCGGCTATGTTGACCCTGCTGTGCCCATTTCATTGCGTTCAAATTATTCCTTCCGATTGGCCGCATTATCTTTAAATGATGCTGCCAATAAGGGGCCAACCGCTGTCATCACGCATGGTGCTAATCCTGGTTTAGTGTCTCACTTTGTCAAACAGGCTTTACTAAATCTGGCGGCTGACAATAAGCTTCCCCTTAAAACACCCATCACCCAAACAGAATGGGCGAAACTTGCTGCCGAACTCAACATTAAAGTCATACACATTGCGGAACGAGACACACAAACAGCACATCTCCCGAAAAAAACCGATGAATTTGTTAACACCTGGTCTGTTGATGGTTTTGTTTCAGAAGGCTCGCAACCGGCGGAATTAGGCTGGGGAAGTCATGAACGCCATTGGCCGCATGATGCGAGACATCATGAAACAGGTAATCAATGTGCCATTTATTTAAATCGTCCCGGGGCATCGACGCGTGTGCGAACTTGGACACCCTTATCCGGTGCGTTTCACGGCTTTTTGATTACACATGGTGAAGCCATCTCCATTGCCAATTATTTTTCATTGCATCAAGGCGGTGAGTTAAGCTATCGTCCCACCGTACACTACGCCTATCATCCCTGTGAAGATGCCATTCTCTCCCTGCATGAATTAGCGGGCAATGAATGGATACAGCAAAGCGAGCAACGCTTATTATTCGATGAAATTGTGGATGGTCGCGATGAATTAGGTGTTTTGCTGATGGGTAACCCCAAAGGTGCCTATTGGTTTGGTTCTCAACTTTCCATTCATGAAGCACGAAAATTAGCACCCCATAACAATGCCACCAGCTTACAAGTCGCCATCAGTGTCTTAGCTGGCATGTTATGGGCCATCGAGCACCCCGAAGAAGGCATTATTGAACCGGATCAAATGGACTTTGATTATCTTTTAAAAATTGCCATGCCCTATTTGGGAAAAGTAGAGGGTCACTATACCGATTGGACCCCGCTTAAAGAACGTGAACGCTTATTTAAAGAAGACCATTTGGATTATGAGGATCCATGGCAATTTATTAATTTACGCGTGTCTTAATCTGACATTTCCACGATCTTTTTGCGAATGATTAAATTTATAAAAAATCATATTTGATTAAAATGTAAAGTGTCATTCCCGCGCAGGCGGGAACCCATTTTGAATAGGCGGCAGAAGTAAAATTAGAAATAGATTCCCGCCTTCGCGGGAATGACACAGTTGCGGGAATGACGCAGTTGCGGGAATGACACAGTTAATAGATTTAAAATTAAAAAATTTCCAAAAAAACGTGTAAATGTCAGCATAATGGTGAGCTTTAGCCATTTTTCAATATCAATATCACTCCGCTGTACAGGACAAACGGGCGGAAATTTTGTCCTGTACTTGTGTGATCTGGCCTTCACAAGATAAACATCTATTATCAAAAAGTTAGCGATCTTTTTTCGTTCTGCAATTAGTCATTATTATAGATTATGGTTAAACCTGATATAATTAAGTTATGAAAGCCCACATTAAGGCCGTGGTGGTGTTTCCCGTGGGGTTTCTGGGGGTTAATGATAAAGAATAAGTCTAGGCGTTTTTAAAAGAGGAACAACCATGGAACCTCGAAATGGCAATCATCTACGTAATGAAAATGAAAAGATAAAGCGTATCAATATACCTTATGTACCTCGGCAGGTATATTTTTGCGATTTGGATGAAAGCGGGAGACTGGTCAGTGTGGCGACTTTAAAGAATGTTATAAAGTCAAATTTATTAGATACTGACTACCCCCGAACACGTAAGCAAGTATTCAAAAATTCGAAAGGTGATGTTCCTAAATTCAGTATCATCTATGCAGAAGATAGTTACTATAGTATCTATAAAGGGAATCGGCATGGAAGACTCCTCGGCAAAGGGGGATTTGGAAGTGTGAAATTAGCACAGAATATTAAAACAGGAGAGTGGGTAGCACTTAAAGTAATGGACTCACAGAAAACAGAAGCTGGCAGTCTACATGCCGAAATTGCTAATCTTAAAAACACAGACAATTACTTTTATGATTATGCTCGTCGTGGAAAAAAAGGACACCAATATGAATTATTGATGAAACTGGCGTCTGGAACCTGTTTATATGATCTTATTGTCAGGAATCAAATTCCATCACGCATTGACAAACTTAAAATAGCGATTGCATGCCTAAAATCAATTCAAGCTCTTCATAAAAAGAATATATTGCATCGTGATATAAAACCTGAAAATCTTGTTTATGATACTGAAAAAGGGGTGATCTCGATAGTTGACTTTGGACTTGCCATTCAAGGTTCGAATTGCTCTTCTTATGAATTTGTAGGCACTGAGGGTTTTTATGCCCCAGAGCAAAATAGTTCCAACAATACGCCAATCCCTTACAATGAAAAAACGGAAGTTTACGCACTAGGCGTAACGCTTTGTGATCTATTTAACATTCCTAAAAATAACCCCGCCATTCTTTTTAATAATGAAGATCCCATTTTTAAGACGATATCAAAAATGTTAATGCGCGATCCGGAAGAAAGGTCAGATATAAAATCGGCGATTTTGGAGCTTACATTTGAGCTTGGCAAACTACTTGGCAACATGCCGACTATTAGAAATTTTACCATTTTAAACGTTGATGATTATCAAAAAAATCAACACGAATTTAAAACTCAATTACTCAACATTACCAAATCACCTGATAAAGTCATGCTGGAAATTTCATTAATAAACGATATCTCATCAAATCTTAATCTTGTTGATTATGCAGAAATTAAAAGATCACTGGTAGAAAAAGGTTTTATGGTTTCCGATCAAGTTTATCTTTTTCCGCCAATCACAGCTAGAAACTTGCCTGATAGTGTAGCCTCTCTCATCAATGATAAGGCGGAAAAACATTGCTTTCCAGCACAAATCTACTACCTTCATCATAATGATGATAAGGTTAAAGTAACTGAATATAATGACTTACCTGGTTATCACACATGCAAAAATGAGGTTATTCGTGCCATCAATCAGGAGAAAAAAAGACTTGAAGGTCGCATTAAAACAGCGATAGTAGGAAAAGAAATTTTGACAGAACGTCTGGAGTTCCTAGAAAGAACTCTTATTATTATAGAGAGTAAGGCGAAACCAGTAGAATTGAATTGCATTTTAAAGATAGTCGATGGCATCTTGAAAAACATGAAGCCCGCCTTTCCACTTGGTGCCAAAGTTAAAACTTTATTTACCGGACAATCTGGCCCAGACGGCAGAAAGGCATTCGAAGAGCTTAAAGGTGAAATACAAGAAGCGATAAACAAAAACAAGGGTTTCAATTCAAAATAATGGGGGGCCTATTGTGATTCCATCTAAAAACTGAAACGTCATCTTTATCGGAACGTGTCATGGCAAATGAGACAATTTATCTGTTTAGAATTAGCCATGATTAACAGCTTGCTGCCCAATTCCAAGCATATTTTATGCAGCAATCCTATCATCTATGACCAATGAAACCGGTTTGCCAAGCTTGGTCAGCATATTAACCAGCACATCAATGGTAAAAAGATGCAGCTTGCCGCGCCGTAAGTCACTCATGCGGGGCTGTGATGCTCCCAAAAATTTTGCTGCCTGAACCTGGGTCAGGTTCTTTTTGGACAGTTCATCTTCAACCGCCCGCATAAGGACGGCTCGAATCTTGAGGTTTGCGGCTTCGGCGGCATCGAACCCCAAATCGTCAAAGACGCTTCCTTTGGTTACATGATGTTTCATTTTTTGGTCCTCCGCATTTCAAGCATTTCCGCATATCGCTGTTTTGCCAAATCAATATCGCGTTTCAGGGTTTGCTGTGTCTTTTTGACAAAAGCATGCAGCACATAAAGCGACTCTTCAAACTTGGCAACATACAAAATCCGATACTCATTTTCTTCGTGGATACGAATTTCTTTCACCCCACTGCCTACCGAATTCATTGGCTTCCAATCATACGGTTCCAAACCCCTTTGCACTTTCAGTGCCTGAATAGCCCTTTACTGTTATGTGGGTATTTCCCAACCAGTTTATTTTTTTCATCAAACCAGAACTCCGTTTAGTTAATTATACAATATTTTATATATTTTGCAAATATCTAACCCTCAAGCTGACTGACCAACCAGCTAAAAGCCTTCGATGCCTGCTGCGAACATGAAAGCGTGCAGTACCAGGAGGCGGCACCCCAGCCTGCCAAAAAATACAGTGGATAAACATCTATTATCAAAAAGTTAGCCATCTTTTTTTCGTTCTTCAATTAGTCATTATTATAGATTATGGTTAAACCTGATATAATTAAGATAGAAAAGCCCGCATTAACGCCGTGGTGGTGATTCCCGTGTGGTTTCTGGGGGCTAATGATAAAGAATAAGTCTAGGCGTTTTTAAAAGAGGAACAACCATGGAACCTCGAAATGGCAATCATCCACCTAAAGACAATGAAAAAAAAGAATCTAGCCGTATCCTTGATATCCCAGATATACCTCGGCAGGTAGATATTCGTCATTTGGATGATAACGGGAGACTGGTCAGTCCGGAGGTTTTAAACAACGTTATAAAGTTAAATTTATTAGATACATTAAACTACCGAACAAGTAAAACGCGATTCAAGAATTTAAAAGGTGATGTTCCTAAATTCAGCATCATTAAAACACCTGATGGGGACTACTATAGTATCTATCAAGGGGAACAACATAAAAAACACCTTGGCGAAGGTGGATTTGGAAGTGTGAAATTAGCACAGAATATTATAACAGGAGAGTGGGTAGCACTTAAAGTAATGGACTCTGACAAAACAAGTAAAAACATTAAAGATGCCGAAGTTGCTAATCTTAAAAACACAGACAATTACTTTCATGATTCTATTTATATTGGGAAAAAAAGATCACAATATGAATTGTTAATGAAACTGGCGCCTGGAACCGGTTTATTTGATCTTATTAAAGATAAAAAAATTCCATCTCTGGTTGACAAACTAAGAATCGCGATTGGATGCCTCAAATCAATTGAAACCCTTCATAAAAAAAATATATTGCATCGTGATATCAAACCTAGTAATTTTGTTTATGATACTGAAAAAGGGCTGATCTCGATAGTTGACTTTGGATTGGCAATCTATGGCAATTTGAATCAATTGTGTAAAAAATTCGGGGGCACTGAGGCTTATCACGCCCCTGAGCAAAATGCTGCATATGAGAATAAACAGGCTATCCCTTACAATGAAAAAACCGAGGTTTACGCATTAGGTGTAACACTTGTAAATCTATTTTATGACAACGTTAAAATTGACCCCGTCATTCATGTCAATATTATAGATTCCATTAAAAAGACCTTATCAAACATGGTAAACAAGGATCCCCAAAAAAGGCCTAGTATCAGCTCAGCGATTATCGAGCTTAAAAGTGTGTTTGACATACTACTTGACATCATGCCGACCATTAGAAATTTTAGCATTTTAAATGTTGATGATTATCGAAATAATAATCAACATTATGGGCTTGACACTGAATTATTTAGAATTTGGACGTCAGATAGTCATGTCATGCAAGAAGTTTTCTTAGTAAATGATATATCATCACCGCTTGATCCTTATGAATATGCAAAAATTAAAAAGACCCTGGAAAGCCATGGTTTTATGGTTTCCCCTAAAGTTTATCTTCTTCCGCCAATAACACCGGACAACTTACCTGATAGTTTAGCCACTCTCATCAATGCTGAGGCGAAAAATCATTGCTTCCCAGCACAAGTCATGTACCTTCATCATGATGGTCATAAGGTTAACGTAACTCAATATAATGACTTACCTAGTTACTACACATGCCGAAATGAGGTTATTCGTGGTTTCTATAAAGAAATAGAAAGACTGGAAGGCCGCATTAAATCTGCGATAGCAGGAAAAGGCATTTTGAAAGAACGTCTAGCCTTCTTAAATGACACTCTCATGGAGATTAAGAGGAAATCATTAGACTTGAACCAAATTTCAAGAAAAATTGATCTTATCTTGGAAAATACAAAGTCCGCCTTTCCCCTTGGCGCCATATTGAAAACTTTTTTTACCGGACAATCTGGCCCAGATGGCCGCCAGGAATTAGAAAAAATTAAAGGAAAAATAAACACATATCCTACGCAGCACAAGCCAAAATAATGGTGGGCCTATTGTGATTTCATCTAAAAACTGAAACGTCGTCTTTATTGGTATCAATAGGCCTTAAAGCAAACCAACTGGAATAGCCGTCACACTCGCTGACATTGGCAAAAGCGATGATGTTAAGCATATTAAACCACCTTCACCGATTTTTTTCCCCAGTCTATCCAGCGTAGAAAAAGTTTGTATCAATCGTTTATCAATATTTCCTGTTTTTTTGAATTCGACTGGATAAATGGTGTCGTCTTTAACAATCAACAAATCAATTTCTCTTTTGTCTTTGTCACGATAGAAATAAATTGGCGCACGCTTACCATTGTGCCAATAGCTTTTTAAAATTTCGGTTAAAATAAACGTTTCCAAAATCGCGCCTGACATGGCACCTGCTTCTAATGTTTCGGGACTCGACCATTCGGTGAGATACGCGCATAAACCGGTATCCAGAAAATATAGTTTAGGCGTTTTGATTAGGCGTTTGGTAACATTGGTGTGGTATGGCTCTAGCAAATAAACAACACCGGATGTCTCCAAAATCGATAGCCAGCTATGTGCTGTTGCTGGTGTTATGCCGATATCTCTCGCCATGTCAGACATATTCAGAAGCTGCCCGCTGCGCGCTGCCGCTGCGCGCATGAATTTTAAAAATAAGTGTGAGTCACCCACATTGGCAAGGTCTCGCACATCTCTCTGTAAATAGGTTTGCACATATGAACTAAAAAACACATCCCTGTCAATATTCTCCGTCACCATTCTGGGAAATGAGCCACGCCAGATGATTTGATAAATATCTTTCAGTGAAAGTTCTTTAGAAAATTTATTTCGTTTGTTTAGTTGGTTTTGTATAGGGAGAAATGGCTCCGCAATATCTGGGTGACCTTGCATTTCTTTCAGCGATAAACCTAGCAAGTCAACCATGCCCACTCGTCCAGCAAGCGACTCAGACACCCCTTTCATTAATTGAAAGCGCTGCGATCCCGCTAACCAGAACTCCCCTGGCTTTTGGTGCTTATCGACATGCATTTTGATGTATGGTAGTAACTCAGGCGCGTATTGAATTTCATCAATCAGTATGGGCCCCGGAAAGCGCTGTAGAAAAAGGCTAGGCTCTTCTCTCGCAAGTCTTGCCAGATTAGGATCATCCAGTGTGACATAGTGCCGCGTGCTTTTAGCAAGATGCTGCAGAATCGTGGTTTTACCTACCTGCCTTGGGCCTGTGATGATCAGGACGGGAAATTGCTTATCTACTTGTTTCAAATGCGATTTTAATGTTCTCTCTAGGTACATGGCGATTTCTTATCGGCTAATCTATATTACTATTATAAAATAGACGATATTTTACGTCAATCGTAACTTACGCGGGTAACTCCCCACCCCATCATCCTGAGCCTCCCCTTACCATGCAATAATCAACGCAGGCGGTGGGATTTCCATGCCCATTAAATTTCTAATATGATTCTTATCAACCAGTGATAAAAATTCATGATCCAGTGCCAACCATGTTTCAATATACTCCATAATAAAATCTTTCTCGTCCTTTTCCAATGCGGCATTATTGATAAACGCGTGCAATCCACCCTGCACCAGCGAGAAAGATTTAATCGCCACCGCAACGGTTGCGTTTGCTGCGGAACTAATCACTTTATCCACCACCCAGGTGGTCAAACTGGCTTCCGCCACGGGCACCACTTGACTGATGACCATGCGGTTCAACCCTTCCATTAACAGGCGGCTGCTTAAAAAAACGGTTAACCCCACCGGGCCTGCTAAGGCAGTCGCGGCCACAACGCCCACACCAGACGTTAATTGAGAACCTGCAAACATAAACCCATTTTTTAAACACCAGAGAACCGCCGTTTTGGTGGAAGAGGGTTGTGCTTCCTGTTCTGTCAGTTTGACAACATAACCCTTGATACGCTCACTATATTGATTAAGCTCGTCACCACTGTACCCTTCTTTCTCTGCGACATTCTTCACCGCGTGGGTTTCTAAATAACACTGCAACGCTTGCAAATAATCTTTTTCTGTACTCGCATTGACGTGTTGCGCCCATCTTGGATTCATTAAGCTGGTTAATTCGTTTGATAGCACACTATTAAATAATTGCCACTCTTCGCCAATCATGCGTCTTGCAACCAACAAGGCGCCCAAACGCAATACCCGCGCCTCCTCATGACATTTATCTTGCCGCAACCGCTCTTGCTCTGTTAATTCCACGTTGTCCCCATTTCGTGGCAGCGGGTCATCTACCAGACACTCACAACTTCGATTGACAAATAAAATGAACCGAATTAATTGATAACGACCTGCATTTTTAGTCCATCTGTCTTTTGTTTTATGGATGTAATTCGCTTGAAGGTCAGGTATTTTTTTTTGTAAAACCTTAAGACTGGTCGCTGTTCGCATGAGAATTTCGATGGCTGCAAATTCTTTTTTCGACACAGCGCCAATCACTCGTCTGATACGCTTAATCAATTCTGGATCTTGATGAAGGTCATATGAATCCCGCAAATGTTGATATAATTTCTGCAAACAGATTAACGTCATATCGCCTGAAACTGTTTCACCCATTGACAGCCCCAACCCTTGCCGCACCAACGTATAAAATTGACTTCCCGTATTTTTAATATAACCACGCTGAAATTCAGGCGAAACCAAGTTATATTTTATTTCAGACGCAATGGATTCCATCACAAAAAGAAACATCCCGGTCAGAATCTTTTTAATTAACTCCATTTGCTCCGGTTGCTCTTCCTTCACCTCAAGCGATCCAATCACCTGTTTAAACATGTTAAAAAATGCCTTTCGCTCGACATTGTGATTTGGATATTCCTTTTCGATGTCCTCTGCCAGACGGACTAACTGTGATATATCACGTAGCGTATATTTTGCTGGCATGCAATGCTTCCTAAGTGACTATTTCCTAATTTCAGTGTATTTTGCAATCGTTAAGGAAATCTTAAAACGATGCTATCGCTTTAAAACAAACGCTTCATTTTTTCAATCAAGCGATCAACTTTACAAACAAGCTGACTTCAATAACATCATAAATCTAATATTTGGTCACTCGCATTACATCGGTCTCTCGCCTGTCAAGATAGGCTTCGCCTTTAATCTCGGTTAAACTACGGTTAGTTTAATTCTTTTTCAGGAAATAATAGCCATGAATACGGATCCTATTGTCTTGGTCAGCTTTGCCCGCACACCCATCGGTAATTTGCTAGGCGAATTAAAAGATTTTTCTGCTTATGAGTTAGGTGCGCACGCCATTAACGCTGCCGTTTTGCGCGCACACTTAAACCCAGCCGACATAGGTGAAGTATGGATGGGATGCGTCCTTCCGGCCGGTCAAGGTCAGGCACCTGCGCGTCAAGCGGCCCTCTTGGCCAAACTTCCAGACAGCACGCCTTGCACGACCCT
>Ga0155556_154_pt2 | contig 12134 bp, 12 predicted proteins | sample RifCSPhighO2_12_FD_107213 | JGI IMG/M metagenome (GOLD analysis project Ga0155556, IMG submission 107213) | Gammaproteobacteria bacterium RIFCSPHIGHO2_12_FULL_45_12
GAGGGTGAAAGATGAAAAATACTTGCCTGAAACGCATGCCATGGTAAACCAGTATTATGAGTTGGCAGAGCGAGACTGGCGTGATGGACTGTGCGCTTTATATGCTTATGAATCGCAAGTCCCCTCCGTGTCTGCCTCTAAAATTGAGGGGTTAAAGCGGTTTTATGGGATTGAGGATGAGTCAACATTGGCATTTTTTACAGCTCACCAGGTTTATGACGTGGGTCATGCAGAGCAAGTGGCGCGTTTGATTGAGCATTATGCTGAGCCTGACAAGGCGGAAATGGCCACGCGTGAAGCGGCACAGTCTTTATGGGGCTTTTTGGATGGCATGTGTCGAGTCAATCAGATAGCTTGCTGATATAATGACACCCGTGCTGTAGGCAGCACGGGTGGTGTGTTATGTGCAAGTCACAGAGTGGGTCAAGAAATACCCGTGGCTGAGAACGTGGCGGTGGTTGAATTGGGCCCGGTGACGGTGCAGGTAACGGTTTCGTCTGCGGCAATGGCGCCTGAGGTGATAGTGTAGTTGGTGGGCAGCCCATCTTGCAGCGTGTTTGCAACATCGGTGCAATTGGCGATGGCTACGCCTAATGAGCTACTCAGTTTACGTGCCGCATAATTACTGGCACTTGAAGAAGCGAGAGCACCCGCAATACCTTGGGTGGCGCTAGTTTGGGCGGTGGATGATAGATCAATAAACTTTGGAATGGCGACAGCCGCAAGAATGCCAATCAGCGCGATGACAATGACCAGCTCAATGAGCGTAAAACCTTGAGAAGACATTCTAACTCTCATGAGTGCAATCCCTAGCTGAGCACGTTTAAATTCAATCATTTATTGTAGCACTGGGCTATCAAATAGTGAAAGGTTAAATTGAATCAATGTACTAGGATCGGTTTGATAAATAACAGATGTTAGTGATGAACCATGTCAATCATATTCCAGATGGGCAAATAGACGCCAAGAGCGAGTATTAAAATTAAAATAGAGACAATTCCAATGAGAAACGGACCAATGAAATCATTTAAACGTTTTAAATCATATTCAACTTCCTGATGTTGAAAATTGCTAATGTAATGCAGGGCAGGAGAAAGTTCCCCACTTGCTTCACCAACCGCAAGAATTTGAGCTTCCAGTGGGGATAATAGTTCAAATTTGGCAGATGCTTGTGTAAAGGGAATGCCACGTTCAATCGCTTCCTCGATTTTGGTTAATTGATCAATGAGATAGGTGTTAGAGATAATTTGCTTCACTAGCTTTAAGCCTTGATTGAGAGGGATGCCTGAGTCCACGACTAAGGCTAATGATTGGCAAATTCGAATCAGTAATATCTGTTTCAATAATTTTCCGAATAAGGGCATTTTTAAAGATAAACGACCATATAAACGGCTGCCGGATGGCGTTTTTAGGTAATAAAAAAATAAAAACGTCATTAAGCTAATAGCGATTATTATGTACTGAAAATAATGGATAAAAAAATTGGAGCTACCAATTAAAAATCGGGTTTGCCAAGGTAATGTCACCGAAAGATTGGCGTAAAATTTGGCGAAAGTTGGAATAACAAATAAATTGATAGTCAATATGGCGCTTAAAATGGCAAGTAAAACCATGGTAGGGTACCTAAATGCGGATTTTATTTGTTTGCTGTTATTTGCCTCAAAGATAAGGTATTGATGCAGATGTGCAAAAGATTTATCTAAATGTCCCGTTGTTTCACCAATTTGAATAATGCTAATCATTAAGGGCGAAAAAATATCAGGAAAATGTTGCATGGCTGCTGCTAAACTTTGTCCTTTCGCAATATAATCAAGAATACCCTTTAAACTGATGGATAAAAGCTGATTACGCGTTAATTCAGCAAGTTGACGTAAAGCAGCGTCGATGGGCACACCGGCTTCGTGTAATAGTTGCATTTGACGCGTAAAAACAACAAGCTCATTAGGCGGTAAACTTTTAAGTTGCAGCCAACGATAACATTGGCTAGTCGGACTTAATTTGTGTGTTATTAGCTTAATATCAAGAGGCGTAATGCCTTCTTTGATCAGTTCAAGGTTCAGTGTGTCAAGGTCAATCGCAGTGCGTTTACCGGAACGTACAGCACCCTGTTTATCTCGGCCATAATATATAAAATCAGCCATTCTGGCAAAACTCCATTAAACTTCACCGGCCATACGAATCACTTCACGTACGGTGGTGGTGCCGTTATAAACAAGTTCCAAACCTGATAAAACAAGTGGTTTGTAGTGGGGTTGCGGGGTAGCCAGTTTTGAGAGCACACTGATATTATCGTGACGCAAGGCATCAATCAGTTCATCGGTAATTGATAATAGTTCAAATACACCCACACGACCATGATAGCCTGTATGATGGCAATAAGAGCAGCCAGCCCCATTTTTAAACGATGTGAAATGCTTATCATGTCGTTCAATCGTTTTAAGCCAGGCCATTTCATTCTCTGAAAGCGTGTCATCAGTTTTACATTTATCACAAATACGCCTGACCAGACGCTGCGCCATGATGCCGCGCAAGACGCTAGCCACAAGGTAACCTTTAGCACCCATCTCAAGGAGGCGTGTTGCTGCGCTGATGGTGTCATTCGTATGTAGGGTTGCCATTACAAAGTGACCCGTCATGGCGGCCCGTAGAGCAATCTCCATGGTTTCCTGATCGCGAAGTTCGCCGATCATGATGATGTCAGGATCCTGACGTAAAATGGAGCGCAAGATACTGGCGAAGGTAAGGTTGATTTTAGTATTGACCTGTACTTGATTGATTCTCGGCAAACGATACTCAATGGGATCTTCAACCGTAATAATTTTTTCTTCTTCAGTGTTAAGTTTATTTAAGGAAGCATAAAGAGTGGTTGTTTTGCCGCTTCCAGTAGGGCCGACTATCAGCAATAAGCCATATGAGATGGTTAACAAACGGTTATATTCATATAACACCAATTCAGGCATATCAAGTTGATTGAGATCTAACATATCGGCAGATTGATTAAGTAAGCGCATGACTAGCGATTCACCATATTGAACGGGTAACGTTGAGACGCGAACATCATATTTTTTGTTCATGACCGAAATGGAAAATCGCCCATCTTGCGGCAATCGTTTTTCGGAAATATTTAATCCCGAGGCGAGTTTAATGCGTTGAACCAGGGCTTTGGAGATAGATTGATCAGGTAAAATTTGTTCATGTAAAACCCCGTCAATTCGCAAGCGAATCCGGATAATATTTTCGCCTGGCTCAATGTGAATGTCAGATGCGTCCACTTGAGAAGCATCCTCAAAAATAGAGCGTAACAAATTAACAACCGGCAAATCCTCAGATGAAAAATCATGCATATGTGAAAAAATGTCGAGGTCATCATGTTTGATATCCTCTGATAATGATTCAGCTAACTGGGAGATTTCATCAGTTCGCCGATAAAAATCATTTAAAATATCTAATAAATCATTTTCTCTGATCAATGCTAAATCGACTTTAACTTTTAATACCCGCTCAATTTCATCTAGTGCAACCAAGTCCTGAGGATCAACCATGCCAACTAACAAATGATCATTTTTCTTTTCAATCACAATGGCGCGACAATGACGTGCATAAAATTCAGGAAGCAGTTTGACAATTTGAGGGTCTAGCGAGTGATTTTTGAGGTCGATGTAGGGAAGTTGAAGTTGTTCAGAAAGTAATTGTAGTAATTTAGGTTCTTCAATGTAGCCAAAATCTACTAAAATTTGGCCAATTTTTTTATCAGAATTCTTTTGTTCCTGCAGAGCCGCTACAAGTTGCTCGCTGGTAATTAAGTGTTTTTCTTGTAATAACTCAGCAATAAGCGTTTTTTTAATTATTGGCATAGGCTTGTCCTTGCAGTGCTTTCAGGCGAGAACGTAAGTAGACAAGCGATTCTGTGTTTAAATGGCCTTCTGATAATGCCTTGATATAGGCAAAGTTTGCTTGCTTTGGCTCATTTATTTTTTCCAGTGAGACTGCCATTCCAAACCACCAGTTGCCATTTTGTGGATTGATGTTGACTAATCGTTTGTAAAGATTAATGGCAAGCTTATCATCATTCAGTTGCTGATAAAGTGCCGCAATAAAAGCATGAAAGTCAGGATTATCATTAATGGTGGGTGATACAGATTGCATTAAATTTAATGCTTGGGTGATTTTTCCACGACTTGTCAGTATTCTTGCTTTTAATTCGATTAAAGAAGGAAATTCAGGACTTAATATTAATCCATTGTCAACAATGGCTTCCGCACGTTTGATTTGACCCTGATCAAGCAGTAAGGCTATGAGAGAGACGCGGGCATTTAGAAACTGTGGATCGGTTTTTAGAAGTAAGTTCAGTGTGTTGATGGCAGTTTGATATTGTCCTGATTCTGCTTCAGATAAGGCAGACTGATATTGCTCAGTTAAAATGCTTTGAATGGCAGGTGTTTTGATCCTGTTGCCTGGTAGTTTTGTTTTATATTGTTCCAAAGTGGGCTGGTATTCCACGGCAATGACAAGTTCAGGATTTTTTTCAGTGGTATTGAGGTTGACATATTTAATGTTTGAACCAGGGAATAGCCTAAAATGAACAATTGTATCTCCATTTTGAGCACTCGTTGAAAGCTGTTCAATCGCAGAATTCAAGTAATTTAAGGTAGGTAAAGCGGCTACCAATTGGGCATTTTCAAGTGTGACTGACAAGTTACCACTGATGTTATCGCTTTCTATGTGATATAAAGCGGGATGATCCAGCAAAAAAGTGATTTCAGTGATGTTGTCTTTTACTTGCACTGACATGCCCGTGATGAGTGCGGGCTTGAGCCAGCTCATTTCAGAGCTTGAAAAATGCGGCGCAGATTTTGTGAGGGAGGTAGATTGCACAAGAGGCTTCGCCAACGTGCTGTCAGCAGACTTTGTTAAAAGTATAAAGAGATAACTTAAAATAATCAGGCTGAACAAAGCTGATCCCGCCATAATTTTTTTAATAGAAATAGGGTGAGTTGAAGGTTTGTTTCCAGTCAGAAAAATATTGGGGATATTTGAATGAACGGCTTCGCGTTTTTCTAAATCTTTTAACATATTATTGATTAAGCTCATGACGAAAAACTTCCTTTTAATACGAGTAGTCCCGCCATTAAAAGAGCGATGACAATTAGACGTTTGCCAACCACTGAAAGTCTGGTTGCATTCGCAATTTCAGTATCTTTGATAGCAAGACGCATGGCTTTATGATCAATGATACGAACACCGCGCCCATAAGCAACCAGCAGGCATTTATGAGAAAGAATGTTGACAATCCTGGGTATTCCCCTGCTTGCGCGGAATAATAAATGACGGGCTTTTTTAGTAAACAGGCTGCCATGCGCATATCCGGCTACTGCGAGACGATGGTAAAGATAAATATCAAGATCTTCTCGATTCAATAAGGGTAATTGGTATGAAAAACTGATGCGTTGTTTAAATTGCCTAAATTTTGGTTTATTGAGTCGTTCATCCAGCTCAGATTGTCCAAATAAGACAACTTGCAAAAGCTTATGCGATTCAGTCTCAAGATTAGTGAGTAAACGGATAGTTTCCAGACTCTCATCACAAAGCGCTTGTGCTTCATCAATAATCAATACTACTTTTTTGCCTTGTGTGAAGAGTGACATAAGGTGTTGATAAAGGGCTGTCAATAATTCATGTTGATCTTGTGAAGTCGTTGGATCAAGTCCTAGTTCACGGGCAAATGCTTTTCGTAGTTCGACAGGGGTTAAATCTGGGTTGGGTATATAAGCTGTCACATAGGTCTCATCCAGACTTCCCAGTAATTTTCGACATAGCAGCGTCTTACCTGTGCCTACTTCACCAATAATTTTGATAAACCCTTCGCCGCTACCAATGCAAATTTGCAAGGTATTTAATGCTTCCTGGTGCCCCCTTAGGTGACAAAAAAAGTTAGGATTAGGTGTCAGGCTAAAAGGAAGCGTTTTCAAATTAAAAAATTCTGTATACATGGCGAGATGTCCTCACGAATTGTTTGAACGCTCAGCTTCATTGCCAAATATTTTCGGTAATCCACCCGCATGAAAAGGCCGCCTTAACATGCGAAAAGATTTTTGACTGGTTTTAAGAGTTTTAATCATGTCAGTGTTACTGGCCACAATGGGTCGGAGTAAGATGATCAGTTCAGATTTGGTAGCAACCTGACTGGTGCGCCTGAATGCGGCGCCAACAAAGGGTATCTTGCTCAATCCGGGAACGCCCGCCGTAATTTCAGTCATTTTATTTTGCATTAAGCCGCCAATGACGACCACTTGCCCATTTTTAGCTCTGACAATGTTGTCAGATTCACGAATCGTGCTAAAGGCGAGGGGTAGGGTCAGGTTGTTTGCGGTGTTGTTGGTTGTGCCAAGACCAACGGTTTTAATCTGCTGGGTGACTTGGCTGACGCTTGGATGAATATGTAGAATGACCGTGTTTTCGCCGCTGATTTCAGGCGTGACATCAAGCGTGATCCCAGAAAAAAATGGCATTAAGGTAACATCTTGCGAAGGTAGCGTATTGGTGCCAATGATGGTATTTGACGTCGAGACGCCCGTTACAAAAAATTCATCTTGACCCACTTTGATAACTGCTTTTTGATTATTGACCGTTGAAATATTGGGGCTTGATAATACCTGTACATTGCCTTGAGTTTGTAAAAGATTGATTAACGCCGTAAAGTTACCATTGACTTTAAGTGCAAAGACGCCGTTTAATTGTGTCACTTGATTGATATCATTATTATTAAAAGTACCGTTTGCTGCTTGACCTAAACCGGCCGCCGTATTGGCAAGACCGGTCACAGGATCAAGTAAGGCCGGATTATTTAACACGCTCCAGTCAACGCCTGCCTGAAATGAATCATCCAGTTTGATTTCCAGAATTTTAGCTTCCAAAATAACTTGTCTATTCAGGCTGGACTGTAAACTGTTTACAAAGCGAGTAATATTGTGAAGTTCACGCGGAAAGGCGCGTACCATGATCACGCCCGTTTGTGCGTTTGTGGTGACACTATGACCTTCTTGTTTGTCCAGCATGCCGCGAATGGAAGCGTCTATGTTTTTCCAGAAATCAACTTCCGATTTTGTTTCTATGCTGCTAATGGTGCCTAAACTACCTGATCTGGGATTGTTGGTACCCCCTTGCTGAGTGCTATTGCTTCCTGTCGTAATGGCACCGGCATTGCTAACTTGACCGGTTGTCAGTTGCGTATAAGAATTGCCAGAGCGTTTAATATCCAGATAATTGATATGATAGAGTTGGGTTTCAAGTTTGGGGGGTAACACTTCATACCCATAAGATGTTTTATGATATTCAAAACCATAGCTGTCTTGCATGGCATCCATGGTTTCTTTTATCGTGACATTTTTTAAATTTAAAGACACATTGCCGGAAATAGAGGGGTTCACAACCATGTTGTATTTCGTGTCGGCAACAAGGCTCATAAAAAACTCTTTGGCAGGCATATTGTTGGCTGTGACATCAAATCGGGCAGGCGCATGTCGAGCGGGATTGACATAATGTGATAATGGCGGCAGGAGAGCAGCATTAATCCCGCGAGGAGGCCGATGGGTGCGTGGAGTATGATAGGATTCGTCCGTATTAATGCTATTTTGCATGGCTGTTTCTATTTGCTGGGCTGAGGTCGGGTGAGCAGGGTGAACTGTTTTGCAACCTCCAAGCAAAATAACCAGATTAGCCATTAAAAACAGTTTGCTAATAGCAGAAAATCCCAACCTCATGTTGACTTCATCCCTTTTAGTCATGCTTTGCTTCTTTAAATTTTGACGCGACGCTTAATGGGTGCTGCAAGCAGTAATGTGTCCACTGTATTTAGAGGCCCAGTTAATCTTACCGTATAAGGATCAATCGAAGTAACTATATATTCACCAAAATGATCTCCAACCCGAACAAGTCGATCATTTATTACCGCAAATTTGTTTTTTGAGTAAATAAAGACGGCCATCAAGGTGAGTGGGTTGCTGCTTGTCATGATAGCATTGCTGATGCTTTTCATCGCGTTGGGGGGACGTGTTGGATCGGCTGGGTTGGCGTTAAGTGGTAACGCAGTAAAAATTAATAAAACCATAATAAAGTTATAGATTTTTTTCATAAATAAGAGAAAATTCCATCTCGACAGTGGCAAGGGGATACGCGGTGACTTGGTAGTTTAAGCTGTTCCAATGAACATAGGGCAGTGTTTTTTCAAGCCGTTCAAGGTAGTGCACCAGGCCAAAGAAATTGCTGTTAGCACTGATGTTCAGTTGTTGCTGATAGAGTTTGTCTTGAGTAGAAACTGGACTAAAAATTGTTTCAGGCGAATTTTTTATACTAGTTAATGAAATATTCTGATGAGTCAACAGAATGGTTTCGATAATAGCTTGCCATTGCCTAGTGGATGACGTCCGTAATAGTTGCTTATATTCAGATTGCATGTGTTTTAGTGAGCGATGTTGTGTTACCCATTCTTTATAAAGTGACGTCTCTGGAATTTTGGAAAGTATATTTAATTGGGATTGCCAGTTTTTAATCTGAAAATTGATCGTTTGAGCGGCTTTTTTTAATTCATTCTTTTTAGTCTCAAGTGGTCTTAATAAAAAAATGGTAAAAATGGCATAGATCAAGGCAAGCATGGCGATAATAATCAGGATTTGTTCCCGTTGCGGCCTTAATTCGAGCCAGTCTTTAAATTTAACAACATAATGATTCATGGTGTTTTGTCTTCAAAGGTAATTTGAAAGATTGAACTATCTTTTGTATTAGTAATGCTATTAATTTGCATTGAAAACGAATGAAAAATTTTCTCCTTTAGCAATTGGTTTAAGAAAATTTGTAGAGACGTAATAACCGTCGCCTTGCCTGTTAGCATGACTTTATGACCACTTTTGTCGATGCTAATATGGGTTAACCAAACACTTGGCGTAATGGTATTTGATAACGCCATTAATACCTTATTAAATGGAATGGTATTACTTAATAATCGAAATATTTTTTCCTTAGAATCGTTTCCTTTTTGAAGCGTGTCAATGAAATGAGCGGTATCTTTAGAAAAAAAGAAACTGGGATATTGATTCTTTTGAGTCAGGAATTGTTGTTGTAGTTTTTTTTCATCTTTTACCAGTGAGTGTAGCTGAGTTTTTAAAAAATTGACTTGCCATGCCGTTATCAGGTAAGTCATGAGTAGTAAAAGAATGACTATTGAACCGCTTATTAATAACATTCGCCAGGCAGAAAAGGGTAATGTTGAGCGAGGTTTCTCAAATGTTTTATAAAGATTAATTTCTTGCGGCAGCATGACTGTTTGCCTTTTCTAAGACGCATCCAAATGGTAGTAAATTGTTTTTATTTAATAATTCCTGATTGCTCTCATTAAGCTGAAATGCGGCGGGAGAAAATTTTTGTAGGTTTGAAGGCAAAAATTGTGATAATTTTTGCAGGTGCTTATCCACGGTTGATTGATTGCCAGCTACATAAAATCTTGAGGGAGCCGGATGCCGCCAGTGACTTTGGTAGTAGTCGAAATAACGTAATATTTCGAGACTAAACGCTTCATAATCAATTTCAAAAGAAGTGTCTTGATAGGCGAGTTGAATGTGTCTTGTGAAATAAATATTTTTTTCTCGTGTAATATTAAAAATGGCAAGATTTTCATAAAAATAAATAAAAGCGCTGCTTTTTTCATCTGATTCAAATGTCGCCGTTAAGTTTCGCATGGCCATCTCAGGCACATTGATGTTTTGGATTGTAAAGCCAGATGTTTCAAATAATTGAGTCCATTTTGTTAATAATGCGCGTTTGCATACAACAGCTGCTATGAGCGCCTGACGCGCAGTCGTTTTTTTGCCAGGCAACTCGAAGTAGTCAAAGCAGGCGTCTGTGATGGGATAATTGATTAAGCTGCGAATTCGCCAACTCAGCGCGTCTGTTATTTCATTTTTTTGGGCGATTAGGGAGTCTATGAGGAGTACTTGATAATCGTCGGGTGGTAACAACAGGTAAGTTGGCACCTCTTTGAGGCCATGTTGCGCCGAAAGACCAGAAAGAATTAATTTTAGGTCATCAAATTTATCATAATGAACGAGATTCGTATAAAGCATCTCTATTTCAGTGTTGGCATGGTTCACATATAGAATGGAAAGGGTCTCATCCGTGATGCTAATGCAACAACGATAATGGCTCTGCGTCATCTTTTGGCTAGTAATGAGTGGTCTAACCCATTCATACAACGCATTAGTGTATGTAGTGAGTTGCATTTTGCCTTTCCTTTAGCGACCCTGTGTTTTCTTCAGTGAAAACTTTCATTATTCTATCACTACGATTAAGGAAACGCTAACCTCGATGCACAGCTTGTTACACAAGTTATCCCCAGAAACTGGGGATAACTCGAGGGTATCCATCCAGTCAGGGCAAGGTCACTTATGTTTAGCCACATAAAAAAACCGAACCATCCAAGTGAATGAATGGTTCGGTTAATTTTTATTGCTTTGCTGAAAGACTATAGTTGATTAGTCAACAACAGTGACATTTTCAGCTTGTGGTCCTTTTTGTCCTTGCGTAACGGTAAATTCTACGCGTTGTCCTTCTTGCAAAGAGCGGTAGCCGTCAGAGGCAATGGCGCGGAAGTGTACAAACACATCTTCGCCTTGTTCGCGCTGAATAAAACCAAACCCTTTGTCATTGTTGAACCATTTTACGGTTCCGATTTCACGTGATGCCATGTTGAATAACCTTCATTTAAATTAATATAAACCCGTTATAGGCTGCTGTTATTTGAAAAATCAGCTAACAGAACTGATAACGAGTAGGGGATAATATCAGAATGCAAGCATTTAGTATATATTTTCATAGTCTGAATTTAGGTATATTGACCTGTCATGGTTGAGACGATTCTTGGCTGGACAGACTCCCTGTGACGCCTGCCAGTCGTCCGGCGTTAATGGGAGGGTGGTGTTGCATAAATCAAATGTGACACATTTTGATGCAATTTGGTGGATTACGACGCTAAAAGCGCGTCTAATCCACCCTACATTTGCATCAAAATGCAGCATTGAAACAAGGAAGCCTTCCCGGGTTCTTTAGCGGGAATGGCTGTATAGACACTTACCTTGGGCTAGTTTTTAAATCATTAAATGGAGTTAAGTATGTTATCCCGCCGATTTTCACCGCTGACATTGCTGCTGCTAAGTATCAATGGCATGCTGGGTTCAGCTTGGTTGTTCGCGCCTCTTTATGCCGCCAGAATGGCAGGCCCTGCCTCCATTTTGGCCTGGTTCATTGGCGGTGTGATGACCATGGTCATTGCGCTCACGTTTGCAGAGCTGTCCGTCATGTTTCCGCTTGCGGGTGGGACGGCACAAATTCCACAATTAAGTCACGGCACGCTGACCAGTTTCATGATGAGTTGGCTCGCATGGTTATCCGCGTTGACCATGGCACCCATTGAAGTGCAAGCCATCTTGCAATATGCCTCAACTTATTTCAGTCGTTTGATGACGCTTCATGCCGGTGTGCCCGTTTTATCAAGCTTAGGTTTCATCTGGGCAATTTTGTTAATGCTGAGTTTTTGCGTGATTAATGCGGTTAGTTTTCGGGGATTAGTGCGTTTTAATAACCTGTTATTTTTTTTTAAAGTCGGTGTCATTGTGTTAGCGGTGGGTCTTTTGGCGAAGACCCGTTTTGAGCCGCAAAACTTCGGCGGTATGTCAGCAAGCGTGACGTCCTTGTCTGGATGGCAAGCCATTTTAACGGCCGTGGCCACAGGCGGCATTGCATTCGCTTTTACTGGCTTTAAGCATGGCGTTGAATTGGCGGGTGAGGCAAAACGGGTTGCGCTCGCCATTCCGCTTGCCCTCATTGGTTCCGTACTATGCTGTTTACTGTTATATGTTGGCTTGCAAGTCGTCTTGATTGGCGCATTAAACCCCGCATCGCTCAGAAACGGATGGCAGGCTTTAAGTTTTGTGGGAGATGTGGGCCCATTTGCTGGCCTCGCGGCGGGCTTGGGTCTGGCTTGGCTAGTTAAATTACTTTATGTCGATGCGGTGGTGTCACCTTCCGGTGCGGGATTAATTTATGTCACTTCAACGGCTCGCGTGCTTTATGCCATGAGTCAAATA
>Ga0155556_131_pt2 | contig 12103 bp, 14 predicted proteins | sample RifCSPhighO2_12_FD_107213 | JGI IMG/M metagenome (GOLD analysis project Ga0155556, IMG submission 107213) | Gammaproteobacteria bacterium RIFCSPHIGHO2_12_FULL_45_12
ATGCGGATTAACCATACGGGAGAGATTTGCGCGCAGGCGCTTTATCATGGGCAGGGAGTGGTTTCCAAAACCGGCGAAGTGCAATTAAAAATGCAGCAAGCCGCCATTGAAGAAGGCGATCATCTGGCGTGGTGCCGAAAGCGCTTAGACGAGTTGGGCAGTCATACCAGTTATTTGAACCCACTTTGGTATGCCGGTTCGTTTTGCATTGGAATGGTGGCAGGGATGGTGGGGGATGCATGGAGTTTAGGGTTTGTGGCAGAAACGGAGCGTCAGGTCATCCGGCATCTGGAAACACATTTGCATTTACTCCCAGAAAAAGATCAGCGCAGCCATCGCATTTTGGCACAAATGGAAAAAGATGAAGCCAGGCACCGAGATGAAGCCATTGCATCCGGTGCGCGAGAATTGCCAGCCATGATTAAGCAAGGGATGGCACTGTCCGCTAAAGTCATGGTAAAGACGGTGTATTGGATTTGAGTTTGTGATCAGAAAAAAACGGGAGCCTAATGCGCGCTCCCGTTTTGTTTTAAGGCGGAGAATTAAGCGATTGGTGCCGTGTAAACGATAACCAAGGCGCCGACTTGAAGCAACCAGATCACCCAGACAATTTCCATGAAACACGGTAACCAGTGACGTCTGAACAGCCAGTAAATAATGGCTGGCACCAAGCCCGCTAAGAGGGGTACGCTTAATAAGGCAATCAATTCTTTCGCAATCAGACCCGCCTTGCTACCAGCAAAGATATCAGCCAGTGCCTGAGCAATCCAGTCGTGCGAGGTAATAAGAAGTTGAATGGCTTGCTGAGCGTATGGCATGAAAAGTACAACAACAACGCTGACAACGAGAAGCGCAATGATGTGTTTAAGCATAGTTTAAATCCCTGTTAATGATCCATGATATGAGAAGGTTAATCAGGCGCGAGGATTATGTCAAACTTTTATACCTACCCCGCGATATAATAGCAGTAGAGCCCAAGCAAACAGGATAAAAAATAAAACAATAACGAGTGTAAGGCCAAAATATATATTCATATCTGACATTCCCAAAAATCCATAGCGAAAAGTGTCTACCATATTAAACACGGGGTTGAAGACGGAGATGGCGCGCCAGGTGGGTGGTAATTGCTGAATGGAATAAAAGACACCGCCTAAATAGGTGAGCGGGGTGAGCACGAACGTGGGAATGAAGGAAATGTCATCGAAGCGTTTGGCGTAAATGCCGTTAATGAAACCGCCCAGAGATAAGACCATGGCAGATAAGAGTGCCATGATGCAAATGATGCCTGGATGTTGAAAAGGCATGTGGGTAAAGAGAAAGGAGACGAGTGTGACAATGGCACCGACCATTAAGCCGCGCAAGGCTCCGCCCAGCGTGAAGCCCAGTAAAATGATGTAGTTTGGCATGGGGGCGACCAGCATTTCTTCAATGCTGCGATTGAATTTTGAGAGAAAAAAAGAGGAAGCGGTATTGGCGTAGGAGCTGGTCATGATCGACATCATGATGAGTCCGGGAACAATATATTGAATATAGCTAAAACCGTCAATGAGGTTGATTTGTGAGCCAATGAACTTGCCAAAAATAATGAAATATAAACTCATGGTGATGGAGGGCGGTAAAATGGTTTGTGACCAAATGCGCATGAAACGAGACACTTCTTTGCGAATGATGGTATTGAAAGCAATCAGGTTGGGGTAAAGGCCAGTGCGTGTATTCATCAGTTTCCTCTTTTGTTATCGGCGATTAAACCAATAAACAATTCTTCCAGACGATTGGTTTTGTTTCGCATGCTGGTGACGTGAATGTGTTGCTCGGTGAGCCGCTGAAATAATTCATTGATGGATTGGTGGCGGTGTATTTTGACTTCCAAGGTGGTTTCATCAGTGAGGCTGGCAGGATAGCCGTTTAGTGTGATGGGTGTGGTGATGGGCGCGGCTAGGTCTAATATCATGGTTTGCACATCCAGACGATTAATCAGCGTTTTCATGTTGGCGTGTTCGATGATTTCACCGTGATCGATGATGGCAACGTGTTTGCAAAGATGTTCAGCTTCCTCAAGGTAATGGGTGGTTAAAATGATGGTTGTACCCTGTTCGTTTAATTGGGTTAAGAAGCGCCATAAGGTGTGGCGGAGTTCAATGTCAACGCCAGCCGTGGGTTCATCCAGAATCAGTAATTGGGGTTCATTCATTAAAGCGCGGGCAATTAACAGGCGCCGCTTCATGCCGCCTGATAACTTGAAGCCGGTTTGATCGCGCATGTCCCATAAACCCATGACAGTGAGATACATTTCCATTCGTTCTTTGGCGATTTTGCTTGGAATGCCGTAATAACCCGCTTCGTTCAAGAGAACCTGGGAAATTTTTTCAAACGAATTAAAGTTCATTTCTTGCGGCACCACGCCAATCAGGGATTTGGCTTTGTTTGGCTCTGTATCCAAATCGTGCCCAAAGACAATGACCTTGCCAGCCGTTTTTTTGATAAGCGAACAAATGATGCCAATGGTGCTAGACTTTCCCGCGCCATTTTGTCCGAGCAGTGCAAAAAAATCACCCTGTGCCACATCGAGATCAATGCCTTTTAAGGCATAGGCACCATTGGCGTAGGTTTTGGTGAGTTGTTTGACTGAAAGCGCAATCATAAGGTGTCCGATAATTTGGCGAGTAATTGTTTGAAAGCTTTGCCGCGATGGCTCAGCGTGTTTTTGCGATGGCAAGGCAGTTCGGCGGCGGTTTTGTTTTCCTCAGGAACATAAAAAACAGGGTCATAACCATGACCACCCTGTCCTTGTGGCTGACGTAAAATGAGGCCTGTCCACTCACCATCGCACAAAAGGGGCGTTGGGTCTTGATCGTGCCGCATGAAGGCAAGAATGCAGTGAAAGCTAGCCTGACGGTTTTCATCCGCTATGTTTTTCATGTCAGTGAGCAGTTTCTGGATGTTGTCTTTTGCGCTTGCACCAACGCCAGCGTAACGCGCCGAATAGATGCCAGGCGCACCCTTTAAGGCACGAACGGCAATGCCAGAGTCATCACTCAAGGCGGGCAAGCCTGTTTCACAAGCGGCATGACGCGCTTTAATGAGGGCGTTTTCAATAAAGGTTAGGCCCGTTTCTGCGACATCAGTCACGCCTAGCTCAGCCTGTGGAATCAAGGTGACTGGGACGGCGTGTAATAGCGCCTTGAATTCTCGAATTTTGCCGGCATTGCTGCTGGCCAGTACAACTTTCACGGCGGCTTTCCTCTTTTATGGATGCCTTTTTAATCTCAACGGTATAGTTGAGGTGTTGTCGTTTCAATTGCTGCTTGATCAGCAACTCAAGCAAGGGTTCGATTGAATAGCCCAAGGCCGATGCCACTTTATGTAATTAGAAAGGCTGCAGGTTATCCAAGTGAATAAAGAGCTGCCCATCGCGCCAGTCAAACCAAGACGTTGTCTTATCCAAAAGCAACACTCATGCCGGTTGCCATGATGGGGTTGACGATTAGCAGCATTAAAAACTGGATGCCGATGATGGCTGGAATGGGGGTAATGTCAAAACCGCCAACGGTGGGCACAATTTTATGTAAAGGACGCATAATGGGAGACGTAAATAAATTTAAGGTTTGCAGGATGGGCGACATGGGTTGTACCCAACTGATAATAACTTGTAAGAGAATGGCGTAGAAAAAAGCTTCCAGCAATAAATTGAGCGAGTCGCCGATGGCAAGAATCACGATGCCCGCGAGATTGGGGAAGCCCGTGCTGAAGAGGGCGAAAAATAAAAATTTAATGATTTCCAGCACAAGAATACAGGTGAGCGTTGATAGTTCAACGCGGCGTACGTTGGGGATGAGTCGGCGAAGTGGTTTTATCAAAAAATCAGTTAGTTTGAGGGTGAACTGAGTGACTGGATCAAAGTAATTGGAGCCTACAAAAGCGAGTATTAGTCTGATGGTTAAGACAAAAAGGTATAAAGAAAAAAGAGTGTTCACTAAAAAAATGAAAGCACTTTGCATGGATAACTCTCCCGGTTAAATGTTAAATGAAAAACGCACAGGATTTGTTTATGCGTCTTTCGCTAGTTCTTCGGCTCTAAGCTTAGCTGCTTTTAATGTTTTTCTAAATAATTCTGTAAAATCATTTTGTGTCAGCACCGCAATGCCTTGTTCGGTTGTGCCGCCTTTTGATGTGACTCGTTGGCGTAATGCCTTAAGCGGTAATCCGCTTTCAATGGCCATTCGTGCGGCGCCAAGGGCTGTTTGTAAGGTTAACAGCCGCGCAATGTCTTGTGGCAGGCCCAGTTCTTCAGCACTTTGTTGCAAGGCTTCCATCATAAAGAAAAAATAAGCGGGGCCGCTGCCGGATAAGGCGGTGACGGTGTCTAGTTGTGACTCCTTATCAAGCCAGACAACCACACCCACCGCGCGTAAAATAGATTCGGCCAGATTACGCTGTTTGGGCGTGACGTATTGGTTGGCAAACAAGGCGGTGGCGCCGCATTTAATGAGGGCGGGTGTGTTTGGCATGGCGCGCACAATGGGAACGCGGCCACCGAGCCAATGCTGCAAGCTTTTTTCCCGAGTGCCTGCGGCAATGGAGATGATTAAGGGGCCATGAGATTGAATGGCGGCTTGTAAGTGTTGTGTGACGGTTGGCATGATCTCAGGCTTGATGGCAAGAATGACGGCATCGGCTGCCTTCACCGCCATGTCATTGTCCTCTGTGGTGTGAATTTGAAAGGTTTTTTGTAAGTAGGCCAGTTTGTCTTTGCTAGGATCGGCTGCCCAGATTTTCCCCCTTGGGTGGCCATCGTCGATTAATCCGCCAATCAGGCTGCTTCCCATATTACCTGTGCCAATGACGGCTATGACAGGGGTTGTCATGTGTTTTCTCCAGAGTTGAATGAGAGTGGATTGAAGGTATTAAAACACAAAAATAAATTTTCTACGAGTAGCAGGGAGGGCCTGTTAAGACAGCTTGATGGTTGCCCGCCTGCGCGGGCCCTAGTAAATGTAGGGTGGATTAGGCGTTTTTGGCCGTAATCCACCAAATTGCATCAAAATGTGTAACACTTGGTTTATGCAGCTGGGCCATGGTGGATTACGACGCAAAAAGCGCGTCTAATCCACCCTACATTTATTTTTTAGGAATGGATGATGGAAATAAAGTCATCCACTGGTTTATGCAGCTGGGCCTGCGCGGGCCCTAGTAAATGTAGGGTGGATTAGGCGTTTTTGGCCGTAATCCACCAAATTGCATCAAAATGTGTAACACTTGGTTTGTGCAGCTGGGCCATGGTGGATTACGACGCAAAAAGCGCGTCTAATCCACCCTACATTTATTTTTTAGGAATGGATGATGGAAATAAAGTCATCCACTCTGTTTGGATGTGCATTTAACTTTATTTTTGAGCCAGGTTGTTTTGACTTTCTAAAACGCTGAACAAATTGTCATATCGATTATGGGGGCTCCAAGCATACCAGCCATCCGCTTCAACGTCTTTGACAGCTTGCAGCTGTGCTTTTATATAGTCGATGGTTTTGTCGCGTGACATGGAGTAGTGGTAGTTGCTGAGTTCGATATAAGCGTAAAGCTTGATGGGCATCTCGTCACCAAATTGGTCTTGTATGCTGGCAAGGGAGTCATAAATGGTGTCGTAAGGCGCATTAAAATGTTTTTTAAAGGGTGAAAAGTGGGAGGGGTAGACCATGGGACAGACTGCATCGATACTTTCTGAAAATAATTTAATATTATGTCCAATGTGTTTGGATTCCCCAAAAGCGGCAATACCAAAGACATCGACTTCAAGGAGAATGCCTTGCGAGGCTAGTTTTGTTTTATACCATTTTATTATTTCATGGATATTTTTTGCATTTTCTGAGGACGCGGGTTGTTTGGTATTATAGCGAATATAGTCGAGCTGTATTGAAGATGCGCCATAATCAATGGCTTGTTTCACTAGGCTATATCTTTTTTGCCAATAATCAGGCGATGCAACTTGTTGTGCGGTGCCGCCATCGGGAAACACGACAATTCTAGCGACATAACGAAGGTTATTTTCTTTTAAAAGGGCAATGTTGTCTCGATAACGCTTGCTTGGAACTTGTAAGTCAACCACGAAGGTATTGATGCCAGATGCTTTGGCGTGTTTGATCAAGTGGTTGAGAAAAGAGGTATTTTCCAGATTATATTGGGTGACATAAATGCCTCTGATACCGGGTATGGGAGCTTTTTCTTGTGCGTGTGAGAGGGAGAGGAAAGAGAGCATAAACCAGAACAACAGCGCCTTTATTAAAATATTTTTATTCATGTTGGCAGCCTTATTTTTTTAGTTTTCTATGTCTATTATGATACGCGAAAAAAAGAGGAATTTTTTATGGTATAATACTGACATTCTCACGATCTTTTTGGAAATTTTTTAATTTTAAATCCATTAACTGTGTCATTCCCGTAACTATGTCATTCCCGCGCAGGCGGGAACCTATTGTAATTTTACTTCTGTCGCCTATTCAAAATGGGTTCCCGCCTGCGCGGGAATGACACTTTAAATTGTACATTTTAATCAAATCTGATTTTTTTATAATTTAATCATTCGCAAAAAGATCGTGGAACTGTCGGATAATACGGTGGTTTATCGTAACAACCCTGTTTCTTTGTTTCTTTATTCCAGCCAGCGGCTGTAAACCGTGGTTAAATGTGTTTTGCCAATCATGTGTTTTTCAAGGGCGCTTTTAATGGTTTCTGCATTGGCTGAGGCTGGCAGGTTTAATGGATTGTCTAAGGCATAGAGTGTGATCTCATAAGTATGCGCGGCACCTTTTGGCGGGCAAGGGCCTTCATATTTTGGGTTGCCCCAACTGTTTTTGGCGGTGGTGGTGCCTGCGGGTAACGTGCTGACGCCTTGATCAAGCGAGAGGGTCGTTTTGGGAAGGTTGTAGATTACCCAGTGATAAAATTCGGCATTAGGCGCATTTTGGTCGGTGATGAGGAGTGCAAAAGCTTGTGTTTTGTCGGGGGCACCCGTCCACTCCAGTTGAGGAGACTCATTTTTTCCATCGCAGGTATAAAGTACCGGAAGGGCACCTTCATCTAAAAAGGCATTAGTGTTGAGTGTGAAGGGATGCACGGACTCTGTTTCAGCCATGACGGATAATGATAATATAGATAAGATAACAAACAATATACGGCGCATGTGCTCTCCCTGACGTGGCAATGAATGTTAGCATCATGCTAGAATGTCGCTTTTTTTGCCCTAAAGGTCAAGGTATAGTAGGTAACCTGGCTTAGGTTACAACTGTCATCCAGAGGAGCGTTTTTTGCAACGAAGGATCTCGTGTTTTTTAGGAGATTCTTCGCTTCGCTCAGAATGACGGGCTTTGTTCAGAATGACAGCTCATTTTTGTAACCTAAGCTAGGTTACCTACTATATGTCAGGTATGTGTGGATGTTTACTCTGTCAAGGAGATCCAGCATGTTAGCCATTTCCGTGTGTGTGAGCGGTTAGGCGTTGACGAGCAATTTCTTCGGCAATGAGATTGGTCGCACGGCCTTCGCTTGCGGAACGCTCATAGAGATCATAAACAATTTGATAGATGCCGTTGATTTGCTTCAAAGAGCGGTGCAGATCACCTTTGTCGTAAATGACGGCCACATGAATCAAGCCTCCCGCATTGATGAGAAAATCAGGGGCATAGAGTATGCCGCGTTCATGAAGTAGTGTGCCATATTGATTATGCGCTAATTGATTGTTCGCTGAGCCTGCGACAATGGAAACGTTGAGTCGCTTGATGGTGTTGCGATTGATAACGGCACCTAAGGCACAGGGGGAAAAGACGTCAGCCTTGACGTCATAAATGTCTGTTGGCGAGCAAATCTTTGCGTTAAATTTCGCGACGCAACGTTCCAGATTCGTGTGACTAATGTCAGCGACGGTGAGACGTGCCCCGCGTTGATGTAAGTCTTCGGCTAATGACATGCCAACATGACCTAATCCCTGAATTGCCACATGAACGCCTTCCAGAGAATCTTTTCCCTGTTTAAACTGGATGGCGGCTTCAATGGCGCGTCTGACGCCAAGTGCGGTTAAGGGGGATGGGTCGCTGTCTCCACCTTGCTTAGTGGTGCAAGTGACAAAAGAAGTTCGACGCGCAATGATATCCATTTCATGAGGTGAGGTGCCACTGTCAACGGCGGTGATATACCGTCCTCCCAGCTCGTTGACAAATTCACCAAATTTTTCAAAATAGGCTTGAGGGTCTTTGATGACTTTTGGTTTGATCAAGACGGCTTTGCCGCCACCGTGATTTAAATTATTAATGGCCGCCTTGAAACTCATCATGTAGGCGAGACGCATGGAATCTTCCATGGCTCGATCAACCGTGTCATAGGGGAGCAAGCGGCAGCCGCCAATGGCTGGCCCGCGCGTTAAGTTGTGAACGGAGATAATGGCGACAAGACCGGTCGCTTTGTCCAGTTTGATGTGCATGTCGCCAAAACCCAGTATTTTCGCATAGCGCATGAGGCTGTCGCAGACGGTGTAATGGACATGGTGGTTTTTAGAGCGATTGATAAGGGCTTTTGACATGCTGGCTGATTCCTGTCTAATTTAATTTTTGTGTCACACCAAGCCATGCTTGCTCACGTGAGTTTGCAAGCACCGTGCTGCCAATAAAACAAAGCAGCGTGAATGTTTTTCTTTATTGCCTGCCACCCTTTGCGCGTTTTTTCAGTCGCTGTATCGCACGGATTTGGGCGGTGACTTCCGCTAATTCTGCGGTTGCTTTGGCTATATCCATGGCGGCCAATTTACCCGACAAAGCTTTTTCCGCTTGTTCTTTAACGGCAAGTGCCTGAGCTTCATCAAGATCATTTGCTCGCATGGCGGTGTCTGCCAAAACAGAAATGGTGTAGGGCTGCACTTCCAGCATGCCGCCGGTGATGAAAAAAATTTCTTCTTCATCATTCGGCAAAATGGCACGTATTTCACCCGGCTTTAAGTTGGTTAACAGTTGCGAATGACCAGGTGCGATGCCTAATTCGCCCATTTCGCCGCTAATAAAAACACTTTTGGCCTCGCCAGAAAAAATTTCCTTTTCCGCGCTGACAATGTCTAAACGAAGGGTGGCGGTGTTCATAAGGTTTTTGCCTTTTCCACGGCTTCCTCAATGGTGCCGACCATGTAGAAAGCCTGTTCCGGCAAATGATCATATTCACCGTTTAAAATGCCCTTGAAGCCCCGAATGGTTTCTTTGGTGGAGACATAACGACCTGGCGTGCCGGTAAAGACTTCCGCCACAAAGAAGGGCTGAGACAAGAAGCGTTGAATTTTTCGCGCGCGGCCTACAATCTGCTTATCTTCTTCCGATAATTCATCCATCCCCAAAATGGCGATAATGTCTTTCAGTTCTTTGTAACGTTGCAATGTGCGTTGTACGGCTAACGCCACATCGTAATGTTCCTGCCCCACGACCAAGGGGTCAAGTTGACGGCTCGTTGAGTCTAATGGATCAATGGCGGGATAGATACCCAGTTCAGCAATTTGACGGGACAGAACAACGGTTGCGTCTAAATGTGCAAAGGTGGTCGCTGGCGATGGATCGGTTAAATCATCTGCAGGCACATAAACGGCTTGTACCGAGGTAATGGAGCCGGTTTTGGTTGAGGTGATTCGCTCTTGCAACACACCCATTTCTTCTGCCAGCGTGGGCTGGTATCCCACGGCGGATGGAATGCGGCCTAATAAGGCGGAAACTTCAACGCCGGACAGGGTGTAACGAAAAATGTTATCTACAAATAATAAGACATCGTTGCCTTCATCGCGAAAGCTTTCCGCAATGGTCAAGCCTGTTAAACCAACGCGCAGACGATTGCCAGGCGGTTCATTCATTTGTCCGTAAACCAGCGCAACCTTATCCAGCACTTGCGACTCTTTCATTTCCAAGTAAAAGTCATTGCCTTCGCGGGTACGCTCACCCACACCGGTAAAGACGGAATAACCACTATGCTCGATGGCGATGTTGCGAATTAGCTCAAGCATGTTGACGGTTTTGCCGACTCCCGCGCCACCAAACAAGCCAACTTTGCCCCCTTTGGCAAAAGGACAGATCAAGTCGATCACCTTAATGCCGGTTTCAAGGAGTTCTTGGGAAGGTGCTTGCTCCGCAAAACCAGGCGCGGGTCGGTGAATGGGTAAATATTCCATGGTATCAATGGGACCTGCTTCATCAATGGCATGCCCTAATACGTTCATGATGCGCCCCAGTGTTTTTTTGCCAACGGGCACCATAATGGGTTTGCCCGTGTTGGTGGCGAGAAGACCACGACGTAAGCCGTCTGTCGTGCCCATGGCAATGGTTCGGACCACGCCATCCCCAATTTGTTGCTGCACTTCGAGGACGAGATCTTTTTCTTCGACCTTTAAGGCATCATAAATCCGTGGAACATGCGAATGAGGAAACTCAACGTCAACCACAGCACCGATAATTTCAACGATTTTACCTTGATTCATTTGCTTCACCTCAACTCTTGTCTTTCATGTTCATGCTTAAAGTACGGACGCTCCGGCGACGATTTCCGAAAGTTCCCGGGTAATTGCTGCTTGTCGTGCCTTGTTGTATGCCAATTGCAGGCTGGATATGAGATCAGCCGCATTATCGGTCGCGCTTCTCATGGCCAACATTCGCGCTGCTTGTTCGCAAGCGATGTTTTCGATGACCGCACGATATACTTGAGACTCAATGTAACGTGTTAATAACTTGTCTAATAACTCAGGCGCGTTATCGGGTTCGTAAATGTAATCCCAATGATGCTGTAACCTTGCATCCGAAGAAGGGGTCAGGGGTAATATTGGCTGAATGGTCGGCTCTTGCCGCATGGTGGTGACAAATTCATTCGAGCAGATATAAAGCGCATCAATGTTGCGATTCAGATAAGTGTCAAGCATGGCTCGAACGATACCGATTAGGTCGGTCAGGCTGGGTGCATCGCCCAAATCTTTTTTATGGGCGATGACGTTGCCGCCAATCCGTTTAAAAAAGTTCATGGCTTTGCCGCCGATGAGGCACAAATCGACTTCCACGCCGCTATCAATGGTTTCTTTGACGGCTTTGATCGTGGACTTTAGCAGGTTGGTGTTTAACCCGCCGCAAAGTCCACGATCAGTAGAAATGATGATATACCCAGCCCGTTTGATGTCACGTTTTTCCATGAAAGGATGTCTATATTCAGAGTGACCTAAGGCGACATGGCTAATCACTTGCAAAATCTTTTTGGCGTAAGGAAGGGCTTTATGCATGCGATCTTGCGTTTTACGCATTTTGCTTGCTGCCACCATTTCCATCGCTTTCGTAATCTTTTGCGTGTTCTTGACGCTATGGATTTTGAGGCGAATCTCTTTGGCTATGGCCATACGGCTATCCTCTTAGTCCCAAGACTGACTGGCTTTGAATGACGTTAAAATGTCACGAATGGTTTTTTCAATTTCTTCATTGTAATCACCGGTTTTGTTAATGCGTTCCAGAAAATCCTTGTGATGCGTGTGCAAGTAACTCACCAGTTCTTGCTCAAACAGGGCAACGCGGTTAACGGCCACATCATCCATATAGCCCTTGTCAGCCGCAAACAGGGTCACGGCCATTTCAGCAACAGACAACGGCATATATTGTTTTTGCTTCATGACTTCGGTAATACGCTGCCCGCGCTCCAACTGTTTGCGCGTTGCTTCATCAAGGTCTGACAGGAATTGTGAAAAAGCCGCCAATTCACGATATTGCGCCTGGCCAATGCGAATGCCGCCCACCAGTTTTTTCATGATTTTGGTTTGCGCGGCGCCGCCGACACGCGACACGGACAAGCCAGCGTTAATGGCCGGACGAATCCCCGCGTTAAACAAATCGGTTTCCAGGAAGATTTGACCATCGGTGATGGAGATGACATTGGTTGGAACAAACGCGGATACGTCTCCGGCTTGTGTTTCAATGACGGGCAGGGCGGTTAAGGAACCCGTTTTGCCTTTGATTTCGCCGTCCGTCATTTTCAAAACGTATTCCGGATTCACGCGAGAAGCACGTTCCAGCAAACGGGAGTGCAAGTAAAAGATGTCGCCAGGATAAGCTTCGCGGCC
>Ga0155556_153_pt2 | contig 11685 bp, 10 predicted proteins | sample RifCSPhighO2_12_FD_107213 | JGI IMG/M metagenome (GOLD analysis project Ga0155556, IMG submission 107213) | Gammaproteobacteria bacterium RIFCSPHIGHO2_12_FULL_45_12
CCTCGATAACTCTGCAAAACAGGCCGGCGCTTGACCTTGACGGAAACAATCAGTGAGTTTTCAAAATCAGGCTGCACACCAAATGGCGGCGTCCAATAAGATACCAACACATTCACATCATACTTCCAGGCGCGCGCGCCCCCTAACATGCCTTCCGCCATCAATTTGGGCGCACCGACAATTTTGGCCTCCACAATCATCTTGTTTCGCGTTAACGCCAGCAAATTATTCGATTTGGTGAGTGCTTTCATGTATTCAGACCAACCAAAGGGATCGAAGTATTTCTGTGCGCTCTGTAATTGAGAGCGATAGTTGATATAGTCGTAAGAATAAGCGGCCTGAATGGCAGCGACCACCCAAGCCGATAATTGGGCCTCTGTCATGTTGGGCATCGTTTCAGGTATCACCCGTATCAGTCTCGACACACTGTCCGTTGCAAAATACAAGGGACGCACACTTTGCTTGCTTAAATAGATCAGATCATAGACCAAAATAGCCATGACCACCCAACTGAATGCAAACACACCCAGCACGAGAAAATATTGGCGCCGGTAAAAACCATTGCGCTGAAACACCACTTTTAAAATATCGTTTCCATCCATCGCCTACACCATGACAAATTGTTCAATACCAATGCCCTGTGGATTTTCAGAAGTGGGCACACGCACAATCATGAGCTGCACATAAAACTTTCGGTTATAAACCGTATTAGCACTCACATAGGTCACTAAAAATGGAATTTGCACGCGCCACGCATAATCAATCTGAGGCAATGGTCCCTGATTCACGATAACAGGCGTACCCGCCACCACACTATAAACAAACAGCTGATTTTTCTCTATGGTATCAATCAAACTAACCACCGGCCCTAAATATTCACGCCAGCCTTTGGGGGTGAAATAGGGGTGAACCAATTTCAATGCCTCATTATAACTTTCGGCCTGGAATTTAAAGGTATAAGCCATAATCGCCGCCTTGCTCGCCCAGGTTAAAATGGTTTGAGGCAGTAAATTTGGCTCGTAAAAGGCAGTTAACTCCATTTTTTGTCCGTCCTCTTGCTGGGCAAAAAACGCGGGCAACGGCCTGTGCTCCAGTTGATACGTCACCAGACCCACAACCGCTATCATCAACAACAAGAGGGCGATCATCCCCAAAATAAAATAATGGGCATAGCGACGATAAAAATCGTTCCCTGTCGAAATATCAAGCTGTCGAGATGCATCCTGTGCCATCCACTCACCCTACAATTGATGCGGCATTAATAAAATCTTGCCATCCGTCGTGTTCGCATAATACATAGGCTCGGGCAATGTCCACAGAATGTAAATCATGATCGCGAGCAATACATAAATGATGGCAATGGAAGCAATCAGCCATCGCAGCATGCGGTGATACTGATCACGATAAAAAACACTCTGCAAACTGGCTATTTCATGCCGCGGTCCCAACATCCGTAAACCCCACTATACCAACAATTTTTCCAGCGTAATTTCAATCCGGTAGTTATCATTGCCCTTCCAGTCTAACTCATTTTTGTCAACCAGGTTCGTCCCGCCATAACCTGCCGCATATAAAACACGTGCATCCACCCCAGCCGCCATTAAAAACTTGGAGACGGCTTGCGCTTGTTGCCGCGACAAGGCAAGATCGACCTCTTTAGGGCCCATGTCATTGGTGTAAGCGGCTATCTTGACCAGCATTTTAGTATACTGATTGATGTAATTTGTCACCAGTTCCAGCGTTGAATAAGCTTGGGGCTTGATATCCGCGGTCACTGGGTTAAACAAACGATCAGATGGCAGGACAATTAATATTTGATCGCCCAGCACCACAATGGTTGCGCCACGATTTTTCAATTGATCTTCAATGCTTGCATTGGCATCCACATAAGCACCATAAGTGGCGCCTAAAATAACGCCCACCGCAGTCCCTGGCAGCACGCCAACACTGGATGACAACGCGCCCGCTACCGCGCCCGTCACCCCGCCCAACAAGGCGCCTTTGGAAGTTTGACTGGCGTTTTGATACGTCTCTGCGATATCACCGCTCGACATGGCCTCTACCAGATTTTTACCATTTTGCACGCCGGTATCAACGCCGGCAGCCGCATGACGGGTGACATCGGAAGAAGCGCAACTGGAGAGAAAGAAACAGCAAGAGATCAGTAACATTAAAAGCCGGAGGTTGATCACAAACACGATCTATATATCCTCTTCCTGATCTTTTGTCTTGAGAGAATTCACATAATCACATAACTGATCTGCAAATGCCACCACTTCCTCGCCAGGCAAAAGCAGTTTTTCAATGTCAGGCGGGTACTCGGTTGCCGCCGCCAAATCTTTTATCACTTCTGCCGCCATGGCATTCACTTGAGAAGAAGGCCGGCCCGTCAGACGTTCAAGCATCGCCACTTTTTCCTTCGCCAGACGCTTATCCATTAATGGCTGACTAAAAGCTTCCCACGCTTTCGCGCCCACAAGGGCTTTCACGGCGGAACCGAGAGGCACACGGCTAAAAATATTTAAACGCCCTTCATCCACCACTTCTTCCACCTCTGGCTCTTCACTTTCACTAGGCACCGCATGACGATTGTGCAAAGCAAGCAAAGCACTCAGCGCGCGCTCAATGGCGTTCTTTTCCGGATCCTCCACCATGGTCGCTGCAATGACCTTTAGTTCATCGCTTTCATCTTCCACCATCTCAAAATTTTCATTCTTCGTTAAGGTCTCGCCAAAACGCTCAATATGATCTTCCAGATCAATCAAGACCCGACTCAAGGGACGCTCAACCTTCAAGAACTGGTTTAAGCGCATTTTTTCGGCTGGCTGTGGATTCGCAAAAAACATTCGCGCACGAATGACTTTGGACTTGAAAAAGATATGCGCCTCCCCTTCTCGCTGCTCTTTTAAATCCTGCAAGTCAATTCGCTGACGTTTTTCAGACGAAGCACTGCGGCTATCCATGTAATTATTCAATAAACTTCCTGCATTTGTCTGAAAAGAATCTACCTTCGTGACATACGATTCACCGGCTGTTTTCTGGAAAAAATCCCAAGTCTCAAGCGGGTCCTCCAGCTTCATGCAAATTTTAATGTTGGTGTTTGCACCAATGGAGGCAGCCTCCTCCTTTGACGCCTTTTGAAAGGCTGGCAAATCTTGTCCGGCAAAAATAACCGAGAAGCCCAAGGAACGCGCTTGCGCTGGCACCACCGCAAATCCCTTTACCGCATAGTAACCATATTCGTCCAGAATACACATGTAAGGTGTCTCGGCATTCGTTGGTTTACGGGTAATGACTTCACGATAGGTTCCTTCAACGGTATCGCCCAAACCCGCTGCCATCATTGCTTTAAGCGAAGCAATGATGACCTTGCCAAGGTTGGATAACTCTTCAGGTGATTTTTCCAGAGCAGGCAAAAGCACTACCAGGATGCGGCGATTTAAGACCACATCTTTTAAATCCACCTCAGCCAGATTGGTACGAATGATATGCCCATACGTATCCGCCAATGAACCGAATACGCGCGTCAACTGCATGGTGATAAAGCCATGCTGCTCCAATACTTGTGAACCTTGCTTGCCTTTTTTGGAACGATCATACCCTGGTAAGTTAATCACGTAATTGTTAAGCGGCTCAAGCACCAGATCAGGCACATCCGCCAGACTCACTGGCTCTTGATTATCACGCGGAAACATTTTATCCATCGTGATCGCCTCCAGACGAGGCAGCTCAAAATAATTACGAATGGTGTTGGCATCCAGCAAAATCTTTCCATGATCGCGCATATAAACGAGCGTCTTCATCAAGGCTTCCACAAAGACCATTGCACGGCCTTTCCACATGTCACCGTCCGCACTTTGACTGCCTGCATCCATCAAACTGATGACCAACTGTGACAACATGCTGGATGAACCATTACAAAATGGGTTCATCGTATTGGATAAACGTTTTTCCTGTGCGCCAATAATGTCACGCGCACCCGTCATAAAGTTAATGAGCAACAAGTCATCTTCCCGACCCATGCTGCGGCACATTGAAAAAACTTTGGCAAACAGTGAATTATCACCCTTGCCATCGACGTACAAAAATCCACTGCCCTGAATCAAGGCATTAAAGGAAAGCGAAACCAGCGCTTCGGTTTTACCACTACCGGTTGAACCAAACATAAGGACATGCGTACGCATGTCATCGTTATTAAACCATAGCTCATCATTATCGGATCGGCGATTGCCAAAAAAAGAAATGCCTCGCGCCATTCTGGGCTTACTTTTTTCACCTGGCAGAAGATCATTATAATCATACGTTTTGGAACGCTGCGGCAACCGAAAGGGCAGCGTGCTTTTTCTGGTAAAGGCATAAAGGAACACACAAATCCCGATAAACGCGATAAACTCAGTCAGTGCCGCAATGAAATACGTGGCAAGCGCAAAAACAAACATGAGCACCGCGCTATTAACAGGGTCTTTAAAAAAATCAACCGCCTTCATTCCAAGCGTACGCGTGTCGCGCAACAACAACTGAGGTGAAAGTTCGTGCTGTTCTTCCAGACCGCGCAATCGCATTGTCTTACCCTCTATTCATCATCGGGCCGATATAGGATATCTGTTAATGCCAACTCCAATGCCTTGCTGGCCTCTTCCACCATCGGCATGACTAATTTTTTTCCCGCTTCTTTTTCCGCCACCCAATGCGCAAAAATCCCTGCAATTTCAACAAAGGGTGTTTGTCTGCCCACCGTGTTTAAGATATACCACAATCGTCTGTCTAACGGTTTTAACCATAAAAAATCCGCCGAAGCCTGCACACCATCTTCCCTCGCCCCCTCAAGCATGGACGCCATCACGGTCATCACATAGGCATGCGCTATCACCCGTTGCTGAACCAGTTTGGTGTTTTCATACTTCTTGCACAAGGCATCCACACCGGAAAAATCCAGTTTGGAGTTTGACGATGCACTTAATTGCTCAAGCATTTTAAGTGCTGCCTTCGTGTCTGAGTTAAGCCGCGCTGCAAACACAGCAAACAACGCTTTCACATGCATGGGCAACCGTTTCGTGTCACTCCAGCGCGGCCCCAACTGTAAGGTAAAAACCCGATTCGCATCCCCGCGCCGCAACATGACATCCACCCTGTCCCACTCCTTACGCGCCATCCCTTCGCGTCGTTCAGGTCGCACCTCATCGAGTAATTGATGTTTTTTACAAAACTGCATGGGCTGCATGGCCATTGCCCAAGGACCCGCATCAATATCCGTTTTTAGCAAATCAAGCCTAGTCACCGGTGAGATTTGCGGCCAATTTGCTTTTTCAACCGTCGCCAAGTCTTTCATGTGATAGGTGCGCTTAAAGACGCGGGTAGTATTCGTCAAAAAGACGATAAAACCCAATGCAATTAAAATGGCCGCAAGCGGAAGACGAAACGGTGCGCCCGCCGCCGAACCAAGGAGCACCAAATCATGAAAGCTCACTATTTTGGGGTTGGCAATGACGGTGACCAGCATCGTTTGCAAGGCATCATAATGATGCCCCGTCACCATGGTGAGCAATTTCACTTCCAATAGCTTCAAAGAAAGGTAAGCCGCGATAAGGTGGGCTCTAAACCCAAACCAGATAGCGCCAATTGCGGCAAACAGCACCGCCACCCACCAAAGAATATGCGCGGAATTATCCGATTGATTGCCTTGCGCTGGCCCAGCCATAATCTTTCTCCCCCAGCCATTCCCGCTTTAAACAAGAAAGCTTCGGATTGACACCCGAAAAAACGGCGGACAAATATAGTTTCTGATACAAATGTAGGGTGGATTAGGCGTTCTTTGCCGTAATCCACCAAATTGGTGGATTACGACGCAAAAAGCGCGTCTAATCCACCCTACATTTTCACCAAAAGGGGGAGAACCGCGATCTCCCCCTTTGGAATCCCCCATCGCAGCCTGTAAAGCGGGAATCACTGGACAGACCCTAATATTCTTCTTCCTGTTTTTGCTGTTTTTCTTTAATTTCGTCCAATGTTTTACAGTCAATACAGAGTGTTGCCGTAGGCCTTGCTTCAAGGCGCCGCAATCCAATTTCAATACCGCAAACCTCACAATACCCGTAGTCATTTTCTCGAATGAGCTCAAGCGATTCTTCAATTTTTTTCAATAATTTTCGCTCACGATCACGGGTACGCAACTCCAGACGAAAGTCCTCTTCCTGGCTGGCGCGATCGTTGGGATCAGGATAATTAACCGCATCTTCTTTCATGTGAGTGACGATTTTATCGCCGCCCTCCAACAGGCGCTGGCGCAATGCCATCAAAATTGCCCGAAAATGCTCAAGCATCCTGACATTCATGTATTTTTCAGTCTTTTTAAGCTTGTACGTGGGGATACCCAACACGTCCAGACTCGGCTCAAAAATTTCTTTTTCTTTAGCTGCCATCGTATCACCTCCTACCCTGAGATCTAAGTGTAGTCCAAAATTAGCACTAACACCAAAAGTTCGCCATTCAACCATTCTCCCGAAGAGGTGCCTCATCGCCCACGCCCACCGAATGGCCGCTAAGGAACAGCACGTCGCACGATGACTGAGGACCGCCCTACCGTCACTCTTTCTCGCCCCGCCAAATCACATACGGTACGAATACGTTGGTAATGAGCGGCCTTAAGCAGTGCCCGCACTGCCGGACCTTGCGAAAACCCATGCTCCATCAGGAGATAACCACCTGATTTTAAATAGTTTTGAGCTTCACTCGCTATCTCCCTGATAGCGTTAAGCCCATCGCTTCCTGATACCAGAGCACCAATCGGCTCAAAAGCAAGCCCTCTTGCATATTGTTCCCACTCAAGCTCTGAAACATAAGGTGGATTACTGACTATTACATCAAACCCATGACATGGCAACGCAGTACACCAATTGCCCAAGTAAAAAGAAATACTGTTTATCGCTAATTGTCGTGCGTTTTTTCTGGCAATGCATAGTGCGCTTTCACTGACATCGACAGCACAGACCGCCCAAGCTGGACGTTCATGCGCCAAGGCAATGGCGACCGCACCACATCCTGTTCCAAGGTCCGCCAGTTTGACGACCGGATGAGGGTCTGGAAAGATGGCCAGCACTTGCTCGACCAGCACCTCCGTTTCAGGCCGTGGAATCAGGGTGTCAGGTGTCACCTGAAAAGGCAGTGACCAAAATTCTTTTACCCCCTGCAAATAAGCCATGGGCTCGCCCAAGCTGCGCCGCCTGACCCATTCCTCAAAATCGCTAATCTCTTCCCGTGTTAAATTCTTTTCAGGCCACGCACGCAAATAACTTCGCGACTGATTGAGCACCATGGCCAGCAACCTTTCCGCCTCCCCTCTGGCTTCTGCTGTCACGGGCATTAACTTTAGCATCGCGCCATCAAGCACCTGCTGAATGGTCATCTGCCTACTCACCTAAAGAGGCAATCAAATCAGCATGATATTCCTGATTCAACGCATCAATCACAGGCGTCAAATCCCCTTCCATAATGGCCGTTAACTGGTACAGTGTCAGATTAATGCGATGATCCGTTAAACGACCTTGTGGAAAATTGTAGGTGCGAATACGCTCGGAACGATCGCCCGTCCCCACTAGGCTGCGCCTGGTATCTGCTTGCTGCTGATGTTGCTTGTCGCGTTCTGCCGCAAGGATTTTGGCTTTCAGTAATGACATGGCACGGGCGCGATTCTTGTGTTGTGAACGCTCATCCTGGCATTCAACGACCGTGCCCGTCGGCAAGTGGATAATACGAATGGCAGAATCTGTTTTCTGTACATGCTGACCACCCGCACCGGAGGCGCGAAACGTATCAATTCGCAAATCACCTGGATTAATTTCAATTGCCTCAATCTCATCCAGTTCTGGCAAAATGGCCACCGTACACGTTGAGGTATGCACCCGACCTTGTGCTTCCGTTTCAGGTACCCGCTGCACGCGGTGCACGCCTGATTCAAACTTAAAACGCGAGTAAGCACCCTGCCCAATCACCCGCGTGATAATTTCCTTATAGCCACCATGCTCCCCAGGACTTTCACTGACAATTTCAACCTTCCAGCGCGCAGCTTCCGCATAACGAATATACATGCGTGACAAATCTCCTGCAAAAATAGCCGCCTCATCACCCCCTGTGCCCGCCCGAATTTCAAGAAAGATATTATTGTCGTCATGTGGATCCTTAGGCAGCAGAATAAGCAGCAAGGCCTCTTCAAGTGCGGCCATCTGCACACTGACCTGCTTTGCCTCCTCTCTGGCCAATTGCTGCAACTCGGGGTCGTCCTCTTCCAGCAACGCGGTTGCCTCTTCCAGCAACGCTGCCTGCGCCTGATAACGCGCGTATTGTTGTACCACCGGTTCAAGCTGCGAATATTCTTTTGACAAGTCACGATAACGATTCAAGTCATTCGTCACCTCCACATCAGACAAGATTGTCTTTAGTGCTTCATAACGATCTGTCATCGCTTGCAGTTTTGCGTGAATGGATGGCTTCATAACAATTCAACTTCCGGATCAGAAATAGCAAATAATTGTTTCGCGAAGCGCAATAACTCGAAACGTCCTTCCGCACCTGCCTGCCGCAACTGAACACTTGGCGCATGCAATAATTTTTGCGTAAACGCATACGCAAACGCATCCAGCACCTCTACCGCATTCGCACCTTGCTGCAATTGCTGTCTTGCCTTCATCAGTTCGACCTGACAAATTTCTTCTATCTGACCACGATAAGCACGAATGGTATGCGTCACCTTGTCAAGCGTACCCAGTTCAGCGATGAAGGCCATGCTTTTCACACGAATCATTTCCCGCGCCTTGACAGCCGCATGCTCACGGCCTTTCAGGTTGTTATCGATGATTGCCTTTAAGTCATCAATGCAGTAGAGCGCCACATGGGGCAACTCCGCGACTGCGAGCTCAACATCACGCGGCACGGCAATATCAATCAACATTAACGGTTTATCCCGACGTGCCCGCATGACCTCAGTCATCATGGCCTTATTCACCACCGGCACCGCACTGCCTGTCGCTGAAAATACCACATCCGCACGCGTGATTGCCCGGGCCATGTCTTCAAAACCAAACGCATGGCCGCCACCGATTTCAAGCATGGCCAACGCTTTTTCAAGACTGCGATTCACCAGTGCCACAGGCGTTGCCAAATGCGCTTTAAGGTAGCGTATTAACAATTCGCTGGTATCCCCCGCACCAATGAGCACGACATTCGCGGAAGCAAATGCGGGAAGCTGCTGCCTTGCAAAATGCACTGCCGCTGAGGCAACTGACACCGGACAAGCACCCACCGCAGACGTCGTGCGAATTTCCTTTGCCACGGAAAATACTTGCTGAAACAGGCGATGAAAGACTGATGCGACCGCACCCGCGGTGCAGCTTTCTGAATAAGCTTCTTTCATTTGCCCTAAAACTTGCGACTCGCCTAACACCATGGAGTCAAGACCACAAGCCACTTGCATGATGTGCGCGACCGCCGCCTCATCCTGATGCACATAGAGCAGGGTGTCTAGTTGCGGGCGAGGCAACGTCGTCTGCGCGCAAAACCAGTCCACCACCCGACCAACCTCTTTTGCTTCACAATAAAGTTCAGAACGATTGCAAGTAGAGAGCAACACAGCTTCGCTCGCCAACTCGCGAGCCAGCAAATCCTGCAAATAAAGTGATACTTTATCGATCGGGAAGTAAATTTTTTCCCGCATTCCAATGGATGCCGTCTTGTGATTGATACCAAGTATAAAAATTGACATTATTTTTTGGTTGCCAAGTTGTTATTTTGGGCATAGTTTAAACTTAAACCCAAATGAAAAACAAAGGATATCATTGTGTTGCGTATTATGCACAAAATCACTGGAATTAGTTTAGTTTTTTTTCTGCTAAACGCTTGCTCCACCATGGCGCCCCTCTCAACACCCACTCAACAATCCTCTGCAGAACGTCAACAATCCCTCAATTCGCTAACGCATTGGCACATCAAAGGTAAAATTGGCGTACAAACCAGCGATGACGCTGGCAGCGCGACCCTTGACTGGCAACAAAACCATCAACAGTTCACCTTGTCACTCATGGGCCCGCTTGGCACAAATGCTATCACCTTAAAGGGGCAGCGAGGACAAGTCATCCTGACCACCGCGGATGGCAAACAAGTCCGCGCACAAAGTGCGGAAGCACTGTTACAGGAACAATGGGGCTTTCAACTACCCGTCTCCTACATTCTGTTCTGGATACGCGGCTTACCCGCGCCCGGCACTCACTCAGCGATAACACTTGATGACCATCAGCGTCTTCGCTCGCTCACCCAGCAAGGCTGGAACGTGCGATTTCTAAGCTACACGAATGCCGCCAACCGAGAGTTACCCCGTCAAATAGCGATTACCTCGCCCCGATTGAAAGCCAAAATCATTATTTATACTTGGAAGATTGATTAACCCATTGACACCCATGCCCTCACTCAGCAAAATAGCGCTTCACAAAAGAGGTAACTGTTGGGGTGTAGCCAAGCGGTAAGGCACCGGGTTTTGATCTCGGCATTCCTAGGTTCGATCCCTAGCACCCCAGCCAAATCATATTTATACTGACAGCTTCGCATTAGACTCACACACCAAGGAAAGCACCGTGCCAGAAATCATGATCTTTAGCGGCAACACGAGCCAGACACTCGCAAAGCAAGTCGTAGAACACCTCAACCTGCCTTTGGGCAAAGCACTCGTCGGCTGCTTTAGCGACGGCGAAACCATGGTGGAAATTCAGGACAACGTTCGTGGACGAGACGTGTTTATCATCCAGTCCACTTGCGCCCCCTCGAATGACAACTTAATGGAACTCATTCTCATGGCAGATGCCCTGCGTCGCGCCTCCGCCACCAAAATCACGGCCGTGGTTCCTTATTTTGGTTATGCCCGCCAAGATCGGCGGGTACGCTCCGCACGCGTTCCCATTACGGCCAAAATTGTCGCTGACATGATGGCGGCGGTTGGCATTAGTCGTGTGGTCACGGTGGATTTGCATGCCGATCAGATTCAGGGTTTCTTTTACATGCCAGTTGACAACTTGTACAGCACCCCCATCATGCTGGAAGACATGCATCAACGCTCCTTCAAAGACGCCATGATTGTGTCACCTGACGTGGGCGGTGTCATTCGGGCGCGCGCCATTGCCAAACGCATTGCGGGTTCGGATCTCGCCATCATTGACAAACGCCGTCCGCGGCAAAATGAAGCGCAAGTCATGCACATTATTGGCGATGTCACCGACCGTGACTGCATCATTGTCGATGACATTGCAGACACCGCGAGCACCCTGTGCCGCGCAGTTGAAGCGCTGAAAGAGCACGGTGCCTCCAAGGTAACCGCCTATATCACCCACCCTGTGTTTTCAGGCAACGCCATTGCCAACATCAACGGCTCCCTGCTGGATGAAATTGTGGTCACTGACACCATTCCACTCTCCGAAGACGCGCAAAAGTGTCCGCGCATACGCTGTTTAAGTCTTAGCCACATGATTGCTGAGGCCATCCGGCGCATTAGTGGTGCCGGCTCATTGAGCCGCATGTTTCTTGATTAAATGGCATGTCATCCCGTTTACCCTAAGTAACCGTCATCCGTTCATGCCGAGGAGGGTGCGGAGCACCCGTCTCGAGGCATTTTCTTCAGCATGAATTTCGGACCATGTAGGGTGGATT
>Ga0155556_147_pt4 | contig 11444 bp, 6 predicted proteins | sample RifCSPhighO2_12_FD_107213 | JGI IMG/M metagenome (GOLD analysis project Ga0155556, IMG submission 107213) | Gammaproteobacteria bacterium RIFCSPHIGHO2_12_FULL_45_12
GGCTGAAATTATTGACCCAATTTCTTTATGGCCGTTAGATAGGGAGACGATCATGCAGTCCGTGCGTAAAACAGGGAAATTGCTGGTGGTGGATAATGGCTGGCTGACTTGCGGTGCTAGCAGCGAAATTTTGACGCAAGTTTATGAAACTTGCCAACAATCCGGTGAGCCTGTCCCTGAGATGGTACGGATGGGATTCGCGCACACGACTTGCCCCACGACAAGACCGTTGGAAGATGTTTTTTATCCAAATAGCCGCACCATTGCTGAGAGAGCCTATGAGATGGTTAAAGGGAAAGGCCAATGTTGGGAGCCAGCGGTGGATGCAAAAACTGAAATTGATGCTTTTAAAGGCCCATTTTAAAATGGTTTCAGTGAATTGATCAGGTTTCTTTTCCGCTTAAGGGCATGGGCGAGCGGAAATTGTCTGGGATGAAGGGGTGTATGGAAAACGTCATTAAAAAAACCTTGGCCCAGCGCGTGATGATTTTAGATGGTGCGATGGGCACCATGATTCAGTCCCATTGTCTGAAAGAGCAGGATTTTCGTGGTGCGCGTTTTAAGGACGCTGATCGTGCCTTAAAAGGGAATAATGATTTACTGACGTTAACGCAGCCTGAGCTCATACGGGAGATACATCGTTCCTACCTTGAGGCAGGCGCGGATTTTATTGAAACCAATACGTTTAATTCCACTTCCATTGCACTCGCTGATTATGGCATGAGTGAGCTTGCTTATGAGTTTAATTTTGCGGCGGCAACATTAGCGCGTGCGGTGGTGGATGAAGTCACGCGATTAACGCCTAATCAACCTCGATATGTGATCGGTGCCTTGGGTCCAACCAATCGTACGGCTTCCTTATCACCTGATGTGAATGATCCTGGATTTAGAAATGTGACCTTTACTGAGCTGGTATGCGCTTACCATGAGGCGATCAGGGGCTTGGTGGAGGGTGGTGCGCAGTTACTCATGGTGGAAACCATTTTTGACACGCTAAACAGTAAGGCCGCCATTTTTGCGTTGGAAACTTTCTTTGGTCAATCAGGACGGCGATTGCCGGTGATGATTTCAGGCACCATCACCGATGCCAGTGGCCGCACCTTATCCGGTCAGACAACGCAAGCATTTTGGCATTCTATCCGGCATGCAAAACCAATTAGCGTGGGACTGAATTGCGCGTTAGGGGCAGAAGCGTTGCGTCCCTATGCGCATGAGCTATCTAAAATTGCCGACACCTATACCAGCCTTTATCCCAATGCAGGGTTGCCGAACGCATTTGGGGAATATGATGAAACGCCTGAACAGATGGCAGCAACCCTTGGTGAGTTTGCGCGCGATGGCTTGATTAATCTGGTGGGCGGCTGTTGTGGTACCACGCCGCTGCATATTCGGGCGCTAGCTGACACCTTGGCGGATATGAAGCCGCGAAAAGTGCCGCACATCTCCATTGCTTGCCGCTTAAGCGGTCTTGAACCTTTAACCATTGATGAGCAGTCATTATTTGTTAATGTCGGTGAGCGCACCAACGTGACAGGCTCGCTGCGTTTTGCTGAATTAATTCGCAATGACGATTATGAAACTGCGCTGGCTGTCGCGCGTGATCAAGTGATCAATGGGGCGCAAATCATTGATATCAACATGGATGAAGGCATGCTGGATGCAAAAGCCGCCATGGTGAAGTTTTTATCCTTAGTGGCGTCAGAACCTGAAATTGCACGCGTTCCCATTATGATTGATTCATCCAGATGGGACGTGATTGAGGCAGGTTTGCAATGCATTCAGGGTAAGGGCATTGTGAATTCCATTAGCCTGAAAGATGGCGAGGAAGCTTTTTTACAAAAAGCAACGCTTGCGCGTCACTATGGCGCGGCGGTTGTGGTCATGGCCTTTGATGAACAGGGACAAGCTGACACGGAAGAAAGGAAATTTCAAATTTGTCAGCGTTGTTATGATCTGTTGGTGAATCAGGCGCAGTTTTCACCCGAAGATATTATTTTTGATCCCAATATTTTTGCCATTGCAACAGGCATGGAAGAACATAATCGTTATGGCGTGGATTTTATTAACGCAACACGGCGCATTAAAGAAAATTTGCCGCATGCGCTGGTAAGCGGTGGTGTCAGTAATGTCTCATTTTCTTTCCGCGGGAATCATGCCATTCGTGAAGCCATACACGCCGTATTTTTATATCATGCCATTCGCGCTGGCATGGATATGGGTATTGTGAATGCTGGAAACCTTGCTATTTATGCCGATATTCCAGCCGACTTATTAGTGTTAATTGAAGACGTCGTGTTAAATCGGCATCCAGAAGCAACGGAACGGTTGCTTGAAGCAGCAAGCTCCGTGAAAGGCCAGGAAAAATCCAAAACAGAAGATTTAAGCTGGCGCATGCTACCCGTGATTGAGCGATTAACCCATGCCCTGGTAAAAGGCATGAATCAATTTATTATTGAGGACACGGAGGAGGCGCGTTTACAATTGGGTCATCCGCTGCAAGTGATAGAGGGGCCGTTAATGGACGGCATGAACGTGGTCGGGGATTTATTTGGCGTGGGCAAAATGTTTTTGCCGCAGGTGGTTAAAAGCGCGCGTGTCATGAAGCAGGCGGTTGCTTACCTTGAACCGTTTTTAGCGGCTGATAAAGCAACCGCCAAAGTAAAGGGCAAAGTGTTGTTGGCAACGGTCAAAGGCGATGTGCATGATATTGGAAAGAATATTGTAGGGGTTGTGTTGAGTTGCAATAACTACGAAATTATAGATTTAGGCGTGATGACGCCTTGTGAAAAAATATTGGAGAAGGCGCGTCAGGAAAAAGTCGATGTGATTGGCTTAAGCGGCTTAATTACGCCTTCACTTGAAGAAATGACGCATGTGGCAGAGGAAATGGAGCGACAGCAATATCAGATTCCTTTGTTAATTGGCGGTGCCACAACCTCGCGCGCGCACACCGCGTTAAAAATTGAACCGCATTATTCAAACCCAACCATTCATGTGGTTGATGCCTCACGTGCGGTGGGTGTGGTTAGCCAGTTACTGAGTGCAAGCGCAAAAGAGGCTTATGTTGCGGGCATTCGAAAGGAATATGCCGCGTTAAGAACGCTGCATCAACATAAAAAATCCGAAACTGGCATGGTGCCCCTCGCCCTCGCGCGTGATAATAAATTCAAGATTGACTGGACGCGACATCCGATTCGACGGCCTAGTTTTTTAGGCATCAAAGTGTTTGACACGTATCCACTCAAAATGATTGAAAAGTTCATTGACTGGACGCCCTTTTTCAGTACTTGGGAGTTGGGGGGTCGTTTTCCTGATATTTTGGAAGATGCCGTGGTGGGTGAAACAGCGACCAGCCTGTTTAATGATGCCAAAACCATGCTGCATCAGATTGTCAGTCAGCAATGGTTAGGCGCGCAGGCGGTGATTGGATTTTTTCCGGCGAATAGTGTGGCTGATGACATTCAGATTTATGCGGATGAAAATCGTGAGCAAGTGGTCGCTACGTTTCATATGCTAAGACAGCAAACACGCAAGCAAAAGGATAAGGCAAACCTGTGCCTCGCTGATTTCATTGCGCCAAAGGAATCCGGTGTCGCAGATTATTTTGGTGGTTTTGCCGTCACAGCGGGCGCGGGCATTGAAAAACAGTTAGCGATATTTGAGGCGGATCATGATGATTACAGTGTTATTTTGTTGAAGGCGTTGGCGGATAGACTGGCTGAAGCGTTTGCTGAATGTCTTCATCTGCAGGTTAGAAAAGATTTCTGGCGTTATGCGGCTGAGGAAAACTTAAGCAGGGAAGAGCTCATTGCAGAAAAATATACGGGCATACGTCCGGCGCCAGGGTATCCAGCCTGTCCTGATCACAGTGAAAAGCCCGCCTTGTTTTCCTTGTTAAAAGTCACGGAGCATATCGGCATCACGTTGACAGAAAACTTTGCCATGTTACCGGCATCCTCCGTCAGTGGATTTTATTTTGCGCATCCGGATTCGCGTTATTTTGGCATTGGCAAGATTGCAGAGGATCAGGTGGAAGATTACAGTCGCCGCAAAAAGGAGGATATGGATCAGGTCAAGCGGTGGTTGTCCACACATTTATCAGGGTAGAGAATAAGGATGGTTATGACATCGCGAAGTATTAGTTTTGAATTTTTTCCACCTAAATCAGTGGAAGGCATGAGTCAACTGGCATCAACGGCAAGCGAATTGGCGACATTAAGGCCCCATTTTTTTTCAATGACCTATGGTGCTGGAGGGTCCACGCGAAACGGGACGGTAGAGGCGGTGACATTGTTGCAGCAGCGGACCCCTATTCCATTGGCGCCGCACATCGCCTGTGTGGGTGCGACAAGAGAGCAAATGGTTGAACTATTACAACTATATCAAACCATGGGCGTGCAGCGAGTGGTTGCCTTGCGTGGCGACTTGCCGTCTGGCATGGGGCAATTTGGTGAATTTAAATATGCATCAGAGCTGGTTGCTTTTATCAGGGAACAAACGGCCGATCAGTTTGATATTGAGGTCGCGGCTTACCCAGAGATTCATCCGCAAGCGCAAACCACACGGGATGACCTGTTAAATTTAAAACGTAAATTTGAAGCAGGCGCAAATAGCGCGATCACGCAATATTTTTTTAATCCCGATGCCTATTTCTGGTATGTGGATGAATGTGCTAGATTGGGCATTCATATGCCAATTGTGCCAGGCATTATGCCGATCACGCAATATAGCAAATTGGTGCGCTTTTCAGAGATGTGCGGTGCTGAAATTCCGCGCTGGATTCGAAAAAGGCTTGAAATGTATGCAGACGATATGCCTTCCATTCAAGCGGCAGGGTATGACATTGTGCATGAGTTATGTGAGCGACTATTAAAAGGCGGCGCGCCAGGTCTGCACTTTTATACTTTGAATAAACACGAACCAGTTATGGCAGTATTGGAAAATCTGGGTATTGTTCCGAGTAAGCAGTCAAATGAGTATTTACTAAAAAGCTTTTCTGATAATTGAACGATGAGGTAGCCTTATGTTTCTAAATGGTATGAATGTACTAGCAGCGAATAAGCTGTTTTCGGAAAGTCAGCCCGGTCAATCACTGATAGAGAGACCATTAGGCTTTATTGATATCGGTGCTCGAGGTGGCGCGCATGATCTTGTTGAGCCGATAGCCAAGTATACGGCTGTATTAGGTTTTGAGCCTGATCAAGAAGAATGTGTCCGCTTAATGAAGAATCCTGACGTGTATCAACCCTGGGCGAATTTTGTGTTAAAACCTGTGGCACTTGCTGACAAAAAGGGTGAGGCTGAATTGAAGTTATTATCAGCTAGCACAAACCATTCTTTGTTGTCTCCTAACGTTAAGTTTACAAAGCGTTATGGGATGACAAAATGGGAAGAGGTTGGTAGGTGTCAGTTGCAAACTGACACACTGGATGCTGTTTTGTATTCTGATGATATGAAGGATTTTTCATGGGGTGAGTTTATTAAAATTGATACTCAGGGAACTGAATATGAAATTTTGTGCGGCTCTAAAAAAGTGCTAGCCCAGCAAACCCTTGGTGTTGTTACAGAGGTTGCATTTTGTGAACTGTATCAAGATCAGAAGCTATTTTCTGATGTGGCAGCTTTTATGCGTGACCAGGGCTTTTCATTTTATGGTTTTACAAACCTGCACACTAGGTCTAAAAAATTGTTGAATAAAAAATCCTATGCGACACGAGAGCGATTAATTTACACCGATGCCATTTTTTTAAAAGATCCTTTGCCTGGAGGCTATGTTGATTTGATTAGCCCAAGGGGGTGTTATGCCTTATTTGTTATTGCACTCTTATTAGGGTTTTATGATTATGCATTAGAATTAGCGTATGCAACTTGGTTGCTAAAGAGTGATAAATTAGAAGCTGAGCGAATTGAGCAGCTGATAAAGCAGGTTTCACGAAATTGCACTAAGAAAACATCGGCAGATTTACTGCAATTGGTTAATACCGTGAAAGAGAACCCAGAGTGGGTGAATGTTGCTGTAGGTGGTTTTGTGGATAAACGCCGGCCATATTGTGACTATGATGATACATTGAACGTTTCACCTTTACCAAAGACACTCTAGTGCATTGACTTAATTGATTTTTGGTGGATTACGGCAAAAATCGCCTAATCCACCCTACATTGACTTAATTGTTTTTGGTGGATGACAGGGTGTTTGAATTTTTTTGTTTGCAGCAGAGATTTGTGATGGTGCTGAGATTTTAATTCTTCTTCAAGCCATAGCTTGTCCTCTTTAGTCGATTTCGATGTAGGGTCAGCTAGATAAGGTTTTTTGCTAAACAATAAGGAGATGCCGGGTCGTGTTGGGTTGAGCCATTTGTCAATGTGGTTAGTTATAAAATAGTAGGGTGTTTTAATTGTCCGATAGGCTCTGTTCATTCTTTCACGCAAAGACTGATGCTTTGCGATCAGGGTATCTGGATTGAGTGCTTCCTTGGTTTTTCCTATAAACGGCTTGACAAGGTTCAAAGCGCGTTTGATGTGCCAGAGTTGAGATTTTTTTATAAGACGGGACGCCAGAAGACGTGGAAAGGTGTATATCCTTCGAAAAAGATTTTGTGTGTAAACAACTATCCTTGGAACGGCGTAAGAAATTTCAGCTAGCTCGTTGTTGTGTGAGTCGATGAGCTGGACGGTTTTCCTGTTTGGTTGTTTGATGAGGCGAAATTCAGAAACATGATGTTGGTAGGCAAGAATCGCGCAATATAGTCTGGTAGAGAGATAACTGAAGTGCTCTTGCATTGGGTGGGAGCTCAGTCGGTTCCATTCTTTTAAATTACGTCGATCTCGTTCAATCTGCTCTTGAAGGGAAATACCCACGCCAAATTCAAGCCCATCCATTTCGATGTCATGCACCACAATATCACGCCAGAGACTGTGTTCGTGAAAAAAGTTTAAATAGCTCATCGGCCCTAATGATAGATGAAACGCGGCGCATTGCTGATAAGCATCGGAGCCCCAGCAATCGCCCGTTCCCTCAGTTAATTCTAGCCAACGTCTGGTATAGATGGGGAAGCTATCTGGTTGAATGGCGCATTGATAGTTGGAAGAGTAGTTATTAAATTTAAAGTTGGAGATGCGCAAACGAAAAATGTCGTCAGGAAAGAAATGTTTGTATTGGAGTAGGATACTGTCCCAGTGAAAGGTTAGGAAACGGGGTTCATCAGACATAATGGAGACAAAGTACCCATTTGGATCGGATAAATGGAAGAGTTGTTCTGCCGCAATACTCGATGAGAAGACGCCTTCCAAGCGTGGTGTGTGTATATACTTTATGCTAAAAGGGCGGTTTTTTTGTTCTTCAATTAGCCAATTTTGAGTTTCAAGTTGGTCAGCATCGAATTTTACCAGTACCTCCACGTCTGTTGGGTTTTGCGTTGTTTCTTGCAGGTTATCAAAAAACGCTTTAACCTTCTCTGGGTAGCGGGAGGGTATAATGAAGCTGACGAGCTTAGACATAGTGGATGCCTTTTACAATGAAAGTGGCGTTAAGCTTATGGAATCTAATCGAGCATTAATCGGATGTCAAATGCTGGTTTGTTTGACATTTAGCAAGGACTGATTAGAATACCTGATAGGTTGTTAATTGACATAAACGTGTGATGAAAGTGCTATAAAATAGCCTGTATAGTAGGTAACCTAGCTTAGGTTGCAAAAATGAGCTGTCATTCTGAGCGAAGCCCGTCATTCTGAGCGAAGCGAAGAATCTCCTAAAAAACACGAGATCCTTCGTCGCAAAAACAGCTCCTCTGGATGACAGTTGTAAGCTATGCTAGGTTACCTACTATATGTGGCAGGATGCTGGTTTAAGGGCTGCCTTTGAAGCCCATCTGTGAGGCGTTGTGAATTTTGTTTAAAATGGAAAGTAAATGAATAGGCTAATCAGTTTTTTAGTTCCTTCTCGCTGTTTGGAGCACCTTAATCAGCAATTTGACGCATTTGAAAAAAATACTGCCGACCCGTCAGCCATCGAATTTTTGGTGAAATTTGATGATGACCATGAGGAGGCGCAGGTATTTATTGAAGATCAGATTAAAAAACGTCCATTTCAAATAAAATATATCATTACTCCACGCGTTGAAGGTACATTTTCACTCTGGATTGCGGTGGAGCAACTCTTTGGGTTATCGGATAGATCAAGTTATTTTGTACAAGTGTTATCAGATGAGCCGCATTTCATGACACCCAATTGGGACGAAGTCTTACGCGGGTACATTGGTTTTTATTCGGATCATGTATTTCGCTTACGGCTTTCTACTATGAAGCACAACAACTATGCTTCCCATTATGAGTGTACCTTTCGATGTGACAGTTTCCCAATATATACCAGACGCTGGTTGGAGTTAACGGAGGGAACCGGAGATTGTTGGGGCTCTGATGCTTATCAGCAATGTGTGGCATTTCATTTGGGGCTCGGGCCAGGTGGATACTTTAATTATTATCGGGAAGGATCTCTATGCCGTGATGTCCCTGTTAATAATATTGAAATGGGTGGTTTGGAGTTTGGCGTTGGTGTGAGCGAGGCAATGCAACGCGAGCGTCAAATACGTAATTTGAGAGAATGGCGTCGCCTAACCACTTATCAAATGCAAGAGAATTTTAGTTACCTTGCGCGCCGCATTTTTTGCTATATCTGGGCAAATGAGAACAAGATTAAATCATTTACATTAATAGCGGATGTATCCAAGAAAACAGTGATGGTGGTTGGTTCTGATGGCAGCGTGCTAAGAGAGGTTTCTTATCGTCTGCAGCCAAGTGTGATTTACATTCAAAATTTTGTGCGTGATTTTAATACCTTGCACTTGGTTTCGGCTTCTCGAACGATTCAACAATTTAAAATGTCCGCAATGGGGTTTTTTGATAAATACAGGCTTCATTATCGTTCAAAGCGTGGTAGGTTCAGTGTGCTCGCTATGCTAAAAAGCTTCATCATAAAGGCCGTCAGACAAATGAGGCACTTAATATTTTTTCTGACGAGAGTTGCTTATAGGCTAATATCCCCTTTTATTTTTAGGAGGGCTTTGAATTTCGCCATCTGTAAATTTTTCACAAGATTAGATGCAGCTCTTTGCAGATGGAAACTCAAGATGCGCCAATTAAGACAAATGCTATCAGCCGGTTATAAAAAGCCCCTCGATTTTATTAAGCATAATCGTTTAAAGCGTGGTAGGTTCAGTGTGCTCGCAATGCTAAAAAGCCGCAACATAAAGGCCGTCAGACGAGTGATTCACATACTATTGTTTCTAATGACAAATATGCTTCGCGTTGCGAAGCAATTTTTATCTGAGGGCCTCAGATGGATGAGGGTTGCTTACAGACGAATATTTCCTTTTAGTTTTAGGAGGGGTGTAAATTCCGTCATCTGTCAATTATGCAATAGATTAGATGTAGCTCTTTGCAGATGGAAATCCAAGGCGCGCCAATTAACACGAATGCTATCAGCCAGTTATCAAAAGCCTATTCATTTTATTAAGCATCATTGTTCAAAGCGTGCTAGGTTCAGTATCGTGGCAATGCTAAAAAGCTTCATCATAAAGACAGTCAGACGAGTGAGGCACCTACTATTTTTTCTAATGATAAGCATTCTTTACGTTGCGAAGCAATTTTTATCTGAGGGCATCAGATGGATGAGAGTTGCTTACAGACGACTATTTCCTTTTAGTTTTAGGAGGGGTTTAAATTCCCTTATCTGTCAATTATCTAATAGATTAGATGCAGCTCTTTGCGGATGGAAATCCAGGGTGCGCCAATTAACACTAATGCTATCAGCCAGTTATAAAAAGCCCCTCGATTTTATTAAGTATTTTAGTCACCAGAAGTTCAAAAAGAAAAAAGTAGAAAAGGCAAAATCGCTAGAGCCTAGAAACGAATTTGTTCATTGTGAGTCACCCGGTATCGATGTGTTATACCGAAAAAAATTCACATTACCACCCGGCGTATCAATGCCTGACGCAAGACAAAAAATACAAGCCAGAGAAATTATCAACTCGTTGTTGCAGCAGCGTTTGTTGTATCGTCAAAAACAATTTGATTTAAATGGGGAATCATCATGAAAGACGCCGTAAGAGAGCATGAAAGACTGTCAGTTTGTGTGAACAAGACGCTGGCTCAAATTAAATTAGAAATTGAAAATAATTCATACCCCGTGACAGAGGCGGATCTTTTAATTTTGTCTGATTGTCCATTATGCGGCAGTGATAAAACGCTGCGAATTTCCGAGGTGTCGCTAAATAAATCGTTAGTTTTCTTTAGTACGGATATTTGTCAGGATTGCCTACACATTTACCGAGCTATTTCGCCAAATGAAGCCTGGTTTGTAGCTCGATGGGATCAAATTTCAACGGGAACGTTGAGTGTGTACAATGAGTCTTTAGAAGAAAAGAGACGTGTACGCTATGAATTGTACTATGGGCTGCTACATAAGCACAAAAGAAGTGGTAGATTGCTTGATGTCGGCGCTGCCTATGGTGCGGGAACGCGGGTGTTCAGAGAGAGGGGTTTTCAGGTTGAAGCATTGGAGCCTGAAAGAGATAGGGCGGAATACATTCGAAAGATATGTGATATTGAAACACACAGTTGTACGCTAGATAAATTCAAACCGAATGATGAGACTTACGATCTAATCGTATTCGCTCATTGTCTTGAGCATTTGAATGATCCCGTTGGATCGTTAAAAACACTCAAAAATTGGTTGAAAAAAGACGGCGTTATTTATTTGGAAATTCCCATCGCTTGGAAAGTAATTGATTGGCAGGACTCGCTATTTATGGCGCATAAACACAATTTTGTGGAGAAAAATATTCGTAAACTGGTGGCAGAGCTTGGTTTTAACGTATTGGATAGCTATTTGATTCCTGATAATGACGCGCCATTTTGCAATCTTGCATTAGTGATTCAGCCGAAGAGCGATGGCTTGGCAACGATTGGATCTGATCGTTTGTTGGATCCTGAGCAATACGACAGTCAGGATTTGAAGTGTCTTTATGAAATAGGGTTGCCGGTTGCAAGGCCCGCTGGCGAAGTGTTGAAATTCGATGTCCCTCATATTACCAACTTCTATCATATTTTAAAAAGTGATCGTAGGAACTGTATCGTGCGGGATGGCTTTATAACATACTAATGCGTCTCGCTATTCTTGCGCACTTGGTTTAAGCAGGGTGATGGTGTTCAGTGCCTCTCTGGTGTGCACAGGGCGGAGGTATGGTTTCTGCATGCCGTATGATCAATTCAATAGTTAGGCTTAAGGGTGATAAGTGGCTTTGTTACATCATTATTCGTCGTTGCGAGGCCGCTTTTTGGCCGAAGCAATCCAGAACGTCGTCAAAAATCATTATATTCGACATTTCCACGATCTTTTTGCGAATGATTGAATTTACAAAAAATCAGATTTGATTAAAATGTACAAT
>Ga0155556_119_pt4 | contig 11430 bp, 10 predicted proteins | sample RifCSPhighO2_12_FD_107213 | JGI IMG/M metagenome (GOLD analysis project Ga0155556, IMG submission 107213) | Gammaproteobacteria bacterium RIFCSPHIGHO2_12_FULL_45_12
CGGTTAAGGCCTCATTACGCAAATGAAACACGACATTCATCAAAGAGCGGCAATCTGGATGAATACGATTAACATAAAACCCCGCCTGCTGGTCAATGAAATCATAAAGCGTTTGTGCCTTACGTTGATTGATGGCATAAATCACTTGAACTCCACCCTGTTTTTTTAACCAAGCCAGCACTAATCCTGCCAGATACCAACTGTAAGTTGGCGGCGTATTATAGAATGAATGATGCGTCACGTGTGTTTGATAAGCGTATAATGTTGGCATGCCGGGTAACAACTTCGTCACCAAGTCATTGCGAATCACAACCACCGTCACCCCTGCTTGACCCATATTTTTCTGTGCACCCGCATAAATCAAACCGTATTGGGACACATCGACTGGTCGGGACAAAATCATTGACGACATATCAGCGACCAATGGCACCTGACCTGTTTCAGGTACCCAGTTAAATTCAATGCCATCAATCGTTTCATTGGGTGTGTAATGCACATAATCGGCATCAGCACTTAATGTCCAGGCTCGTTGATGGGGAATGCAGACCAGGGATTCCTGGTGCAGAACGTGTGCCGCAATATTGACATCACCATATCTTTTCGCTTCTTCTATCGCTTTTTTGGACCAATTTCCAGTCAAAATGTAATCTGCCTTCCGATGTTGCCGCATGAGATTAAGCGGCACCATCGCAAACTGTGTGCTTGCCCCCCCTGGCAAAAATAAAATCTGATAATGAGGTGGCACACCCATTAAATCACGTAAATCCTGTTCCGCCTGCTCCGCGACTTGTTTAAACGCCGCACCACGATGACCAAGCTCCATGATAGACATGCCAGTGCCGTGCCAATCGATAAATTCCGCCTTCGCCTGCTGCATAACCTCAACTGGCAACATGCCAGGACCTGCATTAAAATTGTAAACCTGATGCATTCGCTTTCCTCTTTCATTGACGTACACGCCAATCATCTGGATTGGATATTTTTTGATCTAAATAAATAACGGGTAATCCTATTTAATCTTACCGGCACTTTCTCGCTAGCTATTTCAAATTCGACTGGCTATGATGCCAATCTTTTTCTGGAGATAGCAATACGTGAGTTACGCAGATAGCATAAAATTCCTGATCGCCATGATCGTGATGATGAACCCACTGGGATCACTTTCTATCTTCCTGCAACTCACTCACCGCTCACCCTTGAAATTCCAGCGGCAAATGGCCATACGATGTGGTTTCTCCATGTTAGGCTTTATGGCACTCTCCGTTTGGGGAGGCGGACAATTACTGGATATGATGGGCATTACCATTTCCTCATTCCGATTCGCAGGCGGCATCATTCTCTTGCTGGTTGGCCTATCCATGTTGCAGTCCCATGAAAGTGCCCTGAATAATACGCCTGAAGACAATATTGCCGCGGAAAATCGCGAATCCATTGCCGTGGTGCCCATGACGCTACCCATCATTATTGGCCCAGGCGCCATTAGCACGCTGGTACTCGCGTCAAATGATTATCCTTTATTTCAATATAAACTCTGGATGACCGTCATTTGTGCCGTGCTGGCACTTGGGATGTGTCTCATGCTTTACTTTGGCAGCAGCATCACCAAACTGGTTGGAGAATCGGTGATCAAAGTGATTACCCGCATCATGGGAATGGTCATCATGGCCTTAGCGGTTAACATGCTTTTTAGTGGATTACTTGGGTTGATACCCGCATTACGTTAAAACACTTGCACTGACAAGCCAATCTAATTTAACCTACCCAATTAAACACAGCGCTGATTTGAGCAACAGCTTGCGAGCGCTTTATAAATACGGCTAAAGCGTTTCAGCAATCTGTTACCCCGCTTTAGCCTCTATAAGTCAGTCATCTGATAGAGGTCGTCCATGAAACCTTATTTTCTTATTTATCACTACAGCGAGAAGGCCAATCTTTCGTCCATTGATCCGGCCTATTATGGCAGTGCCGTCTCGGGTCGTTCTGAGTTGCGACGAGGCGGCTCTGGCCTGAATAAGTCATTTTTTTATACCCTAGACAAACCCGAACCCCTGCTCCAGGGTGGAACACGTTATCAGCTTTATTTACCGGCAGACTGGAAGGCGCTGATCTATGATATTTACGAAGATAAAGACAAGCTTCATCTCGAAGCGAAAGCGCGATTGCTTGCCAACCATACCTTTCCCTATGATTATCGTCTTAAAGAAATGCTCGAGACCCTCCTTATCGAAAAGGGATATAAGGGATGGAGTAACCCCAACTCACCCCTTCCACATGCCATTGTACTTTTTCATGCCATCAGCACCTTCAAGCCAAAAGAGGCGTATGTGGCCTATCACTACCAAAGCGGAGAAGTCCTTGAATCAGGCGCGGGTTTGTCCAGACAAAGTTGCTGTTTTTTTAACCAGCATTTAAGCGGCTCAAACTTGAAGGCGATGCCAGCCATCACCACCGCACGACCGTATTGAATGCATGGCTGCGTTGATGGATCTGACACTTCCACGATCTTTTTGGAAATTTTTTATTTTAAATCTATTAACGGTGTCATTCCCGCGCAGGCGGGAACTTATTTGAAGTGTCATTCCCGCGCAGGCGGGAACCTATTTCTAATTTTACTTCTGCCGCCTATTCACAATGGGTTCCCGCCTGCGCGGGAATGACACTTCTAGTGAGAATTTGTCATGAGTTCTGGTTTGACGAGTGCCTTGAACTCTGCCTCGCTTAAATACCCCAAATCCAGACAAGCATCAAGCAATGACATTTCTGCTCGCCATGCATGGTGCGCAATCTCAGCCGCTTTATCATAACCAATTTTGGGGGCAAGGGCTGTCACCAACATTAACGAATTGTTCACGGAGTTCTGAATACTGCGCTCATCGGCTTTAAGTCCCTTGATGCAATATTCATTAAACATGCGCGATGCGTCCGTCAACAAACGGGCTGAATTCATGAAATTATGAATAATGACCGGCTTAAAAACATTTAATTCAAAATTACCCTGGGAAGCTGCAAATCCAATGGCCGCGTCATTACCCATCACTTGCACACACACCATGGTCAATGCTTCCGCCTGAGTGGGGTTCACTTTACCAGGCATAATGGATGAACCAGGCTCATTCGCTGGCAAAATCAATTCCCCTAAACCACAACGCGGGCCTGAGCCCAACCATCGCACATCATTAGCCACTTTCATTAACGCGCACGCCAGCGTTTTTAATGCCCCACTCGCAAAAACAAAGGCGTCATGCGCCGCTAAGGCAGCAAATTTATTAGGTGCGGAAATAAATGGCAACCCAGTCATGGCCGCAATGTGGGCGGCTGCCAATTCGGCAAATTCGGGATGCGGATTTAAACCCGTGCCAACTGCGGTGCCGCCAATGGCTAATTCGTACAAGCCTCCCAACGTTAATTGAATGTTTGCCATGGCCGCATCCAGCTGCGCCACATAACCTGAAAATTCCTGGCCCATTGTCAACGGCACAGCGTCTTGCAAATGTGTGCGGCCAGTTTTCACAATATGATTAAACTTTTTTTGTTTTTCTGCTAAACCATCGCGCAACTGTTTAATGGCCGGTAAAAGCTGGCGCACAATAAATTGTGCCGCCGCAATGTGCATGGCGGTTGGAAACGTATCATTGGAGGATTGCGACTGGTTTACATGATCATTCGGGTGGACGGGATGCTTGCCGCCAAGCTTGCCTGTCGCCAACTCATTCGCGCGCGCGCTGATCACCTCATTCGCATTCATATTGGTTTGCGTGCCGCTGCCGGTTTGCCAAACGTGCAGGGGAAACTGATCATCCAGCTCGCCTGCAATGACCTGATCTGCTGCTTTCACAATGATGTCACGCATATCAGGCTGCATCAAACCCAACTCCGCATTGGATTGTGCCGCTGCTTTCTTCAGCACACCAAAGGCATGCAACAATTCCTTTGGCATCAAATCACGCCCAATGGCAAAGTGCTCAATGGAACGCTGCGTTTGAGCGCCCCAATAAGCATTTTCAGGCACCTCCATCTGCCCCATACTGTCTGATTCCTGTCGTGTTGCTTTTTTTGCCGTGTTCATTGTCATGCGGTACACCCCTCAAGACTTTTAGTGAGTAATTCATATAAGTCCGTTGATATTTTTTTATCCTGCAACATCCGTTCCAGTTGATGACGCATTAATACCTGACGTTCTTTATCATAGCGATTCCAGGTAGTCAAAGGTTTTACCATGCGTGCTGACACCTGGGGGTTCAGGGCGTCAAGTATTTGCACCATTTCACCTAGGAAAATATAGCCGCTACCATCCGCCGCGTGAAAATGAAATAAGTTTTGCTGGGAAAAGGTAGCAATCAACGCATAAACTTTGTTTGGATTTTTAAAGTCAAACACATCACTTGCCACTAAAGACTTCACTTGCTGCAAGGCAAATGGCAATCTGCTCATCGCCTGGATGGAAAGCCACTTATTCACCACTAAGGCATCATGCTGCCATGTTTCATAAAACATATCCAAAGCCCATTGCCGCTCCACGCTATCCATATTTGACAAAACACGCAACGCCGAGAGTGTATCAGTCATGTTTGACGTCAACGCGTTTTCAAATTGACGGATGACTGTCGCCGCCTCTTCCGGCAAATAAGCAAACAAGGCAAGACAGGCATTTTTCAATTGCCGCCTGCCAACCGCTTCCATATTAAATTGATATTGACCGGATTGATCATGATAACGGTCATACACTTCTTTCAACGTCACCCTTAACCGCTTTGCCAGGTTCTCCAGCACAAACTCACGCGCTTGGTGAATGGCATCCACATCCACCACCTCCATCTGTTCTCCCATATAACGCTCAGAGGGCAGGGCCAGCATGTCAGCCTGTAAAAATAGATCCTGTCCGTCTTGCTTTAACATAACGTCATAAGCTTGCACCAGCTCATCTGGCAATGTTAATTGCTGCTTACGCTGATAATCCTGAACCAGTTTAAGCAAGACACGCAGTGCCAAACGTTGCCCTGCCTCCCAACGATTAAACGGGTCACTATCATGCTTGAATAAAAACAATAAATCAGCCTCTTGATAGGGGTAATTCAACTTGACCGGTGCTGAAAAATTTCTGAGTAATGAGGGCGTGGGCCTGTCAGGCACACCTGTGAATTTAAAGGTTTGTCTTAATGTCGTTAAGCTCAATACTTTTTCAAACGCTACGGGCTCCTGGTCCAGATGCAACGCCATCTCATTGCCTTTTGCATCAAGCAGTCCCACACAAACTGGAATGTGCAGAGGCACTTTATCCGCCTGCCCTTGCGTTTTCGGGCAATGCTGGGTGATCGTTAAGGCATAGGTTTGCTGATCTTGGTCATAGTGATCTTCAACCGTTAGCTGCGGCGTGCCCGCCTGACTATACCAGAGGCGAAATTGCGTCAAATCCATGCCAGACACATCTTCCATGGTGCCAATGAAATCCTCGATGGTCACGGCCTTTCCATCATAACGTGCAAAATATAAATCCATGCCTTTGCGAAATGGCGTCTTACCTATGATGGTTTGCAGCATGCGCAGGATTTCCGCGCCTTTATTGTAAATAGTGGCCGTATAAAAATTATTAATCTCAATATACGAATCCGGACGCACAGGGTGCGCCAACGGCCCGGCATCTTCCGGAAACTGTGTTTCACGCAAATCCACCACATCACGAATACGCATCACGGCACGCGACAAGGTGTCTTCTGAAAAAGACTGATCCCGAAAAATGGTTAGCCCTTCTTTCAGACTTAACTGAAACCAGTCTCGGCAGGTCACACGATTTCCAGACCAATTGTGAAAGTATTCATGCGCAATGACCGACATGATATGAATATAATCATCATCCGTCGCGGTTTCTGGTTTGGCCAGCACATATTTCGTGTTAAAAATATTAAGCCCTTTATTCTCCATGGCGCCCATATTAAAATCACCAATGGCAACCATCATATAAATATCCAGATCATATTCACGCCCAAACGCAATTTCATCCCAGCGCATGGCTTCTTTGATGGCATACATCGCATGCGCTGCCTGATCACCCGCCCCTTTTTCCACATAAATACGCAATGCCACTTCACGCCCAGACTGCGTCACAAATTGATCTTCCAGTAAATCAAAATCACCCGCAACGAGGGCAAACAAATAGCTAGGCTTTTTAAAAGGATCTTCCCATTTCGCAAAGTGACGACCCTGTTCAATCTCACCACTTGCAACCAGATTGCCATTGGATAACAAATAGGGATACCGCTTTTTATCCGCTGTGATGGTGGTACTATAACGAGCAAGCACATCCGGGTGATCCAGATAAAAGGTAATACGCCTGAAGCCTTCTGCCTCACATTGCGTGCAATAAGTGCCAGATGAACGATATAATCCGCTTAATGCCGTGTTTTTTTCCGGATAATTTTTGGTCACAATTTCCAGTGTGAAGCAGTCTGGCACATTGTGTAAGGTTAGATATTGCTTCGACAAAATGTAGTCTGATTTTGTTAATAACTGGCCGTCCAGCTTGATCGATTCCAATATTAATTCGTCATGATTCAGTGCCAATGGTTTGTTTTTTCGGTTGTCACTGCGATTGCGGCGTATTTTCATCCGCGAGCTTACCCAAGCGACTTCTTCATAAAGATCAAACTGCAAATCAATTTCATCGATTAAATAAAATGGCACCTGATAATCTTTCAAATAAGTGGCCTCAGGCTTAACAGCCGCCGGCTGAATGGAAGTTGACTCAGACATGTTGCTCTCCCTAAATGTTTGGCATGCCTACAAAGCTTGGCACGAAGGACCGAAGACAATCACGCCTTAACGCGCCGGTGTTTCTGGCACGGGGTAGGATGACTGCGATTGAACGCTTGAGTTTAACTGAGTTTGGTCTGTTGTGGAGTCATTTGAATAAGGTACATTCATAGAAGGCGGCGGGCTCAGGGGAGCGTTTTGAGGTGAAGGGGAATCAGGTCTTGGCTTCAGGGTCAGATTACCACCCGCATCCGTGGGTTGGGGATGCGTATAACCGGATGCATCCGTCCCCGTTTGATTGGGCCCACTCCCAGAGGAGAAGGACGGAGGCACAGGCATCGTCTCGGCCAATGCCAGACCTGATGTCAATAAACCTAGGATAACTGTAGCTGTAGCGATACCATCACCTTTCATTGCATTATTCCCTGTCTTCATTAATGACATAAATGATAAACTTATCCGCTATCTGCAGGCAAGGTGAAGAGGACAAGAACAAGATGTCGACAAAACAAAATTACGACAAAGAAGAGCTAGCCAAATTTGCAGCTCTGGCAGCCCATTGGTGGGACACGGAGGGCGAACTTAAAACGTTACATCAAATCAACCCGCTAAGACTTGGATATATAGACAATAAAGTCAGTCTCAAGGGTAAATCTGTCATTGATATTGGTTGTGGCGGCGGCATTTTAACGGAGAGCATGGCCAAATTGGGTGCGCTCACCACCGGCATCGACCTGAATCAGTCTGTCATTGATGTTGCCAAATTACATTTGCTTGAATCCCGCGTGGAAGTGGAATACCAGTGCACCTCCGCCGAATCCATTGCTTGCGCGCGCCCCAGGCACTATGACATTGTCACTTGCCTTGAAATGCTGGAACATGTGCCTGATCCAGCCGCCATTGTGACTGCCTGCGCCACACTGGTCAAACCAGGTGGACACGTTTTCTTTTCCACCCTGAATCGCCATCCCAAAGCCTATCTGTTTGCCATTCTGGGTGCGGAATACCTTTTAAAATTATTACCCAAAAACACGCATGATTACGCAAAATTCATTCGACCGGCTGAGCTTGGCCACTGGGCAAGACAAGCCGGACTGACTGTGAACGAATTAAAGGGCATGACTTACAACCCACTGACTCAACAATTCAAATTAACAAGCGACCTCTCCGTCAACTATTTACTTTATGCGGGCAGTTAAATGACCTCTCTTAATTGCGTTTTATTCGACCTTGATGGCACTTTATTAGACACTGCGCCGGATTTAGCGGACGCTTTAAATCAATTGCGGCAACAACATCATCTGAACGCACTGCCTTTGGCCGATATTCGACATCTTGCTGGCCATGGCAGCGCCGCTCTCTTAAAGATTGGCATGAATGTCAGCGACCAACATCCTCATTTCACAGCATTACTTGAAGAATTTTTTCGTCTCTATCAAGCGCGTCTGACCAATGCGGCGCAACTTTTCCAAGGCATCGACACCGTGCTTCATTATCTGGACACCCACCTCATCCCATGGGGTATTGTCACCAACAGGCCCAGCCGTTTTACCTTTGATTTACTGAAACATTTTAAGCTTGAACATCGGGCGCAATGCATTATTTGCGGTGACACACTCACCAAACGCAAACCGGATCCCGCACCCATTTTGCATGCCTGTGAATTACTGAAGCAGCCGCCTTCAAGCTGTCTTTACATTGGCGACACACAAACCGATGTTATCGCGAGCAAGGCAGCGGGCACCCGATCGTTGGTCACACTCTATGGCTATCAGGGCGCACAAGACCAACCACGCTCCTGGAACGCTGATGCGTATGTCGAAACGGCTCATGACATCATTCCCTGGATTAAGCATTTTCAATCAGCCCAAGCCATCATCCATTCCTTTTAACCCCTGGAAAATGAACATTATGCAGCGATTCCCGCTGAACATGTCGCGATGGGGGATTCCAAAGGGGGAGATCGCGGTTCTCCCCCTTTTGGTGCAAGCAAAAGCGTTGCTTTTGCGCAGCATAAAAACAAGGAAGCCATTCCCGCGTTTTTTAGCGGGAATGGCTGAACATTATGATTTAACTGTGCGGCAATCTATTCTACAATTTAGCCTACAGAGAAATGCCCAAGAGAGACTCATGAAGCTTAAAAAAAAACAGCTCCGCCGCCTGGCCTTTTGTTTATTGAGCCTACTTGTCACAAGCAAAAGCATGGCAGCCGCACCGCCTAGTTCACTGCCAATTCAGCCGCTATTAAAGCAACACCTGCAAGTCCAAGTGCAAAACGCAAGCGAGGCGAAAGCCGTCATGACAAAACAGTTAATCCGGTGTTACCAGAAAATACGGCGATGCGAACCCGGACAGTTTAAATATGCCATTCCCGACCCCATTGCCGTCCTCGCTGCCGCAAGCTCAACCCAATCCACTTCATTCTCACCGCTCATCCTCGGACGCTACGACATAAAAGGCTTTAAACAAGGGCACTGCCAAGTGGAAGATCATTATCAAATGCAAAGGCGCGATTACATCCAGACTTGTCAGTTTCAGCGTCAAAGCCTTGCGGCCTTTACGGATCAGGCAGCCATCAACACGGTGAGCGGCATACTGGAACACGAGAGCCATCCTTCTCCCCTCCAAAAAGCCCTGCTAAACGAGTGCCGCACTAACTTGAGCCCATCCAGATCATCATGACCATCCTTTCCTCACCGAGCCAGATGCCGAATCCCGGACTCTTAAAAGTCAGCGGCCCGGATGCGGAAAAACTATTGGAAGGCCAGATTACCTGCCATGTTGCAAAAATCACGCCGCAACAGGGCAGCCTCGCTGCACACTGCAATCCACAGGGCAGAATCATCAGCTTGTTTTATTTATTTTTTTTGGAAAATAATTATTACCTCCTGATGCCACAAAACATGCTGCCAGCGGCCATGACCGCCCTGCAAAAATTTGCGGTTTTTTACAAGGTCACCTTATCAAATGCCAGCCATGAAATGGCGTGCATCAGCTACACGGATAGGACGGCCATCAAACGTCCCATGGAAAAATTAGCCACACTGCGTGTCGCGCCCCATTGCGCCCGTTATCTGGCCTTAGGCCATCCGTCCCTGATTGAGACATTACACCCTGACATGGACACACTCTCTGCCTGGAATGATCGCCAGCTTTCAGATGGGATACCCAGCATTTACCCTGAAACAAGTGAAAAATTCCTGCCTCATGAACTGAACCTGGAACACCTAGGGGCGCTTAGCTTTGAAAAAGGGTGCTTCACCGGACAAGAAATCATCGCGCGCATGCAATACCGTGGAAAATTAAAAAAACGTCTTTACCAAGCTTGGTTGACGACAAACAAACCGCCCCAACGCGGTGCTGACATTTTCAATGAAGATCACCAGCAAATGCACGTCTGCGGCACCTTGGTTGATGCCGCCTGCCTGCATGACTCAAACTATCGTCTCTTAATTATTTTAAACGACGCAGCGGCGTCGCGTCCCTTATTCCTTGATCCCGAACAACAAACCACCCTTATCATTTCAGGTGAATCCCCATGACTCAAACTTTACGCGTGGTTGCCGCGCAGCTTAATTTAACCGTCGGCGATATTCAGGGCAACCTGACCAAACACTTACAAGCCGCCGCCATCGCACGCGATACATTAAACGCAGACATCATTGTTTTTCCTGAATTAAGCTTAACGGGTTATCCTCCAGAAGATTTATTATTACGCCCTGCTTTCTTGCAAGCCTCTCACACGGCACTGACCACTTTAATCGCAGACGTTCGCGATATTTATTGTGTCGTGAGCCACCCCTCGCTCACAGCGCAAGGACTATTTAACGCTTGCTCTGTTATCTATAACGGTAACACGCTCGCCCAATACGCCAAACACGCCTTGCCCAATTATGGTGTTTTTGATGAGTGCCGTTATTTTATTCCTGGCAAAACCCCCTGTGTTGTTCCCATTCGCGGCATACCTGTTGGCATTGTCATTTGCGAAGATTTATGGTGCACCGCGCCAACCCAACTAGCCAAAGACCAGGGCGCCCAGTTAATTTTATCGCCCAATGCCTCGCCCTTTGAATTAAACAAACATGAACAACGTCAGAGCGTCTTGTCAACGCTGGCTACATCCCTGCAAATCCCCATCATTTATGTGAACTTGGTCGGTGGCCAAGATAGCCTGACGTTTGATGGCGGCTCCATGGCCATCCGTGCCGACGGCGCACTCACTCACTTTGCCGGTTTTTTTAAAGAAGCCCTCATGCCAGTTGATTTTCCCCTGAAGCCTCAACCCTTCCATGTCACCACCAGCCCAACAGAACGAGTCTATCACTCACTGGTCTTGGCACTTCGCGATTATGTCCAAAAAAACCGTTTTCAACGCGTCATTCTGGGGTTATCTGGCGGCATTGATTCCGCTTTGACCTTAGCCATTGCCGTGGATGCTCTCGGGGCCGATAAAGTACGCGCCATTCTCATGCCTTCACGCCATACTTCAACAATCAGCATGGAAGACGCGCACTTCATGGCACAACAGTTAGGGGTGGCAGAGGACACGCTGTCCATTGAATCCACCTATCAAGCCTTACTTGAAACGCTCGCTCCCCGCCTAAACGAACCGCATCCCGCCATGGTGGAGGAGAATCTGCAATCACGCTGTCGCGCCCTGTTGTTAATGGCTTTATCCAACCA
>Ga0155556_125_pt2 | contig 11377 bp, 12 predicted proteins | sample RifCSPhighO2_12_FD_107213 | JGI IMG/M metagenome (GOLD analysis project Ga0155556, IMG submission 107213) | Gammaproteobacteria bacterium RIFCSPHIGHO2_12_FULL_45_12
CTGGCCTCGGTCATTACTTATGAGCGTAATGCATTCGGAAATCATACCAATACCTCCGTGCAGCCCATTCAAATAAAGGCACTCAGGGACGGCAAGGCGATAAGTGAAGCACTCGCCACCAAACCCTCTTCGGCACCCGCCGAAGCGTCGGAGGTGACACCGCCCAAAGGAAAAGCGGCATCCGTTGCGGGAGCCGCGCCTCTGCCTGTTGCTCAGCCTGACAATGCGTCTGTCAGTGCAGCGACTGCTGGGACAAGCGCCTCTGCTGCAGAGGATATGAAGTCCGTCATGATGCGGGGAGAGAAAGTGTATATGAGTACTTGCGCTGTGTGTCATCAGCCAAGCGGTGCGGGCATGCCGCCCACTTTTCCGGCCTTGAAAGGCAGTCCCATTGCGACAGGGCCAATCGCGGGGCATATTGACCGTGTGCTGAACGGCAAACCGGGTACGGCCATGCAGGCGTTTAAAACACAGCTCAGTGACCAAGAGTTGGCTGATGTCATTACCTATGAACGCAATGCGTTTGGAAATAATACAGGTACGCTGGCGAAGCCAGATGACATTAAAGCGGCTCGTCAATCAAGTGTGAACAATCAATAACCGGGAGGGAACTATGAGCCACGAACAGACCCACACTCACGCGCACGGACATCACCATGCACATGAAGCCCCTCATCATCATTCGATGAAGCATGGTTTCTGGAAGTGGTTATCCGGCTGGGTGACCACCACCAACCATAAGGATATTGGCACGCTTTACTTGATACTGAGTTTAACGATGTTTTTTTATGGCGGTGGAATGGCGCTCTTGATTCGCTTGCAATTATTTGAACCTGGCGCCCGATTTTTTGACCCCAATTTTTATAATGTGCTGGTGACGGTGCATGGTCTGGTCATGGTGTTTGGTGTCATTATGCCCGCGTTTGTGGGCCTGGCAAACTGGATGGTGCCCATGATGATTGGTGCGCCAGATATGGCGTTGCCACGGTTGAATAACTGGAGTTTCTGGTTGTTGCCATTTGCCTTTACGCTGCTAACCCTCTCATTGTTGGTGCCAGGGTCAGGACCCAATTTTGGTTGGACATTATACGCGCCCTTGTCAACAACCTACGGGCCACCCAGTACCGATTATTTGATTGTCGCCATCCACCTGATGGGCATCTCCTCGGTGTTGGGCGCCATTAATATCATTGCGACCATTACCAATTTGCGCGCACCCGGCATGACATGGATGAAGATGCCGCTTTTTGTCTGGACCTGGTTCATTACGGCGTTCTTGTTGATTGGCGCGATGCCGGTGTTGGCGGGTGTGGTGACCATGATTTTGTTTGACCGCCATTTTGGTACCAGCTTTTTCAATGCGGCAGGTGGCGGCGACCCCATCATGTATCAACATTTGTTCTGGTTCTTCGGGCATCCTGAAGTCTATATTATGATATTGCCCGCCTTTGGCATCATATCGGAAGTCATCCCCACCTTTAGCCGCAAGCGGCTATTTGGCTACGAATTTATGGTGGGTGCTGTTGCGGCCATTGCGCTTTTATCTTATGTCGTGTGGGGCCACCACATGTTTACGGCTGGCATGGCATTGGGCACGCAGTTATATTTTATGTACATCACCATGTTAATTGCCGTGCCAACGGGCATTAAGGTCTTTAACTGGGTGGGCACCATGTGGCGCGGGTCGCTCAGTTTTGAAACGCCCATGTTGTTTGCCATTGCGTTTGTCGTGTTATTTACCATCGGTGGTTTTTCAGGCTTGATGTTGTCGATTGTTCCGGCGGACTATCAATATCAGGACACTTATTTTGTGGTGGCACATTTCCATTATGTGCTGGTGACAGGCGCGTTGTTCTCCATTTTTTGCGCGGTCTATTACTGGCTGCCAAAATGGACAGGCCGTTATTATGATGAAACCCTGGGTAAGTGGCATTTCTGGCTAACCGTCATCAGTGTGAATGTGACCTTTTTTCCGATGCATTTTTTAGGATTAGCGGGGATGCCGCGGCGAGTCACTGACTATGCGCTGCAATATACCACCATGAACATGGTCTGTACGGTAGGTGCATTTGTACTCGGGTTTGCACAATTGATTTTCTTGTATAATGTGTTGTCAACCATGTTTGGCAAAGGTAAAAAAGCCGATGCGAAGGTGTGGGATGGTTCACATGGGCTGGAGTGGACGCTGGATTCGCCAGCCCCCTATCACAGTTTCACCACCCCACCGACCTTGAAATTAATTTCAAATGAAGTGGAACACAAGTTTGAACATTAAACTGACCAGCCAGGACATGAATTAGATGTCAGAACAACGATCACATAAAAAAGTCATTATCATCGGCGGGGCGGCAGCCGCCGTGATGTTTATGTTTTGTTTTGCCATCGTGCCAGTTTATAGCGTGATTTGCCGAGCAACGGGCATTAACACGTCTGCTCCTGATACCTCGCTGATTACGCCAGCCGAACTGGCAGCGATGAAAAAACCTGAAGATGTCACGCGGAATATTAAGGTTCAGTTTGTCGCGGTGAATAATATGGGGTTACCGTGGGAGTTTTATCCGCGAGTGAACACGGTGATCGTGCATCCAGGTAAAAATGCAAAAGTTTATTTTCATGCCAAAAATACCACCAGCAAGCCGATGACGGTTCAGGCCATTCCCAGCATGACACCCTCGGAATCACTGGGTCATTTTCATAAGATAGAATGTTTTTGCTTCCGTCAGCAAACCTTGCAGGGCCATGAAAGCAAGGAAATGCCACTGGTGTTTCAGGTGGACAGCGATTTGCCAAAATCAGTCAGAACCATTACGCTAGCGTATACTTTATTTGATGTCACTCCCAAAGCAACAAGGAAGCAGTCATGACGAATCAATCGATCGCAAAAAAAGTCGATCAACCCGTTAAATATTATTTTATTGCGGATCCCTCTTATTGGCCACTGATGGGTTCATTGGGTGCGTTTTTCACGGTGCTTGGGCTCGTGCAGGTGCTGCACGGCGGTCTTGTCGGTCCTTACTTGATGGTGCTTGGTCTGGGATTGTTAGTCTTGACCATGGCAGGCTGGTTTGGACGCGTGATTCAGGAAAGCCTTGAGGGCTTGCACAGTGAGCAAATGCACCGTACATATGTCTATGGCATGTTGTGGTTTATTTTTTCAGAGATTTTTTTGTTTGGCGTCTTTTTTGGCGCGTTATTTTATGTTCGGGTATTTGTATTGACGGAACTTGGAAATGCGGTCGGTGAAATTGGCGATATGCTCTTGTTGTCAAAAGGTGCAGCAACGCATCAATATCTTTGGCCCAATTTTCAGTACATTTGGCCGCTATTAAAAAACCCTAATCCGCAGCTGTTCATAGCACCAAAACAGGTGGTCAACACGTGGGAAATTCCCGCTTTAAACACATTGATCTTGTTAAGCAGCGCGGTAACCGTGACTTGGTCGCATTGGGGCTTGAAGAAAAATAATCGCAATATCATGTTGATTGGTTTGGCCTTAACCATTTTTCTGGGTTGCATATTCGAAGGGTTTCAAGTGCATGAGTATATGGCTGCCTACACGGAATATGGTTTGACGTTAGCGAGCGGTATTTACGGATCCACTTTTTTCACCTTGACGGGCTTGCATGCCATGCATGTTAGCGTCGGCATCATCATGTTAAGTGTCATCTTCGTCCGTTGCTGGAAGCACCACTTTACGCCAGCGCATCATTTTGCTTATCAAGCGGTTTCATGGTACTGGCATTTTGTGGATGTTGTCTGGTTGGTGCTTTTCGTGTTTGTGTACTGGTTGTAAGTCATGTCCTGGCTGATCAACGCGGCACAATTAGACCGGCTTCGAAAAAACCCCAAAAATGTGGTGATTCTGGACGCAAGCGGATATTATTCAGACAAAAGTTACTCTGCTGAGCAAGCGTTTTTTCAATCTCACATTGCAGGTGCGCGCTTTCTGGATTTTAATCGCTTTCATGACAAGCATAGCAGCTTGCCTAATATGCTGAGCCGCGATGAAGTGGTGATCAGTGACAATATCAGCAAGCTTGGGATTACCAGCGAACATAAAATTGTCTTGTATGATAGAGATGAGCAAAGAACCAGTTGTCGTGCCGCGTGGATGTTTAAAGTGTTTGGCCATCATGCGAGCCAACTATTTATTTTAGATGGTGGTTATGCGTCTTGGGAAAAATACGGCGGCAAGGTTAGCGTGGGTGAACCAGCGTCCATTCCAGTCAAGCCGCCCTATCCGGTTAACTATGAAGCGCGATATATTCGCACGTTGCTGCAAATGAAAGCCAACCTGCATCATCTTAAGGAGCAAGTCATCGACGTTCGTCACGCCGTCAGATTTGCAGGAGGCCCTGAACCAAGACCAGGATTACGCCACGGTCACCTTCCCGACAGTTTTTCATTCCCCTTCAGTTGTTTTTTTGAATCGACAGGTGAGTGGAAGTCACTCGATAAGATTCGAAAACAATTGCTAGGTATCGGTGTGGATTTAGACAAACCCATCATCGCCACCTGCGGATCTGGGGTAACCGCCGCCATTTTAGACTTTACACTGGATTTATTGAACCACGACTCACATGCCGTTTACGATGGCTCCTGGGTTGAGTGGGGCGCAGAAGTCCTTTATCCGGGTGAGGAGTCACTCTCTGAAAGACCGGTCAAAACCAGCCTAGAGCCCAAATAAGGATTAACAAAGCGTGCTAATTGCGTAATAATATCTTCCATTCTGTAGCTTTGATTGATCATGAAGCGGGTATAGTGGATAACCTAGCTTAGGTTACAAAAATGAGCTGTCATTCTGAGCGAAGCGAAGAATCTCCAAAAAAACACGAGATCCTTCGTCACCAAAAACGCCCATCAGCAACTGTAACCTAAGCTAGGTTGCCTGCTATATGTGCCTTTCGCTCCCTTCGTCTAGTGGTTAGGACGTCGCCCTCTCACGGCGGTAACACCAGTTCGAATCTGGTAGGGAGCGCCAATTTAATCAAATAGCTACAGTTTAACGTGTGCAAGATAAGATCAATATCGGTAAATTATCGGTAATATCCCTTGTTGAAATTTCTAGTTAAATAATCCTGATTTATCTTTTAGTTGGGTGCATTTGATCTTGTCGGTTACGTTGCATAATATTTTTGAATCAGAGCTTACTTCCACGCTTTGATTATTAATGCGCTCATCATTTATACATAACGTAAACTCAAGAGTTATATTTTTATCCTTTACTTGCCTATCGACTTTATTTAGATGTTTCGGAGAGAATTTGTAAATACCTAGGCTGCAGCCGCCATCTAAATATACAACTTGGTTGGGATTATTAGTTTTGAAATTTACTTTAATACCTACATAGGTAGTATCAGGTGAAAAAAACATACAAGTAGTTTCTGCGGGGGATGGGTGCTTGCATTTTTCGGCCATTCCAATACTGGGGATAATTATGCATGCACAGCACAATAACCATAATTTTAAGTTCATTGCTTATCCTTGACGATCAAAGTAAAAAAAGTTACTACCGTTAAATACAGACCAGCTAAATCTAGCCAAAATACACAATCTAATATTTTAAATGGCGCTTTTACATTTATGTTTTTGTCGGGGGTGAACTCTAGTAGTAAATCAAAAAGACTTTCATGTGAGTATAAAATGAATGTTATAGCTATAGCATACAAAAGCAACGGAATAAAAAAAGTGAATTTAAATGATTTATTGGGCGCATTCCATAATAAAAATGCAGTTGCAGTAGCAAGTAATATATTTATATTCATAATAGTAGATAAATAACTTTGCGCATAACTGATTATTTGTTCATTCATGAATTAATCCTTTATTTTTTGGAAGCCTTCCATTGATCTAATTTATTAAATTGATTCGTCAGTTAATGTGATGATCTCCAAGCCATTTAGGTATAGGTAAACTTTTTTCATCAATTCCAGAATCAATTAAGACTTGTCTTTGTTTTAATAGACTTGAATGACATCGATATTGCAGCTGACGTGAAATGGTAGCGATCCAAAGTTTTGGAGCCACTAAATTAATGACTTCTGTCGAAAGGTTTTTCTGAGTTAAATTTTCACAAAACATAATAAAGTAGTCGTGCACATTGTCGTAAATCTTCTTGTTAGAGCCTTCTTGTTGAATGACCTGGTCAAGATAAGCAATATTACCTGATTTAAATAATATTGAATCACGATTCAGTAAGAGGTAACCCAATGCGGTATTGCCATATGATTTTTTGGCCAACCTAACTTCACCCTCTTGCTCAAATTTAGACGCTAATTCTTCCAGTGCATTTGTATAAACAAGGTTAATAAGCATATCTACAAAATCAAGTTTGGGTAGGTCAATTTCTGGGCCAAAAGGTGTTAATGATAAGTTTTGACGGCGTTTTGCCAATTCATAGAAGATATCAATGAATGAATTTTTTTCTAATTTTTCAACCAGTCTGCTTAATATCTGTTGTTCCTGCGCTCTTATATTTATATCTGCGGCATTTTTCTGAAAATGACGCCAAGATAATATTTTATCGCAAACTATGAGGAGTTCTTTGGTTCCATATTCTGACACTGTATTAAATAAAAACTCTATAAACTGTACTGTAGTGACAGCATCTGACATGGTGCTATTAAACTCATCAAGCAGCACGGTGTTAGCTGCTTTTTCAAGACAAGATGAGTAATAATTAGTAGCGCTTTCAAATAATTCGCCAACTATATGTTGGCGATATTTTTTTCCTCTTTTGTGTTCTGTGTCGGTAATCCAGCTATTAATAACGTCATTGGCATTTTTTGACTTGGAGGCAGATAGTAGGCTTTTAAACTCCTTCCAAGTAAGATAATGTGGTTCTGTTATCAAATTAGCATAATACGAAAAATTTTGTCCACGAAACTCATAATAATGGTCAAAAAGGAACTCGAACAATGGCATTAATTCAGTTTTTGCATTATCAATATCAGTGCAATCCTTAATTAAAAAATCTATTTTTTCATTCATTTTTTCTTTTTTCTTATTTTTATCCTCTATAAAAGCAATGTCATATAAATCGTTATCTTTGAGTTTTTTAATTGAGATATCATAAGCATGTTGAGACTTAGACCTGAGGATGCAGAGAAAAACAATAATCAACCAATTTATTTCATCTTCGCCATGTCTCAAAATTTCGTTTTTTAATATCTTGATATTGCGAGCAACGAGTTTTATTTTTCTTGGATTTTTTGGCAAATATTGTAGTAATGGGACGCAATCAATATTGTTAGAAATGCCTACTATTTCTTTCAGTTGATCAGAAAATATTAGTTCAACCTGTTCTTGAGTTGGTTCTGGTAAAAAATAAGGAAAATCTATTATTTTTTCTAAAAATTCATGGCCAGAGCCATAGGAAGGATGTGTGAGTGAAATGGCTTTTGCTACTCTGTCTCTGTCCATTGACAAAATAAAGGCAAAACAAGGTAAATCAAGTATTTCTCTTAGTGATAAAAAAAGTTGATGAATAAGAGTTGGGTTGGCTCTATCAATGTCATCAATCGCTATAATTATTTTTTTACCATTCAGTTGCTCTTTGAGGTTGTCAAAAAATATACTTCCAGCTCTTAAATGTCGAGAAACTAAAGATAATGCAGAATTAACAGTATTATTAGAGATGCTTTTATTCACTGAGTTGGCGATATCTGAAACCTGGAATAAATAACTAGTTGCCTTTTGTGTCCAGACACAAGATATTTTTTTCCTGATATATTCAGGGATATAGTTTTCCATTTGACGCTAGGTAATGCGTTGCTAATATCAAAGCCGTTTTTTTCTAACTCTTTAAGTAAGATAGAGTAAAACGCAGCCCACATTCCATTCGAGTCTGTATACGAGGTTGGATTAAAAGAAATGTATAAATATCCTTTTTCCTTAGCCGCTATCTCTATGAAATTTAGTAGTGTAGTTTTTCCAGTACCCCATGGGCCATATATTCCCGTATTAATTGACCAATCGGTTGGGGTGTCAACAATAGTATTCAGTATGTTATTGGCTAAGGACTCACGATCTAGTAAATCATGTTCAGTATGGGTAAGTTCATTATCATATCCATCAGTTTTTCTAACGTGTGTAATATTTTTCATTAAATTTGATCTCTAGGAATGGTGATTATTTTTATCCAATCATTAATCTCATTGATTACGTCATTAACCTGATCTGGTAAATTTAAGCGCTCTCTAAATGTGCCTAGGCCGCGCAAGTGATTACTCCATAATGCTTGCAAGGTTTGTATGCCAGCAGAATCAAAATTAATTGATAATGACATTGGGGTTCCGCGACGATTAAATGTTGCTTGAATTGTATGGGTCAATTTTTCGGTATCTAAAAAATTTGGTTCACGAATCATCACAAGCAAGTCATGGTAGTCTTTCATTCTGCTATTGATGGCACCTTTAGAAATAATTGTTTCAAGTTTTTCTGCAAAAATTGCTTCTGGTGGATAGACGTATAAAGAAATTTCACCAGCAAAAATAGGCTTTCCTTTATATTCAAATGGAGTAAATGTCGTCTCTATAGGCACAACCACATCGCCAATGCCAATATCAACTTGGATTTTATCCTGCATCTTTCCAAATTGAGCATTCAGTGTTACGCGAAATCCCGTGTATTCCATGTGTGGCTGACTCAATTCTTCTGCTGAAAACCAAGTGAAGAAAAATCCGTCTGCAGAATTAGTGGCGGCTACTTCTTTAATGACTTTTTCAATATTTCCCATCTCACTTTTAATTTTCGTCATTAAAAAATCGATATCGATGGTTTCTCGGTTGATAGCAATATATTGAGCAAGCAATAGTCCACCTTTAAAAATTAATTTATCTTGGTAGGGGGAATCGGATAGCCTTGCTAAAAATCGCTCTAAAAGTAGTTGCTTCCAAACTTTATTAAGGGTGGTACTTTTTTCTACGGCAATTATCTTTAATCGTTCTTTCAGCACTGCTTCATTCATAGAGTCATCGCTAGTAAAAATGGTTCAATTTTAATTCTCAGTTTTTTGGCATATTGCCTGATTTTTTCTATATCAACTTTTTCAGCACCTTTTTTTGCCAGTGCAATTTTTAATGCTTTTAAAGCTGTCTCGCGGCCTAGATAACGGAAAGCGTCTACAATGGTTCGCTCACAATCAAAAATAGGTAGGGTAACATTACCAACTTTGATAGAGGTTTTGCCGAGGGTAAGGTTGCGCATTCTGACCACTCTAGTGTTTGGCATGGCGCGATGAACTGTCTCATTCCTTATCGCTATCCAATGTTGGGAAGGCATTTCTTCGGTTAAGTGATATAAGGAGAGTGCTGATGTAAGGCAAATGACTCCCTCTTTCACTCTTTGCATTGCTTCAATGAGGTCTTCCCAGCGAAAGTCATCTGCTACGGGCGCGTTTGCGCCACGATAGATTCCATGACCAATACGTGTCAACTCATGTTGCTTCACATAGTAGGCAAGTGTTGATGAGCTCACACCGCGAAGACGAGCCTCCTCACTTGTAAAGCTTGAGGCATGTAGAAGAGGTTTGAGCTTGTTCAAGGCGTTTTTAGGTTTCATACCTATAACTTAATGCTGACACTCAAATATGTCAAGTGAGTTTCAATATTAAGTTATCCTTTATCCAGTCACGCAACAACCTATTGATTTAAATGAATTATGTTAAAAATAGCTGACCGACAGTCAAGCAAGCAGGATAAGAAAATGGGGTCAGGCTTGCACAATTGCACATCCGCACCTGCCGTCTCAACCACTTTTAAAGCCGCCCGCATGCATCATCACTCTATAGTGTTTATTCACTTCGCTATACTTAACATGGTGTTTCTTCTATAGTGAGCATGTTAATGGAGATTGAATTGGATTGTTTTCTGAAGAAATGTCAGCATCTAAAAACTCAGAAAAATGATTGCTGAGTTTTTGATACATACCTGATTTTTTTATTGATAATGGGATGCTTTCCGCATAATTTCCCACTTGAAAATCTACCCCTACGAGAGCTGCAACAACCATCACTTCATGAAAACTGTGATTACCACCAGCGGCTAAAAATGCAAAACTGACCAATGCATATTCTTTCAATTGTTCAGAGGTTAAATCGCCGTAGAGTTTTGCTCCTAACATGAGCGAACCCGTATGTCCCGATGGTCCACAGACAATAGGAATATTTTTTTCTAAAGCAGATTTAAAAAAGGTCGTTTTATAATCTGGCGTATATTTCTCCATAGCGCGTGTATGGTTTTTATCAGATTTTTCTAGCATTTTGATAAAAACGGGATGCCTTGATATACCTAATTGAGTCGTTGATTTAATATTATCTTCTTTTATCTCTACTCGACTGCGGTTCTCCTTACTGAAAAGAGAGCTTGGAAATAATTTGCTAACAAACTCCGTTTTTTCACTTCTTTTTTCAAGGTGGTCATAAATGCGATGTATAAAAATACAGTGTATCTGCATTGCATTTCTTACATCAGCATTCTCATTATTTAAGATAGAACAAATTTTCTCTAAGACTTCAGCTGGATTAGTCTCTTGTTTACTGTCATAGCAGCTGCCAAAATAAGGCTCTCGAAGTTCGGTAATAATATTAGGATTACTTGTAATTAAATCCATTACAGCTTTTTTATTGGACTCAATTAATTTTACAATTGCAGATGAAATTTTATTAACGGAAGAAAATTGTTTATTATGCTTCAGTAAATCAATAGCTAGTTTGGATTCGAAAAATTCTCTATGTCGTATCTGCAACTCATTATGTAAGTCATATTTCAGTTGTTCTTGCTTCATTGATCTCATCATGGCCACACCTCGTAAAATTATTTAGGCTTGTGAACCATCGTAGCTAGTGATGATCAATAAATATAATCAATAGTTTTTATTTTGTTGATAACATTTACTTATCGAAGATATTTGGGTCTTTGTCAGAAGGAAATAGGTGGTAGGTATTTTTCTGCTGCTAATGCAGCAATCTGTTGATTGCTGGCATTCATGCATTTTCCTGGTAACGCAGCAACTGATTGATAAATAAATGTTTACCAATGAAAATGGGGTCAGGCTTGCACAATTGCACATCCGCACCTGCCGTCTCAACCACATTTAAAGCCGCCCGCATGCATCATCACTCTATAGTGTTTATTCACTTCGCTATACACCGATCATCGTTATATCTTGTTTAATCAAATTTTCTTAACTGACTTCAAGCAAGGACACACTATGGCTAGAAAACCAAGAGTGCACTACTCGGGTGCGTATTATCATGTCATGTTAAGAGGAAATGGTGGAATGAAGATTTTTAATGATCAAGCGGACCGCACTATGCTGCTTAATTTGGTTCAAGAATCCATTTTTAGATATAAATATCGTATCCATGCTTTCTGCC
>Ga0155556_118_pt2 | contig 11232 bp, 9 predicted proteins | sample RifCSPhighO2_12_FD_107213 | JGI IMG/M metagenome (GOLD analysis project Ga0155556, IMG submission 107213) | Gammaproteobacteria bacterium RIFCSPHIGHO2_12_FULL_45_12
TCGGATTAAAATTAATGCGTTGCGGCATTCCTTAAGTCATCGGCAAGCACCAGCCAATGCGCTCAATCACGGTATACCGCGATCCTTCTGGTCGCGGCTCACTATAAAACAACGCCACTTCATTCACCGAAATGGCTTCCATAACGGGAACCACCGCTGCCGATAAAAATTTCAAATTTGTACTAAAAGGCTGCTTGATACGACCGAGGGTCAAATGGGGCCTAAATAGACGATTTTCGATATCATAGTGACTGGCCTTGATGCCTCGGCCAATTAATTCTGCCAGTCGCACCAGCTCTTCCTGTGGTTTCACACCCAGCACAATGACTCTTGGCCGAAAGACGCTTGGAAATAAATGCACCTCCGTAAAACTGATTGATGAATTTTTAACAACACCCTCCAGCTCTTGCCGCACATTCGCGAGCATCTGACTAAGATGTTCTGCACGTACTTCTGCTAAGAATTGCAAGGTGATGTGTAAGTTTTCCGGTCTAACCCAACGAATCGCATGCGATTTAGCATTTTTTTTCAACGAACCCATAAACCTTGATACGGAATCTCTGATAGACTGTGGCAAATCAATGGCAAAGAAGACTCTGATAATTGGCGGTAGCATCATTCCCTTTCTCCCGCTGTTTGATTAAGATAACGCTGGTAAGTCATAAGGATACCATTATGGTAAGAAAACGTGGCCTTGGTAAATCACTCGATGCATTACTTGCCTATGCAAGCGTTGACACCCATCGCGCAGAGGACGAGCAAGGCAATCCATTCCAGGAAAAACTTTGCCACTTATCTGTGGATGCCATACAACGCGGGAAATATCAACCCCGACGCGAAATGGACCCACAAGCGCTGGAAGATTTAGCCAACTCCATTCGCACACAAGGGGTGATCCAACCCTTGATTGTTCGCCCCATTGGCGACAACCGGCACGAGATTATCGCCGGTGAACGTCGCTTGCGTGCCGCACAACTAGCCGGATTGACCGAGGTACCCGTCATCATTCGCCATATTCCGGATGAGGCCGCCGTTGCCATTGCGCTCATTGAAAATATTCAACGTGAAGACTTAAACCCCATTGATGAAGCCATTGCCCTGCAGCGGCTCATGGAAGAATTCAGCATGACCCACCAGCAACTTGCTGAAACGATTGGCAAATCACGCACCACCGTCACCAATTTATTACGCCTGCTGGCCTTACCCAACACCGTCAAAACCATGCTGGAACGCGGCTTCATTGAAATGGGACACGCGCGCACGCTCATTACCTTGCCAGAAAGCAAGCTTCTCAAAGCGGCTGAGATGATTGCCGCACGCGGCATGTCAGTGCGTGAAGCAGAACAGTTGGTACGCCGCTTACAGGCTGATGCCTCCGCCCCCAAAAAGACGTCTGCCGCCAACAACCCTCATCTGGCAGAGTTACAAGCCTCGTTAACCAGACAATTGCGCTTAAAAGTGGCGTTGCAGTGCAATGCCAAAGGAAAAGGGAAACTGGTCATCCACTATCGCAATTTAACTGAGTTAAATGAATTAATGACACAGCTTCAAGCAGAACCCGCTTAAGCAGGTGCAGCCATTCCCGCTAAAGAACGCGGGAAGGCTTCCTTGTTTTTATGCTGCGCAAAAGCAAAGCTTTTGCTTGCACCAAAAGGGGGAGAACCGCGATCTCCCCCTTTGGAATCCCCCATCGCGAAATGTTCAGCGGGAATCGCTGAAGCAGGTGCCTCTTGGTCATGACGGATTTCATCATTGTCGGCAACGGTGATTTTTTAGCAAAAGAAATCATTTCTGAAGCCATACAACATAAATGTATCATCGCACTTGATGGTGCCGCTGACAGGTTAGCCGCTCTCGGCATGCTTCCTCATGTTGTTCTAGGTGACTTTGACTCCATCCAGCATGCCAAAGAGCGGTGGGGCATCACCGATGCCAAAGCCCCTTATCAGGGCAAGCATGGCATCCTGATTGTCCCCGCCAAAAACCAGGACCTCACTGATTTTGACAAGGCACTCGCCTACTGCGACCAGCACCAAGCAAACACCATCACCGTCATCTGTGCCTATGGCGGCCTCGCAGATCACCATGAAGCCGTCCAAAAAGCCATCCGACTGGCTTACCGAGTGGACAGACCGATTGTCCTTCACACTGAACAGCAAACGCTTCGTTATGCACAAAACGAAACCCTCACCCTGCGCGGTCAGCCAAACGACCGCGCGGGGGTTGTCACGCATGGCAAGGGCACCTTCAGCTCAGAGGGCCTGGCCTATGAAGCCACGCAATTGCCTGATAGTTTTTGCAATGCCCTGACCAGCACCGAGGCAACACTCGTCATTAAAGGTGAAGCACTGGTGATTATGCCGCCCCAACTAACCATGCAACGAAACCTGATGAAACTTTCTGAAGAAGAACGCTTAAAACGACGGTTACGCGACTTGACGGGTGAGCACCCCTTGCCAGGGAGTTACAAATAAATAGACATTCCGGTCAAAATCAGTATAATATATGATCACTACCTTATAAATTAACAAAAATTGAACTCACGGCCTTTCCATGAAAAAAAATAACAACCCAATCAACATGTTCCGCATGAACCACGCCACCTCGTTAAAGCTTGCCAAGCAAACCGTTCCCCTAAAAACGGCTTGCCTGCCAGAACTCAATATCACTTCCTTGCCCAAACACTGGAAACTTGAACAACTATTAGCAACCTTTAACCGCTTATGCCAGCAAGCCATTCCCACCCATCGACCTGCTCATGTGACCCTGCGCAACCAAACGGGCTCGCCGCTTCAAGCCATCACACCCACTGGTAAAACCAACCTTTTCCGGGTGGCGTCCCATGGGACGATGCATTACTTCACAAATGACCCTCAGGAATTTTTACCCTCAAGCCAACCCAAACACACAGAACTGCCTCAGAATGCCAACAAGCATCAAGCGGTGAAACCCACCGAAACCATTTCCAAAAGACAGAATATTCGCATCACGCGCGCGTTACTGGCAAACACCACCAAAGAAAACAAAGCTAATAACCATCAGCGAGTCCGTTCGCAAAATGCGGTCATGGCGAGTGCGCCTAAGTACATAAAAGAAAGCAGTGCTAAATTGCATGCCTCTTCCACAGGTTTGTTTACCCCCAACAAACGCTTTGAATGGCTGCATTTAATTGCACACCGTTTTCTGGGCGCAGCATCACAGAATGAAAACAACCTGGTCGCAGGCGCAGCAGAAGCGAATACCGCCATGATGGCCATTGAAGCGCAAATCCAAAAATTATCCCGCACACACAAGTGGCAACACACATTACCTACGCCATTAAAACGCCAGACTTTACGTTTGACCTGACTTTCAACGCTCAAGATCATCAACAACCCCATATTTCACAAATGACTTATATTGAAAAGATCATGGAAACTTTTCTGATGCAACTGACACCCAAGAAAAACGCGCCCTGTAAACGCTTGTTTGGCCACAATGCCACCATTAGCCTTGATGACGAACCCAAACAATCCAGCCAAACCCGTGCCAAACGTATCCGAGCTTGAATTTAAGGAACGGGGTCAGAGCGGGTCCATATATGACCCCGTTTCACACTAGCCACAATACGACGCATGTTTAATTTTGCGATTGAACGAGACATTATTCCACATTCGCCATGCGTGATGGTTAAGGCGGTCGCCAAAGAAAATCGTCGCGACCGATGCCTCAACGTAAACGCGAACCTAAACAATGGAATTGAATTCGCCGCCACTGCAAAAATAAAGTCCATATGGGCATTGAAACTCTAAAAGTGCCTGCTATAATATCAATAGGCACATTTTTTATTTGAAACATATAACATATTGATTCATATAGTTATTATAAGTTTATATTAAATTTTAATGTAATCTTTTATGCCTTATTTTGATTACAAAGGTGAATTATGAAATCCGTCGCCAATAGCATTTTAAAGCGTATACGCGCCAAACAGCGCGGATGGGTCTTTACGCCTAAGGATTTCACAGATATCGCCTCCAAGAATTCGATAGGGGTTTGCTTACATAGACTTGTCAGTAAAGGCATCATCCGCAAAATTAGCCATGGCATCTATGACTTTCCTGTTCATCACCCTAAGCTTGGCACTCTCACTCCAGGCCCAGACACAATTGCATCGGCCATCGCGAAACGCACAGGTGACATCATCCAACCTGGCGGCGCACAACTCGTCAATCAATTAGGTCTTGACACGCAAGTACCTGCAAAGCCAGCCTACCTCACCTCTGGCAGCACAACAAAGAAAAAAATAGCGACCTATCCTTTCATGTTTAATCATTCCAAGTTTTTAAATAAAAACCCGTGGAACGTCAACTCAGCCAAAGTCATTAATGCGTTGCAATATGTTGGGAAAAATCACATCACTGATGACACGATCAAGAAATGCAAAAAAATATTAACTCAAAAAGATAAATCACAACTTAAAAATAACCTAAAACAACTCCCCTATTGGATGATCCCGCACATATTGAAAATTATAAGGACAGATGATGAAAGAGTTACTAGAACTAAGTAAAGCAGAACGGACACAATACTTCATTGAAGCCATAGCGCGTTCTGAAAAAATTAAAAATCCCATCGTCATTGAAAAGGATTTTTGGGTTTGCTGGACATTAGATCAAATTTTTAAAAGTGAATCTGCTCCCTATGTGATATTCAAGGGTGGTACCTCACTATCAAAATGCTATGAAATGATTGATCGGTTTTCGGAAGACATCGACCTAACATTAGCAAAAGAATATATCGGAATAACTGAAGATATTGATCCCGCAAATGCGACAGGCAGAAATCAGCGCGACAAACGATCCGCGCAATTCAACATGCTATACGAAGACAAGATATATAATGTTATTCACCCCCTACTGCTTAAAGGATTCAAACAAGAACTTTCAGATAATTTTAATGAGAGTGAATGGAGCCTTGCTCCAGAAAAAGATGGCCGGGGTAATCTTTATTTGAAATTCATTTACCCTAGCGCTCTGGAAAGAGTAACCGAAGGATACATTCAATCAAACGTTAAGCTGGAGTTTGGCGCGCGCGGTGATATTAACCCATTCGAAGAAAAAATAATAACTCCTTATGTGAAAAACATATTGACTGACGTATTCGATTCTACGATGGCGACTGCTGTTAACTCGCTTATCGTCAAGCGAACATACTGGGAAAAAGCAACCCTCCTTCACGCAGAACATTATCGAGATCCTAACAAAAAAATCAAACCTCGATTGTTTCGTCATTACTACGATATCGTAATGCTAGATCAAAATGGCTTAACTAAAGACGCAGTAGAAGATGTTGGACTACTGGCAGATGTCGTTAAAAACAAAAGCATCTACTTTGAAGACAAAAAAGCAAAATATGATGAAGCCGTAATTGGCAGCTTGAGGTTATCTCCTAATGAAGCATTTATAGAACAGTTAAGACAAGACCATAAAGATATGGCGGTTATGTTTTTTGGAGATGCGCCTGATTTTGATGAAATTATGCAGAAAACAAAAGCAATTGAAGGGAAAATAAATAATGCTAGACAATCTTGATGTCATTAAATTTTAACCAACCAAAAAACTGAAAGATGATAGCATTTTCATAAACAATTTAAAACTAGATCATAAGTCACGAATAGTCTCTGACAAATTTGTTTTAGAACCCGCGTGCGGTAATTCACAGACTAACTTTGGCACCAGATACCCTGACAGCCTTTCTAGCAGTTTTTTATGAATCTTCCGCGCGCGCGCGCGCGGCAAATCAAAATGCGCCGCGCCTTGCACTTTATCCAATGCATGTAAATAATATGGCAATACACCGGCATCAAATAAGGCCTCACTTAAGCGCGCCAACACTTCCACATCGTCATTCACGCCCGCTAGCAATACTGACTGATTCAGCAGCATCACACCTGCTTCCCGCATCAAGGAAAGCGCGCGCTTCACTTCCGCATTGATCTCTTGTGGATGATTCGCATGAATCACGACCACGGGTATTTGTTTTAAAGAAACAAGCCATTTGATCAAGGATGCCGTTATCCGCTCTGGCAAGACCACCGGCAGCCGTGTATGAATGCGTAATCGTTTTACTTGTGGAACATCTCGCAAGCGATCACTGAATTGTTGCAGCAACAAGTCGCTCACTGCCAATGGATCGCCGCCACTTAAGATAACTTCATTAATGCTTGGATTTGCCACAATATACGCCATGATTTTTTCCCAACCCAAACGGCCTGGATTATTTTCCGCATAAGGAAATTCGCGGCGGAAACAATAACGACAATGTACCGCGCAGGCACTCGTCAACGTCACCAGCACTCTACCATGATATTTATGCAACAAACCTGCCGCCGGATTTACCAATGCTTCTTGTAAGGGATCAGAAACATAACCCGCTGTCACCGCTGCCTCAGCGCCTAGCGGTAAAATTTGTTTTAACAAGGGATCATCAGGGTTACCCTTCTCTATTCGCGCCAAAAAACCACGCGGCACTTTTAATGGGAACAGTGTCGCTGCCCTGACCGCCTCCGCCAACAGTGCGGGATCAAGCTCAAGCAGGCGCAACAGCTCCGCCGGGTCTGTAATCAAGTCCAGTAAGGCCGTCTGCCAAGCATCCCGTTGTTTGATTGATTGCGCTCCAAACGACATTAAAAGCTCCGCTTCCTCAAAAATGGTGGTGAAAAGTTTGGTATAATCGTTGATATGGCACCTTGAGTCCAGTGGCCACTCGGAAATAAGGATTTTTCCATCATTTGGGTTAACCCGGGGCTTGTTGCATAAATTATTTTTTGAACAGGATCATCGTTGTGAGGAGCGTTTTGTGCAACGTGGCCATCCAGAATGTAGGCAACATAATGATTTTTGACAACGTTCTGGATTGCTTCGGCCAAAAGCGGCCTCGCAACGACGAATGATGCCACAACGCCGTTAACCCGTTTATCATTTAAGGAGTGCCTAACGTGTTTGATGCCGACCGCCCCATCAAGACAAGTGATCAGGATCGACTCAATCGCTCCCCTTTTGCTAAATATCTGGCACGCTGTCTGCTTGATCAAACGACCAACGACCGCCTAGTGGTCGGCCTGTACGGCGGCTGGGGAACGGGCAAAACCTCGCTTTTAAACCTTGTCGCACAAGAATTAAATTTTGCCGGAACCAACCTTGAAGCCCCTGACAAACCCATTATTCTAAACTTCAGCCCCTGGAATGACACAGGACAGCAGCCATTGATCCCTGCATTTTTTCGCCGACTCAAGACATCACTGCATCAAGCAGATTTTCTTGAGCAGCGCGAACCTCTCATTGATCTTCTGGAGCAATACGCTCTCGCCTTTCAAAACAAACCCGCTCATTCCGCCTTCAAATCCACGCCCTCTTTTTTTTCCCGATTATTCAGACGGCTGAAACGCCGCTCTCTCACCCACTCCGTTTTCAAACCTGATCCCGACCCAAGTATCCTCAAGGCCGAAATCAATGCTTGCTTAAGCACAGGGCAACATAAACTCATTATTCTCATTGATAATATTTCGCGTATTAATGATCATGACGTTCGGCAACTGTTTCAAATGATATCCTCCATGGCTGACTTTACTAAAACGGCATTCCTTATCGCGCTCGACAAACAATGGGTCATTGATGCGCTAGATCGCACTCACATGGGTGATGCCGAAAAGTTTCTTGAAAAAGTGGTTCAGCTTCCTTTTCACGTGCCCCCCATTTCAAGCTGCGATCTTGAGCACATCTTGTCTGATCGATTGAATGACGCGGTTATTTCTGTGCCAGAAGACCTATGGAACGCAGAGTATTGGGCTGACATTTATTATAACTCATTAAAATATTTTTTTAATAATTGCCGCGACATCACCCGTTATGTCAACACACTTAACTTCAGCTACCCCCGTTTAAGAGACATTGTTAATCCTGTTGACTTTTTCGCATTAACAGCCATTGAAGTTTTTCTTCCTGCTGTTTATTTGGGAATAAGAGATAATAAAGATTTATTTAGCGACCTACTGGATAACGTTTATATTCTGGATAATGAACAATTAAAAAAGAATAAATTACGCTGCGATGAAATTATGTCGCGCGCCCCGCATATACCTACTGACATCTTGCTAGACTTGCTGGTTATGCTCTTTCCACGTTTGCGTTATATCGATCAGACAAACATGCCATTCTACCACTCGCCAGAAATGGCTAGAAAATTAAGGCGCATCTGCAGTCCCGATGTGTTTGATGGGTATTTTCGTCTTTCCATTCAGGCAAATCGCATCACTGAATCAGAGTTCATTACCATTTTATCTCTTTCCGCAAACGTCACTGACTTTGATCAGGCACTGACACGGCTCAATCAGGACGGTCGTATTTTGGCCTTCCTTGACAAACTGGACGGAAAAACACTAAATCGCCTGCCTAAAGAAAATATTGCCGCGGTGATTGATGCCCTGTTTGATAATGGTGATTTTTTTCCTCATGGTATCACTAGCCCGTTAAATCTTGATACGGCTATGCGCATACATCGCATTACACACGCATTACTACACCGTCATGAAACACCTGAAGCCCGATTTACGCTTTTACAAAATGCCATTGCGAAGGCCAACAAAAGCATTTACATCACAGTTCGTGAATTGCATGAGCAAGGACGTGAACATCTGGAAGAGGAAGATACTTTTTTACCGCCGGATTTTCGTGATATCACACCGACGCAATTACACTCCCTGCGGCAATTGACGGTGAGTAAAATAAAATTATGGGCACGCGATCATCGCCTTGAAGCACACCCCCAACTCATTGCCTTGCTGTTTTTCTGGCATGACTGGGATGAAAGCGATGGTTGCCAGCCGTTTCTGACTGAACTAACCAGCACCGATAAAGGGCTGGTGACATTCTTAATGGCCGCGCTTGATAAGGCCATTTCAGAAGCCTCAACCACCTACATTAAAAATCCTGCGTGGGAGGTATACCTGTCTGAAATCAACCAGCTCATTCCTGCCAGCATGTTAAAGAGCCGCGCTCGTGCCATATTTGAAGATGCCTATTTTGAAAAATTATCTGAAAAAGAACAATTGGCTATCATGATTTTCCTAGATATCATTCATGCCGATACGCTCAAAACCATTTCAGCCAGTTAACTTTTTTTAGTCGGCCGCGAGCTGTGTCACGTTAATCCAGAGACGCAACAATACTGAAGAACACCCGTGGCGCCATGCCGCTTGCCGTGTAATAGGTTAAGCCATTAATGATGATCGAACTGGTCGCCTGTTCCGCCGCCACGGGTTTGGTTAAAGGCTGGGCCCACATGACATTACCAGAAATATACTTGTTTAATGAAAAGCGCGTTCCAACGCCAAATGATGTCGCGCTTTGATGGCTTGGTGTGCCTGGAATTTGTTTATAGTCCCACATCATGCCCGCGTCATAAAATGTGTAAAGCTGTAACGTCTGAATTAAAAATCTCGACACATTCCAGTCATAGCGCAGCTCAACGCTACCCGCCAGACCTTTGTCACCGATGACTTCCGCCACATCATAGCCGCGACCTAACTGACTGCCGCCAAACGTAAACTGCTCAGAGGAGAGGACGGGATTAAACGCCCACTGCCCCTTAAACACCCCATAAAGTGACACAGGCCCTTTCACCGCCTGCAAGCGATTCATCAGCAACGTCACTTTGGTGTAATCACCCAGCGCGCCTGGGCGTGAGGTCTGTGCCGTATCCGGATTTTGATTTGAGGTATACCCCAAAATGGGCAGCCCTTGCCTAAAATCCGCCACAATCAAGTTAACACCTGACCAGCGATCTGCAAAATTATAGATTAAACCTAAGTCAAGACTACGGATATGATCCGCATAAAACAGTTCATCTAACTGATTAACGATACTATCCACATAAAAAAATCCCGCTTGCCACGTTAGCCGCTGGTCACGCTCACGGATAATTGGAAACTGAAAGTTCGTATAATAATTATCATTCAAACCATCGACTTGCGAAGGCTGCAAGACAAACAAGGGATGCGTATGCACTCGCGTTGCACCCATTAACCAGGTCACCCCTTCATCTGAAATGGGCAGTGTATAGTTGATATCCGTAAAGTTTAATTCACCGCCTTTTGGCGTTCTGACCACCGTCACCTGCGTGGTATCACCTGCTGATGCAAAGGAATTAAGCCCCAGATTAGCCGTCATTTGTTGTGGGCCAATATAACGCGTGCCATAGTTATCGTAAGATAAATAACCCGTGACGGGTCTATTTTCCGTTATCAATGTCAAATCTGCCGCGCCTGGCTCCGTTTTGGATGGCACCAACACCGCTTTTACCTGGGTCCCAGGTAACTCATTTGCCAAAAATAAATAATGTTCCATGCGGTCGATTTTTAAAGGCCGACATTTTATAATTTGCTGGCCATAAGCCATGACAATACATTTTGCACCTTTAGGATGGCCGCCCACCGTCACTTTATCTAAATAGCCTTCAATAATTTGTATTTCTACCACGCCGTTTTTGACATGCTGCGGGGGCAATATGGCACGCGAAATAATATATCCTGTATTGCGGTAATAATTGGTGATGCTGACAGCAATATCCATTAAATCAGCAATGGAGATGACCTTGTGCAACTTGTCTTGATAAAGAAGCGATAATTGCTGGTCGGTATAGACGTGATTACCTTTCAACACAATTTTATTTAACTGAAATTTAATTTTTTTGGCTTGCTCGCCTAGCGGTTGGGCGGCTTGTTGCGTTGGTTCTGTGATAGAAGGCGCGGCCTCGGACGATTCTGGACGCTCAGGTGTTAAAGCATTACTGACGGGCCCGGGCTGCACCGAGCCTGGAAGCTGTCCCACACCCACGATTGCCCATGCCGCCCCCCCCACTACCAAGAGTAAAGCAGTTATACCTGCAACCTTAAAAGGTATACGCAACTTCATCTCAAATTCCCTTTCAAAAAAACCAACTTGTTAAGATCATACAGTATAATTCAATGGCACTAACTTAGTGCGTTGTTGCATAAATTAAATGTGACACATCTTGATGTCAATGTAGGGTGGATTAGACGCGCTTTTTGCGTCGTAATCCACCAATTTGGTGGATTACGGCAAAAAACGCCTAATCCACCTACATTTGCTGGCGACAGTAGCATGGGCCCTGCCCGTACATAACAAAAAACTCAAACCGTTCGCCCCGAGTCCTTTGACAATCTCATTAAAT
>Ga0155556_101_pt1 | contig 11185 bp, 12 predicted proteins | sample RifCSPhighO2_12_FD_107213 | JGI IMG/M metagenome (GOLD analysis project Ga0155556, IMG submission 107213) | Gammaproteobacteria bacterium RIFCSPHIGHO2_12_FULL_45_12
CCGAAGCAATCCAGAACGTCGTCAAAAATCATGATATTGCATACATTCTGGATTGCTTCGTCGCACAAAACGCTCCTCGCAACGACGATTCTGTTCAAAAAATAATTTATGCAACAACGTCTCAGCACGTAAAACCAGTCTTTATCAGGGTATTACGTTGCCATTTATTTGCCCGAGGCCGGAATCGAACCGGCACGGGATTAGATCCCGAGGGATTTTAAGTCCCTTGCGTCTACCTATTCCGCCACCCGGGCAAGCTTACCCATTTTATAGAGGCTGAGGTCGGAATCGAACCGGCGTCCACGGCTTTGCAGGCCGCTGCATGACCACTCTGCCACTCAGCCTTGACAGACCACACTTTATCAAAATAATAAAAAACCCCAGATGTCCTGAGGCTTGCATGATTCATTCTGGAGCGGGAAACGAGGCTCGAACTCGCGACCCCAACCTTGGCAAGGTTGTGCTCTACCACTGAGCTATTCCCGCATCACATCCATCACATCAATGAAGACGTTGACTCCCTTTATGCGGCTAAACCCTGTCTTCATTTGCGGCTAATTCTATCTTGGCACATGCTTAAGTCAAGCATTTTATGAAATATTGCTGAGGATGCATCAGGATGGGGAGGTAAGCTGCGCCCAAGCGGCTTTCAGATAAATCAGCATCGACCAAATGGTTAACACGGCTGCCACATAAAGTAAAATATAGCCGCCAATAATGACTGGCGTGGCGGTGTCATTATTACAATATAGCAAGGTCACTAATGCAGTCATTTGAATGCTTGTCTTTATTTTGCCAAGTCTTGAAACCGTCACTTTGGCACGTTTACCAATTTCAGCCATCCACTCACGCAAGGCGGAAACAATAATTTCGCGTGCCACAATGACGGCAGCCGGGATGGTCACCACAGCGGGTGTCGTACTCACAAATTGAAAAACAGGTTCAGCAACAATCAGTACCAGGGCGACTGACACCATGAGCTTGTCCGCCACGGGATCCAGAAACGCACCCAGCTTGGTCGACTGAACCAGATAACGGGCGAGATAACCATCCAGCCAATCTGTGATGGATGCCAGCGCAAACAAGGTGGCCGCCATTAAATGCGCCCATTTGAAAGGCAGGTAAAAAATGAGAGCAATTAAAGGAATGACTGAAATACGAACCAGTGTCAGTATATTAGGCCAGGTAAAAAAATAATCATGAGTTCGTGTCATGTAGGCTTACAAATATCCTTTCAGCTAAGGACCGATTGATTCCGGGTACTTTCAATAACTCACCAAGACTAGCATGAGCTATCCCCTGGATGCCACCAAAATAACGCAACAACTCACGCCGTCGCTTTGCGCCAATACCAGGGATATCTTGCAGGACAGAGACACGCCTTGTCTTGTCTCGACGCAAGCGATGGCCCGTTATGGCAAAACGATGCGCTTCATCCCGAATTTGCTGGATAAAATGAAGTGCCATGGAGTCGCCTGGCAAATGCCAAGGTGCATGCGAGAGACGATGCAAGGTTTCAAAACCTGGCTTACGGCCAGGCCCTTTGGACACGCCAATCAAGGTTATTTCCTCAAGCTTCAATGTCACCATGACATCATTCGCTGCCTGAAGCTGAGGCAATCCACCATCGACTAAGACCACATCAGGCAGGGCGGCAGCCGCTTCTTTTTGCAAACGCTCAAAACGACGCATGACGACTTGCCGCATGGCAGCCACATCATCCCCTGGCGTGATGTCTTTGATATTGAAACGCCGATATTCGCTTTTAATGGGCCCTTCTCGATTAAATACCACACATGACCCAACAGCAGCCTCTCCCATGCTATGACTAATATCATAACATTCGATGCGGGCTGGCAAGTGAGCGAGGGATAAGGCTTGCTGAAGTGCCAACATACGCTCTTCTATAGTTGACCGGGTAAATAAGCGCGCCGCTAAAGATTGTTTTGCATTTTGTTCCGCCATCTCAAGCCATTTTAATTTGTCACCACGGCGCGGCTGATGCAGCTCAACTTTTCTCCCCGACTGACTTGACAAGACTTGCTCAATCCAGTCCTGGTCTGATGGAGTCGAGCCGGTTAAAATCTCCTTAGGAATGTCTTCTGTGTGCGCTGGGTGATTAAGATAATGTTGCGTGATAAAGGCCGACATGATGTCACTCGCGGTTGAATTGGCCAAAACACTGGGAAAATAAGCACGACTCCCTAATAGTTGACCGCTGCGGATGGCTAGTAACTGAACGCATGCCATTCCCGCCTGCACCGCAAGTCCCAATATATCAGCATGCCCCGTGGCCACATTGACATATTGGCGCGCTTGAAGCTGGCGCAGTCGACTAATTTGGTCACGGTATTCTGCCGCCAGTTCAAAGTTTAACGCCGTGGAAGCGGCTTCCATTTTTTCCTGTAGCAGTGTCACCACCACCTTGCTTTTACCTTGCAAAAACAACATGGCCAACTGAACATTTTGCGCATAATCTGCTTGCGTGATCAACTTAACGCAAGGGCCAGAACAGCGCCCCACCTGATAAAGCAAACAAGGCCGCGTCCTTGCGTTATAATAGCTATCAGCACACGTTCGCAAATGAAATATTTTCTGCAGTAAACTGATTGTTTCACGCACCGCGAGCACACTCGGATAAGGACCAAAGCACGCCCCCTTTTTTTTGCGTGGACCGCGATAAAAATCAATGCGTGGAAAAACATGTTGCGTGGTCATCACGATATAAGGATAGCTTTTATCATCGCGAAGTAAAATATTATAACGGGGACGGTGCTTCTTTATCAACGTGCATTCTAACAAAACCGCTTCATTCTCACTATGCGTGACAATCACTTCAATAGTGTGTATGTGTTGTACCAGTGCTTGCGTTTTGGGGTCATTGGTCTTAGCGTTAAAATAACTGGCGACGCGCTTTTTTAGATTTCTGGCTTTGCCAATATACAAAATCTCGCCCTGCTCGCCCAACATTTGATAAACACCGGGCTGCTGTGACAGATTGGCTAGAAATGATTTAAAATTAAACATATATTAGGTGCCTCCACCTAATCAATTTCGCATTTACCGCCTTCAATCAAGCCTAAGCGCATTGCCAGTAAGGTCAGTTCAACATCACTATCCAGATTCAGTTTATCAAAAATGCGATAGCGATAGCTGTTGACGGTTTTAGGGCTTAAACAAAGTTTTTTCGAAATATCCTGCACCTTCTGTCCTTGGGTAATCATTAACATGATCTGTAGTTCACGCTCTGACAATAAATCGAGTGGAGAGTCATCCCCTTTGGTAAATCGTTTGATCGCAATTTGCTGTGCTATTTCTGGACTAATATAACGTTGGCCAGAATGAATGGTGCGGATTGCCCGTATCATTTCTTCCGGGTCGCAACCTTTTGTAATATACCCTGACGCACCCGCTTGCAGCAGACGCGAGGGATAAGGCTCATCTTCGTAAATAGTCAAGGCAAGAATCTTGATATCAGGGTTATGACGAATCATCTTGCGGGTGGCTTCCAGGCCGCCAATGCCAGGCATGTGAACGTCCATGACAACCGCATCAGGCACTAATTCTTTCGCTAACAAAACAGCTTCTTCACCGCTGCCAGCTTCACCAACGACTTTGATGCCAGACACATCTTGCAAAAGACGCTTGATACCCATGCGCACTAATTCGTGATCATCTACTAAAAGAACTTTTATCAATGCCTTCCCCTAATTCAGCTAGAATTGGCGGAGAGAGAGGGATTCGAACCCCCGGAGCCCTGACGGACTCTACGGTTTTCAAGACCGTCGCTTTCGACCGCTCAGCCATCTCTCCAACTCTGAACGTATAGATGTTGAACAATTCATCAGCGATGCATAGTAACGTTATTTTAAAATACAGTCCAGATGATAAATCACTAAATGACGTAAGTTGCTCAATGATCAAGCCAAAGACACTGGCCATTTCGCTTCAAATCCTCTAAATATTTTTCATGTTCACGCAAAGACGCTTCATCGGCTTTTAAAAGGCATAACGCATTTGCTTCAATCACGTCTGTCACCCTCTCACTGGCCAAGCTCCCCGCTCTGGCCGCATCGTCATGAAGGGCATCAAAAAAACTTCCCTGACCCCCTGTCATGGCAAGATAAACCTGTGTTAATAAAAATGCGTCCAACAGCGCGCCATGATATTCGCGTTTCGTATTATCCACACCATAACGCTTACACAGCGCATCCAGGCTATTGCGTTGCCCCGCATGCAATTGTCTTGCCAGCTTTAATGTATCCAGCACCGAACAATAGTGAGTCACCGGCTGCCATGATCCCCCTGTTAGCGTTAATTCGTGATTGATAAACCCCACATCAAAAGGTGCATTATGAATAATTAATTCAGCGCCATCGATAAAAGCCATCAATTCGTGAGCGATCTCAGCAAATCGCGGCTTGTCCCGCAAAAAATCATTCTTAATGCCATGCACAGCGATCGCACCGGCCTCAACTTCCCGATCAGGGTTAAGATATTGATGAAACTGTTCACCTGTTAATTTACGATCAATTAATTCCAGACAACCCACTTCAATGATACGGTGTCCTTCTTCTGGCTTTAATCCGGTTGTTTCCGTATCCAGAATAATGTGACGCATTTACTCTCCCCCTTTCGCACCAACATGCGGATTCATGAGTTGATCGATGGCCTTGTTGGCAACCTGGTCAACGAGTTCATTTTCAGGATGTCCACTATGGCCCCTCACCCAGTGCCACACAATCTTGTGGCGTTTTGCCTCGCGATCCAGTGCTTGCCAAAGGTCAACATTTTTAACCGGTTTTTTATCGGCTTTCACCCAACCGCGTTGTTTCCATCCCGAAAGCCATTCAGAAATACCCTTCTGGACATATTGTGAATCCGTATAAAGCTCTACTTTAGAGCTGACGGTTAAAGCAGCCAGCGCCTGAATGGCGGCCATCAATTCCATGCGATTGTTGGTTGTCTCCCGTTCTGCGCCGGAAAGAATTTTTTCGTGCTGATCGTGGCGCAATAAGGCACCCCAGCCACCAGGCCCTGGGTTGCCGCGACATGCGCCATCCGTATAAATGTAAACAAGTTTCATCATCACTTTGATTGCCGTGCAATATGGCCTGAAATCGTGGTTGGCATTCTTAAGCCCGTTAATTGTTGCGTCCACTTCATTTTGATGGGCGTCAAAGGAAAGACCTTTGCCCTTGCCAGCAAGACATAGGCTGCGCCTAGCATTGGGCAGCACACATTACCGATATGCTCAAGAAAATGCAATTTTTGATAAAGGGATTCATTTTTAATGTGAGGACGAAACAAAAAACGCTGTTGCTTTTCAAGGCTAAAATCCGCTAGCTGTAACCAATTTTTAACCTTTGCGGCAGGAAGATAATGGCCAGACCAAGGTTGGGAAGGCGGTCTCGAGAATTGTTTTTTTAATCCCCAAACGCTGTAAGGATTAAAACCAAAGATGGCAACCAGACCTTCCGGTTTAATAATCCTGCAAACTTCAGACAGTAATTGTCGCGGGTTATCAACAAATTCCAGTGTATGCGGCAACAACACCAAGTCCATGCTGCCGGTCAAGACGGGCAGCTCATGAAAATCGCCTTCAATGTAATGAGGGCCTCCCGATAAACCAGTTGCCATCAGGGGGCTTGAAATGGTGTGCCATGCCATGGACGTTGCGCAAAGCAAGCTTTGCTGGCTCGGTACGCCCACCAAAATGGCTTGTTTGCCAAAATGATGACGCAACAACTGGCGGGTCAACGATTGCTCTATATCCAGTAGGTCGCGCCCCAAAAAGTCATGTGACAGCCATTGATTCCAATGATGAAGTGTTCTGTAACCATGCATCAAAGCTTTTCCATCTCCCGACTAATTTTGCTACTATACCATACCAGATGATACCGTACAGTAATCAATCAATATTAATGTTAGGCAACCACTTTGGAGTCGTTGCGTGTTAAAAAAAATAATTGCTTCATGCCCGCGTTTTTTTTTACAACTCTGTCTGATGAGTCTTTATGTGACTTTCCCCATACACCCCTCGATGGCCGCTTCCAATGTAGAAGGTATCCGTGTTTATCAAAAAAATGCGCGCTTGTCGCCAGAGCACAAACAAAAACTGGCGGAAGCCATTGACGACTACCGGAATGCAGACAATATCTGGGATGTATTGAGGGACGAGTTCACCCTGTCTCATGATGAAAGTTCACCCCTGGTTCAGGACAAAATTGCCTGGTATATGCGGAATCGTAAATTTCTGGAACGCTCCGCAAACCGCGCGGCACCATACCTTTATTATATTTTGCAGCAAGTCAAAAAACGTCACCTGCCCGCCGAAGTTGTCCTGCTCCCTATCATTGAAAGTGGGTACAACCCCTTTTCCATTTCAAATGTCGGTGCGGCGGGTATCTGGCAGCTGATGCCAGGGACTGCGTCAGGCTATGGGGTAAAGCACAATGCGTGGTATGACGGCAGGCGCGATGTGATTGCATCAACACGCGGCGCATTAAACTATCTTGTCTATTTGCAAACTTTTTTTGACGGCAACTGGCTTTACGCCATTGCCGCCTACAATACGGGTGAAGGTAATGTTTTAAACGCCATCCGTCGAAATGTTAGAAATGGCCAGAACACCAGTTTCTGGGAACTCCCACTGGCACAAGAAACCCGATCCTATATTCCGAGCCTGTTAGCACTTGCCATCATCATTTCTCACCCTGAAAAATATCCCATTAACTTTCCATCCGTACCCAATGCCCCTTATCTCGCTCAGGTGGAGGTTGGCAACCCGCTTAATTTAAAGGATGCAGCACTGCTGGCTGGCCTTAGTTATAGTAAATTAATGGCGTTAAATTCAGGCTTGAAAAGCAGCACCATGACCGCAAAAGGGCCCTACAAGCTAGTATTCCCCATTGAAAATGTTGCCCAATTTACAGAAAATCTGGCCCGCTCACGACTCAATTCAAAATCATTATGGGCGCACTACCAGGTTAAATCGGGCGACACACTCTATGGCATTGCTAAAAAATTCGTGGTCACCGCCGATGCGCTTAAGAAAATGAATCACTTGAATAATTCACTGTTACGGCCCGGTACCAATTTATTGATTCCCACGATCAATCTGGCGAGTCGATCAGACGCCTCGGCAAGCGATACACCCGTTAAGCAATTGACCGCCATCACCACTCGACACCTATCCCCTAACACCAGCAAGACATTGATGACACCTTATTCCGTGCAGCCAGGAGATACCATTTATATCGCAAGAACCAAAGACTCGATTGCGAGCATTGCCAAACGTTTTCATGTCAGCCCCGAAACATTAAAAACAACCAACGGACTGGCTGACAACTTCCTTGCAGTGGGCAAACAATTAATCATTCCCACTCACGCCGCGACCGCCCAGCAAACCCTTGAACCAGGCGATACGCTTTACATGATAAGACAAGGCGACACCTTGGAGAGAATTGCCATTCGTTTTAAAACCAGTCCCGCCGCCATTCGCCTTGCCAATTTAATGACAGATGAACGTTTGACAGAAGGTGAAAAACTTGTAGTGCCAACGCATATGCGGGGGTAGAATCACTTTTTATTTATTTATTTAAGGAAGAATTACTATGTTTTTGAAAAAAACAGCGTTAACAGGATTCATCACACTGGCATTGGGTTTGCCGCTTATCTCAGAAGCTAATGATCTCACCATTATTAACAACACCAATTTCAACTCAACGTCCATTATCAATAATGGCAAGTGCTCTTCAAAAGTGTTGCCGTTTGGTAAAGGTACCACCAAAGCTCACACGACCAATGTCATTACCTCATCGCTTGTGAACCTAGCCTGTCTCGCCACACCGTCTCCCAAAGTCTGTCAGGCAGATGTCTACATGGCTGATGATTGCGGCGGATCGCGTATTGCAACCGCTTACTTTGATACCAAAACCGGCATGCAGTCTGTCACCCTTTATGACCAGAGCTACCGCATCACAGGCACCGGCTTCACGATCACACTAGATGGCGGCCCTTCTTTTTTATCCCGATTTTTTAATCGCTCCTAGGGAGCGCACTTAATTTGGTGGATGACGGCCAAAAACGCCTAATCCACCCTACAACTTTTGCGTACCATTGAAACAAGGAAGCCTTCCCGCGTTTTTTAGCGGGAATGGCTGGTTGCAAAACAATTTTCTTGTCATGCGGGTGTTAACGGATTAGCATCAAGTAACAACTAGCGTGACAAGAATATTCATTCTACAGGGAGTATGTTATGAATAGCTTTAAACTGACATGTTTCAGTGCTTTTTTAATGTTGTCTGCGCTGCCCACGTTTGCTTTTGCCGACTTAATCGTTGCAAACGACACCAACGCTCCTGTGACAGGCCATCTGAAAGTGTTTTGTTCCTCCGTTGCCAGCACGCAGGGCATCATCCAGCCGCACCAAACAATCGTTGTACCACAAAGCACCTTTGATAAAATTGATTTCTTGTGCAGTCATGGCTGCGATGTTGATGTTTATGCGACTGATAACTGCAAAGGGGCTAAAATTGCAACCGTTGAAATCAGCAAGACGGCTGGTATTTCCAATATTCGAAACTCGCATGCTAACGGTTATTACTTAGCGGGTGGTGGATTCAAGGTCGCCATTGAAGGTACTGCTGCCAGAAAATGGTATCACTTATTCTTGTTTTAAATCAGGTTAATAGAAAAATTCAGAATACGTGATGGGGGATGCCGCCGCCCTGCACTTTCCTGAAACCTTTGCTCGTGCCACTCTCTTTCAAGCGGAGGGAGCGGCTAACGATCATACCAAATCCCACGTTAATTGAGCACTTAACACATCCGCGCCTGCCCTCACACTGCCGTTGGTTGTGACGGTTTGATCCCCTGTGACTTGCGGGGGCGGAATAATATGCGCCTTGTTCATAAACAAGTGTGCCCAGCCCATATCAACGCCAAGGGTGGTGGTTGCCTGATAATGCCCTCCGAAGGCAATAACATATCGATCATTATCCGGTAGCTGAACCGTGCGATAGGCATCCCGAACCGGTGTTTGATCATAACCAATACCACCACGCAAGGTCACACGATCAGTGAGGTAATAATCCGACCCTAGTGACAAGTTCCATGAGTTTTGAAAATACTGTGGAACCGTCACGGTAATCGTTGTGTTAGGTTCAGAGTTCAGGATGCCTGAGGCATTCAGTAAGGTGAGTGTACGAATTAAATTCCACTGGGTATAAATGGCGCTGGCCATCAACGCCATTTTGGGAGCCACACGATGATACAAACTTAAAGCCGTGTAGGGTGGCAGCGTCATGTTTACTTTTGCGCGATCAGATGTAATGGGTATTCCAAAAAACGCCGCAATCGGCCCTGAAAAACGACTGGTACCGGTCAGGTGATGCACAACTTGTGAGTGATAACTGAGACCAACACGCGTCATGACATTAAATTCATACAAAGCCCCTAAGTGATAACCAAAGGCAGATCCATCGGCGCTATCAATGCCATCTGTATCCAGTTCAGTGCCGCCAATGGTACCCACCTGATCAAATTCGGCTTTCATTTCCTGAATATCCAAGCCCGCGCCAAAAGATGCCTTGTCTGTCATTTTAAAAGCAAACGAAGGACTATAGTCAATCACGGTAAGATAAGTCTGCGTTGCTGCATATCGCACATCCGTGCTATGGCCATAATTGGTTTTTGCCGCAAAGGGAACGTCAATGCTAAAGCCAAAACCCACTCTCTCTGAAATGGGCGCGACATAATGCAGGGCAGGAACAAAAGCAAAGCTTCCACCTTGCGCCGTGGCAGGCAAAATGGTGTTACCATTATTAATGGTGTCAACTGTCAGGTTGCCCTTGAATTTAATGTTGGGCATGACGCCTGCCGATGAAAAAACAAGCTGCTGGTTTTTAAAGCGCGTGATGCCGGCTGGATTATAAAACGCAATGCTGGCATCTGCCGCTTCTGCCGCATAACCTGCATGATATGAACCAATACTCGCCCCATCCTGCTCCCAAATCTGAAACGCGGAAGCATAAGCTTGGGCAGACACACCTATTAGGCCAAGGGTACTTAAAGCAAAAGCCATGCGGCGTAATCCAAAAGGGGGCATTGTCACTTTCTCCATTCTATCTGACGTCTCTCTTTCCTAACCTTTCTTTCTTTTCTTCGCCGGCTTGAAATTCAAGGAATATAAGGATACCGTAATTCCATCACAAAACAATGTTTGTCATTAAAAATTTAAACTGCCCAAGCGTTGTTGCATAAATTATTTTTTGAACAGAATCGTCGTTGCGAGGAGCGTTTTGTGCGACGAAGCAATCCAGAATGCATGCAATATCATGATTTTTGACAACGTTCTGGATTGCTTCGGCCAAAAAGCGGCCTCGCAACGACGAATGATGCAACAAAGCCAACTGCCCTTCTGGCCTGTTAGCAATTAATCATCATCAAGGAGTTACCCATGGCTGAAACCGCTTCTCGCATGATTCCAATTGGGACTAAAGCACCTGATTTTATCTTACTGAACACGCAAACGGGACAGCATCAATCTCTGCAGTCACTTAAATCCGAGGTGGCGACGGTGGTCTTGTTCATTTGTAACCACTGTCCTTACGTCAAACACATGCAAGGTAAACTGGTGGACGTGGCCAACCACTACCAGTCCAAAAACATAGCCTTTATTGCGATTAGTTCAAACGATGCATCACGCTATCCAGAAGATGGGCCAGCCGCCATGCAAAAGGAAGCCAAGCTCCATCATTATCCCTTTCCCTATCTTTACGATGAAACGCAGCAAACGGCCAAAGCCTATCAGGCCGCCTGTACCCCTGATTTTTTTATCTTTAACGCGGAATTGCAGTGTGTGTATCGTGGCCGCTTTGATGATTCAACACCCGGAAATGGGTTACCTGTCACGGGAAAAGATCTTTCTGCCGCGCTAAACAATCTGCTGCTGGGTAAGCCCGTCAGTTCAGATCAAAAACACAGCCTAGGCTGCAACATCAAGTGGAAATAGCAAGCTTGTTGATTCAGCGATATCGGTAAGCCCAACATTTCCACGATCTTTTTGCGAATGATTAAATTATAAAAAAAATTAGATTTGATTAAAATGTACAATTTGAAGTGTACATAGCCGTCATTCACCAAGTTTGGATTGATGCAACAGCGCCCGTCAAGGGATCTG
>Ga0155556_131_pt1 | contig 10508 bp, 12 predicted proteins | sample RifCSPhighO2_12_FD_107213 | JGI IMG/M metagenome (GOLD analysis project Ga0155556, IMG submission 107213) | Gammaproteobacteria bacterium RIFCSPHIGHO2_12_FULL_45_12
CATGAATAATGACGATGAGTCATGGTATTTTATCACGGATAAAGTCAATGACTGGATTGCCGCGTCGTAAAAAGCACTCCTCGCAACGACGAAAAAATGATGCAGCATCAATGTATAGTAGGTAACCTAGCTTAGGTTACAACTGTCGCTGAAGCGCGTTTTTTACACTGTCAAATTCACTTAGCATCCCTCTGATTTGATTGGCCTGTGATATCTTATTTTTGATAGACATTTCTCTTGCTCGATGAATCATTAGCACATCTTGCTGCTCTAGCGCTTTGATAGGCACGAAACGCATGCTTGGTCGGGTACAAGCCTCCGCAATGGCTTCAGAATCGTTTCTATCATTTTTGTTAGACTTTACATAAGGCTTTACGAATTGTGGCGACATCATTCTAACTTCATGACCATTTCTTCTAAAAAGCCTAGCCCAATAGTGCGACCCTCCACAGGCTTCTATTCCTATGATGCATGGCGGCAAATTTGCCACAAATTCTATCAATTTTGCTCGACTTAACCTTTTAATCAACACACATTTCCCTTTAGCATCTCACCATCAAAAAGCACAAAGCAAGTGCTTAATGAATTACGTAGGTTTTGTGTAGAAAATCCAACCCCTAGGCTTCCTAGTAGCTTTTTATCTGAGGAAATCCCTACAAGTGAACAGTCAAAGCTTTCTCCACCGATTACTCCAGTGCCTTACTTAGCAGAGATTACCCCAAAGCCTTGCTTAGTAGCAGCAAGTCACTTGTTGATGTTTCCTTCTGTTCCCGAAGATGAGCCAGCGGCAGCAGCAAGTGCTAAGCGGTCTAGAAAAGTGTCATTCAGCGGTGGCGTGCTATTAAGCTCATAGGCAGTTTGGATAAATTAATAAAAGGTCTGGTTTAATATGGCATTCACGGTAGCGATGCCAATGGCCGCTTAAGGCGTGATCGAGATTTTTTCGGGCAGCTATAGCGCGGGGTTGCTTTGATACGCTTATTTTAGTGAGTAGAAAATATATTTGTTTTGCGTTAGGTGCAATTTTTCGGTTCGCGCCCTAGTATTTTTTCAACCAGCGTTCTTTTTGTTTCGTTGATCTTGTCTCCATTTTTCATTATTTCATATAGAGCAACCTCGGGGAAGTTAAGGTATATTTCAAGACGTTTTAAAGTATCTTTACCGCTAGTCCTGTTTTTTTCAATTCTATGCAAGGTGGATGTTGCGATATCAAATAGCTCGCAAAACTCTCTAACAGTGAGATGTAAGTGCTTCCGATATTCGAGTACGTCATCACTGGTAATTGAATGATGAAAAACCGGTGCAAAAATAAAGGAAGATGGCCCCTTTTGACCTAGCGTTGCCACTAAAATTAGTGGGTCTTTTTCGTCTCGGTCAATGCCGACCATTTTACAATATTCAGAATAAGCGGGATTTCTTTTTGAAGGAATTCTATCTTCAAATGATGGAAATAATTTTTTGGAGGCGAATTTCTTGGAAGACAATGGTAGGTCGGGGCCTAAAGAGATAGCTTTATCTTTGTAAATATAAGAATCAGAGTAAGTAAATATAAAATTAGAGCTTGAACGCGATAAGCGCCCAACGTATTCACGGGTTTTCCTTTTTTCAAGGTAAATATCAACTGCAATGATGCTCTTGAATTTATTTGTCATTTCTAAAGTCTCGCATTCGTTTTTCGATTAGCCTTATGAAGGCGTTCTTTCTTTTTGCAGGCAAATCAGAATCATTTACTAAATTAATTATATTTGAAGATTGAGTGATGATTTTTTTTCTAAATTTTTCAGAAATAGTTTCATGGCCTAATCTTGCAAACTCTTCAATGTAATCTTGAGGCTTCGGATTTTTCGATACTTTTGTCCAGATGCAGCCACTTGGATTGGTATCCGAGTCGAGCAAGAAATCATCTTGAATGCCAATGAATGATGGATTGTCATAGACGGGAGATAATTTTTTAAGGTCAGCAGTTTCAATTATTCCAAGGTTTCTCCCGTGGCGATCGTTGTTTCCTATAAGGGAGTCAAATAGGCAAATATCTATAAATTTAGCAACATCAGCTAGTTTGCCTGTGTTGTTAAGAATAGCTTTTACTATTTCTTCACAATTGTGGTTTTCTTCGCCAATGGGAAGGTATTTATAGATGTGTTGAAGCGCTCCAATATAATCTTGCATAAAGTTGCGAGTTACAAATGTTATGCGGCCATTAAAGTTGATTAGGTGATATGGCGGAATATCCATTCCCAATAATTCAGCAATCTGGTTGCAGAGGTATTCTATAGCGGGGAGGTCGGGGTATTCTGGTTCCTGGATTTTTAATATATATGATACCTGGCCAAGTTTGGCTGAATATTTTAAATACACACCTTGAAAGAACGTATCTACCTTTTTCTTTATTTCCGCGCCGCTTTGTTTTGAAGACGATTTTTTGGGGTCTAGGTCTTGGAATTTGGCAGAATTCTGTAGGCCGAAGCTAGCTATAAAGCACTCTTCGTGGAGGCCATATATTGGCGCGACATCAATTACAATTTTGCATTTTAGACATTTCATAATGTATTCAATATACCACAGCAACATCTTGTATTCAACTAAATACAACAATATATTGCATTCATTTCGATACAATAAGCTAAGGAATATGATTTGGCCAGTATAAGTGTACCTTTATGAACGAACTTGGAGTAGGCAGCCCGGCCAATCTATTAGCGGCTGTTGAGTTATACTCTCAGGCTATTCTTTCGGGAGACGAACGTGTCGTTTCTAAAGCCCAAGCGAGACGAAAACCTCTCATCAGCCAAAAAGTTTTATTAGCAGGGTTAGTAGCCCTTCCACCGTTACAAGCCGAAAAATTATTTAATACAATACATCTAGTCAATCCGTTATTGGCAGCCATCTATCGTCAAGTAAGCAATAGTTTAAACACTAGCGCTGATAGCCCAGTAGAGAGAAACGAGGCGCCAGCAGTATTAGAAAATGGGGCTGTTGTCAAATCGGAAGAACAATCACCTAAAATAGAGGTCCAATATTCATATTTACCTTTTGCACAGCCAAAGGAACGGCATGTTGATGGGGAAGGGGATGAAATTGAATTAGAGGTGGTTGCAGATGCAACGCGTCGTTTAGCAACTCCAATGTATCCGTCATTAAATGAGTTTTTTGAACCAAACAATAATGAAATTGAAATGGATGAAATGAAAAGCGTTGAAGCGGCAACAGAGGCAGAGGGAAGCCTCTCACCATCAAAAAGCACAAAGCAAGTGCTTAATGAACTCCATGAGTTTTGTAAAAAAAACCCAACCCCTGGGCTTCCTAGTAACTTTTTATCTGAGGAAATCGCTACAAGTGAACAGTCAGAGCTTGCTCCACCGATTACCCCAGAGCCTTGCTTAGTAGAGATTACCCCAAAGCCTTGCTTAGTAGCAGCAAGTCACTTGTTGATGTTTCCCTCTGTTCCCGAACATGGGCCAGTGGCAGCAGCAAGTGCTGAGCGGTCTAAAAAAGTCTCATTCGGCGGTGGAGTGCTACTAAACTCATAGGCTGTAAACGAGTTACAATTTTTTGTCGTGTAGAGCAGGATATTAATTTTAAAATCATTAATTAACCAAAAAAACATACATTATCGGAAATTTACCTTGTAGGCCTTGATTTGGTAATGCAAATGCATTACACTTAACATGTAGAGATTTTCTTCGCGGAGAGACAGCCAATGCGCAAGGTATTACATAAACAATCAACATTAACAGATCGTTATCAAACCACGATTCCAGAGCCTATTAGAGTGGCTTTGCATTTAGGAAAACGCGACAAGATTGAATTTACCGTAGAAAACAGCGGAAAAGTGACATTATCGCGTGTTAATGAAGATGATCCAATTCTTAGTGAATTTTTATCCTTTTTAGCAAATGATATTAAAGCGCACCCAGAAAAGATCAATCCTATAAATCATAACTTGGTTAACCGCGCTAAATCTTTAGTATCGGGCATGGAAATCGACCTAGATGCTCCTTTACCTGACGAGGAAGATTAATTTGACAAGGAGCGAGGATATAGTAGTTAATGGGTGGGTTTTATGCGCTCATTCAATGTTCCTAGATCAATATGAAGATCTAATTGATACGGTTGAGACACTCAAAAAGAAAGACCCTGAAAACTACCAGCAAAAGAATGCAGCTAAGAGATTAGCTGCTATTCAAAAATTAGTATTTGACATTATTCCAAACGATCCAAGTCTTCCTGAGTATAGATTGGGAGGAGCACTTGGAGAAACTCATACGCATTGGTTTAGAGCGAAATTCTTTCAGCAATACCGGCTTTTTTTCCGATTTCATACAAAAAGTAAGATTATCGTGTTTGCTTGGGTCAATGACGAAAAGACTAAACGTGCCTATGACAGTAAAAATGATGCATATCTTACTTTTAAAAAGATGCTAGCTCACAACAAGCCGCCATCTGACTGGGGTCATTTAATTAAGGAAGCTAAAATGGAAAGAAAAAGATTTTCCAAAATGAATCCAGAAAAGTAACATTTTGTCGGTAAATTAAAAATTATTCACAGCCATTCCCGCTAAAAAACGCGGGAAGGCTTCCTTATTTCTATGCTGCGCAAAAGCCACGCTTTTGCTTGCACCAAAAGGGGGAGAACCGCGATCTCCCCCTTTGGAATCCCCCATCGCGATATGTTCAGCGGGAATCGCTGAATTATTCATCAATCTTGCATCTAACATGTGAGCGCGTTCTTTTGTTTTGGTATCAATACGAGCACGAACATAAGTGTTAACGGTTTTTAACTTGGTTACATTCAAAAATAAAAACAGATATCTTAATGTTCCCTTAATATTAAGTGCGTATAATTCGGCTTAATATAACAAAACGAGGCATTAAAATGACATTTAATCGCTCAACAACCTTCAGCCTAAAATCGCTGCTCGGCGACTATGGAATAATGACATATGGAATAAAGACATTTAGTCGCTCAACAACCCCACGCCTAGAATCGCTGCTCGGCGACAACAGAAACGATATAGCCTTAAAGGACTATGTCTTAACACATGCCTTGTCTTATGAGGATGTATTCGCTTTATGTGAAAAACTCACCACCGACACCAGGAGTATTTTTGGAGTGGGAGAAGAGGAGAACGACCGAAGGACAGCCCTGCTTAAGAACCTTAAGCAAGCAATGGATCAAGTAATAATAGACAAAAATCCCATTGCAATGTGTAACCGCGCTTTATTTCACCTAATTTCACCTGAATCGGCTCCTGGCCTAGGCCGCAGGGATGATTATAATGCAGCGATTCGGCTCTTTCAGCAAGCGATCGAGCTTGGAAATACTTCTGCGATGTGGTGTCGCGCCGTTATGTACGAACAAGGCCTAGGCGTAGGCGGCTTTTCAGATTATAAAGAAGCGATTCAGCTCTATAAGAAAGCGATCGAGGGTGGAAATGCTGATGCGATGAATAACCGCGCCTCTATGCACTACCAAGGCCTGGGCGGCCCGAAAGATTATCTAATGGCGATTTCGCTCTATAAGGATGCGATTGCGCGTGGAAATGTGCCTGCGATGTATAACCGCGCCTATATGCACGAACAAGGCCTGGACTGCAAGGTCAATCTAGTAGGAGCTGTTGAATTATACCCAAAGATCAATCTATTAGCAGCTATTAAATTATACGATCAGGCTATTCTTTCGGGAGAGAAGATAGTTGTTTCTAGCGCTCAAGCGAGACTAGGCTCTATCAACAAGTACGCTGTATTAGACGACATATTAGATCTTCCGCCAGAAGATGTCGAAAAGCAAATTTGGTCTGCGCTACAGGGGAATCGTACGCGGCTAGGATGTTTTTTTAATACTGCAAGAGGCCCGCGAAAATGTGATATGACACGCGGCAGCTTAAAAAAACTATTTGATAGGCTAAATGGAATCAATCCGACATTGGCTGCCATCTATCTTCAAGTAAGCAAGAGTTTAAAAACTCCCGCCGGTAGCCAAGAGAGAAAGGACGCGCTCGATGCGATTAATGCCTCTGACAACACATTAACACCAGAACAAAAAGACGATTTAAAGCGATTGCCGGATAATAATGGACAGACCTTAGCAGTAACTGAATTAGAGGATGAAGTGGTTAACGAGGCACCGTGTGGTTTTGCAACTCCAAAGCGTTCGTTATTAAATAGGTTATTCACATCAAACAATAGTGAGAAAAAAATTGAAATGGTGGAGATGAAAGCCTTTCAAAAGGGTTAATTCATCATGGCTTTGTTTCATCATTCGTCGTTCCGAGGCCGCTTTTTGGCCGAAGCCAGAACGTCGTCAAAAATCATTATATTGCATCCATTCTGGATTGCTTCGTCGTAAAAAGCACTCCTCGCAACGACGAGGGAATAAGACTAGATTGCCGCGTCGTAAAAACGCTCCTCGCAAGACGATTCTGTTCAAAAAATAATTTATGCAACAACGCCATTCATCCTGAATTTTCTATATAATATAGTTGATATTTATCTAAATGCTAGACTAAATATTAATTATAGTTTATAATTATCGTATATGGCAAAGGCACTTTGGGGTAATATTTATTACAATGAGATTTTCGCTGGCAGGCTGGAAGAGCAGCCTAGTGGTCGGTGTGTCTTTACGTATGATCAATCGTATCTTGATGGTAATCAGCCTGCCATAGCCTATACCTTACCCCTCGGTTCACAAAAATATATTTCCGAGCGAGGGCTGCATCCTTTCTTCGACAATCTGATTGCAGAGGGCTGGTTTCGGAATGCTCAGGCTCGAGCATTAGGAATAGACCCCAAAAATAAGTTTGCCTTGTTGCTTGGCTTTGGTTATGACTTGGCAGGAGCCGTATCTGTTATTGATCCAGAACCCGTTCAACATTACGATCTTGATCATTCTGACGAGGCGACCCTTGCGGCATTGAGGGGTAGGGCATCGCTATCAGGTGTCCAACGAAAATTGCTCATGGTGAAAGAAGGCAAGGGCTATCGTCCTGTCAAAGCGAATGAACTGAGTACGCATATTGCAAAACTGGCTTCAGGCAATCTGAATCAGTTGTTAGAATTAGAATATCTCACAACGTCTGTCGTCCGCGCGTTTCTTCCGGCCGATGATATTGTTGAGATGGAACTCACGACGCTTGATAGTATTAATGAAAATGGATTAATTATTCCACGCTTTGATCGCACCTCTACGGGGAAACGCCTTTATCATTTTGAAGAGTTTAACCAACTCTTAGGACATGATTCCGGTGATGATAAGTACGAAGGCGATTATGCGGAGATGGGCCAGTTTATTTTAAACACAAATAACTGCATTCCTGCCGAAGCCTATCGACTATTTCTTCGTATATTAGTTTGTCTGCTGGTTGGTAATACGGATGCACACTTCAAAAACTTTGCGATGTTTCATACAAGAGAGGGTCTGCGTCTCACACCTGCTTATGATTTAGTTGCTTCCGCGATTTATCCAGAATATCAGTCCATTGCCTTAAGAGTGTGCGGCATACGTAATTTACAACTCGGAAAGCTTGAACCAAAACACATTATTAAAATGGCTGACAGTTTTGGTATTAACCAACATATGATTATAAATGCGGTTGAGATGCTAAAAAAACATCTGCCAAATGCATTGGCTGCATTAGAGGAAGCGAATGTTGGCAGCCTTGAGTTGAGAGAGACATTACAGAGGATAATTGAAAAAAGATGGAATGGCAGTTTCGAATTAATTGGCAGGCGCTTGTTGAAGAAGCAAAGCTGAGGCGAAAAAAGCAAAAGCTGACGCAGGCAACGCTTGGTTTATTGGCAGGCATTAGTACGCCGACTATTTCCCGTTTTGAAAGCGGCGAGGTGGATATTCAGGTGTCAACGGCGTTGAAAATATTCCGTGTATTGGGAATGGTTGATCAACGAATGCTAACGTTTTTTGATTCTGTTGCATCGTATGATTCGAGTCGTTTAATTGTTTTATTTACGGGTCAGGATGGCGATAAAGCTGTTCAATGCGCCATATCCAGGGAAGCGTTAGAAGATTATTTTGGTCTCGACCATCAGCATCCATTAAAAGTGTTTAATGCAAATCGTGAGAAAATTGAGCATGAAGCAAGACGGAAATATCTTGCTAATCAATTGGAAAAAGAGGGATTGGTGTTGGTAAGAACTGAGGATTTTGAAGCATAAACTACTTTAGATAAGCACTCCATCTGTTTCTTCCCTATCTTGGCGTAAAACTATAGTAAGTAACTTGGCTTAGGTGACAATTGTCATGAGGCGCGTTTTTTACGCTATCATCCTGAGGAGCGTTTTTTGCGACGAAGGATCTCATGTTTTTTAGGAGATTCTTCGCTTCGCTCAGAATGACAGCTCATCGCTCAGAATGACAGCTCATCGCTCAGAATGGCTGTTACGGAGTGCTAGCGCGTTGCATCATTCTCTCGTCGTTGCGAGGAGTGCTTTTTACGACGCGGCAATCCAGTCTTTGACTTTATAGTCACCCAGCGTATAGATCATGCCATTTTGAATAGGCGACAGAAGTAAAATTAGAAATAGGTTCCCGCCTGCGCGGGAATGACATGGTTAATAGATTTAAAATTAAAAAATTTCCAAAAAGATCGTGGAAATGTCAGTTGGATAAAAAACTTAATCTGTCTCTGTCGATCCGGTATTTTACCAAGAAGTGGTGGCTTGTGCGTAAATTCCAAATTGATGGGCGCTTTATTTTGCTGAAATGCGTTTCCACCAAGAAACGCGCGGCATGTAAAGCAATAAAAAGATTAAGAGTGCGGTTAATAACGACAACAAATAAAAACCGACTGAGACAGCGAGGCCCACGGCCGCCGTTGCCCACAGTGTGGCGGCGGTTGTTAATCCGGTTACATAGTCGCCTTGACGAAAAATGATGCCGCCTCCCAGAAAGCCAATGCCGGTCACAACCTGGGCTGCAATGCGTGTGGGATCGGCAGAGCCTATCCCTAAATAAACGCCCAAAATGCCAAAGGCACATGAGCCTAAACAAATGGCGCCATAGGTACGGATGCCTGCTGAAATGATATTACGATGGCGTTCGCGTTCCCAGCCAATCAGGCCGCCCAAGCAGGTTGCAAAAATAATTCTGAAAAACATTTCAAGATCAGCCAGCAGGGTGGGTGTGGGTAAGTCTGTGATCATCAGCATGCCTTCCATTGTCTTTTCATTATCCTACACAGATTTTAAGAAAGGGTCTATTGCTCTGCCAGAATGATCTTTTGCATGTGGCGGCAGACGTTTTCCATGACGTGGATATTATGAATGCTGGCTAAATGAAAATAGGCAATTAACCCTTCTTTGAAGAGATAATGTAAATAGGCGCGGGAAAAATGGAGACAGGTATAACAGTCACAGTTTGGCATGATGGGGGTTTCATCTTGCGCATATTGGGATTTTTTGATGAGAATGCGACAATTTTCACCCTGGTTGTCGAACCGCAACCAGCCATGTTCTTCTTTGATCTCACCAAAATAGAGGGAGCCATGACGTGCATTGCGGGTTGGCGCGACACAGTCAAAAATATCAATGCCTTTTTCCACGACATCGATTAAATTTTGAGGATCCAGTCCAACGCCCATGGTGTAGCGAATTTTGTTGTCAGGTAACAGGGGCCTGACCCAGTCGATGATTTCAGCGGTTTTCAACATGTCAAAACCAATGACTTCACCACCAATGGCGATGCCGTCTAAAGCCTGTTTTAAGATAAACTCGGTGCTTTGTTCACGTAAGTCCCGAAAGCTGCCGCCTTGAATGATGCCAAAAAGAGCCTGTTTAAAACCATAGGCGGATTGTGGGTGCCGGTCGTGCTCTTCTTTTGAGGTGATGAGCCAGCGGTGTGTGCGATCCAGTGCATCCAAGGCCGCTTCTCGCCCCCCTGTTTCAGGGGTGCATTGATCAAAGGCCATGATGATATCGGCGCCAATGATTTTTTGGGCTTGAATGGAGGTGTGTGCGTTTAAATCTAGAATCTTGCCTGTGAGAGGGTGTTTAAAGTGCGCGCCATCTTCGTCAATAATACAGACGCTGCCTTTTTTGGAGAGACTGAATACTTGGAATCCGCCGCTGTCGGTTAACATGGCTTTATCCCAGCCCATGAACTGGTGCATGCCACCGACTTTCTGAAGCGTTTCCATGCCCGGGGTGCAGAGCATGTGATAAGTGTTGCCACCCAAAATGATGTCATTCCCGCCTTGATGCAAGTCAGCCGGTGTGACGTAATTCATCATGGCCCGTGTGCCAACGGGCATGAATGCGGGTGTTGTGACTTCACCATGCGGTGTCTGCATGCGCATGACACGGGCGGGTAAGCGAGGGTGTTGTTTGATTAAAGCGGCAGTATAAGTGTTTTTCATGGTGCGGGATTATACCCATTTCGCTGGCGGGATGCGATAATAGCCGAGGGCACGACAGCATTGAGAGAGTTTATTTTATGAGCACCGATCGTCAATATTCTTTTTTAGATCGCCTTTGTCTTGGCGTGGATCAGG
>Ga0155556_104_pt3 | contig 10213 bp, 8 predicted proteins | sample RifCSPhighO2_12_FD_107213 | JGI IMG/M metagenome (GOLD analysis project Ga0155556, IMG submission 107213) | Gammaproteobacteria bacterium RIFCSPHIGHO2_12_FULL_45_12
CGCTAATCTGGCGGAATTGGCCGCCTGGTTTGAGACACATGCGGGTGAGCAGCGTGGTGAAATGGTGATTTTGGTGGCAGGCATGGATGAGGAAGCGAGTGAGCGTAAAGAGGTGGTGCCATTGCAAGTGTTGACGATTTTATTAGAAGAGCTGCCTGTCAAGCAGGCGGCTGCACTGGCGAGCAAGATCACAGGCGAGCGAAAAAACAAGTTGTATGAGGCGGCACTTGCCCTGCAGCAGGCAAAAGCCAAGGCGCGACCCCTGTAAAATTCACCCCTTGGAGAGGGGGTTTTTCTGATTACGCATGATCAAAACACTGTGATATGCTTCCCATCGAGTCAGCCAGACAGTCGCTCCCGTTTCTTTTAACAGGGGAGGAAAGTCCGGGCTCCCTTGGGTAAAGTGCCAGGTAACGCCTGGGAGGCGCGAGCCTACGGAAAGTGCCACAGAAAATAAACCGCCCCTGGCCATTGGCTAGCGGTAAGGGTGAAACGGTGCGGTAAGAGCGCACCGCGTAACGGGTAACCGTTGCGGCAAGGTAAACCCCACTTGGAGCAAGACCAAATAGGAACTCATGGTTGCGTCCTTGATGCGACTAAAAGTGCGACCCGCACTGAGTTCGGGTAGGTCGCAAGAGGTGTCTGGTGACAGGCATCCCAGATAAATGGCTGTCCACGACAGAACCCGGCTTATCGGCTGACTCAACTGATTTTATCTGCCCTTTCATTGTGTTGGCGAAGAGGCGGCAGCTTACTTGCTGGCCCCCCAAGCTGCTTGTGGCAGCGTCTATGGCGGGTCATTAAAGATGCCATTTGGACTAAAAAACGCGATTTCCGTGGAACAAAGTGGTAGAAAGTGTTGTTTTGTGGAAAATTGTGGTATATTTAACTTACCCACCGAAAGATTTAGGTGATTTAGGGAAATATTAAAGATTCCGGAGGGGGTGGGTTTTAGTTCAGGAGGTCATTATCGTGTTTCGCGGTATCACTGGGGTCAACATCGATGCGAAAGGCAGGATTGTGATGCCCACCCGTTATCGCGAACGGCTGCAATTAGACAGTCAGAGCGCGGTGGTGCTGACCATTGACACCGAAGAGCGCTGTCTGTTGATGTATCCTCTGCCGGAATGGGAAACGATTGAAGGAAAGTTGGCGGCCTTGCCGAGCTTTAACCCGGCGGCGCGCCGCATCCAGCGTCTGCTGATGGGACATGCAACGGATGTCGAGCTGGATAGCCATGGACGTATTCTGTTGCCGCCACTGTTGCGCGATTATGCTGGATTGCAGAAACGTGCCGTGTTAGTGGGGCAAGGGAAAAAGTTTGAATTGTGGGATGAGGCTCATTGGGAAGGATGCCGTGGGCGTTGGCTGCAAGAAGAATCTAATCCGGATGAGAAAATATGGCCGGATGAAGTGAAAGCGATCTCTTTATAAGTAAAGTAAATGGAGTTTACGATTAAATGGCAGTGCCTCGTATGAGTGAATTATTTAATCAACATATTCCCGTACTTCTTGCGGAGGCGGTAGACAATCTGGTTGTGGTAGCAGAGGGTATTTATGTCGATGCCACGTTTGGACGTGGGAGTCATTCGCAGGCCATTTTAAATCGTTTAAGCCCACAAGGTCGTTTGCTTGCCTTTGACAAAGACCCCGATGCGGTGGCATATGCAAAGCAAGTCATGACGGATAAACGATTCAGTATTTTTCATCGTTCGTTTTCACATTTACAAATGTGTTTAAGTGAAGTGGGTGTGTTTGGCAAAGTGAATGGCATCTTATTTGATCTGGGCGTCTCTTCACCACAGTTAGACGACCCAGAGCGAGGGTTTAGTTTCGTCCGGGAAGGCAAGCTCGACATGCGTATGGATAACAGTCAGGGCATTGATGCCATGACATGGTTGTCATCGGTGGGGGAAACAGAGCTTGCTGATATTCTATGGCAATATGGCGAGGAGCGATTCTCAAAAAGAATTGCTCGCGCCATTGTTGCAGCGCGTGAGGTTGGTGCGATCACCACCACGGCACAGTTGGCCCATATTATTAAATTTGCGGTACCAAAGCCAAAGAAGCCCCAGGATAAACATCGTGCGACACGCAGTTTTCAGGCCATTCGTATTGTAGTGAATCAGGAGTTATCTGAACTTGAAAGGGCGCTCGAGCAATCATTGGAAGCGTTGGCCGTGGGCGGGCGTTTAGCCGCCATTAGTTTTCACTCTCTGGAAGATCGAATCGTGAAGCAGTTTATTAGAAAGCATGAGAAGGGTGACGAGTTGCCAAGAGGGTTGCCCGTTAAGGGCGGCACTTTCAATGCAAGATTAAAATCGATCGGAAAAGCCATTAAACCGGCGTTAGCAGAAATGGATGTCAATCCCAGAGCGCGAAGCGCCATTTTACGAATAGCGGAGAAACAATCATGAACGCGGCAGCACGCTTAGTTCATCAACATGCCTTACCTCGTCATTTACTCTTAACGCATCTGTTGAGTCGGCGTCAAGTGACTGCGTTGACGTTAATATTGACAGTGTTGTTGTCAGCGTTAAGTATTGTTTATGTGACGCATGCCACCCGTCTAATGTATGCGAACTATCAGCGTAATCTGGTAGAGCAATCTCGTTTGCATGTCGAGCACAGTCAATTGTTACTTGAGCAAAGCACCTGGACCACGCAGGCTCGAATTCAGCAGATTGCGACCAGCAAACTACAGATGGTCACTCCTAACCATGACTCCATCGTGGTTGTCAGGGAGTAGAGAAAGTGTCAAACCATGAAAATAGAATCCAGGGCAACTTATATAGCGTGGCGTTTTTACCTGATTCTGGCACTGGTTATTCTGGTTGCGCTTGCGCTGGTTGTTCGCGTTTTTGATCTTACCATTCTTAATCAGCATTTTCTAAAAAAACAGGGCGATAATCGCGTGTTGCGCATGGTGAATACGCCAGCGTTTCGCGGCATGATTTTAGATAGAAATGGTATTCCACTGGCAGTGAGTACAACGGTTTATTCTGCATGGATGAATCCAAAGGAGCTGGTTCCGACGAAAAGCACGGTTGCATCGCTTGCACGTTTGCTAAAAATAACGCCGGTGGAATTGGCGAGCGATGTGAAGGCTAAACAAAAAAAAATGCGTGAATTTGCCTATCTGAAGCGTGGGCTGTCACCTGAGGTTGCCAATCAAATAAAGGCATTAAACATTCCTGGCTTATACACGCAAGAAGCCTCGCACCGTTATTATCCGGAAGGAGAAATGATGGCACAAGTGATTGGGTTTACGAATGTGGATGATAATGGGCAAGAAGGTTTGGAGCTTGCCTATGATCGCTTTCTGCGCGGTGAACCCGGTAAAAAGTGGGTTATCAAGGATAGATTGGGGCGTGTGATTTCAGATGTCAAACAAGTGCAGGAGCAGGTGGCGGGAAAAGACCTGACATTGAGCCTTGATCGTCGCATACAATATCTGGCATACCGTGAGTTGTTGAACGCCGTCACGAAAACACAAGCAGCGTCAGGGTCCGTTGTGGTGCTTGATGCGCGTACGGGAGAGGTGTTGGCCATGGTGAATCAGCCTTCATTTAATCCCAATAATCGTACGGGTCATATCATTGGCGCGTTACGGAATCGTGCCGTAACCGATACTTTCGAGCCAGGTTCAACGATCAAGGCTTTTAGTATGGCGAGCGCCATGGAGACAGGAAAATTTCATCCCGATACGGTGATTGACACTGATCCTGGCTGGATGCGGGTTGGCCGCAACGTGGTGAAGGATGAGCATAATAATGGGCCGTTGACGGTGACTGAGATCATGCAAAAATCAAGCAACGTTGGGGTGACTAAAATGGTGCTGGGGGTTCAACCCGATCAGTTATGGCGATTATTAAGTCGGGTAGGGTTCGGTGAAATCACTGGCATTGGTTTTCCCGGGGAGCAAAGTGGTTCCTTAGTCCGGCATCATCCTTGGGGCGCGTTCACGTTGGCAACGCTCGCTTTTGGTTATGGCTTGTCGGTCACGACGTTGCAGTTGGCGCGAGCTTATTCCGTCTTGGCAAATGATGGAATCAGGCGTCCTGTTTCGTTGCTGAAACTGGCCAACGCGCCAGCGGGTGACGCGGTGATGAATGCTAAAGTGGCGCAGCAAATGCTGGGTTTACTGGAGTCGGTGGTGATGAGAAAAGGGACGGGCCATTTGGCGAGGATTCCTGGCTATCGGGTTGCTGGTAAAACGGGTACGGCGCGCATGGCGGGTTTGCACGGCTATCAAAAGCAATATGTGGCTTCGTTTGTCGGGATTGCGCCTGTTAGTCAGCCACGATTAATTGTGGCGGTGGTGATGAATGATGTCAGGGGAAAACGGATATTGGGCGGTCAAATTGCGAGTCCGGTTTTTGAGAAAATCATGGAGGAGTCATTGCGTATTCTGAACGTTCCGCCTGATGCCTGAGGTGTCATGGTGGTAGGGGCGTTGTGTTTATCAACGAAGGGCGTACCGCTGACATTCATTCAGGCGGCAGGTTTTTTCATCACAGCTAGACCGTTTAATTCAAGATCAATTTGCGTTATATTGATGCAATCATTTCAATTTAGGCCGCACTGATGTTGTTATCCCGTTTATTACATGCTGTTTTCAAGCTTCCGGTGAGCGCGGATAGGGAGATTAGCCGGTTAATTCTGGATAGTCGTCACATTCAGCCTAACGATGTCTTTGTGGCCGTCAAGGGCAGTCAACAAGATGGGCGTCACTATATTGCGAATGCGATTGCAAAGGGAGCGAGTGCGGTCTTGGTGCAAGCGGATGCCGTGACGCAAACGATCACCATGGAACAATCGGTGCCCATTATTCCCATTGCCGAATTGCCTGCTTGCATGGGTGAGCTTGCTGCACGCTGTTATGATTATCCAGCGAAACACTTATACATGATTGGCGTCACGGGCACGAATGGTAAAACGTCGTGTACGCATTTTATAGCACAATTGTTGCAAGCACTCGGGTCACCTTGCGGCGTGATTGGCACGCTTGGCGCTGGGTTGTTTGGGCAATTAGGCGAAGCAGGATTAACGACGCCTGATGCGTTCACCGTGCAAGCGGCGCTCGGTCAAATGCGGCATCAGGGGGCGGACGCGGTCGCCATGGAGGTGTCTTCGCATAGTATTCATCAAGATCGTGTGAAGAATATTGGGTTTGATGTGGGGGTTTTTACCAATTTGACACAAGACCATCTGGATTATCACGGCAATATGGCGGCTTACGCGGCGGTAAAGCGACGTTTTCTGAATGAATTATCCGTGAAGCAGTTAGTCATGAATGTGGACGATGCCTATGGGGAAAAATGGCTGTCAGAGCTTGCTTCCATCAAACCGGTGTATGCCTATAGCTTAAAGCCGCCGATTGCGGAGTCGGCAATCCCATTAACTTATGCTGAAACCACGCAATTGTCTTTGCAGGGTATTCAGGCGATGGTGATGTCTCCCTGGGGGCGCGGCGTACTGACATTACCCTTAATTGGCCAGTTTAATCTGGGTAACGCGCTCGCCGCCTTGACGGTGTTATGTGTGAAAGGCCATTCTTTTGAACAACTATTGCCGCAATTTGCGAATTTGTCTTCGGTCCCTGGGCGGATGCAAGTCCTTGGCGGTGAGGGTGCTCCACGCGTGGTGGTTGATTTTGCCCATACTCCGGATGCGCTAGAAAAAGTGTTGAAAGCCTTGCGCGCGCATACGGACGGAAAATTGATTTGTGTGTTTGGGTGTGGCGGTGACAGAGACACAGGAAAACGCCCATTAATGGCAAAAATAGCAGAGCAATGGGCAGATCAGGTGATTGTGACAAATGATAATCCACGTCATGAGTCTGATGCGGCGATTGCTACGCAAATTATGCAAGGATTCACGTATCCTGAAAGGGTCGAAGTCGTGCTAAATCGTTCTCATGCAATTAAGAACAGTATACAATGTGCGGGAGCCCGGGACTGTGTTTTGATCGCGGGAAAAGGTGCGGAGCACTTCCAGCAAATTGGCGATGAAAAACGACCGTTTGATGATGTGGCGCAAGTTCGTCTTGTATTGGCAGCGATTGTCCGGTAAGGAAAATGCAGTTAGTGGAGAGGCAGCATGTTGGTTTGGATCAGTGAGTGGCTGGCAAATTATTTTCGTTTTTTTCACGTGGTTCAATACCTGACTTTGCGCGGCATTTTAGGAACGCTGACGGCACTGACCATGTCCTTGTGGCTGGGGCCTGTGATCATCCGCCAGTTGAGCCTGCGTCACATGGGGCAGGTCGTTCGGGATGATGGGCCGCAAAGTCATTTGAGTAAAGCGGGAACGCCCACCATGGGCGGTACCTTAATTCTGGTCACCCTATTGCTTAGCACCTTGTTGTGGAGTGATTTATCCAATCGTTATGTCTGGCTGGTATTAGTTGTCATGGTGGGATTTGGCGCCATTGGTTACTGGGATGATTATCGAAAATTGGTGTTGAAGCATAGTCGCGGCATGCCAGCACGGCAAAAATATTTATTACAATCGTTGATTGGATTTGGCGCTGCCTTTTATCTTTATTTCGCCGCCACGTTGCCAGCGGAAACCCAGTTAGTGATTCCTTTTTTCAAGCAATTATCAGTGGTAATGGGCCCATTTTTTATTGTGCTGACTTATTTTGTCATTGTCGGCGCTAGCAATGCGGTGAATTTAACGGATGGCCTGGATGGGCTTGCCATTATGCCATGCGTGATGATTGGTGGTGCGCTGGGAGTGCTTGCTTATGTGGCGGGCAATGTCAATTTTGCGAATTATCTGGCGGTTCCCTATGTGCCAAGCGCCGGTGAACTCATTGTATTTTGTGGTTCATTAGTGGGGGCGGGGCTAGGATTTCTTTGGTTTAACACCTATCCTGCGCAAGTGTTTATGGGCGATGTCGGGGCACTTGCACTGGGGGCTGCGCTTGGGGTGATTGCCGTGATTGTCCGGCAAGAAATTGTTTTTTTCATCATGAGCGGTATTTTTGTGCTGGAAACGGTGTCGGTTATCTTGCAAGTCGCTTCTTATAAGTTAACGGGAAAGCGTCTCTTTAAAATGGCGCCAATACATCATCATTTTGAATTAAAAGGCTGGCCTGAGCCAAGAGTGATTGTGCGCTTCTGGATTATCACGTTTGTCCTGGTGCTGTGCGGTCTCGCTACTTTAAAACTGCGTTAAATGAGCAAACTTTATGTCGCATTCTGAATTATATGTCATTGTGGGACTGGGCGTGACAGGCGTTTCCTGCGCGCAATTTTTAGCCTCACAAGGCAAGCCTTTTGCGGTGGTTGATTCGCGTCTTACGCCGCCGCAATTGGCCGCTTTTCAGGCGCAGTATCCAGCCGTGACGGTGGCCCTTGGTGATCTGGATGTGCCGCTTTTAGAGCAGGCAACGCACCTTATTCTCAGTCCGGGTGTGGCACAAAGTGAGCCTGCCATTGCCAGACAAGCTGCGCGCGGGGTGCCTGTGATGGGTGATATTGAGCTGTTCGCGCAAGCCGTCAAAGCGCCAGTGATTGCAATCACCGGCACCAATGCCAAAAGCACGGTGACAACCTTGGTGGGTGAGATGGCGGCCTATGCGGGGCTAGCGGTGCAAGTGGGTGGAAATCTGGGTGTGCCTGTACTGGAATTATTAATGAAACATCCGGATGCGGCCTTGTTTGTGCTTGAACTATCCAGTTTTCAGTTGGAGACGACGACATCACTCAAGCCGCGTGTGGCAACCGTTTTGAATGTGACGCCCGATCACATGAATCGGTATCGTGATTTATCTGCTTATCAAGCTGCTAAACATCGTATTTATCAACAATGCGAAATAGCGGTTTGCAACCGTGATGATCCGCTGACTGATTGTGAGCGACCTGATCTGCTGCGAAAATTCACGTTCACGTTAGGTGCGCCCGAGAAAGATGAGTTTGGTTTATTGACTAAGCGAGAAGGTGTGTGGCTGGCATTTCAGGATCAGCCGCTGATGCGGGTAACGGACTTGCCTGTCATGGGCAAGCATTATCAGGCAAATGCGTTAGCGGCATTCGCGCTAGGTTATGCATTTGGATTGCCATTTGAAGCCATGATAGCTGTTTTAAAACGTTTCACCGGATTACCGCATCGTTGTCAGTTGGTGCGAGAACGTCAGGGAGTGCGCTGGTATAACGATTCCAAAGGCACCAATGTGGGTGCGACGCAAGCGGCCATTGAAGGCTTGGGCCAGGTGATATCAGGACGCCTGGTGTTGATTGCAGGCGGGGTGGGTAAGGATGCTGACTTCATGCCATTAGTGCCTGTGATCAGCCAATATGTGCGGCATGTCGTTTTAATAGGGGAAGCCGCACGAACATTGGCAGACGTGATGGGTCGTCATGTCCCCCTCTCCTTTGCAAACAGCATGGAAGAAGCGGTGGCGCAAGGTGAGGCTCATGCCGAGGTTGGAGACAGTGTGTTGTTGTCACCCGCCTGTGCCAGTTTCGATATGTTCAGGAATTATGAGGATCGGGGACAGGTGTTTACCCAGATAGTCAATGAATTGTAACCTGTATCAGCGATTCCCGCTGAACATGTCGCGATGGGGGATTCCAAAGGGGGAGATCGCGGTTCTCCCCCTTTTGGTGCAAGCAAAAGCGTGGCTTTTGCGCAGCATAGAAACAAGGAAGCCATTCCCGCGTTCTTTAGCGGGAATGGCTGAACCTGTATGAGGGAGGAATGAAGGATGCGTTCATATTCCGAGGTGCAACAAACTACCGCGCCTGCCGCACTTTATGATAAATGGTTTGTCTTTGCCGTATTAAGTATAGTCGCGCTCGGTCTTTTGATGATGACCTCAGCGTCCATTGTGATTTCAGACAGGCAAATGCACCAGCCTTTTTATTTCCTTTTCAAGCAATTGGTTTATATGACGCTCGGTGTGTTGCTGGGTGGTGTGGTGATTCAAGTGAAAATGTTTTACTGGGAAAAGTTGGGTGCTTATCTTTTGTTGGGTGTGGTGTTTATGCTGGCGTTGGTGTTGATTCCTGGATTGGGTCATAGCGTGAATGGCAGTGCGCGCTGGATAGGGTATGGGCCGCTCAGTTTTCAGGTGTCAGAATTAACCAAATTTGCCGTGGTAATTTTTATGGCGGGATACTTGAGTCGCCGAAATGTCGAAATTCAGGAACGGTTTAGCGGCTTTTTGAAGCCCATGATCATTCTGGCGACCATTGCGGTGTTGCTGTTGAAGGAGCCTGATTTTGGCGCAACAGTGGTTGTTTTTAGTACTGCTTTGGGCATGATGTTTTTGGCGGGCATGCGTCTTCGGCATTTTGTGGTGTTGTTTTCAGGGGCGATTAGCTGCCTCGCGTTGCTCGCCATCTCAGCACCTTATCGTTTAGCCAGATTAACGAGTTTTTTAAACCCCTGGGATCGTCCATTTGATACGGGTTATCAATTAACCCAGTCGTTGATTGCTTTTGGGCGTGGCGGGTGGCTGGGGGTTGGCCTTGGAAAAAGCATTCAGAAAATGTTCTATCTCCCTGAAGCACATACCGATTTTTTATTTGCGGTGATGGCGGAGGAATTGGGGCTAGTGGGGATGGTGGTGGTCATCGGCTTATTTTTATTGCTGGTGACGCGTGTCTTTATGATGGGTCGGGAAGCGCAACGTCTGGGGTCGCATTTTGAAGGGTTTGTCGCTTATGGGTTTGCCTTGTGGTTGTCCATTCAGTTTACCGTCAGTATTGGTGTGAATTCTGGGCTTCTTCCAACGAAAGGGTTAACATTGCCGCTGATGAGTTATGGTGGCAGTAGCATGCTGGTGAATTGCATTGTGATGGCGGTGCTATTGCGTATTGATCATGAAAATAGAATGACTAGATTGGGTTCGCGATTTATATGAAAACAAATCGTTCCTTGACGTGTGTATTGATCATGGCGGGCGGCACGGGCGGTCATGTGTTTCCTGGATTGGCAGTCGCGCGCTACCTGCTTGATCATGGTGTGACGGTGCATTGGTTGGGCGCAGCACAGGGACTGGAAGCAAGCCTCGTGCCTGCCGCGGGTATTCCACTGCATTTGGTGACCATTGGTGGCTTGCGCGGTAAGGGGATTAAACCCTTATTGTTGGCTCCTTTCAAAATCATGAGAGCCATTTCTCAGTCGGCGCGCATTATGAAGGCGGTGAACCCTGATGTGGTGCTTGGCATGGGTGGATTTGTGAGTGGTCCGGGTGGCG
>Ga0155556_128_pt4 | contig 10138 bp, 7 predicted proteins | sample RifCSPhighO2_12_FD_107213 | JGI IMG/M metagenome (GOLD analysis project Ga0155556, IMG submission 107213) | Gammaproteobacteria bacterium RIFCSPHIGHO2_12_FULL_45_12
TGTTATCTAAGATATTTTCGTCAGATCTGACGCATGGGAAGAAAGATGGAAACGGGCTTGGTTTGTATCACGCATATTCTGTTGTAAATAAATGGGGTGGAAAGATAGAGATATTGTCTGAGATAAACATTTGTACTACTGTCACAATACAGTTGCCGATGGTGAGCTCCCCTTCATGGTTTGCTGATGCAGTAAAAATACCATTAGGAAGAACCATAGTAATATTTGACGATGATCCATCAATCCATAATGTCTGGACACAAAGATTTAATGAATATTCAAAAGAAAATTTTTCCTTAAACGTTTTGCACTTTCATACAATAAGACAATTGCGAATTTGGTTCTCTCAAATTTCTTATTCCAAGGGCGACTATATTTATTTATTTGATTATGAGGTTCTAGGTGATCGTCAAACAGGAATTGATTTGATTCAAGAGTTTAGAATAAGCCAATATGCAATATTGGTAACAAGCCGTTATGAAGAGAATATTGTGATTGAAGGGTGCAAGAAAAATGGTATCCGTCTATTGCCAAAATCTATAGCAGCATTTATCCCGATTTATATGTATAAAAAAATAAAATATGAAGCGGTTCTTATTGATGATGACCCGCTTATTCGCGAATCATGGAAAATGTTTTCTACAGATCATGGGAGGCTTATAAGAGTGTTTGAAGATGCTGAGCAATTTTTTCATGCATATGATGAGATTGATATGGATTCTGTAATTTATATTGATTCGAATTTAGGTAAGGGCTGTCAGGGAGAAATTATAGCTGAAAAAATATTTGAGATTGGCTTTAAAAAAATATATCTGACTACCGGCATGCCTAAATCACAATTTTCAGAATTACCTTATTTATGTGGAGTTCAAGGAAAATTTCCACCGTGGATGGCCGAATCAGAGATATTACAATGATCACACCGTCAAATAACCACATGGAATGGCGCACTAGTACACTTCATCCTCATTTTAACCTAAGAACACCTAAGCCATGCAAAAAATTGGCATTTTAATTACCAACACAGGCACACCTGACAGCCCCACCCCTTCAGCCGTCAGACGCTATTTGCGCGAGTTTCTCTTGGATGCCCGCGTTGTCCAATTACCGCGTGTCATTTGGCTGCCCATCTTATATGGCCTGATTTTACCCTTACGACCGAAGCGTTCCGCCAAGCTTTACCAAGCCATCTGGACGGATCAGGGCTCGCCCATGCGTGTGTTCATGCAATCTCTCATAACGGATTTACAAGTATCCTTGGGCAATCAGGTCATCATTGAAATCGGCATGAATTATGGCCGCCCCTCCATCAAGGAAGCATTACATCACATTCAAGCGCAAAAAGTAGAACGTATCATTGTGTTGCCGTTGTTTCCCCAATACTCACACACCACCACGGCTTCCAGTTTTGATCGGGTCAAGGCGGCACTGCAAACCGCAACCACCGCACCGCCGATTCAATGGATTAAACACTATGCCAATCACCCTGCCTACATTACCGCTTTAGCGAATAGCGTCAAAAAACACTGGGCCTGTTACGGCCAAAGTGACCAGCTACTCATCTCATTTCATGGCATTCCAGAACGCTTTGTGGCGGCGGGTGATCCTTATCAAACACAATGCCAGCAAACCGCCTCGCTGCTTGCCGCAGCATTGACACTCCCCAGCGGCCAGTGGACGCTATGTTATCAATCACAATTTGGCTATGACAAATGGTTAAAACCTTCCACACAAAAACTTTTTCAAACGCTTCCGCATGCGGGTGTCAAACGAGTCGATGTCATTTGCCCAGGGTTTGCGGTGGACTGTCTTGAAACGCTGGAAGAAATCGCCCTCAAGGGTCGTCACCTGTTTTTACAGGCTGGGGGGGAAACATTGCATTATATTCCCGCCTTGAATGCCTCAGCGGCGCAAGTTGCGCTATTACAAACTTTACTTCTTCCTACCATTTAAATTCACGGTGAATGACAGGCAAATGCGTCCATGCTAAGATAGCTCACGTTTTTGGTATTAAGGAAGATACCTGTTTTGTTACGCCTTTATCTCTCGCGCTTAAGCCTTGCCCTACTGTTGCTGCCATGCCTTGGCGCTGCACAACCTTATGCGGGTGTCAACCTTGCGCTGCCGCTTATCACCAAAGAACCAGACACCCTGCACGGCTACCAGTTTTTGATGAGCTATGATCCAGATCGTTTTCAGTGGCGCAAGTTTAATCTTCTCTTTGACGCGGGCATCGCACATTTCTGGGTAAACAATACACCCTACTACACCACGCTCACCATCTACTCTCTGGCACCCATCATTCGTTACACCTTTAACCCGCACTTTAATTGTCGACCTTATCTGGATTTAAGTATTGGCATTGCCTATCTTAACCACACCCGTTTTGAGGAGCGCAATCTTGGCATCCATTTTTCATTCCAAGACCGACTAGGTGTTGGCACCTATATCGGTACGGCTGAGCGATTCTCAGTTGGCCTGCATGCCGTCCATTATTCTAACGCTCACCTAGCCAACCACAATTCAGGGGTCAGCATTCCACTGGAACTCGATATTGGCTATCGTTTCCCGCTTTAAACCGCCACGCCAACAGGATTTGCTTTCCGCGCAAAGTGAACGGTACTATAAGAACACTTATTAAACGAATCAGCTTAAAGCCCATGTATAAACGCATCCCCCTTAAAAATCCCCAGCAGGAAGTTCACTTGATGACCCTGCGTACCCTACAGGCTCTGATCGCCATTTTTTTTCTCATTAGTTTATTAATTATCCGCTTAGCTTATCTGCAAATTAGCAAACATGAACTCTACACCACCTTATCCACCAAAAACTGGCTTGATCTGGTCCCAATCGAACCCACTCGCGGTTTAATTTATGACCGACATGGTGTACTGCTCGCTGAAAACATCAGCGTCTTTAGTTTGGACATCATTCCCTATCAGGTGAGCAACATCAACCACACCCTGCAGGAATTAAAAAAGATCATTTTATTAAGTGACGATGAGTTAACCCAATTTCAACGACAACGACGCCAACACCGGCGGTTTGATGAAATCCCCTTGAAATTGCGCCTCTCCGAAGAAGAAGTATTACGTTTCGCAGAACATCAATACCGCTTCCCTGGCATTGTCATCAAGGCGCGCCTCATGCGGCACTATCCCTTCAACAACAGCTTCAGCCACGTCATTGGTTACGTTGGACGCATTAATACCCAAGAATTAAATGAAATTGATGAAACCAATTATAGTGCCAGTCATTACATTGGGAAAACAGGACTGGAAAAATACTATGAAGATGAACTGCACGGCAAGGTGGGGTACGAAGAAGTTGAAACGGATGCCAGTGGGAAGTCCCTGCGTGTCTTAAAAAATATCAAAGGCATTCCAGGCAAAAATCTCCACCTCACCCTGGACGCTAAATTACAGTTAGCCATTGAAAGCGCCTTGGCGGGACAACGGGGTGCTGTTGTGGCCATTGAGCCTGCCAGTGGCCAGGTCATCGCCATGGTCAGTGAACCCAGTTTTAATCCCAATCTTTTCGTATCAGGCATTAGTCAAAAAGATTATCAGGCATTAACCACCTCGCCAGACCGGCCGCTATACAATCGTGCTGTGCATGGTCTCTACCCACCTGCGTCAACCATCAAGCCCTTTCTTGCCCTTGAAGGACTCGATGCTGGCTTTATTCGTCCTACCGATACCATTTATGACCCGGGATGGTTTCAATTGCCAAACAATAGTCGTCGTTACAATGACTGGATACATAATGGACATGGCACGGTCAACGTGAGCCGTGCCATCACCAGCTCCTGTGACGTATTTTTCTATCGCCTGGCCACTGACATGGGCATTGATCATATTGACGACATCCTGACTGAATTTGGCTTTGGCGTCCCCTCCGGCATCGATCTCGACAAGGAACTTTCAGGCACGGTTGCCTCCCCTGAATGGAAGCGCCGCGTGAAGGGCGTGTCATGGTATAAAGGTGACACGGTGATCACGGGCATTGGTCAGGGATTCATGCAAGTCACGCCATTACAACTGGCGGCGGCCACCGCCACGCTTGCCAATCGCGGTCACCGCGTGATGCCCCACCTGTTACTGGGGACACAGATGCCAAACAAGCCTTATCAGGCGAAACAACCCATTCTGCAAGACCAAATTGTGCTGGAAGACGAAAAAACTTGGAATATCATCATTAAAGCCATGCAAGCCGTGGTGGATTCCCCACAAGGCACCGCCTACCGATTTGGACTTGACCGTGAGTACACGCTGGCGGGCAAAACGGGTACGGCGCAAATCATCGCCAAGCGCGGCAGACCGGATGAACGGGATGCACAAACCGATATTCCAGATCGACTCAAGGATCATCATCTTTTTATTGCGTTTGCACCCGTTGACCACCCCCAAATTGCCTTGGCCATCATTACTGAAAACAGCAATCATGCCGTTAAGACGGCCCGCAAAATTTTCGATTTTTACCTCACACAACCCTCAGGAACCAAGCGCCATGTTGATAGACAGCCTCAAACAAAAACTCAAAAAACCGCCCCATGACACGCGCTACCGCACGTTTTGGCAATCTATCCATATTGACGTCACCCTATTAGCCTTTTTATTATTACTCAGTTTTGCAGGGTTTTTTATTTTATATAGTGCCAGCAACCAAAGCCCGCGCATCATTGAATGGCAGGCGCTCAAATTGGCGCTTGCTTTTGGTGTCATGCTGACTGTCGCACAAATTTCGCCCGCCACCTTACAACGCTCCGCCCCTTGGCTATTTGCCATGGGATTAATATTACTCCTGACCGTGCTGATCATGGGTCATACCGGCAAAGGCGCGCAACGCTGGCTTAATCTTGGCATTCTGCGTTTTCAACCCGCTGAAATCATGAAACTCGCCATCCCCATGGTGTTAGCCTGGTATTATCACCGTATTGCATTACCGATCACGCTCAAATCCGCCCTTGCCGCCGTTCCCATCATCCTGATCCCCGCTTTTTTAACGGCAAAACAACCTGATCTTGGCACCGCCATCTTATTGGTCATGGCGGGTGCCAGCGTTTTATTTCTGGCGGGCTTAAGTTCTCGCATCATTCTGACCCTTGGAGCCTGCATCGCCGTCTCCGTTCCTTTCGCTTGGTACATTCTGCATGACTACCAGCGTCAGCGTATCCTCACTTTTTTAAATCCAGAACGAGACCCGCTCGGCAGCGGCTACCATATCATTCAATCCAAAATTGCCATTGGCTCAGGCGGCATGTTTGGCAAAGGCTGGTTAAACGGCACTCAATCCAACTTGCAATTTTTACCCGAACACGCCACCGACTTCATCTTTGCCGTCTGTGGTGAGGAATTTGGCTTTGCAGGCAGCGTCCTGTTGATTATCCTTTTCATGCTGGTTGTACTACGCGGGCTTTATATCACTGTTCATGCACAAGACACCTTTTCCCGACTGGTCGCAGGCAGTATTACACTCACCTTCTTTGTATCTTTTTTTATCAATATGGGCATGGTGACCGGAATTTTACCCGTTGTCGGCGTTCCGCTGCCTTTAGTCAGCTATGGCGGCTCATCAATGGTGACGATGATGGCAAGTTTCGGTATTCTAATGTCTGTACAAACTCATCGGAAATTAGTCACCACTTAAGGACCTAGCCATGCTGCGTTTCTTTGCAATCATGATCGTCTGTTTCAGTGCGGCCATCTCAAGCATGGCTAAGGCAGATAATCATTTTGTGGAACGCAAGGATGTTCAAGCATTTATCAATATGCTGGTCAAAAAACAGGGCTTTGACCAAAAGAGCTTAATCAAACTTTTCAGCGACGTAAAAATTCGCCCTCAAGTGATTCGTCATATCAACAAACCACTTGAAAAAAACCCTTGGCACACTTATCAAATGCTGTTCGTCAACGAATGGCGCATTCAACACGGTGTTGAATTTTGGAAAAAATATAAAACAGCTTTAGCCAAAGCGGAAAAAATCTATGGTGTCCCTGCCAGCATCATTGTGGCAACCATTGGCATCGAAACCAAATATGGGCAAAAAACAGGGGATTATCGCGTCATGGATTCCCTGACCAATATTGCGTTCAGCGATTCAAGACGCGCCGCCTATTTCAAGCGCGAGTTAACAGAATTTCTACTGTTAACCCGCAAAGAGAAACTGGACCCCCTCAAAATCATGGGTTCTTATGCCGGTGCCATTGGCCAACCACAATTCATGCCCAGCAGTTATCGCTATTATGCGGTCAATTTTTCGGGCTCAGGCAAAACGGACTTAATGTATGACGAAGTGGATGTGATCGGCAGCATTGCCAACTTTTACAAAAAACATGGCTGGATTGCCAACCAGCCCGTGGCGGCACAGGCACTGGTGATTGGCAGTCGTTATGACTATCTGACGCGTAATAATAAAATTAACCAACCCTTAGCCGTGGCTGACTTATTAAAATATGGCATTGTGCCCAAAGAGAAACTGGGCGATAACTACAAAAATGTCAAATTGATTGAACTGCAAGGACGTTACAACAAAGAGTACTGGCTGGGCTTTCATAATTTCTTTGTCATCAAACGCTATAATGCCAGTGACTTATATGCCATGGCGATTTATCAACTGAGTACTTATATTCTTTCTTTAAGGGAAAAACTACATGACGCTTAGAGCCGGGCGTGTTATTGCATTCACCACCCTTCTGATCATGCTATCTTCTCCTTTGCTCATCACCAGCTGCTCCAATGTCAAACGAGATGGCGCGCCTTCTTTTCACGTGGATGCGACCAAAGTCCCCAATGCCACTCCCAAACTAGAGCCCCTTAGCAAATTCGGCAACATGTCTTCTTACAAAGTAAAAGGCCAACGTTACTATCCGCGCAAATCCAGTCAGAATTTCGAGCAAGTAGGCATTGCCTCTTGGTATGGCACACTCTTTCATGACAGAAAAACCTCAAGCGGCGAACCCTACGACATGTTAGGCATGACAGCCGCTCATAAAACCTTGCCCTTACCCACTTATGTGGAAGTCACCAATTTAAAGAATCAGCGCAAAATCATTGTGAGAGTCAATGACCGTGGGCCTTTCAAACCCGGACGCATCATCGATTTATCTTTTGTCGCCGCCAAAAAATTGGGCATGACCGGTCGCGGCACGGCGCCGGTCAGAATCAAAGCCATTGATCCCATTCAGTATGCCCTAAAATATCGCCCTCTCCCCGACCGTCACATCAACCCCAACAAACCAAAGCCACAACGAATCTATGCTGAAAATACCGCTCGCGCGCCGGTACACTCTTATCAAGAAATGTGGCGCGCCAAACATCATCCCCAACTCGCTTATCTTGAGGTGGGTCAATTTCGCCGCCTCGCTCAAGCACTCACACTGAAACAAGAACTATTCAAAGCCGCTATTCAACCCATCCGAATTTCATCCCGCACGTCACGCCATCCTTATTACCGCGTACAAGTCGGCCCCATCAAAAGCATCACCATGGAAACCCGTCTGCTCAAGCAATTAAAAACCTTGGGAATGAATGCCAACAAAGTATATGGAGCCTAATGCTAGCACTGATTATTTCCATCTTCGGGATACTGGTCACCATTCTGTTTGTCATTGGCACACATGAATATGCACACTTCATGGTGGCACGCTTACTAGGGGTTAAAGTGTTACGTTTTTCCATCGGCTTTGGTAAAGCCTTGTTTCGCTGGCAGGGCAAATCGGGCACAGAATATGTACTTGCACTCATCCCACTCGGTGGTTACGTCAAAATGCTGGATGCAAGTGAGGGCACGGTTGCCCCAGATGACCTCCCTCGCGCTTACAATCACCAACCATTTTATAAAAAATGCCTGATTGTGCTGGCAGGACCCCTGATGAATTTTCTTTGCGCGTTCCTCTTATACTGGATCATCTTCATGGTGGGGTTCACCACCATCAAACCCGTCATCGGTGAGATCACACCCAGCTCAATCGCCGCAGCGAGCAACCTGACCGCTCAACAAGAAATCATCCGTATCGATCATCAACCCACGCGCACCTGGATGAGCATTATGTTTCGCTTGCTGAGTCACGCGGGTGAGCAAGGGTCGGTCGCCATCACCGTCCAAAGTTTGCAAATGCCCTTTCGGACCACGACACATCATTTGAATTTAACCGGCTGGCGCATGGATGAGTTAAAACCTGATCCCTTAACTAGCCTAGGCATTATCCCCTACCGTCCCCCCACACCGCTTATCCTTGGAGTGATTACCGCCAACTCACCCGCCATGAAAGCGGGGTTCAAAATCGGCGATCAGTTACTGACAATCAATCAGCAACCGCTTAGCGATTGGGAAACGGTCATGACCCTGATTAAATCACATCCCGAAAAAACCCTGCCATTTCAGGTGTTGCGGCAAGGAAAACGTGTGTCACTCGAGGTGTTAATCGGTTATCACCGTAACCTATGGGGACAAAAGCAAGGTTATCTGGGTTTGGGGCCCAAGCTTGTATGGCCAGCCAACATGCGGCAAGCGGTTCAATATTCGCCCGTGCCAGCACTGGCACAGGCAGGACGTGAAATCCTAAATTTCACTTATTTCAATGTCATGTTAATCGGAAAATTAGTCACCGGAAAATTGTCCTTAAAAACCCTAGGAGGCCCGATCACCATCTTTGAAAGTGCCGGTGCCGCCTTAAACAGCGGCTTCCTCTCCTTCACGGCTTTTCTGGCCTTTTTAAGCCTTTCCATTGGCCTGATTAATCTACTACCCATCCCAGGCTTAGACGGCGGCCACCTTTTCATTCAACTCATCGAATTCATCATCCGCCGCCCCCTACCTGAAAAGGTGTTAACCTTGTCATTCCAGTTCGGCTTTGGATTATTAATTTTTGTACTGGTTCAAGCCCTCATCAACGACCTGCTGCGCTTATATTAACGCTTGTTGGCCAACTTGTGATTCATTCCGCGTTAGACCGCGGCTTCCACCAAATTTACTGGAAAAATGTGCTGATGTCGGTGTAGGGTGGATTAGGCGTTTTTTGCTGTAATCCACCAAATCAATCTGGAAAAATGTGCTGATGTCGGTGTAGGGTGGATTAGGCGTTTTTTGCCGTAATCCACCAAATGGGTAGATTCGGACGCAAAAAGCACTGTCATGCCCGCGCAGGCAGACAACCACCCATCAACATAATCCGATGCCATGGTCAAGCGACTGGAGCATGTAAATGGGTGGATTACGCCGCCAAAAGCGCGTCTAATCCACCCTACCTTGTCCCAAATTAATACCGTCTACTTATGACACACCTTAGATAATACATTTTCCTCTAGGAAATTTTGTTTCCGCGCATTAATATTTTCCTCATGCACGCTCACGCTCCCGCGGATATTTTTGGAGGAGAATACCCCAATGCTTGATGGGCTAGCTCCTTGATTCTGATTCCCCACATTTTCTTCAGTCGCTTCATTTTCAGGCTGTTTGTCTTCCTTAACTTCCTTAACCACCACTTGTTCTTCATCAACTACATCAACTTCCTCTGGCTCTTTACCAACTACATTAACTACCTCTTGCTCTTTACCAACTACATCAACTGCCTTTTGCTCTTTATCAACTTCCCCTTCCTGACTGTCTTGCAATATCACAGTCGACACAGTCGACTCGCCGCGCACCTTGCTGACAATTTTATCAAATAATTTTTTCAGCGTGGGTGCTAAGAACCCCAAGGTCGTGCCAAACACGGCAGCCGCCCCTGTCGCCAATATCGTCGTCCCAATCACAAGCGGCGTCATGAAGAGTGGCAGACTCACAGAGGTGCTAATGGCAGCCACCACCGCACCGCCCAACGCTAAGGCAGGTGCCGCCAATGGCCCAGCAAAGACCAGCAACGCAACCAAGCCTACGGCTAACAAAATGCCAGCCGCAATAAACAAAGCTCTGGTTCGCTGCTTGTTCCTGATTTTCTTCTGCAAGCCCTCTTGGTGGCTATCCTGATCAGAAGGAAGAGCTCTCAATATTGGCCGAATTGGCCGATGCGAGGCAACATCACCATCAAGCTCCTCCGTTCCAAACGGATGGGCTAATGCAGAACGATATTCTGCATCATTAGCAACATAATTAAATGGGCTCTTGAGTGAAGCATACACTCTAGCCAAATCCTTT
>Ga0155556_146_pt3 | contig 9990 bp, 11 predicted proteins | sample RifCSPhighO2_12_FD_107213 | JGI IMG/M metagenome (GOLD analysis project Ga0155556, IMG submission 107213) | Gammaproteobacteria bacterium RIFCSPHIGHO2_12_FULL_45_12
GGGCTCAGTTATTCCGCAAGCACGAAAAGAACGACTTACCCAAATTTACGAAGACCGCTTCTTCCCACTGGTACAGCCTTAATTCCAGAAACCATTGGCATCACACCTAAGGATTCCTTTTCGATTAATTTAATGCTTTTGAACAATCCTGGTATTTCACATTCAGATAAACGTTCACTTGACCAACTGGAAACAATTGTTTTTTGAATATCAGCTGAAAGCTTAAATAAATTATTTTGAAAATCATTATTGCCTTGACGCATTTTTATTGCATCAATAACCCCACCAACAATCAAAGCCCTGGTTAGCTGAATATCTCTGGCTGGAACTGACTCGCCACTATCATCAAAATTTACTGGAAAACCACCATTAACAAGAACAATCTGACCACCAGCTTTGGTATTAAACAATACATCATCAAATAGTTTATTCTGATAAAAATCCTTACCATTTGTTATTTCTTTTAATAAAGATAAAAATTCTTTATCTTCCGAGGAACAACTTAGAAAAACCTTTGATCCTTGTGTTTGAACAATTGAATGAACAATATTATGCGTTAAATCTGTTCCCGTACAACCAAAAATATAATCAGACTTTTCAATAATATCCTCAAGGGAATCATTATCGGAAATCAAAGAATTTTTATCGCAAACCAAAACCTGTTTACCTTGGCTTTTTAGCACGCCTGCTACTGATTTACCGATTGCACCATAACCAACAACCGCGCAAATTTTTTCTTTAGAAATGGTTTTGATAATTGACTCTACTTTGGAAGAAACCGCATCAGCAATTAAAGGTGACTCTAGTAAGCGTTTGGCGGCACAACCAGCGACATTGATAATGGGGATATCAGGTTTGTTCTCTGATGTATACCCCATGGTTCCAGCTGTTGTTTTTTCAACGCCAATTATTTTATAAGCGTTTTTTACTGTTTGTGGTATTGACTGTATTGCATGACCACCATGATCTAAAACCAAAATATCACTAATGCGATCTTCCAGATGTTTTTCAACAAGCATCCATAAGTAATTTATATCTGATTTAAAAGCGCGCTTATATTCACCAAATCCAATCTGAGCTGATGAGTCGATATAAGTCACTCCTAATGCCTTTAAATGCTGCACAACCGCTTTGTTTTCAGAATAACTTTTTCCTAAAATATAAATAAAAGCGGGTTTTGCGCCTAACATCAATAGACTGTTAATAACATTAATTGAGGTTTGAAGTGCATGATGAACATAGACAATAACCGTATTTTTAAGGGGTTCTTGTCTTAAAAGATGCTGATTTTCTTTTAATAAGTTATCTACAACAGGCAAATTTATCATATAATTACTACTAAAAGGCTGAAAAATACTAGGTTCAGACACTCAATTACCTTCAACGCATTTTCTTTAATAAAAAACGCATTAGCGTCAGCGGACGGGAGGCTTAATGCTTGATTGACGCATTGATCTAACACCTCGCAGTCGGCACCGCTTCTCTAGCGGCGTGGTATCCCTCGGCCGGATCGCATCATTTGACCTCTCGTCATGTGGAGAGCGCTAGATTTTACACTTAAAATGCTTAAGAGAAAAGAGCTTTATTTTTTTTACTTATAATAGGTAAGCTAGCTTGTAACCGCCCGATAATCCCACCACCTAGGCCAATCTTAAAGGATAGAGTCTGTTTATTAATATCAAGCATTGTGCTGCTTTACCTTTTTTCTCTGAAATATAACTATTTTTTTAATATCCATTCCACATTAAGCTTTTTGTGTTTTAGAGCACAATCCCTCAAATAGAGATTGATAAGGGTCTGATAGGGAATGTCGTTAATATTCGATAGTTGTTTAAAATACATGATTGTTTCAGCATCAAGCCGAATAGTAACCTGCTTTTTTAAAGCATTAATATAAGGATTTTTTTTGGCCTTTGAAAAGTCATATTCATTTTTCATAGTCAGCCACCGTAATATTTAAATGATTCTTTCTTCGTTGCTTTCCTAGCAGATAAAATTCTTATCACACTATCTTGTTTACGATAGCAATGACAAACCACTAATAAACCGCTCACTGCGCTTAGCCCCAAAAGAACAAATCTGTCTTCATCATCAGAATGTTCTGGGTCATGGATTACCAGAGCGTTTTCGTCAAAAAAGGCGGTCTTTGCTTCTTCGAAGCTAACACCGTGTTTTTTCTTATTCGATGATGCTTTTGAAGCATGCCAATCAAAAGATATGCTATCCATAATTACATTATAATTATAATATAATTATTTGCAACACTCTTCATTGTATTGATTAATAATATTTTTTATTAACGCTAGTCGCACTAAAACTCACCTTCACCTTCAACGCCCTGTTTTCATAATGTTATCACGCAGGCCCTGTACGCTTATAATACCTAAAAGAGTATTAAAAAAACTGTATTTGATGCTTATTGTTTTGGCTGCCGGTTAACGGCTAGTAGTCTGAAGTGTCACGCAGACCTGCCAAACACTTACGTTAGACCAAATGGAACTGAAACAAACTAATAATAATTTCGACAGAGATCAGTACAATGATAATGGCTTCCAGAAAACTGGAATTACGGTGCTGAACCTGACTATTTAAAATGTCCAGCAACTCTTGCAACACATCCAGCTTTTGATTCAGCGCCATCACACGACTTGGAATATCCAGAAATTTTTTCATCATAATATAATAGGGCTCAAGGCTCGGATTGCGCCAAAAAAACTCCGGCGCATCCAGATATTCCATGTTCAGGTTAATGGAACTCCGAGTAATAAAAATCTCACCCATACGCTTAAAGATGGCATTATGTGACAAAGAAACCGTACCCCATGAAGCAATTTCTTCAGGCAAGGCACTATTCTTTTTAATGGCATCCTTGATCGTTTCCTCAAAGGCTTCAAGCTTAATGGATTGCGCCAGCGCATAAGAAATGCCTAACTTGATTTGCGAGTCCTCCGATTCAAGTGTCACGATATCCACACGCAATTGCTCATGCGTATTCACTGTCGTCTGATCACCATAGTGATAGTGAAACTGATCGATTTCAATTGTCATTAACGGATTAACGGAAACATCCTTGACAAACTCAAGCAACTTATCTTCAAAATGTTTGGTAAAGCCCCAGGCAACCATACAGCCGTGATTAAAGAAAAAAACATCCCCGCCGCGCTTATTATTGGTCACATGCAACACATCACGAGAAACATGCGTGACAAATCCCTTTTTTTTCAAAAAGTGCGCCAACGCCAAAATGTCATAGCTACCTGCTGTACAGAAGGAAACGCACCGTTGCAGGGAGCGCATAGAGATAGGAGTGTCCATCATGCCAAGATACTAGAAACTCTTCTGGGTATGCAACCATTAACAGCCATTCCCGCTAAAAAACGCGGGAATGGCTTCCTTGTTTCTATGCTGCGCAAAAGCCACGCTTTTGCTTGCACCAAAAGGGGGAGAACCGCGATCTCCCCCTTTGGAATCCCCCATCGCGACATGTAAAGCGGGAATCGCTGAACCGTTTAATCAAGCAGGCATGAGCCGCACTAACCCCTAATGGCGGCGCTCCTTAAAAAATTGGCTTACTATTTCACCACAAAGGGGTGCTAACAAACCACCCTCATGGTGCACGTGATGGTTAAGAAAAGGGGCATTTAAAGCACCCATCTGGGAAGTAATCACGCCTGTTTTAGCATCTGCCGCGCCATAGACTAAACGCTTGATGCGTGCGTGCACCAAGGCGCCAGCACACATCATGCAAGGCTCAAGGGTGACATATAGTGTTGTGTTTAACAAACGATAGTTTGATATGGCCTGCGCCCCCGCCCGAAGCGCAACAAGCTCCGCATGACCACCTGGATCATTGGCTGAAATGGAGCGATTATAACCCTCGCCAATGACTTCTTTATTCAACACCAAGATCGCGCCAACCGGCACCTCGCCTTGCGCGGCTGCCAGCTTCGCTAAACTAAGTGCCTGCTGCATAAATTGCACATCCGTTTCATCAAACATGAAATTCACTTATTCCCACTCAATGGTCGCAGGCGGCTTGCTTGAAATATCATAAGTCACTCGCGAAATACCAGGCACCTCATTGATGATCCGACTGGAAACAGACTCTAAAAATTCATAAGGCACCCGAGACCATTTCGCCGTCATAAAATCAACGGTTTCAACAATGCGAATGGCAATGACATGCTCATATTGGCGTGCATCGCCGATGACGCCCACCGATTTAACTGGCAAAAAGACAGCAAATGCCTGGCTCGTTTTGTAGTACAAACCTGCTTTATGTAATTCCTCCATTAACACCGCATCCGCCAAGCGCAATTTTTCCGCGTAAGAACGCTTGACTTCACCTAAAATTCTCACACCCAAACCAGGCCCTGGAAAGGGATGACGATGAATGAGCTCATAAGGTAAACCCAACTCAATGCCGATTTCACGCACTTCGTCTTTAAATAATTCACGTAATGGCTCCAACAGCTTCAATTTCATTTCTGCTGGCAAGCCACCCACATTATGGTGTGACTTGATGACATGCGCCTCTCCCGTTTTGGTGGCGGCTGATTCGATGACATCAGAATAAATGGTGCCTTGTGCCAGCCATTTGACATTTTTAATGGCCTGCGCCTGTTCTTCAAACACGTCTATAAAGGTTTTACCAATGATTTTACGCTTCGCCTCAGGGTCGGCTTCATTGGCTAATGCCTGATAAAATCTGTCTTCTGCGTTCACGCAAATCAATTGAATGCCCAAATGCGCGCCAAACACGGACTGAACTTGTTCGGCTTCATTCAGCCGCAACAACCCCGTGTCCACAAAGACGCAAGTCAGTTGATCGCCCAGTGCCTTATGCAACAACACTGCCGCAACAGATGAATCCACGCCCCCAGAAAGACCCAGCAACACTTTTTCATCACCCACTTTTTCACGAATCAAGGCAAGCTGCTCTTCAATGATATTGCTTGCCGTCCAGTTCGCTTGGCATTGGCAGATAGTCAGCACAAACCGCTCCAGAATTCGCTTGCCTTGCCGCGTATGGGAGACTTCAGGATGGAATTGTATGCCATAGAATTTTCTTACTTCATCCGCCATGCCCGTCATAGCGCAATTGCTTGTGCTGGCGATGGTCGTGAATAATCTTGGCAAGGCACTGACTTGATCACCGTGACTCATCCACACGTCAAGTAATGACAAATTATCTTCAGTCAAATGATCCTCAATGTCTTGCAACAAAGCAGAGGGTGTCCGTATGGCCACTTGCGCATAACCAAATTCGCGTTTCTCGCCCCTCGCAACCTTGCCGCCTAATTGCAATGCCATGGTTTGCATGCCATAGCAAATGCCCAATACCGGACACCCCATTGAAAACACGACGTCAGGCGCGCGCGGCGTGGTCATGGCGGTCACCGTTTCAGGGCCGCCGGAAAGAATGATGCCGGCGGGTGCAAACTTTAAAATAGCTGCCTCGTTGACGGTATAAGGAAAAATTTCACAATACACGCCCATTTCCCGGACACGCCGTGCGATTAACTGTGTATATTGGGAACCAAAATCAATGATTAAAATTCGCTGCGCATGAATATCCATCATGATTAATATTTCTCGTCAATGTGATAATTGGGCGCTTCTTTGGTGATTTGAACATCATGTACATGGCCTTCACGCGAACCTGAGGCAGTGATCCGTACAAAATTCGGTTTCATTTTTAATTCATTGATATCAGCGCAACCCACATAACCCATTCCCGAACGCAAGCCGCCCATTAACTGCGTAATGATACCGACCAACGTGCCCTTGTAAGGAATGCGGCCCTCAATCCCTTCCGGCACTAATTTTTCCGTATCAATTGTGCCATCCTGAAAGTACCGGTCGCTTGAGCCATGACGCTGCGCCATGGCACCAAGCGAACCCATCCCACGATAAGATTTGTATGAACGGCCATGAAAAAGCTCCACTTCACCAGGCGCTTCTTCTGTTCCTGCAAACAAACTACCCACCATGACTGCCGATGCCCCTGCCGCTAATGCCTTGCAAATATCACCTGAATAGCGAATCCCCCCATCCGCAATGACACCCACACCCGTCCCTGCCAATGCGTCACTCACCATGGAGATGGCGGTAATTTGCGGCATGCCTACGCCGGTGACAATTCGGGTGGTGCAAATAGAGCCAGGCCCAATCCCCACTTTCACGGCATCCACACCGGCCTTCGCCAATGCTGTTGCGGCTTCGGCTGTTGCAATGTTGCCGCCGATGATGGTTAAACCAGGAAAAGCTTTTCTTACCCTGCGCACACAGTCTATGACATTTTTGGAGTGCCCATGCGCCGTATCAACCACAATGATATCCACGCCAGCGACAACCAGCGCCTTCACCCGTGCCTCCGTATCCGCACCGGTGCCGACAGCCGCACCCACACGCAATTGACCCTGCTCATCTTTACAAGCCAACGGTTTGGCTTGCTCTTTCAAAATATCTTTTACCGTGATCATCCCCTGCAACTGAAACTGATCATTCACCACCAATACTTTTTCAATGCGATGCTTGTGCAACAGTTTTTTCACTAATTCGCGGTCTGCTGATTCTTTTACCGTGACCAATCTCTCTTTCGGTGTCATTAAATTGGCAACGGGTTGGTCCAGATTGGTTTCAAAGCGTAAATCCCGACTCGTCACAATACCCGCCACTCTTTGACCCGCTTCAATCACAGGAAACGCATGGAAATGATAGCGTTTACTCAATTCCAATACCTCACGCACGGTCGTTTGAGGCGAAATGGTGACCGCATCCTTGACCACACCACTTTCATAGCGCTTCACCTTGCGCACCTGAGCCGCTTGCTCTTCAATCGGCATATTTTTATGAATAATGCCAATCCCCCCCTCTTGCGCCAGCGCAATGGCCAACCTTGACTCAGTCACGGTGTCCATGGCAGCGGACAGCAAGGGAATATTGAGGGTAATATGGCGTGTCAGCGAGGTTTTAAGATCAACATTTTTAGGCAGAACGGACGATTCTCCTGGCAGGAGCAAGACATCGTCAAACGTCAGGGCAGCTTCTTTCTGGATGAGACGAATCATGGTTAACTCCCCCTTGCACAAATAGCAGGTTAAAATTAACCGCCCATAGTACACAAAAACCCGCTCAGGCACCACCCTTATCCCATTATTTTCCCCCTGGCGACTGCGCCACGCCCATGATATGATTCTTCGTCATGGAAACAACTGGCATTGAGCAAACAGAAGCAGTCTATACGGTTAGCCGCCTCAATAATGAAGTGCGTTTTTTGCTGGAAGACAGCTTCCAGACCGTCTGGGTTGAAGGCGAAATCTCGAATTTTATCGCACCGCATTCCGGACACTGGTATTTTTCACTCAAAGATGCGGCTGCTCAAGTTCGCTGCGCGCTCTTTCGCGGCAACCAGCGCAAACCCGGATTCACCCCCAAAGATGGCAGCCATGTCTTACTCAAAGCAAGGGTAAGCCTGTACGCCAATCGCGGTGATTATCAGCTCATTGTCGATGACATGGAAGAACGCGGTGAAGGGAAGTTGCGCCGCGCCTATGAATTGCTGAAAAAGAAACTGGGAGCTGCCTGATGGTTTGCACCGGAACACAAAAAAACGCTGCCCCCTTTTCCAGAACAAATTGGCGTCATCACCTCAGCGACCGGCGCGGCCATTCGCGATATCCTGACCATCTTAAAACGCCGCTACCCTTGTGTGCCCGTCATTATTTACCCCACCCTTGTGCAGGGAGACACGGCCGCACCGCAGATCGCAAACGCGATTCAAGTGGCCAATCAACGTCACGAATGCGATGTCCTCATTCTGGCGCGCGGTGGCGGCTCACTGGAAGACTTATGGCCTTTCAATGAAGAAATGGTCGCGCAAGCCATTTTCAAAAGCGCCCTGCCCATTATTAGCGGGGTGGGACATGAAATTGATTTTACCATTGCCGATTTTGTCGCTGACAAACGTGCGCCCACACCTTCTGCCGCCGCCGAACTCGCCACCCCAAAAATAGATGACTTGCTGATTGCTTTATCACGGCAACAACAGCAACTCACGCGCCAGATGGAACGAACATTTTTGCAGTCCCAGCAACAACTCATCTGGATGCAGAAACATTTACTCAATCAACATCCCAAACGCCGCTTAACTGAAAAAAGACAACGCCTGGAATTCATGAAGCTCGCCTTGGTTCAAGGACAACGCCGTTTGATTGACCAGCTAAAAACACGTCTTGGCAATGCCGCTGCCAAACTGGATGGCTTAAGCCCGCTTGCAACCTTGGAACGGGGTTTTGCCATTGCAACCCTGCCAAACCAACAAGTGTTGCGTCACGTCAATGAAGTTTCCCCTGGTGACAAACTAAATCTGCGTTTGGCTGTCGGCACACTTCAGTGCTCGGTGCTCAGCAAATCCCATTGAGGAGCATTTTGTGCAACGAAGCCATCCAGAATGTATCCAATATAATGATTTTTGACGACGGTCTGGATGGCTTCGGCCAAACAACGGCCTCGCAACGACGAATGATGCAACAAAGCCCATCAGGAAGCATATTCCGCTCTCACCAGCGACAGATCTGCCTTTGACGCCACTTGCTCCGTCACAACAACCTCATCCAGTAACGACAGTAAATCTTGCAGTTTTTTGGCGTGTGTTTCTCTTTCTGCTTTTAACGAGGCATTGACTTCAAGCACCATCCGTAAATCTTTTCTTAACGTTTCCACCTCGGACAATAACATCATCATTTTTTCTTCAAGCTTTTGCAATAAGTTTTCCGTCATCACTCGTCTTCCCGTTTGAAAATCAATTTAAACTCTATCCTACCGTATCAGGACTTTTTTTCAATCGGAATAAACGCCACCGGCGCATTGATGACAGCCTTTTTTTGCCAAAGAAAATGGGTAGGCTGCTCTAATTTAAACATAAAATAATGCTGAAAATAAGGTAACAACGCTGACACATATTGCTCTCGTGTGACAAAAATAGTATTTTTCGGCTTATCATTAAGGATTGGCCAGGCGGCGGTGATGGTGGAGGCATCTAGTGTCTCTCTCTCCCCTATCACCGAATAATGCCGCGTATCAGGCGGTAACTGCAGATAAAAATCGAGTTTAGTCTCAGCATCTAACATCACCACCTGCCAGGTTGGCCATGGGCGCTGTTTCGCGGCTTCCCTTTTAAGTTGCACCGCAAACTTTTCCACACCCACTTGTGAGTAATACCATGCAGGCACCACATCCATTCCTAAAAACAAGATGACATAAGTCACGATCAGCACAACCGTCGCTAACCACTGACGCCATGCCAATGAGGGTGCTGCGGTGATCCATTCAGCCGTCAGCAAGATGGCAAATGGCACCAAGGGCAAGACATAATAGCTGCGGCGTGAACCACTGACGGTAAAAAACAAAAAGATGACCAGCAGACTCCAGATTAACCAACGCACATTTAATGACAGGGATGTCCACCGCGACCTAAGCGCCAATAAAGCGGGCACCAAGAAAAACGCCCAAGGCAAGGTGTAAATGGGCAAAAAGACAAAATAAGTATAAAGGGGGCCGCGATGATCAAACGGCTTAAAATACCGTAAAACATTTTCCTTATACACCAGATATAAGCCGCTCTCGCCATATTGCTCACCCCCAAAATGGCTGGACAGCCAGAAAGGCAATAAATACACCGTGAGGGCAGGTATGACGGCAAACAACAAAGGCCAACGCAAGTGTCGCCGCCATGATCGTTGCAACACGATATCCACGAAGACGGCCAATAAGGGCACCATGGCGCCGACCAAGCCCTTACATAAGGATGTGAGTGCCAAAATCATAAAAAACACGGCATAATCCATCCCGCTCGCCTGTTGTTTTTTATCAAAATACCATGACACGGCGAACAAGCTCCCCGCCATGTTTAACATGTCTGCGCTGCTGGTACGCGCCCAAAAAACAAAAAAATAAGTGGTGAGCAGCATCCACGCCGCCAACAAG